>JABEBX010018011.1_pt1 | contig 15114 bp, 15 predicted proteins | sample 7245971 | NCBI WGS metagenome assembly JABEBX01 (sample SAMN14506365, study PRJNA622280) | hot springs metagenome | biome: hot spring [ENVO:00000051]|acidic hot spring [ENVO:00002120]; feature: spring [ENVO:00000027]|sediment [ENVO:00002007]; material: sediment environment [ENVO:01001048]... | reverse complement strand
TACCCAGGCGCAAGGCCATCGGGTCGGGAATAGGAATAAGGCCAAAGGACGCGAGCAAGTTTTTGCTCAAGGCAAAATCCCGGTTGCCAACCATCACATAGACCCGAATACCTGCTGCAACCAATTGCTGCAGGTGCGCAAACACTTCGGCGTAGGCGCTTTCCCGGGATTGATCGGCATGGACCCAGTAATCAAACAGGTCCCCGAGAATAAAAACAGCCCGCCCTTCTTTAGCCCGGGTTTCGCAAAACTGCTGAAAAAGCCGGGTCAGGGCAGGCTGCCGGGGGCTCAGGTGCAGATCAGAAATGAACCAGATCGGTCCGTCTTCAAAATCCACATCCAGATAGGGCATGTCAGGCCGTAGCGATACGCTCGCCCTTTTCAATGGTGACGGTATCTTTGGGCACATCCTGGTGCATGCCTTTATTGCCGGTAGGCACTTTGGCGATTTCGTCCACTACTTCCATGCCGCTGACGACTTTTCCAAAGACCGCGTAACCCCAACCTGTGCCAGAAGCGGCTTTGAAGTTCAGGAAATCATTATCAGTCAGATTGATGAAAAACTGGGCAGTGGCTGAATGGGGATCATTGGTGCGGGCCATGGCCAAGGTTCCGCGCAGATTTTTCAGACCGTTTTCCGCCTCATTTTGGATGGGCGCATGGGTTTTTTTCTGCTGCAACCCGATGAAAAATGGTTTCATCAAAAAAACCTTCATCAACATAGCTCAAAAAGTTTTCGACCGTGTTGGGGGCCTTTTCGGCATCCAGTTCGATGACAATATCGCCCTTGTTGCTATGCAGTACGACTTGTGGATTGGTCATGAAGACTCCTCGGAATTGCAGGGATCCACCCTGTTCAGAATAAATTCACCACTGGGTCAGCGGCAGCGAGTGGGAAGAGTAAAGCGTCAGCCTAGCTTTTGTCGATAGCTCGCATACGGTATCCAGGTGAAACCAGCCCTCAGAATACGGGAAAGTGTATTGACAAAGTAAATCGTCGCCATAAAATCCATGGCATGGACGTTAAATACGAATTGCTTGGGTTATCTTTTGTCTGGGACGACAGGAAGGCCGTCATCAACTCCAGAAAGCATGACGGAGTAACCTTCGAAGAGGCGGCAACTGTATTTTTCGACCCTTTGTTTCGTCTGGTGGATGCCAGTAGCCATCATGAAACACGTGATGCAGCCATAGGTTGGAGCATGTCAGGGTATGGTCTGTTTGTGGTCCACATTGAAACAGAGAATGAATTTATCCGTATTATTTCAGCCCGTAAATTAACGAATGAAGAGAGGCAAAGTTATGAGTATTCCTGAGCGCATCAAAACTCGGTTAAACAAAGACCGTCCCATGACTACGGTAACTCTGCGGATTCCGGTAGATGTGGTGGAGTCTCTCAAGGAAATAGCTCCACAGAAAGGGTTTAGCGGCTATCAACCCTTACTTAAAGCCTATGTCAGTGAGGGACTGCGGAAAGATGAAGCACATTTCAGCTTTGGGGCTACGGCTCGACTACTTTCAGCACTGCGAAAGCGCGGAGTTCCTCAAGAACTGCTGGATGAGGCCGTAAAAGAAGAGACTATTTCTTTGTCCTAACGTCGGCAGTTAGAAAGCTCATTCGGCTGCCGTAAAAATCATGTGAAAACTCATAGATTTTCATATTCACATTTCGTGACTTCGCAACTGATACTGCCCTTCGCCAGGGTAGCTACCAGTTTTTCACCGGGATGGGTGCTCTGACTTTCGAAAATAACTCTTCCGGATGTATCCCGTATTACCGCAAAGCCTCTTTGCAATACTGCCAGAGGATCCAGCAAGCGCAGTGCAGACGTAGATTGTTGCTGGCGCAGGTCCGCACGCTGCAAAATATTCAGCATGACTGTTCCCAGATTTTTCTGGCTTTGGCGCAGTTGCTTTTCCAGAATTTGCAGGCGTTGTCCTGGATCCTGACGCGCCCGTCGCTCCTGGAGATAGGCTAGTTGCTGCGCCTGGGATGACAGTTGCAAGGCCATGGCTCGAGTCAAGTTCTCACGAGCGAGTTGCAGGCGTCGCTGGGCCGCATCCAAACCTTCTCCAGGATGGCGCAGGCGTATTTGCAAAAAATCGAGGCGCTGGGATTCATCCTGCATCTTTCTGAGCATGAGCTTTTCAAGTTGATAATGTTGCGCCTGTACTTTGGGCAACCACTCGTTCCGATCAGGGCTGACTGCTTCGGCAGCGGCGGTGGGAGTGGCCGCGCGCAGATCACTGGCAAAGTCCGCAATGGTAAAATCAATTTCGTGACCAATTCCGGTGACTACCGGAATGCGCGAGGCGCGAATGGCACGGGCCACCATTTCTTCATTGAAACACCAGAGATCTTCCGTGCTGCCACCACCACGGGCAAGAATCAGCACATCTTCGGTGCTGCGCGCATTGGCGCGCCCCAAGGCTTCGACAATCTGGCCGGCAGCCTGATCCCCCTGAACCAGTACCGGATAAACCAGTACGCTGAGTAATGGCCAGCGTCTGGCCAGGGTTGCCCGGATATCGTGCAGGGCTGCACCGGTTGCCGAAGTGATCACGGCCACCCGTTGTGGCCATGTGGGCAGTGGACGCTTTAGATGTGCTTCAAAAAGCCCTTCGGCTGCAAGTTTTTCTTTTAATGCCAGAAAACGCGCCTGCAAGTCACCTTCGCCGGATTCTTGCAATTGCTCAATAATCAGCTGAAATTCACCCCGACCCTCATAGAGCGTAGGTTGTGCCAGCACCTGAATTTGCAAGCCGTTTCGTGGTTGCACCCGGCTATATAAATTTCGTTGCCGAAACATGGCGCAACGTACCTGGGCGCGACTGTCCTTGAGAGAAAAATACCAATGGCCAGAGCCCGGCGCACTGAAATTGGAAATTTCACCCTCGACGCGTAACAGCGGAAAATTGCCTTCAATAATTTCCCGGGCCGTACTGTTCAGTGCACTGACTGACAGTACCGGCATAGATTCTTCAGAAATACGCATGTCTTGACCTCATCCCTTGACCCCATCTGCCCTGCGCTTTAAGGTCAGCATATAACACTTTACTGTCATTCGGGATGGTCCCGTCTGCCGCGCGCGATTCTGCGCAATCCTGTTTACGAGAGGACATAGCATGGCTGTAGTGGAACTTACCCAGGAAAACTTTGAACAAATAGTTACCGGAAATGACATGGTTATTGTCGATTTCTGGGCCCCTTGGTGTGCGCCTTGCAAGGCTTTTGCCCCAACTTTTGAGGCTGCAGCCGAAAAATACCCGGATATTGTTTTTGGCAAGGTAAATACGGATGTGGAACAGGAACTGGGTGCTTCCTTCCAGATTCGTTCCATTCCCACATTGACCATTTTTCGTCAGCAGATTGGTATTTTTTCCCAGGCTGGTTCGCTACCTGCCAGCGCGCTGGAAGAAGTTATCCAGCAGGCACTCGCACTTGATATGGATAAAGTCCGTGAGGAAATCGCCAGTCAACAGGGCGAAAATACCAGTCATTGAGACGTTCACGCCGGCCTAAAAACCGGCGTATAACTGCAGTAGCAGTAATCCCAGCAGGCTAATAACTGCCGCAGTCAAGCCGCTGCGCAACGGCAAAAACCAATTTGGCAAGTTCAAGCGCTTATTTATACGATAATCGGCGAACCACTGTGCGATAAAGCCCAGAATCAGCAGGGCCAGCGCTACGGGTGCTGACCACCATAAAGCAAAAAACCCCCATAATGCCGGAATAACACTCCACATCATCAACATGGGTGCGTCATCGCTGTGTTCACGGTTCATGGCCAGGCCCCAGTGAATGGCACCAAGAAAACTGAGAATAATAGCGGCGTACATATTACCCAAAGTCAAAGCCACCACACCGTAACCTTTCCAGAATCCCAGATTGGCAAGAATAAGGGGAATAATTCCTGCCCAACCGAGTATTTTCGCCATACGCATGCTATCCATGATGACCGTCCTTGAGTGCAGATGAGGCGTTGGGAGCAGAAGCTGCGCTACCAATACCCTTCGGCTGAATATTGGTAAAACCAATGACTACAAGCGCAATCATGGCAGCTGCCCAGAGCACCAGAAACAGCGCGAACAACAGTGGACCCACTTTACGTTTTTTCAAAGAATTCTCCTCATCAGTAAATCACCAGGCATTGACCCGGCGCACACCCATGAAATGCATATTCAGCGGAATTTCAATTTTCCGGGTTTGGGCTGCCAGTTGCTTGGAAAAAGGCATATAGGGAAATGAAAGTCGAATAATGCGCTCAGCCGCTGCATCCAGTTCCTTGTTGCCGGAAGGATCGACCATGATGATGCGCTCCAGTCCGCCCTGGGGGTTGAGCACCACCTTAACTTTCAACTGACCCACCATAGAGCCGGGATAATTGAGATCGCCAATGCGTTCCAGCTTCTGAATCCAGCCGGCGATGTAAAAATCGGCTACCGGTCCTTTGGGGTTCTCGAATTTGGGTAAAGGCGGGCTGGCGGTAGCTTCACGCGCGGCTTGGTCCATTTGTTCCTGCAGCCTTCCCAAATTGATATGGGGTGGACCTGCGGGCTGGATGCTTTGCAGGGTGGATGGCGCCTGAGAAACAGCAGGTTGCGGTTTTTGCGGCAGCGCACGAGGATGAAATACCGGGTGTGGTACGGGGCGTGGCACCGGTCGGGGTACTGGTACTGGTCGCAGCTGCGGCTTCACCTGGTGTGGTTTCACCACTGGCCGGGGATGAGGGATTACCTGCGGTTTTACCGGACTGGGTGTCACGGCCTTATTGGGTAACGGCATAATATGAAAAGTTTTATTGACTTCAGTCTGGTTGTGCAATGCCTGCATTTTGGGCTTCTGGACATGAATCAGTAAAAACAGGGCGAGGGCCACCAAGATTGCTGAAACCACCAACCACGGAGCCAGACTTTCACTCCAATGGGGTTTTTCATCAGGAATCAAAAAGTAAAACTTTTGTTCAGCGAAGGCCAATCGTCCTAACCTCGCGGCAGTGCCGCTCATGAAATATGCCCGCGCAAGGCGGGCGGCAGTGCTTAGCTTGTCCTATCAACCGCCACGAGTAAAGCCGGTTAATGCGCGCTTTTGTGCGGTGCTGGAATATGCGGAAGCAATGCTGCAAGCAAGCCCAGCAGCGGCAGGAACGCACAAATCTGGTAAACCACCTGGATACTCCAGACATCCGCGAGCTCACCCAGAACCGCAGCACCCACCCCACCCAGACCGAAAGCCAGGCCAAAAAACAATCCTGAAATGGTACCAACCTTACCGGGAACCAGCTCCTGGGCGTAAACCACCATGGCCGGAAAGGCCGAAGCCAGCAGAAAACCAATGACCACTGTTAATAGTGCACTCATGGTGAGGCCGACGTAGGGCAGGGCCAGGGTAAAAGGCGCGATTCCCAAAAGGGAAACCCAGATGACCTTCTTGCGACCAATGCGGTCACCAATGGGTCCACCCATCAAGGTTCCAGCGGCAACCGCCGCCAGAAAAATAAATAAATGCAACTGGGCTTCCTGGGTGGCAATGTGAAAACGCTGCATCAGATAAAAAATCAGATAGCTGCTGATACTGGTCAGGTAAAGAAATTTGGAAAACATCAGAGCAACCAGAATGATAATGCTGCGTTTGACCAGTTTTGCCGTAAGCAGCGCTTCGCGCACTTCGGTACTGTGCTTTTTCGGATGGCGATGCTGATGTTGGTACCAACGCCCCACAAAAGTCAGAATCACAATGGCCAACAGGGCGGCCAGGGAAAACCAGGACAAGCTGTGCTGGCCATTGGGCATGACAATAAATGCCGCTAACAGCGGACCAACGGCGGTGCCAACATTACCCCCCACCTGAAAAATGGACTGGGCGAGGCCATGACGACCACCCGAAGCCATTCGCGCCACCCGCGAGGATTCCGGGTGAAACACCGACGAACCCAGACCCACCAGTGCGGCTGCAAGCAGGAGTATCAGATAATTGGGTGCAATGGAGAGTAACAATAAACCCGCAAAGGTGGATACCATTCCAATAGGCAACGAAAAAGGCAGAGGATGTCCATCTGTATAACGCCCGACCAGTGGTTGAATAATGGAGGCCGTCAGCTGGTAAGCCAGGGTAATCAACCCGATCTGGGCAAAACTCAAGTCGAAATTGCTTTTGAATAATGGGTATACCGCCAACATCAACGATTGAATGCTATCATTGAGGAAATGTGACACGCTGATGGCACCAAGCACGTCAAAGCGGGTGCCTTCCTGCTTTGACAGGGTGTTTATCTGCGCTGTCTTTTGTATGGACATGGAGAGAAGAGCCTTTCGGAATGGAAAACCAGACGAAATATTAGTGTCCAATTAACCGACCGTCCAGTATGAAATTAAATTTTTGCGCTTGCCCCGAGGATGGGGCCTAGTGTTTAATTGGCAAACATGGAAAAAGACATGAATAACGAACCCTCTTCTGCAGACACGCCCGCAGATTTCGCCAGCACCCTTGATGCCCTCGAAGCTACGGTTCGCCGTCTGGAAGGTGGTCAGCTGGGCCTTGAAGATTCGGTAGCTCTGTTCAAGCAGGGTATGGATCTTGCCAAACGTGCTGAATCACAACTACTGCAGGCGCGCCAGACCGTGGAAATACTGCTGGGAGAGAACGCCACCCCAATGACTCAGGATGAATAATCAATGACCCTGGAAGCCCTGGAGACCACTCAGAATTTTGCGTTATTTCGTCAGCATGCTGTGCGACGCATAGAAGCTGTTTTACAAAGCTTGCTGCCCGACGAACATATTTTACCAGCCCGTCTGCACGGCGCTATGCGTTACAGCACCTTGGGTGGCGGCAAGCGCATACGGCCGCTTCTGGTATATGCTACCGGACTGTGTCTGGACCTTGCCCCGGAAAAACTCGATCGCCCTGCTGCCGCCCTGGAAATGATTCATGCCTATTCGCTGGTCCATGATGATCTCCCGGCCATGGACAATGATGATTTGCGGCGGGGGTTACCGACCTGCCACAAAGCTTATGATGAAGCCACGGCCATTTTGGTGGGTGATGGTTTGCAGGCCCAGGCTTTTGTCGCCCTGTCCGAGCCGGATTGGGGCGTTGATCCTCAATGGCAAGTTCGCATGCTGGCGGCATTGGCCCTGGCAGCCGGTTCTCGGGGTATGGTTGGCGGTCAGGCCATTGATCTTGCGGCGGTTGGCCATGAGCTGGCTTTGCCAGCTCTTGAGCAAATGCATCTGCATAAAACCGGAATGCTGATTCGTTGCGCTATTCAACTGGCTCTTTGTGCCGCAGGCGTTGAAGAAAATTCGGAGCAGGGCGGCATGCTGCTACAATATGCGGATCGGGTTGGGCTGGCCTTTCAGGTTCAGGACGACATTCTGGATGAAATCGGTGATCTGCAACAAACCGGCAAAGCCCAGCAAGGCGCAGATCGTAGTCGTAACAAACCCAGTTTTATCACCTTGCTGGGCTTGAAAGAAGCCCAGAATTACGCCCAACGGCTTCTGGAAGAGGCTCTTGCTGCCTTGCAGTCCTGGCAGCATGAGGCGGATCATCTGCGCGCACTGGCGCGCCTTATTGTAGAGCGGAATAAATGACGGACTTGTTGAAGGGCATTCCCATGCCCGAAGAATTGCGGAGAATGTCTCGCACTGAGTTAAAGGGTGTCGCCAAGACGTTGCGCCAATTTCTCCTGGAAACCGTGAGTCAGACCGGCGGGCATTTGTCTTCCTGTCTGGGTACAGTGGAACTGGCGGTTGCCTTGCATACGGTTTTCAACACACCCGATGATCGCTTGGTCTGGGACGTAGGCCATCAAGCCTATCCGCATAAAATTCTGACTGGGCGGGGACCCCGCTTTGGCCAACTGCGCATGAAAGACGGGCTTTCCGGGTTTCTCAAACGTGATGAAAGCCCTTACGACAGTTTTGGGGCTGGTCATTCCAGTACCTCAATCAGCGCCGGACTGGGCATGGCGGTAGCCGCGAAACTGAAAAAAAATGATCGCGAAGTGGTTGCTATTATCGGCGATGGTGCTATGACCGCCGGAATGGCTTATGAAGCCCTCAATAATGGGGGTGTACTGGACGCCAACCTGCTGGTGGTCCTGAATGATAATGAAATGTCCATTTCTCCCAACGTCGGTGCGGTTTCCCAGTATCTCACCCGTATCCTTTCCGGGCGTTTGTACAATACCGTGCGTGATGGTGCCGGGCAGGCACTAAGTCTGTTGCCACCGCTGCGCGAGCTGGCCAAAAAAGCTGAGGAAGGTGTCAAGGGGTTGGTTACTCCGGGAACTCTTTTTGAGGAAATGGGCTTCAATTATTTTGGACCTATAGACGGTCATGATCTGGACGCCCTCATTCCTACCCTGGAAAATCTTAAAAAAATTGAAGGGCCACGTCTTTTGCATGTGATGACCAAAAAAGGCAAAGGCTACGGACCAGCCGAAGAGGATCCCTGCGGCTATCATGGTGTCACCCCTTTCAATCAGAGTGACGGGCAAATGGCCAAAAAGGCGGGTGGCCCGCCCAGCTACACCAAAGTTTTTGGCGATTGGCTCTGTGACAAAGGGGCTGCAGAATCCAGTCTGGTCGCCATTACTCCGGCCATGCGCGAAGGTTCGGGCTTGGTGCGTTTTGAGCAGCTTTATCCGGAACGTTACTATGATGTAGGCATAGCCGAACAGCATGCCGTGACTTTTGCTGCAGGCATGGCTTGTGATGGCATCCATCCGGTCGTGGCCATTTATTCGACCTTTTTGCAGCGCGCCTATGATCAATTGTTGCATGATGTCGCCATTCAGAATCTGCCCGTATTGTTTGCCATTGATCGGGCCGGTTTGGTGGGCGCCGATGGGGCTACCCATCAGGGTGCCTTTGATATGGCCTATGCACGCTGCATTCCCAATCTGGTGGTCATGGCACCCAAGGATGAGCAGGAACTGCGCGACATGCTCAATACCGGGTTTGCTTATCCCGGTCCGGCGTTGGTTCGCTATCCGCGTGGGACTGGCGTAGGGCTGGAACTGGATAAAAATCTGGAGCGGACCGTAGCACTAGGCAAGGCTGAGGTAATCCGCTCCGGAAAAAAACTGGCCATATTGGCATTTGGTACACGGGCTGCAGCAGCTTTGCAGGCTGGAGAAGCGTTAGATGCCACAGTTATTAACATGCGCTTCGTCAAACCATTAGATCAAGAGTTGCTCCAGGAGTTGACCCAGACCCATCAGGCTTTGCTCACCGTAGAGGAGGGAGTGATTGCCGGTGGCGCGGGTTCTGCTGTGGCGGAATACCTGTTGAACCAGGGGCAAATAGTTCCTATGCGCATTCTCGGGCTTCCCGATCAGTTTATTGAGCAGGGAGATGCCAATCAGTGGCTTGCTGAACTGGGGCTGGATGCTTCTGGAATCACAGCAGCAGGTCGTACTTTGCTGGATTCTCTTGCCCGGAAGCCGGGTCACGCGTAATATCTGACTAAATTGGTCCACTATTCAAAGTGAGGTGCGCGTGAGGAATTGCGCTACAGAGATTCTTGAAGATGTTCAGGGTCGGGTAGATCCCCGTGCCATTCCCATTCAGCAGGTAGGTATTCGTGCCGTCAGGCACCCTCTGCAGATTGCGGACAGAGATGCAGCAGTCCAACCCAGTGTTGCCTTGTGTAACATGTATGTCAGTCTGCCTGCTCATCTCAAGGGTACCCACATGTCGCGTTTCATGGAAATACTCAATAACCAGGAAGCGCCGATCAGTGTCGAAGCTTTTCGGGGCATTGTTGAGCAAATGTGCACACGCCTCGAAGCGGATTCGGCACGACTCGAAATGCGTCTGCCATTTTTCGTGCAAAAAGCGGCACCCGTTTCCGGTGTCAAAAGCATGCTGGATTACGAGGTGGAATTGATTGGCGAAATTACCCCGAAAGGCTATCAATTAACCTTGGGAGTCATGGTGCCGGTAACCAGCCTCTGTCCCTGTTCAAAAAGCATTTCAGAATACGGGGCGCACAACCAGCGTGCCCATGTTTGGGTGCATGTCCGCAGCCAGGAGACTATCTGGGTTCGGGATCTTATTGATTTAATTGAGGCTGAAGCTTCGTGTGAATTGTATGGTTTACTGAAGCGTCCCGATGAAAAGCATGTGACGGAATATGCTTATGATCATCCCAAATTCGTCGAAGATATGGTTCGGGATGTGGCCCTGCGTCTGCAGGAAGATCCGCGAGTGCGCTGGTTTTCGGTGTCATCGGAAAACTTTGAATCCATTCATAACCATTCGGCTTACGCCATGATCGAAATGGAAAAATAATTCATGGCTGGCAGCAGTTTTGGGGAGTGTTTCCGGGTGAGCACCTTTGGCGAAAGTCATGGACCGGCCATTGGCTGTATTATTGATGGTTGCCCGCCGGGAATGCCCCTGGCACCGGAAGATATCCAGGGTGATCTGGATCGGCGCCGTCCGGGGCAATCGCGCCATACCACTCAACGTCAGGAAAAAGATCAGGTAGAAATTCTCTCGGGCGTATTCGAAGGAGTGACCACGGGAACACCCATCGGCCTGCTGATTCGCAATACCGACCAACGCTCCCAAGATTACAGTAAAATCAAGGATCTGTTTCGCCCGGGTCATGCAGATTATACGTATTTGCAAAAATACGGATTACGGGATTATCGGGGCGGGGGGCGCTCATCGGCTCGCGAAACCGCGACGCGCGTTGCTGCGGGTGCCGTCGCCCGTAAATTTCTCAAAGATCGACTGGGCATGGAAATCCTTGCCTGGATGGCGCAGATGGGAACTGTGAAGGCCCAGTCGTTTGATGCTGCTGAAATTTCCAAAAATGACTTTTTTTGTCCCGACGCCAGCGCTGCAGAACAAATGGCAGAATTTCTGGATGCGTTGCGCAAGGAAGGTGATTCCATCGGTGCCCGCGTCGATGCCCGGGTTACAGGTATGCCGACAGGACTGGGAGAACCTGTTTTTGATCGCCTGGAAGCTGATATTGCCAAGGCCATGATGAGCATTAACGCGGTGAAGGCCGTGGCCATGGGGGATGGTTTTGATGTAGTCGAGCAGCGCGGCAGTCAGCACGGCGATGCGCTGACCCCGGACGGTTTTCTGAGTAATCATGCCGGCGGAGTGCTGGGCGGAATATCTTCCGGTCAGAATCTGACGCTTTCGGTGGCCATCAAACCTACCTCCAGTATCCGTATCCCTCGTCAAAGTATTGATATTCATGGTCTGCCACAGGAAGTGGTAACCACCGGTCGCCATGACCCCTGTGTAGGTATTCGTGCGGTACCCATTGTTGAAGCCATGCTGGCTTTGACTTTGATGGATCACTGGATGCGCCAGCGCGCCCAGAATGGAGACGTACAGTCTCCACTTCCCCCTATTTCTGCATAAATAATGGGCATTGAACGGGAAGGGGGCTGGCTGGCCGCCTTCTATTTTGTTTATTTCTGCGCCTTGGGTGCGTTCATGCCCTACTGGGGACCCTGGTTGCATGCGCAGGGCCAAACGCCGCTGGCCATTGGCATCCTCACTGCTGCCGTGCAATTCAGTAAAGTTCTGGCGCCTAATCTCTGGGGGTGGTTATCCCACTTCTGGGGGAGCCGCCGGATTGTGATGCTGGGGACTCTGCTCACCGCTGCCGGGTTTCTGGCACTGGAATTCAGCGCCGGTCATTTCCTGGTCATTCTGCTTATCACCTTGGCATTTTCTTTTTTCTGGGCCGCAACGTTGCCATTGGTGGATGCGGCCACGATGGACTGGGCGCAGCGTCGCTCGGCCGCTTATGGTCGCATCCGCTTGTGGGGTTCATTAGGCTTTATTGCCCTGTCCCTGGGAATGGGGGTGTTCATCAGCAACTGGGGAATGCGCGCATTTTTACCCGGTATCCTCGTGTTTTTAGTGCTTGCCTGGTGGGTAAGCCGTCATTTGCCCTACGGAATCCAGACCCATCCGTCACATCAGCTGCGTCCGCGCATGAGTCCGGTCTTGCGGGATGCCGGGCTCTGGTTTTTTTTGTTGGCGGGCCTGCTCGAACAGGCCAGTCACGGCGTATATTATGCATTTTATTCGATTTATGCCGAGGCGCATGGGCTTAGCAGTAGTAGTGTCGGCATGCTCTGGAGTTTTGCCGTGCTTTGCGAAGTAGCCTTTTTCTGGTGGGGAGATCGTTTTATCCGTCGCTTTGGTGTGCCACTGGTTTTTACCGCCTCCTTTTTTCTGACTGCGCTGCGCTGGGGAGTAATTGCCTGGTGGCCGGGCTTACTCTGGATAGTGCTTGTCCAGAGTCTGCATGCAGCCAGTTATGCAGCTTTTCATCTGGCCGCTGTACACTGGGTATCTGAGCGTTTTCCCGGAGCCTTGCGGGCCCGGGGCATGGCGCTTTATGCCAGTATGGTTTATGGACTGGGCGGCGGCTTGGGTGCCCTTGCCGCAGGCTGGTCCTGGGCCCAATGGGGTGGGCAGCTGACTTTTGCCGGGGCCGGTCTGGTGGCCTTGCTGGCCAGTGTTTTTCTGATTAAAGGATTGCGGGGATCCCCTACCCTTGAAAAAAAGACCAGCTGATCCCATGTGATGGTCAACGTTTATTCCATGGAGATTTACCATGCGCACCGATAAATTGACCACCAAATTTCAACAGGCCTTTCAGGATGCCCAAAGCCTTGCTCTCGCTCAGGATCATCAACAAATTGAACCCATTCATTTTTTGATCGCTTTTCTGGATCAGGAGGGGGGAATTGCCCGTCCGGTACTTGCCAAAGCTGGTGTGCAGGTGGATGCCCTGCGCAATCAGCTGAGTCGCGCATTGGAAGGCATGCCCAAAGTACATGGTCAGCCCGGCGAAGTACAGGTGAGTCGTGACTTGAACAATATGTTCAATCTGGCCGATAAAATCAGTCAGAAACGCGGAGACAGCTTCATTTCTACCGAGCATTTTCTGCTCGCCCTGCTGGACGACAAGGGCGAGGCCGGACGCTTGCTCAAAGCTGCAGGAGCCACCAGCAAGGATCTTGAACAGGCCGTCCATGATCTTCATGGTGGCGAAAAAATCAACGATGCCAATGCTGAAGAACAACGTCAGGCGCTGGAAAAATACACCACTGATTACACCGAAAGAGCTAGACAGGGCAAGCTGGATCCGGTCATTGGGCGCGACGATGAAATCCGCCGCACCATTCAGGTATTGTTGCGACGCAGCAAGAATAATCCGGTGTTGATTGGTGAGCCGGGCGTCGGCAAAACAGCCATTGTTGAGGGTCTGGCTTTGCGTATGGTCAATGGCGAAGTACCGGAATCCCTGCGCGACAAGCGCCTTTTGGGCCTGGATCTGGGAGCCTTGATTGCCGGCGCCAAGTTTCGGGGTGAATTTGAAGAACGTCTGAAGGCCCTTTTAACAGATCTTGAAAAAAGTGAAGGGAAAATCATTCTTTTCATTGATGAAATTCATACTCTGGTAGGGGCTGGTAAGGCGGAAGGTTCCATGGATGCGGGCAATATGCTCAAACCGGCGTTGGCGCGGGGTGAACTGCACTGTATTGGCGCCACTACCCTGGATGAATATCGCAAATACATCGAAAAAGATGCGGCTCTGGAACGTCGCTTCCAGCGGGTGCTGGTGGATGAGCCCAGTGTCGAAGACAGTATTGCCATTTTGCGGGGCCTCAAGGAGCGTTATGAGGCCCATCATGGGGTACGCATTACCGATCCGGCGTTGGTGGCGGCTGCCCAGTTATCGCACCGCTATATTCCAGATCGAAACCTTCCCGATAAAGCTATTGATCTGATGGATGAAGCAGCATCGCGTATCAAAATGGAAATTGATTCCAAACCTCAGGAACTGGATGAACTGGAACGCCGAATCATCCAGTTGAATATTGAGCGGGTCGCGCTGGAAAAAGAAAAAGATGAAGCAAGTCTGAAGCGACTGGATGTTTTACAGTCGCAAATCAAAGATCTGGATAAAAAATATCAGGATCTGGAAGAAGTCTGGAAAGGTGAAAAACTGACCATCGAAGGCACTTCGCAAATTCAGAAAGAACTGGACCGCAAGCGCGTGGATCTGGATACAGCGCGTCGCGCCAATGATCTGGAACGCATGGCAGAATTACAATACAGCGTCATTCCTGCCCTCGAAGCCCAGATCAAAGCGGCTGAAACTCAAGGCGAAGGCGCAAAGCAGACAAAATTGACTTTGCTGCGTACCGAAGTCGGTGAAGAAGAAATCGCCGAGGTCGTGGCCCGCTGGACAGGTATTCCCGTTTCGAAAATGCTTGAAGGCGAAAAAGAAAAGTTGTTGAAAATGGAAGAACGCCTGCAGGCGCGGGTAGTGGGACAAAGCGAGGCAGTGGCTGCAGTTGCCAATGCCATTCGCCGTTCTCGTGCAGGACTTTCTGATCCACGTCGACCCAATGGCTCATTTTTATTTCTTGGGCCTACTGGGGTGGGTAAAACCGAATTGACCAAGGCATTGGCAGAATTCCTGTTCGACAGTGAAGACCTACTGGTCCGCATTGATATGAGTGAATTTATGGAGAAGCACTCGGTAGCGCGCTTGATTGGTGCCCCGCCCGGATATGTCGGCTATGAAGAAGGCGGCTATTTGACCGAAGCGGTGCGGCGTAAACCCTACTCTGTTGTTCTGCTGGATGAAGTGGAAAAAGCCCATGCTGATGTGTTCAACGTCCTTTTGCAGGTGCTCGATGATGGTCGCTTGACGGATGGGCAGGGTCGCACAGTAGATTTTCGGAATACGGTCATTGTCATGACTTCCAATCTCGGTTCGGACCGGATTCAGGAGTTCAGCCGTAGCGGCAATTATGACGCCATGCGCGTCGCCGTCATGGACGTGGTTCAGGATCATTTCCGTCCGGAATTCCTGAATCGTATTGATGAGATGGTCATTTTCCATCCGCTGACAGCCGTGCAACTGCGGGAAATCACCAGTCTCCAGATGGGCGCATTGCGGGCGCGCCTGAAAGAGCGGGATATGGATTTGTTGTTAAGTGAGGGGGCATTGGACCGTCTTGCTGAAGTGGGATATGACCCGGTTTATGGAGCACGTCCCCTGAAACGGGTCATTCAGCGGGAAATTGAAAACCCGCTTGCCCAGCG
>JABEBX010017266.1_pt1 | contig 15118 bp, 18 predicted proteins | sample 7245971 | NCBI WGS metagenome assembly JABEBX01 (sample SAMN14506365, study PRJNA622280) | hot springs metagenome | biome: hot spring [ENVO:00000051]|acidic hot spring [ENVO:00002120]; feature: spring [ENVO:00000027]|sediment [ENVO:00002007]; material: sediment environment [ENVO:01001048]... | reverse complement strand
ACCAGATTTCGTGTCCGATCAGTAGAGAGGGCGAGCAGATAGCCAACGCCTACCAGATCGAGCTCGCGGTCGGCAGCTTCCGAGACCGGTGAGCCATAAAAGGTGGGGATTCCCTGCATGCGTGCATTGCGGATCTGGGCAAAGTCATCATCCACTATAAGGGGACGAAATTTCCATTGGCGAAGCTGCTTGGCTATGGCCATGGCCAGCGGGTTGGCGCCGATGATCAGGACGCCGCGAGGTTCCGTTTCGGCTACGCGCAGCAGGCGTGCCAGTGGGCGGCTGCTGAAACTTGCACTCAACACCGTGATGATGATGACCGCGAAAGTGAGAGGGACGAAGAGTTGGGCATCAGGATAGTGCTGCGCCTGCAGTTGCTCGGCGTAGACGGGGGCGCCCGCCGCAGCGACAATACCGCGCGGGGCGATCCAGGCGGTCAGCGCCCGCTCACGCCAGGAGAGGGTTTCGCGACGATCGTAGGCCAGCAGCATCTTGAAGGGCTGGGCGAGAAGTTGAATTACCAGGTACAGAGCAAATCCCCAGAGCAGAACCTCGGCCAGTGCGGCCAATTCCAGACGCGCAGCAAGCAACAGAAATAATAGCGAAATCAGAAGGATGGATAGGCTCTCCTTGAAATTGAGAATATGTTCACGCGGTACATTGCGCATATTGGCAAGCCAGATACCCATGATGGTCACTGCCAGCAATCCGGATTCATGCACCAGGGAATTGGCGATGGCAAAGACGATGAATACCGTGCCCAGGGCGACAATGCCGTGCAGATAGTCGGGAATGGCGCGATTGCGCAGCAGTCTTCCCAAGCCATAGCCCGCGCCGCAGCCGAGTCCGAAGCCCAGAGCAACGGTGCTGAAAAAGAGCTCGACTGCCGTCCACAGGCCGCTATTCCCTTGATGGGCGATTACCCCCGAAAATACCAAGACGGCCAGCAGTGCGCCGATTGGATCGATGAGAATACTTTCCCACATCAGCACATTGACCAGGGAAAACCGGTGATCCAACGCGTCGCAACCGCGAGGATCAACCAGCTACTGATGGCCCCAAGACCCACCATGCGCCGCACGACGCGGCCGAGTTTCCCGAGCTCCCGAAATTCCAGAGTCAGAGAGCCCTCGAAGAGAATGACGGCGACAGCGAGGGAAATGCCGGGAAAGAGCAAAGGCCCAAAAAGCTCATCGGGCTTTAAGAGCCCGAAAACAGGCCCAATGAGGATGCCGATGAGAAGTAGCAAGAGAATTGCTGGAAGGCGCAGGCGCCAGGCCAACCATTGACTCGCGGCGGCCAGGATCACCAGGCCCGCCAGAAGCAACATCAAATTCATCGTGCTCTCCGCTACCTAGGGAAGAGCCAGCATAAAGCCTCATGCATCGGGGTCAAGAGACCCAGATGCATGGCGAGTTGATCTACAGCGCCAGATTACCGAGCCGGTTTGTCCGTATCGAGGGCAAAGTGTCCACTGAACTCCGCTCGGTCGATCACATGTCCCAGGGGATGGAATTCGACGGCCTGTGGGTCGTCGGCCGGGGGCGGCGCGATGTCGCCAGGGTCACGTTGCTTGCGGAGTTTTTCTTTGAGCGCCTCCCAACTGGCTCCTTCCGCCAGCCCCAGATTGGGCAAATCACAAGCCAGAAGATGGAAATCATAGTGCTGCAATTGGTGGCTCGAATCGGCTACCGGTGGGTGATAGCCGGTGGAACCGAAGTCATTTTTTCCGACCTTGGCCCCTTCCGGAATCGGTCCCCCTTCGGGAATACCCGCGGCGCTCACCGGGATGTCGTAGACCAGCCAGTGGATCCGCTCTCCGGCTGCCGCGTCGCGATGTTCCATCAGCAGGATAAGGCTCTTGGCCGTGGCGGGAACATGCAGCCAGCTGATGGGCGGGATCTTCCCTTCTCCGGGTTGGGCAAAGCGTTGTGGAATCCAGTCTTCAGGATCAATGCCGGTGCTGAATACTTTCATTTCTGCAGTCATCGTCGCCTCCTTTTCACTTGCCTTTTCAGTCTAGGTGATGACAACGCGTTTTGCCTCAGAGGCCGGTGGCTCGGCGGATAAGGGGAAAATACCAGCGGTAGGGAAGACAGCGCAGCAGATGAAAGCGGCGGGTAAAGGCCGGAGGGAATTCGATGGCGAAGTGCTGGCTTTGCATACCCTTCAGTAGGGCTTGGGCGGCCTCTTCTGGTTGCAGTAAATGGGGCATGGCAAAATCATTTTGCGCGGTCAGTGGAGTGGCGACGAAGCCAGGATGCGCCACCTGCACCGCAAAGCCACGGGGTTCGAGATCCAGGCGCAGGATCTCCGCCAGATGCGTGAGTGCTGCCTTGCTCGGGCCATAATAGAGCGACTGAGGTAGCCCGCGCAGGGCAGCAATGCTGGAGACCAGAACGATCTTTCCGGGACCGCGCGCTTCCCAACCGGGTAACGCGGCTGCCAAGGTACGCAGGGCACCACGGTAATTGACGTCGAGGACGCTTTCTGCCTGCTGCAGATCGAATTCCCAGCTGCGCGCTGGTGTATAGGCTCCGGCCAGATAGAGCAGCAAATCAAGTCCCTGCCAGTGACGTAGGATCTGCGCGTGTGCCTCCTCAAGACTCGCAGCCTCCCGAACATCCGCGGGGAGCAACATTGCGTTTTCTCCGTTCGGCAAGACCTGCTGAAGTTTGTCGGCGCTGCGCGCAGTGATTGCCACCCGTGCCCCGGCCGCGTGCAGGGCCTGGGCGGTGGCGGCGCCGATGCCGCTGCTGGCACCAATCAACCAGCAGCGTTTGCCGTGCCAGTAGCCTCTGTTCATCGGTACTCTCCTGGCTTTGGGTAGGTCCTCGCCAGTTCCGCCATGGATGCCGGCAGACGGTGAATCTCGATGATCGCCTCTCCGACAAAGATCCCCCAGAAGCGCATTCGACTATGATTGGTGACATGATCTTCATCCAGGCGATACATGCGGTCATCGGTGCGCAGTTTGTAGAACTTCCCGCCCACGGGTTGGCGAACGGTGTAGCGCCAGTGCATGGCATAGCCCTCGGAGGCGCCTTCGGCGATGCCCACCAGGTCCCCAGCGGATCCTTTGGCGGTGGCGCGAAAATTTTTGTGGTCGGTGATCTGTAGATTCCAGATGCGTTCAGCGTGGCTGTTCGCCCCCTGGTCGTCGATGAAGGTGAAACGCTCTTCCAGCGTCCCTGTTTCACCCTGCCATTCCCCAAACAGATGCATGAAGAAGCGGTTACGTACCCGACCGCGGCGATCACAAAAGATGCCACTGGCCGCCAACGGACCGGAGAAAAACTGATCAAGGGGAAATTCGGGTACGCCTTTGGCGTACGCTCTCGTGCTGTCAACCGTCATGCTGGCGTCCTCCTGGCTTGTAGTGGATACGACGAAAACGGGCGGAGAGATGCAAAAAAGGGAGCGCGAACGCTCCCCAATAGGCCACCAGAAGTCAATCTTTGCGAACAGGTATTTGCTGGGGGATCAGTTCCCCATGGGAATGATCTTGCGGCAGCAAGCCACTTATCGCGTAGGCAACGGCAATCAGGCTCAAGATTCCAGCACTCAAATTCCAGAAGGGAAGGCTGGCGGAGCCTTGGCTCGCGAAGAGTCCGGCGAGAAGCAGGAAAAATCCTGCCTTCATCCACGAAGAATTGTGTACGTTCATCCCGTCCCCCTCCTACGCGCTCAGCTTGGTAAGCTGATACAGGTCCATTACCGCCCGGGAACCCGCCGACTGCCCCTGCGCGATGGAGTCATCGATGGTTTCCGGACCCGTTGCGGCGCCACAAACATAAATGCCTTTGCGCGTGGTTCCTTGACTGTTGGTGTACTGCTCCGCGCGGTCGATGAACCCATGCTTCTCGAGGCCAATACCGAACACCTTGGCAATTTCCGGATTGAGGGCGTTGGGGTCCATGCCAATGGCGTGCACCACCATATCCATGGGGATGACAATGGGGCGCTTGACCAGGGTATCCTCGCCCTTTACCAGCAGACGGCCGTCGGGGGACTTGGTTACCTCGGCGATACGTGCCTTGACGAACTTGGTTTTGTACTCTTCCTGACTCTTCCAGTAGAACTTGTCTTCGTAGAGACCGAAGGTGCGGATGTCCATGTAGTAGATGAAAACATCGGTCGTTGGTGATAATTCTTTGATTTCCATCGCCAGATTGGCGGAAACCGTGCAACAGATCTTGGAACACCACTCGCGGCCGATCTGACGATCACGGGATCCGACACAGAGCAGGATGGCAACGCGTTCTGGCACACGACCATCAGAGGGGCAGCGAATCTGACCAGCGCCAACCATCTGCTCCATCTGTGTGGTGGTCAACACGTCCTCGTAGGTACCAAAGCCCCACTCGGGTTTGTTGATGGAATCGAAGTGAGTGAAGCCCGTGGCCAGAACGATGCTACCGGCTTCGACCCTGTCACCGTTGCTTAGAGTGGCAGTGAAGTTGCCCGCTTCGCCTTCCAATTGCGTCACTTTTGTCGATTTGTGGATGCTGACGTTACCGTCGCCGTCCACTCGGCTCACCATGCGCCCAATGGCGTCTTTCGCCCACTCGCCGGAGGGCACAAGTTTGGAGTAACCAGAGATTATTGGTGCGCCGCCCAGCACGTCTTCCTTCTCAACAATGACCGCTTTCTTGCCCATTCCGGCGACGGTGGCCGCGGCCGATAGCCCTGCCGGACCCGCACCAACGATGAGAACTGTATCTTGAGATGCCATGACACTGCTCCTTTGCTGACCCGTGATCAGAGCTTAGTACTGGCATTTCTATATGTCAAGAGTTTGTACTAGACAAACTATGATCAGGATGTTCGCGGCGGGTTCTGCCAGCTCTGCACCGCCTCAAGGAGCTCACGTAAGCGCCGAAAGCGTGGTTCGCCGCCCTCTTCGTCGATCTCTTCCGCGCCACTGCCGCTCAACCAGAGCGTGCTCTGGGCCGGCATCTCGCGGCGCAGACGGGCAATGGCCTGCTGCGTTGTGGCAGAGACCGATGCCGCAGAAATTGCGATCAACAGCACTGGGACGGCGCAGTGATGCAGGCAGGCGAGCACCTCCTCCATATCGGGTTCATTGCCCAAAAACAGCACATCAGCGCCGCTGCTCAGCAAGAGGGTGCGGGTCATCTGCAGTTCGAGCGGGCGGTTTTCCCCGGGCAGGTTGGCAAGAACGATCTGCAGTGCCTTGGCATCTGGGGGAGGGAGCATGGCTATGGCGAGAGCCAAGGTCTCCAGGATCTGCTCCGTGGCGATCTGCAGGCTGAAGCCCGGCAGCGAGTCATCCAGTTCCGCACGACTCAGTCGTTGTTGCAGGGGGGCGGCGATCTGTGTAATGAACTGTCTCACCCCCTCGGCAGTCAGCTGCTGGCGCAGCAACCTTCGATGCGTGCGAAAATCCCGCAGGCGCAGAGACTCCCAGAGATCCTCCAGCAACGGAGACTCGCCCGGCGTGATGTTGCTGGTGCTGCTGTCGGGAAGCTCTTCGAGTAGGCGATCGAGCTTTTCTTCGTCAGCACCGACCACGAAACCGGGACGATAGCCGGCAGCCAGCAGTTTGTTGATGTTCTGCAAACGTTCAATCTGCGATCGGCTGTACAAGCGATTACCGCTGCCGTCGCGTTCGGGTACCGGAAACTCATAGCGGCGCTCCCACATCCGCAGCAATTCCTTGGAAATACCGGTTTCCTGTTCGACGACGCTGATCGGGTATAGGCTTTCTTCGCTTTGCATGGGATTTTCGTTCTCTGTTTGTATAGGACGTACTTGAGACTGAGTTGAGGCTGGATTACACTGTTTCCAGAGTCACTATGCCGTATAGTACAAAAGTTTGCACACCTTCAATATAGGGGAGTCAGTGAAAGAGTTCTTTCCGCAGGCATGGCGCAAGCAACTCGCGCGTATCGACAAGCGCCAGATCGAAGATTGGGGTTTTGGCGTTATTGCCCTGGATGATGCGGCACGAGTAGTGCTGTTCAACAGTGCAGAAGAGCGGCTCAGTGGCCTGCCGCGCGCGGAGGTGATTGGCAGGGATTTTTTTGTGGAGGTCGCACCCTGCACCGCGAGCCGGTTGTTCCGTGGTCGCTATTTGAAAGCCCGTGCGCAGGGCCAGCTCGATGAGCACTTCTTCTATACCTTCACCTATCGTATTCGCCCGATCTCAGCGCACGTACACATGCTACACGACCGAAATCAATCGCCCCTGGTATTCTTTTTTCTCGACCGTGTCGTGCCGCTCTTCGAGGATCTGGCATGAGCGCGCAACTGCAGCCAGAGTCCGAGGAGGCCTTGCTGCTGGCTCTCGACGCCTTGCGACAACAGAAATTCCAAACGTCGGGACTGCGCGACGAACAGGATCTTCTGCTGTATTTCTGTCTGCAAAGCCTGTGGCAGCTCCTCAATAACGCTTATCAGGGCGACGGCAGGGCGTTTCTGAGTTCTGAGCAGACCCGGCTGCTGCAACTTGTCGATGGACACATCGACCAACTGGAAGCCAGGCTCCCCCCGGCATTGGTGCTGGGTGTGCAGCACTGTCTGCGCCGGTATTTGGCTGCCGTAGATGAAGCGCAGTCCGATAATGTGGAGGGGCCGGCGTGAATGCGCGCCGGGAGCTACTGCAGCTCCTGCGCGCCGGTCTTGAGTCGGGTTTCATTCTGGATTGGCGGGTGGCTGGCGCGAGCCACGGCTGGCCCGGTCCAGCGCTTCTCGCATGGGCCTTGCGTTTGCGACAGCGTTGGCGTCAGCGCCTGGCCCCACGTGCGCGGATTGCCGTCATGCTGCCCAATAGTCCGGCCTTTCTGGCACATTGGCTCGCCGCCTGGCAGGGAAACTGGGTGTTCTGCCCGCTGCCACCGTTACCAGAGATGGAGCTGGAGCGGCGCTTGCGGCTTCTCGCGCCACAGCTCACGGTGCTCTGGCAGGATGGCGCGCTGCGCGAAGAGTGGCATCCTGCGGCGCAGCCCGTTGCCGATCCGGATTACCTGGCCAGCATTTTCTGGACCTCTGCGAGTGTGGGGCCGGGTAGTGCTTATGGTCTGGGGTATGACGCGCTGCTGTGGCAACTGCAGCAGCACGCCCCAGCGCTGGGTCTCGACCGCAGCAGCTTGGTCCGCAACACCTTGTCCTGGGCACATATTTTTGCCGGCGTTCTCGAGCTCCTGCCGGCAGTGGCGGCAGGTACGGAGCTGCGCGTCGCTGCGCTCAGCGAGATCCGTCATGAGTCTTTCACGCATCTGTTTACGGTACCTCGCATTGCCCAGCTCCTCCCAAATCCAAGCATCTCTGCGCTGCAGGGTGGAATCATCGGCGGGGCGGCGGTGGATGCCAGCCTGGCCCAACGTCTGCTCGGCAGCGCCGTGCGGGTGGGGTATGGGCAAAGTGAGGCGGGACCCGGAATCTTACTGGGCGAGCCGGGAGTGTTCTCGGTCGCCTATGTGGGTTCGCGGCTGCCGCAGACCGAGCTGGAGCTGCGAGAAAGCCTGCGCTATCGCTCGCCGGGCCGGGCAATGGGGCGCTGGAATGGTCAGGGCTGGGAGGATCTAGAGGATGCGCAGGGCTGGGTTGATAGCGGTGATCGTGTCGTCGCCTTGCCCGATGGGCATGGTTTCCAATGGCAGGGGCGCATCGATGCCGCGTTCAAGTTGGCGGATGGTCGCGGCGTGCAGCCAGAGAACGAAGAGATGCGCCTGCAGGCGCAGTATCCCGACCTGGAGGCGCTGATCCTGGGGGCGCCGGGATCCCGGCGTCTCACGGTTCTGGCGTCGGCGCCCCCCGCACTATGGCGCAGGCTGCGCTGGCGCGAACGCTACCCACTCTTTCTCCTGCCGCCGGAACAATGGAGCATCTGGCAGGGCGCAACTGGCAAAATTCGACGAGGCGACTTGTACGCCCATTGGCGACATATTTTAGTGCAGGCAAGGCGGGTGTAAGGAGGCACAACATGGAACGATCACTACTGGTTACTGGAGCTTCGGGTTCTCTGGCCACGGAACTGATCCGCCAGACGCGCGGTGGCAACTGGCGGGTGATTGCCGTATCCCGCAAATCGAGACCAGAAGACTGGGACAGGGAGGATCGCTGGCTGCAGGCGGATGTATCCACTGTGGCCGGCGCGGAGGCCGTTTTCGCGGAGCTCGCGCGGCAGGATTTGGTCCCGGATGCCCTGGCGCATTTGGCAGGCTCATTCTTGCTGGCGGGGCTGGCCCAGACTTCGGAAGCAGCGTATCGCCAGTGTCTGGCCGCTAACCTCGACTCCGCCTTTTTCCTCCTGCGGAATTTCGTGAATGTCCGACGAAAAGCCGGTGGTGGCGGAGCTGCTGTCTTTGTTTCGTCCGTAGTGGCGGACATTGGTGTTGCCTTTCACGAGGCGGTGGCGGCGGCGAAGGGCGGCTTGGAATCCCTGGTGCTGGCTGCCGCTGCCACCCATGCACGTGACCAGATTCGCATCAATGCCGTGCGCTCCGGTCTGATGGATAGCCCGGCCGCAGCGCACATCCTGCGCAACGAGCGCGCGCGAGATCTTGCCCGCCAGCAGTATCCATTGGCTTCGCTGATTTCGACACGGGAAGTCGCTCGGGCCATTCTGTACTTACTGTCGGCAGAGCAGATTACCGGACAGATTCTGGCGGTGGATGGCGGGTTTGGCGCCATCCGGCCCTTGGTGACGCAATAGCAGCCCCAGGTTCCGCAGTGCGGGTCCGGGGCAAGCTGATTACGCAGCGGGCATGGGCGCGACGCGGAAAGTCTCGAAAATGATGTCGATGGCGGTGTGTTGCGCCCCGTGCGCGACGGCGTCGAAGATGTCCTGATCGCTCCAGTCCAGCGCGCGCAGTGCGGTAATTTCCTCGTTCTTTACGCTATGCGGGTTCCGCACCGCACGAAGCACATAGTCCAGCAGGTGATTCTCCCGCTTCTCCAGAGGCCCTTCCAACGGATGCTCGCGGGCCTTGGCGATAGCTTCCGCCGAAAATCCCGCATTCAACAGGAGCGATTTATTGAAGCCAATGCAGAATTGGCAATTTCCGTCCTCTGACAGGATGTAGCGCAGCATCGCCAGAAAATTGGCGGAAAGCCGCGGGTGCTGGCCGAAGTAGCCAAGGATCTGCATCTGAATCTGCAAGAGTTTGGGGCTGACACCGAAGAGCTGCAGGCCCTCAGGCACGCCTCCGAAGGATTGGGTGATGGCCGCATAGAGCTCCGCCAACTCGCCCTGTGCGTCTTTGGGATCGGTAAGATGAAGTGTTGCCATGAGATGGTCCTCCGTTAGATTGGAGAAGGCAACATACCAACCGAACGGTATGTAATCAAGTAAAAAGAATTCCACCAAGCTGGTTGGATCAGTGCCAACAAAGGATCAAGCGCGGGGCAGTAGCTGATTCAGTGCATTCGCAAATGCCTGTCGGTCGGCGTGGCTGAGTGCAGTGGGGCCCCCTGTGTGCACTCCAGAGTCCCGCAGTTGCTCCATCATGTCACGGATCCGCAAGCGCTCGCGGATGGTTTCGGGGGAATATCGCTCCCCACATTTCTTCGCTAGGGAGAGCGGATAAACGCCCTGTGCTCTGGGAATCTGGATGCCAGCGGGAAGATGCGGCGGGTGGCACCCCGCAGCGATCGTGGAGACCGGGCTCGATATCTGGGCGCAAGCCTCGGCGTTTCCAGCAAAGGACGGTTGGGGGGTAGCAGATCCAGCGATCGAAGCTGGGCTATCAGAGTTGACATTCGATATATCAAACACAATAATCAATTATATTTTTTATGTAGAACCCTATCATGGCTTCAGATTATATTTCTCTTTTGGCGCGGCATATCCGTCAATTTCGCATCAGGCGTGGGCTAACGCTCACAACTCTTGCCGAGCTTTCGGGGGTGGCCAAATCAACTTTGTCCATGATCGAAAATGCGCAGGGCAACCCAACTATCGAAACCATCTGGGCCATAGCGAACGCCTTGGGCGTGAGGTTCGGTGATTTGGTCGAAGGTTCCAATACCAGGTTGGGCGTTCAGAGCGCGCCGGACGCAAGCAATGATCCAGGTGTAAAAGTCCGTTTTATCGAACGATATGGTGACTCCCCGGCCACCGAGCTCTATGAGTTGTTTATGGTGGCAGGGCAAAGTTACCGTTCAAGCGCGCATCCTCCCGGAGTGCGGGAACGGGTGATTGTGCTCAGCGGGGAAATGCTGGTCGGTACGCAAGGCAATAGCTTGTTGCTGCACGCGGGGCAGAGTCACCACTTCGCTGCAGATGTGGAGCATATCTATGCATCGCCGCAAGCTGAGGCTACGGCCCTGGTGCTGATCGAGTATCCCGGATTGAACGAGGACGGCAGCGCAGAATATCTGATCACTCGCAACCTGCCGCTGACTCAGGCCGAATGGGATGGTGTCAGGGCGCTCATCGATCGCGCGGTGATCGAGGTATCGCAAGGCGTTCAGGGGCTAATGCTATATCTGCGGGGCGCGGAGATGGACGTCGTAGAAGTGTCTCGGCGCATAGGAGTGCCTGAGATTTATGGCAACGCAATGCAACGCTGGCCGTTACTCAGTTTCGTCGATCAGGATGATTACGGCATCTGGCTGGCTTTTCTGCCGCGTCAGTACACCAGTGCCTTCCATCTGCACCCAAAGCCAGATGGACATATACTAAATCTGGCAGAGCAATTGGCTGCGGCGGCTGAGCAACCGCTGATTCCCCAGAGTGATGCGCACTTGGCTGGGTGTGCGGATATGGTCAATGCAGACTCCTGGACAGTATCGACCTTGGCCTCTGAAGTTTTGTTACAGCAGGGGCAGTTGACGCTGCCAGCGCCCTTGCAGGAGCCGTCCAGGCAGGAATCTGCCAAAGCTCCTACGGTAGTTGCCACTGATTTTGGCAGTCATGGCGATGTTGGCTATTACGGTGCATTTGCGTTGCTGCGGCCTGCCTACGCGCGCCAGGTTGTGGCCTTGGCGCAGGATATTCGGGCCTTCGATCCGCAGGTGGGTGATGGTTTGTCTGTTGATGTTGGCAGCGGTCACGGCGCGGCACTTACCATGCTGCTGGAGCTCTTGCCCAACTTGCACGTACGGGCGCTAACAGATGAACCGGTGTCTGTGGTGACCTTGATCGCTTCTTCGCAGCGCGTCAATACCACCTTTCTGTTGCAGAGGATTTGGCACGCCCTGGTCGATGGTGGAATCCTCTGTATTGCCGATGAGATGCTGCCGTCCTTTTCCAGTCGGGAAGAGCGTAATAATGCCCTGGTGCGTCATCACGCGAACTATATTCTGACGTCGATGGCGCAGATCGATATCTATGCTCTGGAGCAGGACAAGAACGGAGAGATCGAGCTCTATAGGCAAACCCGGCAAGCGCTCACGCGGGCTGTGCTGGAGGCCCAATATGGCCAAACTGCTGCGGCAGTAAAGCGCTGCCGGGATCTATACACCGAGTTGAGGGAAAAGCTTCTTCCCGAACAGCCGGCAAGCCCGATCTGGGCCTTTGTGCGCTACTGTTTTTTGGAGGTTCAGGCAATGGTTGCTGGCTTCGATTACGAAATCGCAAGAAAGACTCATGCCAAGAGGCTACTGTCTTTGGCAAATGGATCCGGTTTCAATCTTTTGCGGCATCGGCGTGTGTATGCGAGCACGGGTGACGACGAGTGGGATGGCGGAACGCATGTTTTCACCTTTCAAAAGCGTACAACATCTTTTTGCGGCCGTTGAGCTGGACGGCTTGTTGGCAGGTCTGATGGCAAGCTTACCGATCGCCGCAGGCTATTTACCCGTCGCGATTTCATTCGGTTTGGTGGCTGTTGGCGCGGGTCTCAAGCCGCTGACCGCGGTTGCGGTGTCGGCGTTGCTCTTCGCCGGTGCAAGCCAGTTTGTCCTGGTGTCGATGATGGTTTCAGGAGCCGGTTTCCTCGTGTCCCTTGCGACCGTACTGCTGATGAATGTGCGCCACGTGTTCTACGGGCCTGCGTTGCTTCGGAAATTTCCCCATCGGCCGTTGCGAATATGGCCGATATGCTTGTCCTTTGGATTGACCGACGAGGTGTTTGCGGCATCCCTCGCACGTCTGGAACAAATTCCAGAGCAGCGGCGAGAGCCCTGGTTTCTGGGCTTGCAGCTCGGTGCCTATGTTGCGTGGTTGGGGGGTACGGCGCTGGGCGCAGTTTCTGGCTCACAATTCACACGATTGCCGAGTGTATTGCAACACGCCCTGCATTTCGTGTTGCCAGCGCTATTCATGGCCCTGCTGATAGAGCTTGCTTCCCGCGAGGCATTGCACGTGGTTACGGTCGCAATGGTGACAACGGTAGTGGCACTTTTGCTCCTGCCGGCTGCGCAGGCCATCCCCCTCGGTATGCTCATCGGCGCGTTGAGCGCTGTGTGGTGGCGGAGCCGCACACGTGAGTGATACGACCAGGATCATCATTGCTGCGGGGGTAGGCACCTTCCTGCTGCGTTATATCCCCTTCCGCCATACGCTGCGGATGAAGCCGCGCGCGCAGATCGAGACGCGGGGAGCCTGGAGGGTATTTTTTACGTTCGTGGGACCGGCAGCGATCGCATCGCTGTTGGCGGCTTCCCTGGCGCCGGATATCAAGAGCATTGGGCCGAGATTGTTCGCTGCGGTCGCAGGGCTGACAATTGTCGTGCTGATCAAACGCAGTGTCGGTGGATTCGCCATGGCAACGTTGGCAGGTGCAATAGCCTACGGCTTGGCACGCACTGTGTTTGGGTACTGAAGCGCAGGTATCAAGGCTTTCTATGAACCGTTGGGCAGCACTTCGTCAACAAGGCCCGTCTCCTGCGAGAAAGTGGACGGTTCTGCCAACACCAACGTAGTGAACACTGCAGACCGGAGGGTCTTATACACCGCGTCTTAATCGGACAGATCATAAAGATGGGAAAAAAGCCGGTTCCCTTTACCCTTACCTATCGCTGCACAAGCGCCTATTCCGCATTGGATCATGCAGCCTCGTGTTGCAGGGATTCGTAGCCGATGCAGGCCAGCCAAACCGACTTTGGTATGGGTCTGGCCCCACTTTTATAGTAGGCAATCATCCGGCGGGTCATACCAATAGCCTGGGCAGCCTGATTCAGGCTGAGTCGGTTCCGCTCCATCCAGCCAGCGAAGTCCTCGCGGGTCGGCAGGCCTGCCTGCTGGCGACCCAGGCTATACAATTGGTCTGCCCCCAAATCCAGCCCGCCCGGCCAACTCAGGCCATCTCCCCAGTCATCGCTCTGGACTTGCGCAAAAATCGCCGGATCGTGGAGAGCGGCAAAGGGGTCTCCTTCCCGTTTGGCACCGATGGTGCTGCCCAGATCTGTCACAAAAGTTTCTCCAGTCGACCACTCGATGGTGGCCTGGAATGGCCCGGTGATCTCAATTTTACGAATTTGTGGTGCATGGTTCATGAATTCAGCCTCCGATATTCCGCTAGCAACATTTCTCGATGCGCCGCTATCCAAGCGCGCACGGGAAACAACCGCTTCGTCGGTGTCACAAAGCCTGAGGTTCCCCGGTTTCGATGGCCAAGGACACCCATGATCCATCCCGGAATTGAACGTGGACGTGAGGCAACGGATGAGGCTCTCAACCGTTGATGCGCACACGTCAATCCTCCACAGGAGGATACGTCGTCATAGACTGAGGATAGGGCATCTATTGCACTACCTCAAGGGGGGATCACCAGTATGTGGCAGCGAGGTCTGTAAGGTATCCCAAACTACATCGAGATTTATGTCGAAGTAGCCATGGGCGATACGGTTGCGCATCCCGCGCATGCTGTGCCAAGGTATTTCTGAGTGGGCGTCCGCAAACTCTGGATATAGATCCATTATTTTAGTTGCGGCCTCACCGATGATAACGAGATTCATAATAACGGCCTGCTGAGTGCGTTTGTCATCTATGACATCGGTCTTATCCAAACCTTCGATAAAGTCACAAGCATCAGTCGCCGCTTGTTTTATATGATCAAGGTAGTCAGGAAGTCGGTTCTCGCTCATACTGGTCGCGCTTCCTCAAGCACTTTCGCGCGGAACTTCAGCGGCAAATCGGCGGGGGTCAGCAGGTCGACGTGGACGCCAAGCAAAGACTCTAATTCATATTGTAATGCACCCAGATCAAACAGCGTTGCACCTGGCAGCGCGTCAACCAGTAGATCGAGATCACTGCCGTCTGCATCGGTGCCGCGTACTGCTGAGCCAAATACACGTGGATTTGCAGTGGGAAAGCGGCTTACGGTTTCGCGCACAGCATTTCGGTGAAGTTCAATTGCGAGCGAAGGGCGCATAGCATCCCTCTGATTCTCAATATAGATAGTCGGTAGTGTGTGCTATTTTCCTCCTTCCCACATCCCCCGGTCCCTGCAGTTATCCGTATGCAATCCGCTACGCCAATCGATTTCGATGACTGCAAACGCTGCATATCCTACTATGCTGCATTGGATCATGCTGCCTCGTGGTGCAAGGATTCGTCATCGATGCGAGCTATCTTCCCTCCGGCCGATAATCTCTTGCTCAGCGTCGGTTCAGGCCGCGCTTTTGCAAAAATTCCCGCATATGTGGGCGCGCTTCGCGACCCACCAGGCCGGCTACCTGTTGCGACCAGGAGCTATCCTTGCCGTTGCTGCTACGTTGCCCGTAGTACGCACGCATCTCTTCATCGTAGGCCGCAATCCCATCCGCCTCGGTGCTGGCGTCGTAGTGGTCTTTCTTGCGCACGACGGGCAGCGGCAGGCGCGGCTTAACCTCAGGGTCCTGCGCGGGATAGCCCAGGCAGAGTCCGAAGACTGGGTAGGCCTGCGCCGGGATATGCAGAAGGTCACTGATCTCCTGTGGATGATTGCGCACGGCGCCGATATAGCAGGTGCCCAATCCCAGGGACTCCGCAGCAATCACGCAATTTTGTGCGCAGAGCGCGGCATCGATGGTGGCAATCAGAAAATGCTCCGTCATTCCATCGACAAAGGCTGTGCCTTGACGTTCACAAATGTGTTCCGCCCGGTGCAGGTCGGCGCAGAAGAGCAAAAAGACCGCGGCAGTACGGATCTGGTCCTGGTCTCCCGCGAGCTGGGCAACCTGCGCCCGGAGATCACGATCATCGACCTGGATCACGGAGTACGCC
>JABEBX010016856.1_pt1 | contig 15123 bp, 9 predicted proteins | sample 7245971 | NCBI WGS metagenome assembly JABEBX01 (sample SAMN14506365, study PRJNA622280) | hot springs metagenome | biome: hot spring [ENVO:00000051]|acidic hot spring [ENVO:00002120]; feature: spring [ENVO:00000027]|sediment [ENVO:00002007]; material: sediment environment [ENVO:01001048]... | reverse complement strand
CCCTACTTCTACCGCGACAACCTCGAACAACCCGTCTACCAACTCCGCGACCCAGCGCTGCGCAACGCGCCCCAGACACCCGCACCCCTGACCGCATGGACTGGCCTCAACTACCAAGGGACCACGATCCTCATGGGTCGCATCGTTCATCACGGTCCCCAACCGGTCTCCATCATCCCGCCCGTCTCGATCGCCAGCGCCCCCAGCGCCACCGTCCTTCCGAAGGGCCAACCCACGGTCCCACTCACGGCAACCCTCACCACAGATGTCTCCACCGCGGCCAACATCAACGTCCAGTCGCCCCCCAACTGGTCCATCCAGGCCAGACCCGTTCCTGCTCCCGCCGCCGATCCCACTCACTCCATCCACTTCTTCCTGCACCCCACAGCTCCCTTCACCCTCCCAGCACTCTTCCGCGTCACCGCCCAAACCCCTGACCATCACATCTACGCCGAAGGCTTCCGCTCCGCAGGCTACCCTGGCCTGATCTATACCAACTACTACACTCCCGCCACTACCCGCGTCGTTCCTGTGGATCTCAAGCTTCCCGCACACGTCCGCATCGCCTATCTTCCCGGCACCGGCGACGCCGTCCCGCAGGCACTGGCCTCCATCGGTCTTGCTCCCACCCTCATCACGGTCGCCGACCTGACGCCCGCCAGGCTAGCCGACTTTAATACCGTTATCCTCGGCGTCCGCGCCTACACCGCCCATCCGGACCTCCATGGAGCACCCACCACAGCCCTGCTCGACTTCGCCCGCGCCGGCGGCAACGTCCTGGTTCAATACGAGACCTCCGACTTCACCTCCGCCGACGCACCGTACCCGCTCTCCCTCGGCTACGCCGATAAGGTCGTCGTAGAGACCGACCCGGTCCAGCTCCTGGTCCCCACCAATCCTCTGCTCACCACTCCCAACCAGATCACCTCCGCCGACTTCGACAACTGGATCGAGGAGCGCGGCCACGGCTTCCTTGCAAGCTGGGACTCACACTACACCGCCCTCACCGAGACGCATGACCCCGGCGGAGACGGCACCGCTCCCCAGCTTCCCCAGCGCGGCGGCCTTATCACCGCCGCTGTCGGCGAGGGCCGCTGGACCTACTGCGCCTTTGCCCTCTACCGCCAGCTCCCCGAAGCCGTCCCCGGAGCCTTCCGCATCTTCGTCAATCTCATCAGCCCGGCCTCCCCGGACGGCCACAACTGATGGAATCACCTGCCTGCCCCGCGCATGGGCGATCCAATTGCAGCTACATCAAAAGCGGGATCATTTACAGTAGAGGCAGACACCGGAGCACACATGCGGGAGCTCAGATGATGGAGAAGAAACAGTTGCGTTCGTGCCAGTTTTTAGGACACATCGAAACGGCGATCTACGTGGTGCTGGGCGTGCTGCTGGAAGCAACAGCGATTCTTGCTATCGTAGGATGCCTGCACCTGTTTGTCTTGGATCTGCACAACCTTGCGGGAACAACAGTGGTCTTCGATCTGATTGACCGCCTGCTGCTGGTGCTGATGCTGGTCGAGCTGTTGCACACGGTGAGGATCTCGATCCGGTCGCACTCGCTGTTTGTCGAGCCGTTTCTGATCATTGGGTTGATTGCGCTCATCCGGCGAACACTGGTGCTGACCCTGCGGACGGAGGACTTCACGGGAAATTCGGCGTGGACCTCGAATACGCAGTCGCACTTCCACGCTTCCATGGTCGAGACGGCCCTTCTGGCGCTGCTGATCAGTGTGCTAGTGACGTCGATCTTTGTGATCCGCAAGACCAAAAGCAGTATGGGGGGAGAGGACAGCATCTGAACACTCAACTTCTGAGATATCAACCAGGCCGGGAGAAAAACCCGTAGAGCCGCCAGGCGTAGACGGAGAGATTGAGAGTGCAGACAGCAACGCCGAGGGCGATCAGCAGGTCCGCGGAGACGTTGGGGTAAACGATCGCGTCGAGGGTGTGAAGGAGAAAGCTACCTGCCCAGGGGGAGTTGCCGACGCGGAGTTCCAGAGCCTGCTCCAGGAGGGTGAGCGGGCAGTTGACCGGGCAGGTTTCGACAACGATCCCCCACACCAGCGAAGCCACGTGAAACGCCGTCAGCCAGGGCCGCCCACGCGTCCAGAAGGCGCCGGCGATGACCCACAAGATCCACGCAAGATGGATGGCAACGACGATGCTCGGCAAGGTTTGGAGAAGGAAGCTCACAAAGGTACGGGGCACACAAGCCCTCCACACGCCCTCACGCAGCCATCTGGCAGCATCCAGGCTCCGGCAAGAAAAGTCTATGCCTTTAGGCTGTGATGCGAAGAGCCTCACAGAAGCTAGTTTCCGATTCCATTGAGGGATCCGATGGCCCATCGGGCGCCTGTTTACGATCTTTCAACGAGCCTTCTGTCCTCGTTGAGCCCGCGAAGGCCCCCCCCCACAGTTGCTTTTGCTGTTGCTTCTCCCATGTGCAACCCGTCGGCCGTCATTCTGAGCGAAGCGCGCAGCGCGTAGTCGAAGAACCTGCCACCAAGTCATTTTCAACTCAAATGCCTGCCGCTTTCGGGCGAGAATCAAGTAAACCGGGCTCCAGAGTTTGGGCAGGCCCCGACGGTAGGCCTTTGAGCCGCACCGGAAACTGGTTTCCGGTGCGGCGTTTCTGGTGTGGCGCAAATAACCGTTATGATGAAACGGTTGAGAAAGCGCCGGGGTTTCATGTCATTCTTGCCTGACGCTCGGACCCGTTGAAGAACAACAAAGGAGATGACCGAAGTGACTTCACGAAGGATTTGTACGCTGGTGCTTGGACTCGCCGTTGTTGGCACGTATGGGGCGCGGGCCGTAGCCGCGCAGACGGCGAAGGATACGGGAACTCTTCGGGCGACGCTGCCCAATGGCATGCGAGTGGTGATCATTCGCAATTCGCTGGCTCCGGTCGCAACGGTGGAGACAAACTTCATGGTGGGCGGCGATGAGACGCCCGCTGGTTTCCCCGGAATGGCCCATGCGGAGGAGCACATGGCCTTCCGTGGATGCACGGGGATGTCCGCGGACCAGACGGCGGCGATCTTCGCTCTGATGGGCGGAGAGAACAACGCGGACACCCAGCAGAACATCACGCAGTACTTTGAGACGGTCCCGTCAGCGGATGTGAGTGTGGCGCTCCAGGCGGAGGCGGCTTGCATGCGTGGGGTGGACGACTCCCAGCAGCAGTGGGCCAAGGAGCGCGGCGCGATCGAGCAGGAGGTGGCGCGCGATCTCTCCAATCCGACCTACAAGTTTATCGACCGCATGAATGCGGACATGTTCGCGGGAACGCCCTACGCGCACGATCCCCTGGGAACCAAGAGTTCCTTTGATGCGACGACGGGAGCGATGCTGCGCTCGTTTTATGCCCAGTGGTACACGCCGCGCAACGCGATCCTGGTGATCGTGGGCGACGTGGACCCGGCGGCGACAATGACGAAGATCAAGGATCTGTTCGGCAAGATTCCGAGCCACAAGCTGCCGCCGCATCCGGCGATCGACCTGACGGCGGTGAAGTCCGAGAGCTTCACGCTGAACAGCAATCTACCCTACACCCTGGGCTTTATCGCCTTCCGGATGCCGGGAACGGATTCGCCGGACTATGCGGCGAGCCAGATTCTGGCCGATGTGCTGAGCAGCCAGCGCGCGGACCTGTATGCCATGGTGCCGGCCGGCAAGGCTCTGGGCACGGAGTTCGACCTGGCGGAGACGTATCCGAAGGCCAGCGCGGCGTTTGCCGTGGTGGCCGAGCCGGCCGATTCGGCGGCAGGCCAGAAGACCAGCCAGGCCGTGAACCAGACCGCGATCCAGAAGGCGATCCAGGAGATGCGCGGCATCCTTGAGAACTATGCCGCCAAGGGCGTGCCGGCGGATCTGGTGGATGCGGCCAAGCGCAGCGAAGTGGCGAGTGCGGAGTTCCAGCGGAACTCGATTCCGGGCCTGGCGAATGTGTGGTCGAATGCTCTGGCGGCGGAGGGACGGACGTCTCCGGACCAGGACGTGGAGGCCCTGAAGAAGGTGACCCTGGCGGATGTGAACCGCGTGGCCAAGGAGTATCTGACGGCGCAGAACTCGATTACCGCGGTGCTGAACCCGGTGCCGACAGGCCAGCCGGTGGCGGCAAAGGGCTTTGGTGGAGCGGAAGAGGTCACATCCGCTCCATCGAAGCCGGTCGTGCTTCCGCCGTGGGCGGCGAAGGATCTGAACGCGCTGAAGCTGCCCGCGGACCTCGTCAAGGTCTCCGACACGACGCTGCCCAATGGAATCCGTCTGATTGTGAGGACCGATCCGATCAGCCCAACGGTGACGGTAATGGGCACGGTGAAGCACAACTCCGATCTGCAGACGGCGCCGGGGTTGGATGGCGTGGCAAGCGTGCTGAACGGGCTCTACTCCTATGGCACGCGGACGATGGACCGGCTGGCCTTCCAGAAGGCGCTGGACGATATTGCAGCCAGCGAGAGCGCGGGCTATGGCTTCTCGCTGAATGTGCTGAAGGATCACTTTTCGCGCGGAGTGCAACTGCTGGCCGAAAATGAGCTGCACCCGGCCCTGCCGGAGCGGGCGTTCATGGTGGTCAAGCAGCAGACCACCCAGTTTGTGGCTGGCAACCTGACCAGCCCCGGATACAAGACATCGCGGGCGATGGATCTGGCGCTGCTCCCGGCGGGCGATCCATCGCTGCGGCAGACCACCCCCGCGACGCTGGCGAAGGTAACGCTGGCCGACGTGCGGCAGTACCATGACGCGACGGTGCGGCCAGACCTGACGACGATGGTGGTCATCGGCGATGTCACGCCGGAAGAGGCTCGAACGGTCATCGAAGAGTGGTTTGGCGGCTGGAAGACCGAGGGACCGAAGCCGAACACGACCCTTCCGCCGGTTCCGCTCAACAAGCCTTCGGCGACGAACGTGGCCGATCCGGAGGCGGTACAGGATTCGGTGGATCTCTCCGAGCAGTTGAACCTGAACCGGTTCGATCCGGCGTACTATCCGCTGCAGCTAGGCGATCATGTGCTGGGCGGCGGGTTCTACGCGACACGGCTGTATCACGATCTGCGCCAGGTAAACGGGTATGTGTACTACGTGGGCGTGGACCTGGATGCGTCGAAGACACGCGCCACCTACACGGTGTCCTATGGCTGCAATCCGGGGAACGTATCGAAGGCGCGGGCGTTGGTAGAGCGCGACCTGAACCAGATGCGAACCCAGAATGTGTCGGACGCGGAGCTGCACCAGGCGAAGGCTATGCTGCTGCGCAAGATTCCGCTGAGCGAGTCGAGCGAAGAGGACGTCGCCGCCGGGCTCCTGGCCCGAGCAGAGATTGGCCTGCCGCTGGATGAACCGATCCTGGCGGCCAGGCGCTACTACGCGCTCGATGCGGATCAGGTGCGCGAGGCGTTCTTCAAGCTGGTGCACCCCGAAAACCTGGTACAGGTGGTGCGTGGACCGGCGCCACAGTAAACGCGTGAGCGAGAACAAGCCGCGGCGGGAGCGCCGGAGCGTTCGCGGCTTTAGCTTGAAGGGTACGGGCTTTACAGGCTGCGGAAAAACACGACGCTTTGAAAGGGTTATGTTGTTTTCCTTCAACTTGCCACAGAATCGTCATCCTTCAACTTGCCACTCTTGCCACAGAATCGTCATCCTGAGCGAAGTAGACCGCGGCTTTTTGCGGTCTACGGAGTCCCGAGGCGAAGCCGAAGGACCCATCCTGAGCGTAGCCGAAGGAACCCCGAGGGTCTTTACGTTCCCTATACCGCTTGAGACCTTTTCGCCCGATAAACCTGGAAGTGATTCGCGCACCTCAACAGTACGGTGAGAAAGGTTCCTACAGCATGGGCGATACAGACACCCTCGCGGTTCCTTCGGCTCCGGCTCTCGCATAAAACCGCGAGAGCCTTCGCTCAGGATGACAATTATGTGGCGATTTGGAGGAGAACAGCCGCGCCCTTTCAAGGCAGGAGCCCCCCCCTCGGCAAGATCTTGTTTGTGGTGAGGTGGAGGAGAACAACGGTACGCTTCTGAAACATCGAGTTTTCCGCAGCCCGTTTAGCCCGTACATAAAGGCAACAAAATCAACGCGCTTTAGCCCCTGAGGGAATGCAAGCGCTCCATCAGAGCTTCCCCAGGGCCTGCGCGGACCACGAGATGCTTTGCGCGGCGTCGTAACTGCGTGTTGCGCGGACCTGGAGCCTATCCTGAGGTGTCGAGCGTGTCGGCTGAACAGCACGCGCCCCCCATTCACGCTCGTTCTTTGCGGAGGGGGGGGAGGACGCCCGGACGGCCGCAACCTCCCGCTGAGCCTCGCTGACTCGACGCATGGACCCCGGTGTGGCGCTGGTCACGGAAGCATCCGGCAAATTATCGTATAGTTGAGATCTTTTTTTGGGCATGCGCCGGGTCTCACATGGTTTCAAAGGGTTTCAAAGAGTTTCAAAGGGAGTGTGGCGATGGCAGTTCAGGCAAATGAAGCGATACAGCAAGATATGTCGGCCGAGATCGCCGAGTGGATGGAGGCGTTCGACGACGTCGTGGCGCATGACTGGGAACAGGGCGCGGCGCTGCTCTCCGCGCTGCGGGCACGCGCTCGCGAGGACGGTGTGCCCGGCACGGGCGCCATCACCACCTCCTTCCGCAACACCATTCCCCCCTACGACGAGGTTCCCTACCCCGGCGACCGCAAACTGGAGCGCCGCGTCGAGGCCCTGATCCGCTGGAACGCAATGGCCATGGTGCACCGGCAGAACAAGAAGGACCCGGGCATTGGCGGGCACATCTCCACCTACTCGTCGCTGGCGACGCTGCTCGAAGTCGGCTTCAATCACTTCTTTCGCGCCCGATATCCCAGCCCGAAGGGCGACCAGCCCGGCGACTTCATCTACTTCCAGGGGCACGCCTCCCCGGGCGTCTACGCTCGCGCGTACCTTGAAGGCCGCATGGAGGATGCGCGCCTGAAGAACTTCCGCCATGAACTGCGCGGGGAACCAGGCCTTTCGAGCTATCCCCACCCCTGGCTGATGAAGGACTTCTGGCAGTTCCCAACCGTCTCCATGGGCATTGGGCCGCTGAACGCGATCTATCAGGCGCGTTTCATGAAGTACCTGGAGAACCGCGGCCTGATCGAGACGACCGACCGTAAGATCTGGGCGTTTGTGGGCGACGGCGAGACCGACGAGGTCGAGACGCTCGGGGCCATTTCCTTAGGTTCGCGCGAGCACCTGGACAACCTGATCTTTGTGGTCAACTGCAACCTGCAACGGCTCGACGGCCCGGTGCGCGGAAACAAGCGCATTATCGACGAGTTGGAGAGCACCTTCCTGGGCGCCGGCTGGAATGTGATCAAGGTGATCTGGGGCGCGGACTGGGATGAACTGTTCGCCCGCGACCACCAGGGACTGCTGCTCAAACGCATGGAAGAGTGCGTCGATGGCGATTTTCAGGCCTACAAGGCAAAGGGCGGAGCGTACCTGCGCGAGCATTTCTTTGGCCGCTATCCCGAACTGCTGGAGATGGTCAAGGACAAGACGGACGATCAACTGATCCGCCTGCACCGCGGCGGCCACGATCCCGCCAAGATCTACAACGCCTACAAGCGCGCACTGGAACATACGGGCGGTCCCACCGCGATTCTCGCGATGACGGTGAAGGGATACGGGCTGGGCTCCGCGCAGGCGCGCAATGCAACCCACTCGGAGAAGAAGCTGAGTGACGAGTCGCTCGCACAGTTTGTCCGCACCTTCGATATTCCCCTTCCCGCCAGCGCGGTGAAAGATGCTGCCTTCTACCGTCCCGAGCCGGACGATCCAGCCATCCAATACATGCACGCGCGGCGTCAGGAGCTGGGCGGCTACCTGCCCATGCGAGAGATACCCAAATCGAACTTTATCGCTCCCCCACTGGAGTTCTTCAAGGAGTGGCTGGGCGGTTCGCGCGGTCGTTCCATCTCCTCCACGGTAGGCTTTGTCGGCATGCTGCGCAGCCTGCTCAAGGAGCCGACGATCGGCAAGCTGATCGTCCCGATCGTGCCCGATGAGGGCCGCACCTTCGGCCTCGAGTCGGTGATCAAGCAGGTGGGCATCTATGCGCACGAGGGCCAGAAGTACGTCCCGCACGACTCCGACATGCTGCTCAGCTATCGCGAGGAGAAGAGCGGCCAAGTCCTCGAGGAAGGCCTGACGGAGGCCGGCGCGATGGCCAGCTTTACCGCCGCCGGAACATCCTATGCGAACTTCCGCGTCCCCATGGTCCCGTTCTTCATGTACTACTCGATCTTTGGCTTCCAGCGCATCGGGGACATGGCCTGGGCCTTTGCGGACGCGCGCGGCAAGGGCTTCATGATGGGCGGCACAGCCGGCCGCACCACGATGCTCGGAGAAGGCCTGCAGCATCAGGACGGGCACTCGCCCATTCTGGCCGGAACCATCCCTACCTGCATCACCTACGATCCGGCCTACCTCTACGAGATGGCCGTCATCGTCCAGGACGGCCTGCGCCGCATGTATGAGAACCGCGAGGATGCTTTCTTCTACATCACCATGTACAACGAAGACTACGCAATGCCCGAAATGCCGGAGGGCGAAGGCGTGCGCGAAGGCATTCTGCGCGGAATCTACAAGTACAAATCCGCCGCAATGGGGCCTGCAACGGAGCCGGCCAAGGCTCCGCGGGCGCAACTCTTCGGCAGCGGTCCCATTCTGAATGAGGCGCTGCGCGCTCAACAGATACTGCAGGAGCAGTATGGCGTAGCCGCCGACGTCTGGAGCGTCACCAGTTATAACGAGCTGCGCCGCGACTGCCTGGAGACCGAGCGCTGGAATCGCCTGCACCCGGCAGCCGCGGAGCGCCAGCCATTTCTCCTCAAGGCGCTACAGGGCGCCGAAGGCCCCATCATCGCCGCCAGCGACTACATCAAGTCGCTTCCCGATGCGCTGGCGCCCTGGCTTGGGTCGCGGCTCATCTCGCTCGGTACGGACGGCTTCGGCCGCTCGGACAACCGCGAGCACCTGCGCCGCCACTTCGAGATCGATGCGGCGTCGATCGTCGCCGCAACCCTCTCCAAACTGGCCCGCGAGGGCGCGATCCAACCCGCGGTGGCCGAGCAGGCGATTGCGGATCTCGGCCTCTCCGCGGATGGACCGGGCGCGTTCCGGTCATGAAACCGACTTCGCTCCTTGCACCAACCACCAGCTCGCAGCGCGGCGTGCTCCCGGAACACGCCGCGCTGCGCCACCACACCGCACGAAAGGTCCTCCAGCTTGTCTGAAAATCCGCTTCTTCCCCACAGCAAGCTTCGCGAACTGCACGCGCTCATGCTGCGCTGCCGCACTCTGGCGCGCCAGCAGAGGCCCGGCGCCCTGCGCGAGGCATTCCTGGCCGCGACCTCCATGCAGCTCCTCCCCGGCGACCTTCTGAGCGCCGAGGCGGGCGACACGACCGCCGGCCAGATGGCTCCCGCCGCCCGGAAGCCGCGTTCCGCAAGTCCCGCATCGACGGCAAGCTCCGCGGGGCTGAGCGGCGGGGTGATCTCCGCCGCCGGGTTCGACGCGCGCCTGCCGCTCTGTGCCGCTGCCGCCCGAGGCCTCCAGGCCGCTGGCTCCGATGGACTTGTCCTGGCGCTGGCCCGCGCCGGAGGCCTTCAACCAGGCTGGATTGCAGCCCTGGAGTGGGCGCAGTTGGCGCAGTTGCCGCTGTTGCTGGCGGTCGAGGACGCCACCGGAGGCAGCCCTTCGCGTAGCAACCAGCGGCGCGAGCCTGCGCTCGACTATCGGAGTTTGACCCAAACGGCGAAGCGCCTGAAGTTGCCCGTCCTGACCGTGGACGCGGAGGACGCCGTGGCGGTCTACCGCGTCATGCAGGAGTCCGTGCTGCGAGCGCGCATGGGCGGCGGACCAGCCGTCCTTTGGGCCGTGATGACGCCCACCGCCGCTGCCCTCAAGCTGCCGCGATCCCGCCAGCCGCTCGCCCGTCTGCAACAGTACATGGCTGCGCGCAAGATCCAGCGCAAACCGTAATCAGCCTGGACCTTCCAAACGGTAGAACGACTCGCTCCCTGGGAACCTGGGGATCTGGGGACCTGGGGATCTGGAGACCTGGAGCGTCGTTCTCAGGCAAAAGCAGCGATGCGGCCTGCACGTCGTCCCCCTTCAGTGTTCCCGCACGGGATCATCCTTCCCGATACCACCCTGGGGAGCAGCGGAATCATCCCGTTCGGGAATATTTTCTATCAAAACAGCTTGTTTATGGTGTAGTATTCCCGTACGGGAATACGGATGCGGGCGATGGCTCTCACAGTGCAACAGATCGGAGCGCGGATGCGCGCCACGCGGAAGGCGCTCGGCGTCACCCAGAAAGACCTTGCCCTCACGTCGGGCACGGGCCTGCGCTTCCCCAACTCTCTGAAGGATCGTGGAGAATAGCGCATGGCGAAGGCGCTCGATGTGTATCTCTTCAGTGATCTCGTCGGCCATCTGGTCCAGGACAAAGGGGGCCAGATGCTCTTCCGGTATGCCGAGAGCTGGCTGGAAAAGCCTTGTGCCGCGCCTTTGTCTCAGTCTCTGCCTCTGCGCCAGCAACGCTTCACCCGGAATGAATGCCGAGGATACTTCGCCGGAATCCTCCCCGAGGAGAGCAAGCGAGAGATCATTGCTCGTAACCTTGGTATCAGCGCACGCAACGATCACGCCATGCTGGCCGAGATCGGTGGTGAGTGCGCCGGAGCGGTCACCTTCGTTCCCGCCGGCGAGCCGCTGCCACAGAGCCAGTACAGCTACCGGCCGCTTTCGTCGTCGGAATTGGCTGCGGTCCTGAAAGAGCTGCCTCAGCGACCTCTGCTCGCCGGTGAAGAAGGCATCAGGCTATCTCTCGCTGGCGCTCAGGACAAAGTAGCGGTGCGCGTTGACGGCGAACAGATATCGCTTCCTCTGGGTGGTGCGCCGAGCACGCACATCTTGAAGCCGGCGGTGGAACGGTTCGAAGGCCTCGTGGCAAACGAGGCTCTCTGCATGAACCTCGCGGCGGCAATTGGACTCCTGGCTGCGAAGACGGAAACACGAGCCATCGATGGGATGGACTATCTCCTGGTCGAGCGGTACGACCGTTTCTACCGCGAGAACCCCTCGCACGATCTCGTGCTTGAACGACTGCATCAAGAAGACTTCTGCCAGGCGCAAGGCATCGTCCCGGAGATGAAGTACCAGAAAGAAGGAGGCCCGTCGCTCAAGCAGAGCTTCGCTTTGCTGCGCGAAGTATCGAGCGCGCCCGTCGTTGATCTCGCGCGGCTGATGGATGCGGTGATCTTCAACTATCTGGTTGGCAACAACGATGCTCACGCTAAGAACTTCTCCTTGCTGTATCGGGGTATTGGGACAGACGATAGGCGCGTTAGCCTCGCACCGCTCTACGACATCGTGAGCACGGTCTACTATCCTGAGATGAGCCGGACCATGGCCATGCAACTGGGCGGCGAGTATTCCTCCGAAAACGTGATGCCCCGGAACTTCGAGCGGTTCGCCGAAGATGCTGGCCTTTCCAAGCCCCTCGTGCGGCGTCGCGTGCTTGGCATGACGGAAGAGGTTCTGGCCACTCTCCCTGCCCTTGACCATACGAACCGAGCCACTGAGGCTGTTGCTCGCTCAATCCGTCTGCGCTGCGAGTCAACTCAACAGCGATTGGCTGGGCACTCGTAAGCAGGGCTCCAGTCAACATAGCATTTGCATTCGGCAGCCGCGCAAGATGCTTCTCCGCACCGCCCAGGTTTGCTGGGCATGAGGACATCAAGACAACGATGGCCGCCCCAGAGACAGCCGGGCGACCGACGCCATCTCCTGTTACGTGCCTCTGCCCTGCTGGAAACCCGTTCCATCCGGCGAATATTCCTTCCAGGTAGCGTTCCTCTCTCCGGGGGAAAATGTCCCCTTCCAGTACACTCAATGCATGTTCCTTCCCAGAGCCTTTGGGCGTTGTGCCCTATTTGCAGGATCATGCACTGCGACACTGCTCTTCCTGCTCGCCGGCCAGCAAGCTTACGCGCAGACGCCGGCCGTGCAACCTCCGGCCGCGCAGACGCCGACCGTGCAACCTCCAGCCGTGCAACCCCCGGCGACTACCGTTCCTCCTTCGTCGCAGCCGGCCGTTCCCGGCGCCAATGGCGCGCAGCATGTGGCAACGCCAGCCGTGCCCGCCGCAGTCGCGGTCTCCCAGGCGGCGCGCCCTGCTCTTCCCCCCTACGCGCCCGAAGCTCCCAAAGTTCGCAGCGACACCCTGGGTTCGGTGTACATTCCCGTGGACAGCATGGTGTATCCCATGGCGCTCCGGCTCTATTCCATGGGCTATCTGGACACGGCCTTCATCAATATGCGGCCCTGGACGCGCCGCAGCCTGCTGCACATGCTGCAGCAGTCTTCCCCCGCCATCATCGCCGGCGGCGACGATCAGGCCATTGGTATCCTTGCGAAACTGGACGAGTACATCGCCTCAGAAGGCGCCGAGGAAGCATCAACAGATGCGCCCTTCCACCGCGGCAACATATACGGCGTGCAGTCCATCTACACCCGCGTAATGGGGATCAGTGGACAGACGCTGCGTGACAGCTATCACCTGGGAGAGACGATCTCCAACGATTACAACCGTCCCTACGAGCCGGGCTTTAACAACATCACCGGCTTTTCCACCATCGCGGAGTACGGCAGATTCTCGCTCTTCGTTCGCGGTGAGTATCAACATGCCCCGGCGGGAACCGGATACTCGACGACTTACAACGGCAACCCGCTGATTACCTGCGTATCGAACTCCCCCTGCGGCCTGGCGGAGACGCTCTCCAACATCGACGAGATCCCTTTCACCGGCTACAACGTGCATCAGACCACGATTCCGGCCCCTTTGATTGCCGTGCAGAACCCGTTCAGCCTCTTGGAGGCGACCTTCTCCTTCCACGCGCTGGGCCATGAGATCTCAGCCGGCAAGTCCGACTCCTGGGATGGCCCCGGATACGGCAGTGCGATGAACTGGAGTGACAACGCGCAGGATGGTTACACCTTCCGCATCGACCGCATCGAACCTCTGTATATTCCCTGGATCTCGCGTGTTCTGGGCCCGCTGCGCTACGACTTCTTCGTTGGATCGCTGAAGGGCCACAGCGCTCCCAACGAACCCTGGGTTCATAACGAGATGTTCAGCTTTGCCCCCACCTCCAACTTTCAGTTTGCGTTCTCGCGCACGGTCATCTGGGGCGGCCACGGGCACGGCTGCGAGCCGGATGGGCCGGCCTCGTACACGCCCTGCGACGAGCCGATCACCCTCCACACCTTTTTCACCAGCTTCTTCTCCATCACCGACACGAGCGGTCCACAGAAGTACTCCAGGGACGACCCCGGCGCGCGTTTCAGCGACTTCAGCTTCTCCTGGCGGCTTCCCTTCGTCAGGCGCCACCTGACCCTCTACACCGACTCGATCGCGCACGACGATGTATCTCCGATCAGTGCTCCGCGCCGCGCCTCCTACCGGCCCGGCATCTACCTCTCGCAGGTGCCGGGCATACCCAGGCTCGATCTCCGCGTGGAAGGCGTGAGCACAGACTGCTCCACAACCATCTGCCAGGGCGGTACCGGCGAGTATTGGGAGGTCATCCAGAGACAGGGTTACACCAATCAAGGCACGATGGAAGGCGCCGATCTACATCGACAAGGCGAACGACGCGGCAAACTTCGATAACGCCGTCGCCTTCAGCCTGTCCTGGGCGCCGCGCCTGCATACACAGCCCACGGGCGCATCCCGCCCGTGGTGGTAAAGCGAATCTCCCGAGGGCCGGGAGCGGCTTCCATCCCAGGGAACAGACCCACTCCATCACCCCCAGCGCCAAAGGCGCGGCTCCATAATCGCCCAGGGCACCGCCCTGGGTATGGTTCCCGCCAGGACCCGCGAGGGCTGTAAGCCCGATCTATAGGGCTTTCGCTTGAAAGGCTGCGGCTTCAGCCTGAAGGGCGCGGGCTTCGCTTTGAATATGCGCCGCTTCGCTTTGAAAGGGCGCGGCTTTAGCCGCGCCATAAAAGCCGACAAAATCAACGGGCTTTAGCCCCTGAGGGAATGCCTTTGGGGCACCTTGCTCGAAACAAGGCCATGTGTCGCAACCATCGGCGGATCATCGTCCACTTCTCGGCGACCGAGGCGATGACCACCCCGCCCTCACGGCTGCATCCGTTGAAGATCCGGTATGGACAGTTGTATGTACACCCTGCTACCATGGCATTGCTGGTCCACGAGATGAAGTTTACCTACGACGGGAAGAAGAACCGAAAGAATCTGGCCAGGCATGATGTTGATTTCCAGACAGCGGAACGCGTCTTTGAGGACGCCTACTCCTTGACCATGCGCGACGCTGTCCACGACGAGGAAGAGGAAAGGTATGTCACCCTTGGCGAGATCGCTCCCGGCGTCGTTCTCTTTGTGGTGCATACCTGGTATGCCGACGACGACGGAGAGGAGGTCATCCGCCTGATCTCGGCTCGTGCGGCAACCAGCAGGGAGAAGCGAAGCTATGAAGAAGCTCACAAGAGATCAAAAGCGCCAGGCAGACGTCATCGCGGCAAAAAAGGACGCTGATATCGATCTGTCGGAGATGCCGGAAGTATTGGACTGGAGCGGGGCCGAGATCGGAAGGTTTGCGCGGCCGGCGAAGAAGCCCGTTACCATGCGCCTGGACACAGACGTTGTCGAGTGGTTGAAAGGCTACGGACGCGGCTACCAGACCAAGGCAAACTTCCTTCTGCGCCATGCGATGCAACACGCGCAGAATACTCCAGGGAAACCATCCCGCCGCCCTGCCTGATTGAATACGCCGGCCAGGCTGCTCTCGCGCCTGCCGGTGCCTTTGGTGTTGTCCTTGCGCCGCGTGTTCGAGGGGCGGAAAAACCCGACGCTTTGAAGGGGCGCCGCCTCGTTTTGAATATGCGCCGCTTCGCTTTGAAAGGGCGCGGCCTCAGCATGAAGGGTACGGGCTTTAGCCCGTACATTAAAACCCAACAGAATCAGTGGGCTTTAGCCCCTGAGGGAGTGCGTTTGGGCGGATTTCGACTGCGGCAGGGCCTTTTTCCGCAGCCTGTTTAGCCCCCGAGGGACGGCTCT
>JABEBX010016738.1_pt1 | contig 15150 bp, 16 predicted proteins | sample 7245971 | NCBI WGS metagenome assembly JABEBX01 (sample SAMN14506365, study PRJNA622280) | hot springs metagenome | biome: hot spring [ENVO:00000051]|acidic hot spring [ENVO:00002120]; feature: spring [ENVO:00000027]|sediment [ENVO:00002007]; material: sediment environment [ENVO:01001048]... | reverse complement strand
TTTGATGATCCTCAGTTGGGTAACTTTTGCAGATTGGATTGTTGCATGGATAATACTCATGCTTCCGCGTGATATTTTTGGAAGATGGACAAAAGATGGCAGAATTTATTATCTAAGATGGAAGCATTTCGAAAAATACCTTATGGATTACTCTCTGATAAAAGAAAAGCCTCCGGAGTCGATAATTGTCTGGAAACAATATCTTGTTTATGGTACCACTCTTGGAATAGCAAAGCATGTCATAAAAGCCATAAAAGCGATAAATCCACCTGAAATTGTGGAATCCGATCCGTTTTTCCCAGCCTTTACAACCATGCTCTGGTACGATTCTCTGATAATGTTGCCGCAAAGTGCCATGATAAATGCCAACGTTCAACAGGTTGGAAATATGGGCAATTTTGGTGGCGGCAGTTTTGGAGGCAATATTGGTGGTGGCTTTGGCGGCGGTGGAAGAGGAGGTTTCTGATGAAAGATTTTATTCTCATCGTAGGATCTGGTCTTGCAGGGGCAACTTCAGCGAGAATTCTTGCCGAATCTGGCTTCAGAGTGTTAGTCGTTGAAAAACTCAATCATGTTGCAGGACACGTTTATGATGAGTTTAACGAAGATGGGATTTTAATCCATGCCTATGGTCCCCACATTTTTCACACCAAAAACAGATCTGTCTTTCAATTTCTGAGCCGATTTACATCATGGAATTATTACCAGCACAGAGTTTTAAGCTACGTAGATGGCATGTACGTTCCATTTCCCATCAACAGAGACACAATTTCTCAAGTGTTTGGCATAAACTTGTCGACAGCGGATGTCGATAAATTTCTCGATGATGAGGTTAAAGGTTCAAAATTCGCAAATCCTCCGCTCAACTTTGAAGATGCCGTTGTTTCTCAGATTGGTAGAAAACTTTATGAGAAATTCTTCATGAATTACACAAGAAAACAATGGAACAAAGAACCCGTAGAACTTTCGCCTGAGGTAGCAAAGCGAATTCCGACAAGATCCAATCGCGATGGCAGATATTTTTCAGATGTATATCAAGGACTTCCGCTTCACGGATACACAAAGGCAGTTGAAAAAATGCTTGATCATCAAAATATATCGATTCTGACAAATTGCGATTATTTTGAATTAAGATCTGAGGTTAAGCCGATCATGACCGTTTACACCGGCAAATTGGACGAGTTCTTTGGGAAAGTTCATGGAGATCTCGAATACAGATCGTTAAAATTTGATTTTAAAACGTATCGCCAGGAATACTACCAGCCTGTTGCAGTTGTAAACTATCCAAATGATTACGATTGGACAAGGATAACTGAATTCAAACGCATGACAGGTCAAAAATCAGACCTTACAACTGTCTGCTACGAATATCCACTTGACAGCGGTGAGCCTTATTACGTAGTTATGACAGAGGAAAATATGAAAAAAAGGATTCTTTACATGGAAGAAATTGAAAAGATTGAAAAATCTGGAGAATATCTGTTTATTGGTAGACTTGCGGAATACAAATATTACAACATGGACGAAGTTATAGCAAGCACTTTTCAAAAAATAGAAGAATGGCTAAGGAGGAAAAAATGAGAACTGTAAATTTGAAGAACAAAGGCAAAATATTTACGGTTATAAACAGTGCGGGTAAAAATACTCCCGTTGTCGTCATGTTTCATGGCTTTACCGGCAATCATATAGAAGCACATTTTATCTTTGCACGACTTTCAAAGGCCCTTGAAAAGATTGGCATATCATCTGTAAGATTCGATTTCAGAGGTTCTGGAAATAGCGATTGGCCTTTCGAGAAGATGACACTTTCTTCTGAAATTTCCGACGCCCTCAAAGTGGTAGAGTACACAAGAAGGAATTTTGATAATAAGTTGGGAGTGCTTGGCCTTTCAATGGGAGGAACGGTAGCCCTGTTGACAGTCAATCAGATCGATCCGGATGCCCTTTGCTTATGGGCTCCGGCCGCAAAAAACAAAGAAGTTTTTTCAAAGGGAATTCCATCTGTTCCAAAAGATCTTCGTTTCTTTGATGTCGGTGGAATAAGGGTATCAAAAGAATTCACAAAAGAAGTTTTGACATTTGATGCGTTTGGCGAAGCAAAAAAATATGGAAAACCTGCTCTTATACTTCATGGTACATCAGATCAATCCGTACCTTTCGAGCACAGTCAGACCCTTGTTAAAGAATTCAAAAAAGGAACGCTTCTTCCGATCGAAGGATCAGATCATACTTTCAGTTCTTACGATTGGTCAGAACGTGTCATAGCAGAAACTGTACAGTTTTTCTCGAAGAATCTGTAAAAAGGCGGAAAAATTTCCGCCTTTTTCAGACACTTTTGAAATGCATCAACACGCTTTGGAAATCCCCATGAGTATGTGGAATTGTAATTCCTTCGTAGACAAGTTCATCTCCTCCGTAAATCTCGTTTGTGCCTTCCAATCTGTAATTTTTGTCCGTTGATATGCCTTTAAGTTTCAATTTTATGCTTTTTGCATTCGGCCTTTCAAATATTTTGAAGTGATAAAGTAAAAATTCATCCTTCCCTTCATCGATTATCATCCATGCACTTTCATTTCCATCAAAAGGATTAAGAATTCTGTAAAAGATCCCAAATTGAATTAACTTTCTTAATTTCTTGTATTCCGAAACGTATGCCTTGATTTTCGTCCGTTCATCTTCTGAAATTTTTGTCAGATCAAGTTCAAAGCCCATATTTGCACTCATCGCAACGTGCGCTCTTATGTCTATGGATGTTATCCTTCCAACCTGATGATTTGGAACATCGGAGACATGGCTTCCCATCATAACTTGCGGATAGACATAACTTGTTCCATACTGGATTTTAAGTCTTTCTATCGCATCGGTGTCATCGCTTGTCCATGCTTGTGGCATATAGTAAAGCATACCAGGATCGAATCTGCCTCCGCCTCCGGCACAACTTTCAAAAAGTATATCCGGAAAAGATGATGTTATTGCATCCATCACGTTGTAAAGCCCCAACATGTACCGATGTGCCGTTTCTCTTTGCCTTTCAGGTGACAACTTATCGGATCCGATCTCCGTCATGTTTCTGTTCATGTCCCATTTCACGTAACTTATATTTGCGCTTCTCAAAAGATCTGATATCGCCTTTACCATGTAATTGCACACATCCCGCCTTGAAAAATCTAAAACAAGTTGATTCCTGCTTAAATTTCTTTCTCTACCATTCACATGAATACACCAATCTGGATGCAACCTGTAAAGATCGCTGTCTGGTGATACCATTTCTGGTTCAATCCACAAACCAAATTTCAATCCAACGTCATTTATCTTTTTTGCAAGTCTGTCAAGTCCTTCTGGCAGTTTTCTTCTGTCCACAAGCCAATCTCCAAGAGAGGAATTGTCAGCATCTCTCTTCCCAAACCAGCCGTCATCAAGAACAAAAAGTTCTATGCCAAGGTTTTTCGCTTCTTTTGCAATTTTAAGCAATTTTTCTTCGTTGAAGTTGAAATAGGTTGCTTCCCAGTTGTTAACGAGTATGGGCCTCTCCGTATCCCTGTATTTGCCGCGTGCCAGTCTTGAACCATAAAGTTTGTGGTACGTTTGGGACATTCCATTGAAACCCTCCGATGAGTAAGTCATGACAATTTCGGGAGTCTGAAACGTTTCAAGTGGCTCTAAAAGCCATGAAAAGTCAAAAGGATTTATTCCCATAGATACCCTTGCCGTTTCGTATTGACCCACTTCAACCTGGGCAAGAAAATTTCCACTGTAAACGAGACTGAATCCGTAAACTTCTCCTTCCCATTCGTCGGTGTTCTTTCTTGCCAGTGCTATGAAAGGATTTTGCTGATGACTGCTGGCTCCTCTACGGCTTTCTATGGATTGAATGCCGGGCATTAAATGCCTTTTTACGATATTCCTTTCACGCGCCCAAGCACCGGACAATTGGATCATGATGAAATCATCGTCTTCGAAATCAACATTTGCACTTAAAGCCCTTAATATCTTTATGTTTTTTGAACTTTCATTTTTAAACTTTGCACTTCTTGCAATACCTTGAAAATTTTCAAAGACCGTGTATGTTAGAGTCACACTTACTTTTTCAACGGCATCGTGCAGATAAATCTCAATAGTTTGGGACTCGTCTTCACTTTCAACGTAAGTTGCCGGTAAACCATCCAATTTCGGTTTTCCATTGTAAATCTTATGACCTGTGTACTTTAAATCTGAAACCGTAGATCCATCCTCAAATTGTACCTGATAGGCAGGACTTCTGAAATCAGTTCCACCATATGCTGGATACTCTTGAGGAAGAATTTCAAGGGAAAGGTTTGGGCCATAACTCATTTTGTAAGAGTCGGAAATATGTTGAACGTTAAGCGCCCTTATCTTTTTGCCCCAATAGGCATGACACAATCTGCCATTTTGATCCACGTACATGGTGTACTGCATGTCTTTTGAAAAAAGGTTAAATGTCTTTAAGGATTCGTCAAAAAATATTGGCATGATCATTCCTCGTTTTTAACTTTAAAAGTTTCAGGTGGAAAAACATTTCTTCTGTAATGACAATACGGTGCTTTGTGCGTCTTATCGTAATAATCTTGATGATAATCTTCGGCGGGCCAAAAATCAGAAGCCCTTTTTATTTCTGTGGCAACAACTCTTTCCATCTTTTGAAGTGCTTTTTTAACCGATTCCGCAATTTGCCTTTGATCTTCGTCTGTGTAAAAGATCACGCTTTTGTACTGTTCACCTATGTCTGGCCCTTGACCATCGAATTGGGAAAAATCATGAATTTCAAAGAAAAATCTTACAAGATCTGCGTAATCGACTTCAGAGGTATCGTATATCACCTCTAGAGTTTCGAAATGCCCTGTGGTACCCGTACACACCAACTGATATGTGGGATTTTTTGCTCTACCTCCCATATAGCCAACTCTGGTATCTAAGACGCCTTTGAGGTTTTTAAACATGTATTGAGTGCCCCAGAAGCATCCTGCGGCAAAAAATGCCCTGTTCCTTTGAACATTTTGTCCCTCTGGTACAAATTTCATTGACACTGAATTAACGCAATGCCTTACGTTTTTTGAAGTGTAACCTTCCCCTTCGAAAACATGGCCAAGATGTGCTCCACAATAAGCACAGGTTATTTCAGTCCTTTGACCATCAGCGTCTAATTGCTTTTTTACAGCGCCTGGTATTTCTTCGTCAAAACTTGGCCAGCCGCAGTCAGATTTAAATTTGCTGTTTGATTTGTAAAGCGGTAATTCGCATCTTCTACAGACATAAGTACCTTTTTCATAAAAATCGTTGTATTTGCCGGTAAAGGGCTTTTCTGTGCCCTTTTTGATTATCACAAGTTCTTCATATGGATCGAGTTTTTTTAATATATCTTTTTTCATTTTATGACCTCCATTCATCACGTAAATTAAATGATCTTTTTTATTATACTAAACTTTTTTAAATTCCGAATCTTCCAGCGGAGGGCATGATGCCCTATGCTATAATAATAATTGAACATTCGACCTTTGAAGTGAAGTGGGGTTAGTATATCTTGAAATGGTAGGAAAAGAAGCCAAATTGAATGGTGAAAATATGATTTGGAATTTAAAAAATACTTAGTGTGCGAAAGGGAGACCAAATGAAAATAGGCATTATAGGCGCCTCAAGATGCCATAAGTGCGCTTAAAAGGATTAAAAGATCAAAAGATAGAATAGTCATAAGTACCGTGACAGGGTTAAAAGTATCAACTATAAAAACGTATCTTGACGGAGATGTCGTGAGGATCATGCCGAATATCCCGATATCCATAGGAAAGGGAGTTGTCGGTATAACTTATTCTGAAGAATTCATCGAGGAAAAGAGGCAAATCGTCAAATCTCTACTTTCCAATTTTGGCGTGCTTGTGGACATAGATGAGAAACATTTTGCGGCCGTAACGGCTCTGAGTGGCAGTGGGCCTGCTTTCATTTTTGTTATAATAGAAGCACTTGTTGATGCAGGCATGAAACTTGGCCTTTCCTACGATATATCCATGGAACTTGTCATAGAGACGATAAAGGGCTCGGCGGAGTTGCTTCAAAAAGAAGGAAAGCATCCTGGAGAATTCCGCCATCTTGTCACCTCTCCCGGGGGAACGACGATAGAAGGCATATATTCTCTTGAACAAGAGGGGTTAAGAGGGATACTCATGAAGATGATCTTCGATACTTACAAAAAAGCGATGGAATTGCAAGAGGAGTCACATGAGAGTTGAGGAAGTTGCCAGAAGAGTTTCAGATGCGAAAAAGCAAATTGGCCTTATGAACACTCAACGCAAAAACGCTGCTTTGCGATCCATTGGAATGGCCATCGATAAAAATAGAAAAGTTATCCTTGAAAAGAACGAAATGGATGTTCATGCCGCCATGGAAAGCGGAATTTCTGATTCTATCGTTGATAGGCTACTTTTAAACGATAAAAGAATTGATTCGATGATAGAATCGATAAACAAAGTTATCGATCTTGATGATCCTGTCGGGAAAATAGATGATGGATGGGTACTTCCAAATGGCTTACAAATAAAGAAAGTTAGGGTACCGATAGGTGCGATTGGTATGATATACGAGGGAAGGCCTAACGTTACCGTTGATTCTACCATTTTGTGTTTAAAAAGTGGAAATTCTGTGCTTTTAAAGGGTAGTGCTTCGGCTCAAAACAGCAATGCAGCGCTTGTTGAAATCATAAAATCTGCCCTTGAGGCGGTGTATTTTCCGCAAAGTGCCGTTGAACTCGTCGAAGAAACTTCCCACGATGCCGTCAGCGAGATGATAAAGATGAGAAAATACCTTGATCTCGTTATCCCGCGCGGAGGCAAATCTTTGATAGATTTCGTCGTTCAAAATGCGACGGTGCCAACACTCGAAACTGGTAAAGCAACAGAGGAAGACTGGTCGACTGAATATCTTGATCTTATACTTGGAATTAAAATCGTCAAAGACGTCGATGAAGCGATTGAGCATATATCAAAATACGGGACAAAACATTCGGAATCTATAATCACAAAGAACTACGATAATGCTTTGAAATTCACGCACAGCATTGATGCGGCCGCCGTGTACGTTAACGCCTCGACGAGGTTCACAGACGGCGGAGAATTTGGATTTGGTGCTGAAATAGGGATAAGTACTCAAAAACTTCACGCAAGAGGACCTGTTGGTCTAAACGAATTGACATCTTACAAATACGTGATTTACGGTGAAGGACAGGTAAGATCATGAGATGTATCGTTAAATTTGGAAGTAATTTGCTCGTTGGAAAAGACGGTAGAATAGACGAGTCATTTATAGAAAAGATCGCATTCGAAGTTTCAAAGGCAACGGAGGAAAACCATGAGATCTTTATAGTTTCCTCTGGGGCGAAAGCTGGAGGGTACGGAATACTAAAGTCAAAGGGTGCAAAACTTTCCGAAAAACAAGCGCTTTGCGCAATAGGTCAAATAGAACTCATGAGGATATATTCTGAAAAGTTTCAAAAATTTGGCAAAGTTGTGGCACAGTTGCTGTTGACTAGGGAAGATTTTTCGAATAGAAAGAGATTTTTAAACATCATGAACACCATAAGTTCATTGAAAAAATTCGGTGTTATTCCCATAATAAACGAAAACGATACCGTCGCAACGGAAGAGATCAAAGTTGGAGACAACGACACGCTCTCGGCTTACTTATCCATAGGTCTCAAAGCCGATATGCTTGTACTTTTTTCCGTTGTGGATGGTGTGCTGGACGAAAATGGAAATGTAATTGGTGAATTTGATGATCGCAAAAATATAGCACAACTTGGCAAAACGATGTTGGGCAGTGGGGGAATGACGACAAAGATAAAGGCTGCCAAGATGGCTTCAGATGCGGGCGTTACAGTCATCATAACGAACGGAAAAAAGATGAATTTGATACAAACGTTAAATGGAAACATAGAAGGGACCCTCTTTAGATCTTCGAAAAGGCCAAATGCAAAAAAAGCATGGATTGGTTTTGTTGCAAGTCCGAATGGGAAAATTTACATAGATGATGGTGCAAAATCTGCCATTCTCAAGGGTAAAAGTCTTTTGCCGGTAGGAGTTATTTCGAGCAGTGGTAAATTTTCAAAAGGTGACACGGTTGAGATAATAAATGGGGATCAACTTGTTGCAATGGCGACTGTCAACTGTTCAAGTCGTATGGTAGAAACGATAATTGCCGGGAAGTTAAAACATCGTGATGAAATTTGCCATGCAGACAAAATAATGGTATTGGCGAAATGAAAAAGATGCTTATTTTATTGAATCTTTTGATTTTCGCCTGTTTATCGTCTTTTTCATGGGAAGTATTCTTTAATTCTCCACCAGATCCACTTCAACTTAAAAATTCAGTAATTGAACTCATCAATTCAGCCAATAAAACTATTTATATCTCCATTTACAGTCTTAACGATGAGGACGTGCTTTCATCATTGAAGGAAAAATCATTTGAAGGCGTTGACGTGAGAATCGTCATGGAAGGAGAAAATTACGTTAAAGATATCAAAATGCTTTCCGATCTTGACATCGTGGCCGATCCTTTGGATAACGGTCTTATGCACTCAAAATACATTGTAGTTGATGGTAAATACGTGTGGTTTGGCTCAACGAATTTAACAAATTCAGGCTTTTATCATGATTTTAACAACTCGATGATTTTCGAATCTCCAGAACTTGCGAGTATTTTTGAAAAAGATTTTCAAAAGATGAGAGATGGGTATTTTGAAAGTGCAAAAAATGATGAATTTGCAACAGTTTCAGTGGACAACGTTGAAATGGAAGTATGCTTTTCGCCCTCTGAGAAAACATTTGAATCAATTATAAAAATGCTCAAAGGTGCAAAATCAGAAGTCGATGTTGCCATCTACTCCTTTTCAGATCCAAGAATTGCCCTTACGCTTGCCGCTCTTGACGAAAAGGGAGTGAAGGTGAGAGTATTGGCCGATGAAAGTTGGAACTCATCATCTTACAGTTTTGTCCCGAAGATGAAAGAATTCTCCTTCGTAAGAAAATATCATCTTTCCAACGGATTGTTTCATCACAAATACATCATCATCGATCCAAAGGGAAACGATCCGGTAGTCATAACGGGCTCGTACAATTTAACTCTTTCGGCAGAATTAAAAAATGATGAGACACTTGTCATCATTCATTCTAAAGAGATAGCGTTAAGATATCTTGACAACTTCGAATCGCTTTACATTCGAAAATGAAAAATGATATAATATTGCAAAATTAGATAAAGGAGGATGAGGTAGGAAAATTTTCCTTGTTGTTTTGTTTGTGATTTTGGTAACGAGTATAGCGAGTTTTGCTTTGATGGTTGGGTTTACTGATGGGGTAGTTTCTTATGCACTTTCTGTGGGGACGGAATTAACTTCTTCTACCTTTGCCTACGCCGGAATTTCTCTTCCTCTGGGTGCAATGATCGGTGGCGGAATGAAACTCGGTGATCTTTACAACTTTGATTTTGGTAAAGCCACAAATGGTCAGGAAATAGGCATGCTGAGCATTGGATATGGTGCCGTTGCGGATGCTGAAATCGATACTTTTTATGGCTTTTACCCTGCCGTTTTTGTTGGGCCAGCAGTGATCTTAAACGCTAATTTGCCCGTTGTAAGTACGAAGATACTTTCTTACACAGCTGTTGGATTAGGATGGCCTTTGACGTCTTCACCACGATTCAGTTGGACAACAGGATGGTTTTACGTTTTTTAAATTGATTTTGACAAAGTCCTCTCATCAGAGAGGACTTTTTGTTTTAAAGAGATGATCTGATGCCTAATCCCTAATGCCTATTCACTAATCTCTATTTGCCATACGCTATAGGCTATATGCTATTCGCCATATGCTATGCTTTAGTATATAATTGATAAGGGAGATGATTGAATGAAAAAGATCATGTTGCTTATTTTGATTTTTTTAATTTTTGCACTTCCGATTTTTGCAAATGGTCAAATCGTTGTAGATAAGGTTTTGGCGGGCAAGACCATAGTTTTGGATCCTGGATATGGTGGATCCGATCCCGGCGCCATTGGGCCAACAGGCTTACTTGAAAAGAACATAAACTTAACAGTTGCACTCGATCTTGCTCAATTGCTCAAAATTCAGGGAGCGAATGTGATTTTGACTCGATCTACAGATACTTATGTGCCTCTTAAACAAAGGATAGAAATAGCAAATCAGGCAAGCGCAGATCTTTTTATATCGATTGCCCACAATTCCATTCAAGGGGCGCCAGATGTCGATAGACCTCAAGTCTTTTACTGGAGCACATCTAATTCTTCCAAACTTGCCGCAGACGTATTTCTAAAAGCATTCGAAAATTTTTTTGGCACGAATGGTAATCTGATAAGAGAAGAATTCACAGTGCTAAGATATGCCCAAATTCCAGCCATTCTCGTTGAATCATGCTTCATGTCTAATCCATCAAGAGAGCAATGGTTAAAGAGTAACAAAGATCTATGGCGGGAAGCCATCATATATGATATGGCGGTACTTGAATATTTTGAAGAACTCGGATCATGATCCCACGATAAATTTTCTCGTTCCTGGTTTGACCAGTGGTATTTTGTCTTTGCACAAAGGACACGCTTGTGGTTCGTAATTTTTCAATGACAATTCCACAAGTGTTTCTATGGGAAGTCCTTCTATTTCACTTAGATTTCCTCTATTTGCAATTGAAGCGGTACATATGGTCGAAACTCCATATTGGTGGAGCAATTCTATCACCTCTTTCGTGGATTTTCCAGTAGTTATAACATCCTCCACTATCGCAACCTTTTTAAACTCAGACGGATCGAAATCGCGCCTGAATTTCATAAGGCCATCTTCGTCTCTTTCGGCAAAGAGAAATGGAAGGTTGAGGTGTTTTGCAACTTCATACCCTATGATGATTCCTCCTATTGCGGGTGAAACTATGCAGTCCGGATTATATTTAGAAATTTTGGTGGAGATTCCATAACCTAATTCTTGAGCGTACCATGGAAATCTCAACGCCTTTGCACATTGTATGTATGAATCTGAATGTAAACCAGAAGACAATAAAAAGTGTCCGTGAATCAAGGCATTTGTTTCTTCAAGTATTTTCTTGTAATCCATAATTTCACCTCATATGGAAAGTATTTGAGAATATTCATGCGCCGATCTTTGAGGATCCTCTGAAAAAATTATGGCTCTTGAAATATTTACGAGAATTCTCTCATGCTCAATTGAGTTCATGGTTATTTTGGCGTCTCCTCCTTGCGTGCCTATGCCGGGGACAAGTATGAGACTCTCTTTTGCTATCTGGGATATTTCGGAAAGTTTTTGAGCCACAGTTGCACCAACGACAAGGCCGCAATTTTCGTATTTTTTGTTTTTGTCGCTTACGAATTCTGCCACTTTGACGTAAAGCGAGGGTGTCCCATGGTATTCAAAATCAATCGCACTTTTATTTGATGAAAGGCACACTATAAAAGCATATTTGTCCTCGTAAGAAAGAAAGGGATCTACTGCATCCTCTCCCATGTATGGAGAGAGAGTTATGGCATCAAAATTGAAAAATTCAAAGGCTGCTTTTGCGTAGGATTTGGCCGTTGATTCTATGTCTCCGCGTTTCGCATCGTATATCACTGGAAGATCGCCGATGAGATCTCGCGTTTTCAAAAGCACCTTCATTCCATCAGAACCTAGTGCCTCGTAAAATGCCGAATTGATCTTGTATGCACACGCTGTATCTTTGGTACTTTCGATGATCGATCTGTTAAACTCGTATACGCCCTGAGCATTTTTGGGAAATTTCTTCGGTAATTTTTCAACATCTGAGTCGAGGCCTATGGTCCGATATTCACAATGTTAATGCCTGAATCCAGCGCAATTTGAGATTGTCTTATGGTATCAAGATCGAGTGATAATTTTGCTATCAAAGGCTTTTTCGTTTCTCGCCTGCAGTTTGTTAAAATTTCTTTTGTCATTTGAGAGTCGGAGGCTATAACTTTTCCGCCGACATTCGGACATGAAAGATTTATCTCTATCATATCGGCAAATTTTTCAACTTTCTTCGTGACATTCACGAAATCTTGAGGCTTTTCACCTCCAACGGAGATTATTCTAACGCACGTTTGTGGAAGAGAAGGTGCAATTTTTTGTGTAAAAAAATCAACTCCTGGATTTTGAAGGCCTATGGAATTCAAAAGGCCGCTTTGAATGTAAATGAGTCGTGGAGGCATGTTTCCAGTTATTGGATCTGGTGTCACCGTTTTCGAGGTAAAGCCACCTATGATATCGGAAGATACGTATTTGAAAAATTCATCTCCAAATCCTAAGGGACCGGATGCCGTTACAACTGGATTTTTAAAATGAATTCCCGCTATTTCTATCGATAAGTCCATTCTAAATCAACCTCCGAAACTTTAAAAGTGGGACCATCTTTGCAAACAAATTTAACCCCATTTTTTGTCATCACTGCACAACCCTCGCACATGCCACGGGCACACGCCATCCTCTCTTCCATCACAGCGTAAAGTGTGCTTTCAGGCAAAGCGTTTTTGAGATTTTTTATCATTTCGTTAGAGCCACAAGCCAAAACGTTTTTCAGGGGTGATAATTTCACTATGTCGACCGGAGTCGTTGGATCTACAACGTAAACGCAATGATCAGGCATGTCAACAAAGTCAAAAAGTTCATCATTTGGAGCACCTACTATCATCTCTTTAAAACCGTAAAACGTTGCATAAAAATGAATTGGCGCATATCCCACTCCCCCTGCGATAAGACTGCCTTCCATTAACGTACGTTGCTATAACTTTGCCATTCAAAGTTTTGTTTAAAAATGGGGTGTTTGATGATTTTGATAGAATTGAGTTTCTCGAAACGTTCCACTTTTGATCTGGATCAAAGATGACAAAATTTGCACTCAATCCCTTTTTTATCCGTCCCTCGTTTAACTTGTACAATTTTGCCGGATCCGATGTAACCTTTTTTAAAAGCATTTCAATTTCCATACCCCCTTGGGAAACGATGAGTATCTCGTTAAGAAGCGTTTCAAATCCGATGATTCCAAATGGGGCAGATTGAAATTCTATTTCTTTTTCTTCAGAGGTGTAAGGGGCATGATCTGTTATTATCGCGTCTATCGTGCCGTCTTCAAGGCCCTCGTAAAGTGCGTTCTGGTCTTCCATCGTTGGAAGAGGGGGATTTATCTTTTTCGAGGTGTCGTAATCGCCAAGATCTTTGTCTGTGAAAACAAGATGGTGGATGCACACATCGCACGTGATGTTTATTCCGTCTTTTTTAGCCTGTCTTATGAGTTTTACAGATCTTGCCGTTGATACATGGGCTATATGCACATGAGCCTTTGTCAAGTAAGAAAGTTCTATCTCTCGTGATACGGCTATGGATTCTGCAACATCCGGCATAGCGTATATTCCGTAAAGCGTTGAATACCATCCTTCTCTCATGTGCCCGCTTCCAAGATCTTTATCCTGGCAGTGAGAAATTATTGGCAGATCGAGTTCATAGGCATATTCCATGGCATGGCGGGCAAGGGCGGCATCGCTTAGAAAATTTCCGTCGTCTGAAAATCCGACAACGCCAGCTCTTGCCATTCTGTGCATTTCTGCAAGTTCCTTTCCTTCCCTTCCCTTCGTTATTGCACCCACGATCTTAACGTTTGCCGTTGCGTATTTTGATTTTTCTTTTAAGTAAAGTACCATCGCCTCATTGTCTATGGCTGGGTTCGTGTTTGGCATGGCAAAGACAGTCGTTATGCCGCCATGAACGGCAGATTTTGTGCCGGATATGAGATCTTCTCTGCTTGTCTGGCCTGGATCTCTGAAATGTGCGTGCGTATCAACAAGGCCAGGCAGTACCCAAAGGCCATCGATGTTTAATTTTTCTTCTGTTTGATCTTCATCAAAATATTCGTTAAAAGCAAGAGATCCCTTGTGAAATCTTTCCCCATCAAAAATGTTCGCGTTATCGAGGATCATTCAACACCACCTCCAAGCATTTGATTTAGCAAGGCCATTCTTACGAATACACCATTTGTTACTTGTTCTTCAACAACTGAGGCATCTGAATCTGAGATAGATTCAACAACCTCTACACCTCTGTTCATCGGACCAGGATGCATAAAAATAGAATTTGGTTTTGCGAATTCCATGATTTCCGGCGTTATCCCGTAGAATTCGTTGTATTCATCTAACGATGAAAAGAATGACATGTTTTGACGTTCAAGTTGCATCCTCAATCCCATCACTATATCTGAGTTGGAAACTGCCCTTTTGACATCGCAGGAAACCTTTACACCGTAATTTTCAACGTTTGATGGCATTAAAGTTGCCGGTCCTGCCAAGGTTACATCCGCTCCCAATTTTTTAAGCAATTTGGCATTTGATCTTGCCACTCTGCTGTGTAGTATATCTCCGACGATCGTAACTTTGAGTCCTTCTACCTTACCAAATTTTTCCCACATCGTGTATGCGTCTAAAATTGCCTGTGTTGGATGTGCTCGAATTCCGTCTCCAGCATTTATAACGAGTGATTTTGTGTATTTTTTAAGCATCATTGGACTTCCTGGCTCAGAGTGTCTTACAACGTACAGATCTATTCCCATGGCGTCAAGAGTTTTGACAGTGTCTTTGAATGATTCGCCTTTGTTGAGAGAACTCGTTGAGGCTGTGAAATTCACGACGTCAGATCCTAGTCTCTTTGCCGCAATTTCAAAAGAAATCCTCGTTCTTGTCGAGGATTCGAAAAAAAGTGTACATATCGTTTTGCCCTTTAAGGAAGACCATTTCTTTGTAAAACCATTTTCTTTGAATTTTTTAGCCATTTCAAATATCGATACGACATCATCTTGAGTTAAAGTATCAACGTCAAAAAGATCCTTTCCAAGAATGCTCATGTTTTTCTCCTTTCACGCTAAATTTCTTAAATTCCGAGGGCATCCTGCCTTCCGCCATAACCACTCACTAATCTCTAATCCCTAATCTCTATTTTTCTCGGCTCCAGCATGTCCTCGCTGCGCTGCGAAGGCTTCCTCACGGGCATCATGTCCTCCGCCCTATACTATTTGCCATATGCTATGCGCCATTTGCCATATTAATGGGCATTTATCTTTTAAAGTTGAATCAGCATATAAAAA
>JABEBX010020553.1_pt1 | contig 15202 bp, 10 predicted proteins | sample 7245971 | NCBI WGS metagenome assembly JABEBX01 (sample SAMN14506365, study PRJNA622280) | hot springs metagenome | biome: hot spring [ENVO:00000051]|acidic hot spring [ENVO:00002120]; feature: spring [ENVO:00000027]|sediment [ENVO:00002007]; material: sediment environment [ENVO:01001048]... | reverse complement strand
ACGGAGTTCGAGTGGCATGAGCATCGCGACCACATCTTTCAGATTCTCTCGGGTTCGACGGTCTATGAACTGGGTGGAACGCCGAAGGGCGCGCACAGCAAAGGTCCGGGCGAGTGGCTGGCGCCCGAGTCGGAGAACCATGAGTCCATCACGCTGAACAAGGGAGACATGCTGGTGATTGGCAGAGGTACGCCACACCGACGCGTCACGAAGGGAACGGTTACATTCTCGCTGATTTCAGCGCAGTAAAACAGATGGGATCTGGCGGCCGGTAACCTGTAGCGCATTTGCGCGGCCTGAAACAGAAGCTACAGGCTCCCGGTTGCCTTTCAATCTCTGCTGCGCATCTTGGCGAGCAGGCGCAACATCTCAAGGTAGAGCCATACCAGCGTCACCATGATGCCGAAGGCCGCGTACCACTCCATGTATTTGGGAGCGCCGTAGGCAACGCCCTGCTCGACAAAATCGAAGTCCAGCACCAGGTTGAGCGCGGCGATGGCAACGATGAAAAGACTCACGCCGATGCCGATCGGGCCGGCGCCGTTAATGGTTGTGAAGTGAATACCGAAGAAGCTCAGCAGCATCTCGATCAGATAGAAGACCATGATGCCGCCAGTAGCTGCGATCACGCCCATGCGGAACTTCTGCGTGACCCGGATCAATCCCGATTTGTAGGCCAGCAACAGGACAAAGAGCGTGCCGAAGGTGAGCGCGACGGCCTGCATGGCGATGCCGGGATAGCGCAGTTCGAAGACCGCGGAGATGGCGCCTAAAACGAGACCCTCAAGCAGGGCGTAGATCGGCGCCGTGACGGGCGCCCACTCTTTTTTGAAGGCGGTAATCATGGCGAAGATGAAGCCGCCGATGCCGCCCAGAACCAGCGCTGGACCGGCAAAGCTCAGGTCGTGCGTGGCAATGAACGAGTTCCAGGTCCACGCCGCGGTCGCCACTGCACAGAGCAGCAGAATGCCGGTCTTGTTGACGGTGCCGCTCAGCGTCATGCGCGACGCGGCGTCGATCAGGTTGCCGCCGTACTGGCTGCGCGCGAAGTCGCTGAAGGTGTTCTGGCCGAGGGCCGGATTCGAGGTCTTCATCAGTGCCACGGGAATTCTCCAAAAGGCGAAATCTGAAGGGACGCTGAGGTCACAGGGACCGTCGCCCGGTAACTTCATTCTATTGGATGGGAGTGAGCGGCGGAACGATTCGGCCAGTCAACGACTCGATACAGCGCGCTCAGTCGAACGGCGAAAGGCCGTAGGCGCTCTCATGGCGTGGCCCCGTGGCCATGAGGTCTTCGATTGCGGCCACGGTCTTGATGCCGCCGCGCGCGCCCTGAGCCATGCAGTTCATCGCGGCCGCGGCGCAGGAGAAGTCAAGCTGCCGCTCCAGCTGCCACCCCTGCATGAGTGCGTAGATGAACCCGGCGCGGAAGATATCGCCGGCGCCGGTTGTATCGACCACGGGCACGCGGTAAGCGGCCGAGTGCACCAGTTGCCTGCCGTTCCAGGCCAGCACGCCGTCCTCGCCCAAGGTGGCCGCGCTGAGCCTGTTTCCGAATCGCGCCAACATGCCGCGCAGGGCGCGTTCGAGGTTCGGATCGCCCATCAGGCGGCAGGCGAAGTCTTTGTTGACGATCAGGTAGTCGATGTTGGCGACGAGTTCTTCGACGCCGGGGTAAGTATCGTCGAGATCGGCGACCACGGGAATGCCCGCCTCGCGCGCCCATCTTGCGGCCAGCGTGGCGGCGGCGGTGTCGTGCCCATCCAGATGCAGCAGGCGTGCGTTCACCACCCACTCGCGCCGCAGATCTTCGGGGCGGAGGGTCATCTGCTCGTCGCGCCGGCAAAGAATGGTGCGCTCGCCGCCGGCGTCCACCAGGATGAGTGACTGCGGGCTTACGCCGCCGGCCACCTTGATCAGCCGCGCGTCCACGCCCACGCGCCGGAAGGCGTCTTCATGCAGACGTCCCGCATCGTCGTCGCCCAGCTTGCCCACGTAGCGTGTGCGCAGTCCCCAGGTCTGGCAGGCTACGACGGTCGTCGCCACCTGGCCGCCCGGCATTACGGTTGCGGAGCTGTACTCAAGCTTGGAGCCGCGCTCCGGGAAATGAGGCACGTGAATCAGCGTGTCGGTGGCGTTCAGTCCCACACCCACCAGGTCGACCTGAGCGAATTCGTTCATTCAGTTGTTTATTGTATCGGGCGGGTGGTGAGGCTGTTGTTTGCAAAGAGGCGCTCACCTGAGAGCGCCACGGCTTTGGAGGGGTGCGGGCGTATTCGTGCCGAAGGCAACGGCAAAACGCGCTCTGGCAGGCAAGTTTCCGGGATGGGTTTCATGCAGCAGAATGAAATCCGTGATTGCTCAAGCACCGTAGATCGTTGTGGGGCGATCTCTCGGGCTTGGTGCTGTAGGCTCAATACAGGATTTTCTGGATTTGGACCGCCACCATGCCTGAGAAGACTGCCCTGTCCCCACGCCCCTTTTTCACTCCGCAACCCGGCGCCGCTCTGCGCTGCGGCGGTGTTTCGCTCGAATCGCTGGCGCGCCGTTTCGGCACGCCGCTCTATGTCTACTCCGCCGACCATATCGTCGAGCGGCTCGGTCTGTTTCAGACGGCTTTCGCAGGCCGCGAACATCTGGTCTGCTACGCAGTCAAGGCCAACTCAGCGCTTGCGATTCTCAAGCTGCTTGCGGAGCGCGGGGCCGGTTTCGACATCGTTTCGGGCGGCGAGCTGGAGCGCGTGCTGGCCGCCGCGCCCGAAGCCGCGGGCCGCGTGGTCTTTTCCGGCGTGGGCAAGACGGCAGCGGAGATCGACCGGGCGCTCAAGGCCGGGATTCTGCAGTTCAACGTGGAGAGCGAAGCGGAGCTGAAGCTGCTTGCGGCGCGTGCGCGCCGGCTCCGGATCCGCGCCCGCTTTGCGTTGCGTGTCAATCCCGATGTCTTCGCCGAGACGCACCCCTACATTTCGACGGGCCTCAGCGAGCACAAGTTCGGTATCGATATTCGCCGCGCGCTCAGCATCTACAAGAGCGTGGCGGGCAATCGCTGGCTTGAAGCGCACGGAGTGAGCGTGCATATCGGTTCCCAGATTCGCTCGGCGGCTCCGTTTGGCAAGGCCGTTGAACGCGTGAGCAGGCTGGCGCGGCAGATGCAGCGCAGCGGGATTGCGCTCAAGGCCATTGACGCCGGCGGAGGTCTCGGCATCGATTATCACGCCGGCCCTTTCGATGCCGCGGAGAAGGTCGGCGAGTACGCCGCGGCGGTCGAAGAGGCGCTGCATGATTTTCCGGGCCGCCTGCTGATCGAGCCGGGCCGTTTTCTGGTCGCGCAGGCTGGGGCGCTCCTGGCGCGGGTTCTTTACGTCAAGCGCAACGGCAGAAAGACGTTCGTCATTGTGGATGCGGCAATGAACGATCTGATTCGTCCCGCGCTCTACCAGGCATGGCACGAGATCGTTCCTGTTCGACCGAGGGCGGGGAAGCCGCGCATGGTCGATGTGGTGGGTCCGGTCTGCGAGTCGGGCGACTTCTTTGCGCACGATCGCAAGCTCGCGCCTGTCGAGCCGGGCGATCTGGTGGCGCTGCTCGATGCCGGCGCGTATGGCATGGCGCAGAGCTCGAACTACAACACGCGCCCGCGGCCGGCCGAGGTGCTGATCGAGGGCAAAAAAGCGCGCCCGATCCGGCGGCGCGAAACGATGGCCGACCTGCTGGGGCCGGAACTGATCTGAGTTCCTGAGCTCTGCTGCGGAAGAAATGCTTTTGCATCCCGAGCGAGCGTTTGTCGGCATCGGGAGGTGCGTGCGCGCCGGGATTCGGACGACGCATTTTGCGGTCCCGTTTGCTATGGTAATCTGCGGGGGATTTCACGATGAGAAATCGTCTTGCCAGCGCCGCGGTGATATTAAGCCTGGCCTTTGGATCGCTGTCTCTTGCCCAGGCTGATTCTTTGACCGTCAAGACGCAGCAAGGCAGTATTCACGGCAAGCTGGTGAATAACGGCCGGATGCGGGCGTTTCTCGGCGTTCCCTTTGCCGCGCCGCCGGTCGGCGATCTGCGCTGGAAGGCGCCCATGCGGCCGGCTCCGTGGAAGGGTGTACGCGACGCCACAAAGTATGCGCCGCGTTGCCCGCAATGGCCGATCTGGGCCGATTACATCTTTCAGGATCCGGGGCCGAGCGAGGATTGCCTCTATCTCGATGTCTACACGCCGGCAAATGCGAACCCGTCTGCACGGCTGCCCGTGATGGTCTGGATTCATGGCGGCGGCTACGCGGCCGGCGGCAGCTCAGAGCCGCGCTATTCGAACTCGCCGCTTGTGGAGCATGGCGTTGTACTTGTGAACATCAACTATCGGATGGGTGTCTTCGGCTTTCTTGCGAGTGAAGACCTGCGGCGCGAGGGCGGCGGCGCGGCGGGCAACTACGGGCTAATGGATATGATTGCGGCTCTGCAATGGGTGCGCGCCAACATCGCGCGCTTCGGCGGCGATCCTGGCAATGTTACGATCTTTGGCGAGAGCGCCGGTTCGTTTGCCGTGAGTACCCTGATGGCCGCGTCTTCGGCGCAGGGACTCTTTCAAAAAGCCATTGGCGAAAGCGGAGGCGCCTTCAGCGCGGTTCTCCCCACCGATCCGGTTGCCGTGCGCGCGGCGCGCGATCAGGCGTGGATCGAGTCGCTTGGCGTGAAGAACCTGGACGAGGCGCGAATGCTCTCCATGGACAGGCTGATCGACGCGGCAAAGAAAAAGGGTGTAGTGGGGTTTACTCCCGTGATCGATGGAAAGCTGTTGACGGAGCCTGTTGCGAAGACGTACGCGGCCGGAAAGCAGGCGCATGTGCCGCTGCTCGCGGGTTGGAATCGCGATGAGCGAGCCGGCGCCTTGTCGAAGGGAATGACGGCAGAGAAGTGGAAGACCTTTGCCGAAGAGCATTTTGGCGCCCATGCCGGCGAGTTTTTGGCGGTTTATCCGGGGAAGACCGACGCGGAGGCGGTGCGCTCGGCCGACAATTTCACCAGCGACATGTTTATCGCGTTTGGTACGTGGCAGTGGATCGAGGCTCAGACGAAGACGGGCGAGTCGCCGGTCTATCGCTACCACTTTGAGCTGCCGGCCCCACCGAGCGAAATGCATCCTGTGGGTGGGTATGCCTGGCACTCGGACGATCTCGAATACGTCTTCGGCACGCTTGACGTGCGCCGCGGGACCACATGGCGGCCGGAGGACCGCAGGCTGAGCGCCGAGATGATGAGCTATTGGACGAACTTTGCGAAGACAGGCGATCCGAATGGCCCCGGTTTGCCCGAGTGGCCGCGGTACGATAAGGAGCACGCGGTTGAGCATCTTGACCGCGAGACGCACGCAAGCGCCGACACAACTTATGCGCGCTACGAGTTTTTGTTGAAGATGGCAGCGGCCGGAGCATTGCACTGAGCATTGGCTTGCGGCTGCCGTGTGCAGGCAGCGATGGCAGGGCGTTGCAGGGGGAGCTTTTATGCGTTTTTGGGGAATCGTACATTGTGTGCCGGCGTTGGCGCTGATGGCTGTGGGATTTTCCGCACAGGCTTACGGCATTCCATTGAAGGTGCAGGTTGAGCAAGGTAAGGTCCAAGGCAAGCTGATCAACGAGGGCAAGGTGCGTGCTTTTTTGGGCATTCCCTTTGCCGCGCCACCGGTCGGCGATCTGCGCTGGAAGGCGCCGGAACCGGCGCCGAAGTGGAAGGGCGTGCGCGATGCGATGCACTACGGAGCGCACTGCATGCAGATTCCGTTTCCCGACATGATCTTCCAGGATGCAGGGATGAGCGAGGACTGTCTCTATCTGAACGTCTTTACGCCGGCAAAGACGAAGAGATCGAGCAGGCTGCCGGTCATGTTCTGGATCCATGGCGGAGGGTATTTCGGAGGTTCGGCATCGGAGCCGCGGCACAACGGGGATTTTCTGCCAACGAAGGGCGTTGTGTTGGTGACGATCAACTACCGGCTGGGCGTGTTCGGCTTTCTGGATACGGAGGATCTGCTGAAGGAGGGAAACGGTTCGGCAGGCAACTACGGATTGATGGACATGATTGCCGCTCTCCACTGGGTGCACACGAACATCGCGAAGTTCGGCGGCGACCCGGAGAATGTGACCATCTTTGGCGAGAGCGCCGGGTCCTTCGCGGTGAGTACGCTGATGGCTTCGCCGATGGCGCAGGGGTTGTTTACCAAAGCGATTGGCGAGAGCGGTGCGGCGCTGGGCTCGGGACTGGGCGGCAATTCGGCAGCTGCCGCGGCGATGGCTGAGACCGCATGGGCACAGTCGCTGGGCACGAAGACTCTGGCCGAACTGCGCGCAATACCTGCAGAGACCATTCTGTCTGCTGCGAAGAAAGCGGGGTCGCTGCATTTTTCGCCGGTCGTTGACGGCAAGGTGCTGACGGAGCCTGTGACCGAGACCTATGCCGAAGGGAAGCAGGCGCACGTGCCGCTCCTGGCGGGATGGAATCGCGATGAGGGCGGAACCGAAGCGGCGAAGGGGATGACGGCTGCGAAATGGAAGGAGGAGGCCGAGAAACGATTTGGCGATCAGGCGGCGGCGTTTCTGGATGTCTATCCGGGGAACGATGATGCTCAGGCTGAGCGGTCCGCGATCGATTTTGGCGGTGATCTATTTATTGCTTTCGGCACATGGAAGTGGATTGAAGCCCAGGTGAAGACGGGCGATGCGCCGGTTTATCGCTATCATTTCGAGTTGGCTGCCCCACCAAGCAAATTCCATCGCGACAGCGCGGCGTTTCACTCCGACGACATCGAGTATGTCTTTGGTACGCTCGATACGCGCCCCGGCGCGGTATGGCGACCGGAGGATCGCAAACTGAGTGAAGAAATGATGAGCTATTGGACGAACTTCGCCAAGACCGGCGATCCCAACGGGCCGGGCCTGCCCGAGTGGCCGCGGTACGATAAGACCGACGAGGTGCTTCATCTGGATCGCGAGACGCACGCCAGCCCTGATGCGACGCGGGCTCGATACGAATTCTTGCTCAAGGAAATGCCGGAGACGAGGCCGTAAGGTGCTGAAGGGGGCGACTTACTGGCTCACACCCGATGCTTCGACAAAGCCCGCTTCGTCAGAGATGGTCTTGCTATCTGAGTTTGTTTGCGGAGCAAAGTTTGAACCCTTGGCGTTGATGGCTGTGGAGTAGTCAGGGCCAAGGCCGAGCTTCATCAAGGCGCGCGAGTCGGGGGTCAGCTTGGTTTGCCACCCATTGTCTGACTGAAACTTCTGCATCGCCGCAGCGGTCGTAGCGTCCCACTTGCCGGTGGGATCACCGATCAAATAATGCTTGCTGATAAGCGCCTGCTGGATCTGCGTGACACGCTCGGGCTCAATGGATTGCTGACCGCGCTGCCTGCGCGAACTGAGGCTGGAATGCCTGACATGCCTGCCCTTGTGGATGCGGTAGCGTCCGCTGGTTGGCGAGCGATGCACGTGGGATGCGAATGCCGGCGGCACAACAAAAGACGCAGAGAGCAAAAGTGCAGCAAGATAGCGAAATGAAAGCATGTATTACCTGCCTGGATGAGTGGCCCAGCGCTTTCGGACTCTTGGGTTAAGTGTAGCGAAGGCAAGGCAATCGAGCAAGGAAAAAATCGCAGGGGAAAACCGATCCGGCAATATGCCGGGGCGGGCGCCGGTGCTGGGAAGTGCAGCCGGCGCCTGTTCCTGGGGTTTACAAGGTTCCGCCGATGTAGTTGATGCCCATTTCGGGATGCTGCGGGTCGATCACTTCGAACACTACATCGTCACCGGTCTTGAGTTTGCTTACGACCGCGTCGAACTGCTCTTTGGTTGTTGTGGGCTGCCGGTTGACGCGGGTGATGACGAGTCCAGGCTCCAGTCCCTGCAGGTCTGCAAACGAGCCAGTACGCACGGAATCGATGATCACGCCAGAGGCGTGGATCTTTGCGGCCATGGCAGAGGTGATGGCGTGCACCATGACGCCCAACTTGGCTTGTCCGGCGCCTCCGGGGGATTGCTCACCGGTCTGAGGCTGTGGATTGTTCAGATCGGCAAAGACCTGATCGCGGTCGCCGATTGTTACTGTCGTATCCATGTGTTGGCCATTGCGGATGAATCCGAGGCGGGCGGTCGATCCAGGCTTGCGGTTGGCAATCTCGTTCACCAGATCGTCGCCATCCTTGATGGCGCGCCCATCGACCGTGGTGATAATGTCGCCCTCCTTGAGGCCGGCTTTATCCGCGGGTCCACCCTGTTGGACGGCGCTTACGATGACACCGCTCTTGAACCCGTAAATGCGATTGACGCTGGCTGACATCCCCTCGCGGAACTGGATGCCAATGGATCCGCGTGTCACCTTGTGGGTGGGGCCGATGAGGTCGTTGTAGACGGCGACCACGGTGTTTGACGGCATGGCGAAGCCGATTCCCTCATAGCCCGCCGACTGCGTATAAATGGCAGTGTTGACGCCGATGACCTCGCCGTTCATGTTCAGCAAGGGTCCGCCGGAGTTGCCGGGATTGATGGCTGCGTCGGTTTGCAGAAAGTGCTGGAACTGGCCCTTGACGCCAGGTTCGATGGTGCGGTTCTTGGCTGAGATGATGCCGGCGGTTACAGTCTGCGCCAGTGCAAACGGACTGCCGATGGCCTCAACCCAGTCGCCTACCTGCGCCGCGTCGGAGTCGCCCATCTTTACGGTGGGCAGCGGCTTGTTGCTGTCGATCTTGATCACCGCCAGATCCGTAGCCTTGTCGACGCCGATCACGCGCGCGGGCCGGCCAAGATCCTCCGTGTCGGGATCGGTCGAAAGCTTCACGTAAATCTTGTCGGCTTTGTCGACCACGTGGTCGTTGGTGATGATGTAGCCTTTGGGGTCGACGATGAAGCCGGAGCCGAGCGATTCCTGCACGCCGCCGCCATTGTCTCCCTGGTCAGGTATTCCCGGAATCTGTCCACCAAAGAACCAGCTGAAGGGGTTCTGAGGGGCATTATCACCCTGATCGCCGCCATCGTCGCCGGGATTCTGCTGGTCAGGCTGCGCGCGGAGATGGAAGCCGCGGCGTCCGCCATTCGCCTGCTTTGGCAGTGTCTGCGTGTTGATATTCACGACTGCCGGACCCATCAGTTTGGCGATGCGCACGAAATCATTCGGCGGAACAGTCGAATGCACAATCTTGAGCGGTGTAGCGTCGCTCGAGTCGTTTTGCTTTTCCTGCCCGCGAACTCCGTGGGCGGCGAACGAGCCGGCCACGATCACAACCGAAATCGTGGCAAGCAGGACAAATGCCGAGGTGAGGCGGCGCGAACGGAGCCGATCAAAGAGCCATTTCATAGTTTCCTAGACCTCTTGAGGCGCCGGGCTCTGCAGCCTGTGTGTCGATGGCGGCCTCTCTTCCCAGTATAGTCATCTGCTTGCGCCTGTGAGGACAATCAGGCGCATCTGTAACCAAGTACTGCCGATGCCCCCGGCGCAGATTGGCGGGTACGGTGGGGAACCTGCTTCATCCTTGGATGCTTCCGGCGGCAAAAGAGGAGCATTGGGTGGTTTCCGGATGCGATTTACTGTTCCGCAGCCCACTCCAGCAGGGCCAAGACCAGCAGGAGAACGCGCTTGAGTCCCAACTCGCGATTCCTGGGTGAGTACCATTCGTAGGTGGTGTGGGCCTGTCCGCCCTCGCCCCCCGCACCCATCGAAAGCGCCGGAATGCCGAGCGACAGCGGAAGGTTGGCGTCGGTGGATCCCAGCCGGAGGTCCGTGCTGAGTCCCAGATGCCGATCTACCGCGCGCAATGTTGCGAGCAGCGCCGAATCGCCGGGCAGCGTCGCCGCCGGACGGTCGCCAATCTTCGCGATTTCAAAGGCCAGACGCCTGCGCGGTTCGAAGGCTGAAGTTTTCGACCGTGTATTCCAGTACTCCACGGCGTCCTCAACGGCGCGATGCAGGGAGACTTCAAGGCGCACCAACTCGCTGGAATCGGTGGAGCGAAAATCGATGGCTGCATTGGCGCTCTCGGGAATTGAGTTCACGCTGATGCCGCCGTGCACTGTGCCCAGGTTGAGCGTGGTGCGCGGTTTTTCGGGTAAGGCTGTTTCGGCCAATCGAGTGAGCGCCGTAGCCATTGCGGCGATGGGATTTGGCGTGCCCGCATCGGTAAAGCTGTGCCCGCCCGGTCCGGTGATGGTGACGCGGTAGCGGCGGCTGCCCAGCGCCTGCGTCACGGCGGCATCGGCGCCTGCGCCGTCGAGCACGATGTGCGCGGCCACGCGCCCTGCCAGCGGATGGCATTCGTAGAAATGACGCACGCCGCGGAGATCGCCTTCGCCCTCTTCGCCGACGTTGCCCAGCACGACGAGCGGCGCCGGCAACCTTACGCCGGCGTGAAGCAGCGCATGGATGACCGCCATCATGCCCACCACGCCGGCCGCGTTGTCGCACGCTCCCGGCGCCTGGAGACAATCGTTGACGATTGCGGGCTGCAGCGGCGTAGTTGCGGGGAAAACGGTATCGAGGTGCGCCGACAGCAGAACGACCGGTCCGGTGCTCTCAGCAGGCAGATTTGCCGCGGGCAGAACGCCGACGACGTTGCCCACCGCATCGGTCTCGACGGCGCTCACGCCGGCTTCAACGAATCGCGTCCTGAGCCACTGTGCCCGCTCTTGCTCGCAGTTCGTGGGCGCGGGAATTCCGGCCAGCGCAATCTGCCAATCCATGAGGGTTTTCGGATTCCCGTGCAGCCAGGAAAACGCCGCGTGAACGGCCCGCTGCGTAGCCAAAGCGGTCACGCGCGAATATGCCGACGTAAGGTCTGGGGAGGGTTCCGGCATGGTGATGGATTCAGGGTAGCAGGGCGGGGATCACGATGCTCAGAACTGAGGTTCGGAGACAGGATGATCCCGCCATGAGCAGCCGCGGCAGCGTGGATTGCCTGTCGTGACAGCCGTCTGCAATGAGGCGTATGACAATTCTGTAATCAGTACGCGGTATTTCATCGATCCTGATTCGGTTAGAATTCGGTCTCTTCGTACTCCACCGAGTGCAGGAACAATCCGCGCGCTGGCGCTGTTGGCCCCGCCGCGGAGCGGTCGCGCGCAGCGAGAATCGTCGGAATTTCATGGAGATCCAGTTGTCCTCGGCCCACATCAAGCATGGTTCCCACCAAGTTGCGCACCATGTGATGCAGGAAACCGTTGCCGCGCACCCGGTAGACAAGGACGGCTCCGGTGCGGTCGGAGTTTTGCTCCCAGGCCGAGGCGTAGATGGTGCGCATGGTTGACTTGGGCGGAATGCGCGGCAAGTCGTGGCCTCCGCTATCTTCGGCTGTGACGCCCGGTTCGCGCTCGCGCAGGTCCGGATCGCTGGCGGCAAAGCTCCGGAAGTCGTGCTCGCCGATAAAGATGCGCGCACAGGCCTGAAGCATTTCAAGATCGAGCGCCCATGGGCAGGCATAGACGTATCGTGCGAAAAACGGCGGGCAAAACGGCTCGCGGAAGATACGGTACTCGTAAGTTTTAACGACGGCCGAGTGGCGCGCGTGAAAGCTGCTTTGTACCGTTCGGGCTTCCATGATCCGGATCGACGGGGGCAGCGTCCGGTTGAGCGCGCGGCGCAGATTTTCTGCCGGGATAGGCGCTCGCAAGGCAAAGCTGGCTACCTGGCCGAGCGCGTGAACGCCCGCATCGGTGCGGCCCGAACCCTGTGGCAGGGGCGACTCGCCTGTGATCCGGCCGAGGGCGGCCTGCAACTCACCCTGGATGGTCGCGAGACCGGGCTGCACCTGCCAGCCCTGAAAGTCGGTCCCGTCGTAGGCCAAGGTCAGCTTCCAGGTCTGGAGATCGGCGTCAGTTTGAAGGCGGCGAGTCATAAAAATTGTTGCTTCAAGGGTAGCCGATTGCAGCTCCGCGAGGTGCGGGCAGAGGCCGTGGGCGTGGAAAATTACTGAATGGTTTGTAGCCGGCTAAAGAGAGTTGCGGAACAGGGTGTGTTTGAGGTATTTTACTAACCAGTTAGTTAATTTGCGGCGCAGTCAATGCTCGCGTCTCGAAGGAATGTGGCTCGTTGGCGAAAGCTGTGTTCCCTGCGCGAACAGTAGGAACGGATCAAAGTGGGGTCTATTGTTGCGGCGGACTGTATCAGCCGGCGCACGGGGTCTCGGCAGAGCTCGATATGGAATCGGAGTCGCAATTCATGAATATCGGGAACAGATGGGGTACCGATTTCGTAATCATGTTCATGTCATTCTGTTCCACGTAGCGTTGATAATCGTTGAGAAGCCCGAAACGTGCATCCGGAGCGGCAGGTAGACATTGAAGCGCAACCTTTCGCGTGCCGGAACCGTCAAGAGAGGAATTATGCATTTTCTAAAGGCTGGTGTATTGCATCGGCAGTTTGCCGGAAGCAGCGAACATGGAGGAGTCAGGCAGAGCCGGGGAGCGCGAAGGCGCGCCGCTGGCAGACTGCGCGCGATAGCGGCCGTGCTGATGACGTTGGCAGCGACGACTCCATCCGGCTACGCGCAGCAGGCGGGCGCCGCTTCCGCGCGGCCCGATAAAGCCGCATCGAATCTTCCCGTGGCGCCAGAGCCGATTCCCACGCAGCCGATGCGGTTGCGCGCTTCGAGTCGCGATTTCTCGAAACCTTTCGGCAGTTGGCTCGTCAATCCGATCAATGTTTACCGGCCGACGACGATCGCCAAAGCGAGCTTCGAGAACTCCGTGCGCCTCGCTGATCTTGTCAAGGACGGCAAGATCTATCTCAGTCTTTCCGACGCGATAGCCCTGGCGATTGAAAACAACTACGACATCGCCATTGCGCGTTACGACCTCGACATCGCGGACACGGATATCTTGCGGACTCGAGCGGGAGCCGTGCCGCTGGGTGCGCCATCCGGCCTGTTGACCGGCACTCTGGGCGGATCAACCTCGACGCTGTCCACGGGCGGAGGGCCAGGCGGCACAACGGTCGGATCGGGCGGCGCGGGTTCGGGTGTCAGCGGACTTACGCTTACGACGGCCGGCGCGGGGCCTGCTCCGGAAGTTCTGGACCCCTCGCTTACAGGCGCCGTAACGCTGGACAAGAACCGCACCCAGAATCAGGGCATCTTCAACCCTGCGGCTGCCACCAATACCAATACCTATAGCTTCACCTACAATCAGGGCTTTACGCCGGGAACCGCTTTAGCTGTCTCGTGGATCAACACCCGCACCACCAGCAATAGCCCGTTCACGTACTATCTGCCTGCTTACAACTCCCAGTTCAAAGCCACCGTGACTCAGCACCTGCTGCAGGGAGCGGGCTTTTGGGTGAACAATCGCTTTATGTACCAGGCGCTGAACGACCGCCGCATTACCGATTCGTCCTTCCGCCAGCAGATTCTCTACACCGTCAACCAGGTGGAGAGCATTTATTGGGGGCTGGTGCAGGCTTATGAGGATGTACAGGCCAAGGAGCACGCCCTGGAGCAAAGCAATCAACTGCTCGCCGACAACAAAAAGCAGTTGCAGGTGGGATCCATGGCGCCGCTCGACGTGGTGAATGCCGAATCGAGCGTGGCCGCCGACCAGCAGGCGCTCATCAGCGCCGAGAGTGCGCTCAACTACCAGCAGCAGATCATGAAACAGGCCATCACCCGCAATCTGAACGATTCCGTGCTCTCAACGGCGCCGGTGATCCCGACCGATCGCGTGAATATGGACCTCATCTCTGAAGAAAGCCAACCGGTGGAGGCGCTGGTGCAGGAGGCGTTCCAACGGAGACCCGAGTTGGAGCAGGCTGTACTTACGCTGCGCAACGATGAGATCACGCTTAAAGGGGCGCGGAACGCGCTGTTGCCCACCCTTGACGTTTTCGGATACTACGGCGCGAACGTAATTGGCGGACCTCTGAATTCCAGCTGCGGTTTCTTTGGCCAGTCCTGTTTCCCTGCGGGCTATCAGAGCTCGGTGCCGGCCGGCTACGGGGGTGTCCTTTCCGACTTGGTAAATAGCACTGCGCCGGACAAAGGCGTGGGCTTCAATCTGACGATCAACATCCGCAATCGCGAGGCGCAGGCGCAGCAGGCGCGCTCGCTGATGGAGTACCGGCAGGCGGAGCTGCGGCTGGAGCAGCTCTACACGGAGATTCGCATGCAGGTGGTGAACGCAAAGTATGCGCTGACCAACGACCGCGCACAGGTGAGAGCGGCGCAGGCGGCGCTGGACTACGCGCAACAGAGCCTGGATGCCGAAGAGAAGAAGCTGCGCCTGGGAGCCTCGACCACCGCCAACGTCTTGCAGCAGCAGCGCAACCTGGCCACGGCTGAGGACAACCTGATTGCCGCTCACGCTGCCTACGCCAAGGACCGCGCCGGGCTTTACCAGACGCTGGCCTCGACTCTGCAGCACTATGGGATCAACCTGCCGGAAGCCGCGGCAGGAAGCCTGGCGGCCTCGCCGCTGATTTCCGGTCTTACGCCGGCCAAGCCCGGTAACGAGCCCAAGATGAAGCCGCCTGCGGCTCCGAGCCCGTCAGCCATTCCGCCTGCGCAATAGTTCGGCGCTCATGCGGCATAAAGAGGCCCGGTTTGCGCCGTGCCTCTTTGCGCGTGGAGAATAGAATTTCCGTCTTACCGTTCCGCCACCCGGTCCAACAGGTCGAAGAACTCAGGGAAGCTGATGGCGGCGGACTCGGCGCCCTGGATAAGCGTCTCGCCCTCGGCGCGGAGGGCCGCGATGCTGAAGGCCATGGCGACGCGATGATCGCCGCCGGAGTCGATGGTTGCGCCGTGCAGCGTCTGGCCGCCTGGCGCGTCGAGCCCGTCCTCGAACTCCTCAACCTCCGCGCCCATGGCGCGCAGATTCTTGGCCACCAGTGCGATGCGGTCCGATTCCTTTACGCGCAGCTCGCGCGCCCCGCGAATGCGAATGCCCCCGCTCGTATAGGGCGCAATGGCCGCCAGCACCGGCAGTTCGTCGATGAGTTGCGCGGCAAGCGCGCCGCTGATCTCGGTTGATCCCATCCCCTCGGCAGGCGCGGAGATTTGGACCGTTCCCACCAGTTCGGCGTTCTTTTCCTCGATATTCAGCACCGAGATGCGCGCGCCGAGCGCCGTCAACACGTCGAGAAGTGAGGCGCGCGTGGGATTCAGGCCGAGGGCGTCGATCACCAGATTCGAGCCAGGGAAGAGCGCCGCGGCACAGAGGAAGAACGCGGCCGATGAGAG
>JABEBX010017451.1_pt1 | contig 15229 bp, 15 predicted proteins | sample 7245971 | NCBI WGS metagenome assembly JABEBX01 (sample SAMN14506365, study PRJNA622280) | hot springs metagenome | biome: hot spring [ENVO:00000051]|acidic hot spring [ENVO:00002120]; feature: spring [ENVO:00000027]|sediment [ENVO:00002007]; material: sediment environment [ENVO:01001048]... | reverse complement strand
TGCCGCTCTATGGCCTGCTGCTGGCCGGGCTGCAGCGCTGGCTGGCGCGTAGCGCGGTGCAGGCTGTGGCGGCTTGAAGGGATGTGAACGGGCGCTCCCGAAGGAACGCTCCCGAATGAACGCTCACAAATGAACGCTCACAATAGGCCAAGCCGAACCGCCGTGGCCTACGCAGAAGCCGCGCGCGCGTAGCTCTCGGTCTCGGTCAGCGCCCAATCGATCGACTCGCCCAGCGCGGGCTTGTCGGGGGCGCGAATCGCCTCCCACGCGACCGCCGCAGCGTTTGACGTCTTCATGGCCAGCAGCGCCTCCCGAATCGCCGCCAGACGGTCGCCTGAAAGAAGTCCGGCCATCCGCTTGCCCATAGGCCCGGTCGGGCTGTGCCGACGAGTCACCGCCCGCCAGTCAAACAGATCGCGTGGCGTCAATGCCCAGCCCCGATAGAACAATTTTTTGGCGAGAACTTCTTCTATCGGCTCAAGCGCAAAAGACACCTCGGCCGCGAACTCGTCGGGCAGACCCAGCAGCGACATGCTCACGATGAAATCGATCTCCCCCGCCGGACATCGCAGTTTCAGCGCGTTGGCCGATTCTTCATAGCCCGTCACGACCGATTCGAAACGATCATTCAGCCGTGGCGAGAGATAGCCGATCCACTGTGGATCGCGGATGAACAGATCGATGTCGTCACTGATCCGGTGATCAAGGGCCAGCATCAGCCTGGTGCCGCCGCCCAGCCTGGGGTGCATGGCAACCCCCGCGTGTTGTTCGGCATCCGTCACCAAATCAACCGCGATGCGGGCAAGCTCAAGCCAAGAACCGCTGGTTTTGAAGCGCAGCACGTCGTGGTGTGTGGTCATGTTCGAGGTCATGTCCGCTGCGCGACCAGTTGCTCCCAGGCCTTGACGCGCGGCAGGCCTTCTGCCAGGGATTCGGTGTAAAGCTGATGAGCGTGCTGCCAGTCTGACTGCGCCTCGCGGGCGCAGCTCAAGATGAGCGCTGGATCGATCTCGACGAACACGCTGTGCAGCAGCCCGCGAACCAGCGGCGCCTCTGGGCCGCTCGCCAAATTCGCCACGCTGCCCTCGCGCAACGCCCGCGCGAGATCCTCGGCGCGAACCACCGTGCCGACAGCCGCATTCAGGTGTCCGACCGCGAGATCGAGTTTGCTGTGCATGCGGCCATTTTGCCGCAAATCGCCATGCCGAACGCCAGCCCGAAGGGCAGCGCGCGCGGTCGCCCTACCATCGCGCCAAACGCCGCCCACGCCATGACCGCCCATCCTTCCACGTCACCCTCCGCCGTCCCACAGCCCGACGCCGCCCGCGCCGCCGACTTCATCGCCCGCTGGAGCGGCGTTGCCGCCTCCGAACTCTCCACCGCGCAGAGCTTCGTGCGCGAGTTGTGCGAGCTGCTCGGCGTGCCTGTGCCGCACCCCACGCCCGGGCTCGACTACATGTTCGAGCGGCCCATCACCTTTCGCCACGGCGACGGCAGCAGCAGCCCCGGCCGCATCGACTGCTACCGGCGCGGCGCCTTCGTGCTCGAAGCCAAAAAGCTGCGTGCCAGCGCCGACACCCGCCGATTCGACGACGCCCTGCTGCGCGCCCGCGCCCAGGCCGAGGGCTACGCCCGCGCGCTCGAACCCGCCGAACTCGCCGCGGGCGGCCGTCCGCCCTTTCTGCTCGTGGTCGATGTCGGCCAGGTGATCGAGCTTTACGCCGAATTCACCCGCAGCGGCGCCACCTACACCCCGTTTCCCGATCCGCGCAGCCACCGCATCGCGCTCGCCGACCTCGCCCGCGCCGAGGTGCGCGACACCCTGCGCCGCATCTGGCTCGACCCGCTCGGCCTCGACCCCGCCCGCGCCAGCGCCCGCGTCACCCGCGAAGTCGCCGCGCAACTGGCCGAACTCGCCCGCTCGCTCGAAGCCAGCGGCCACGCCCCGCAGCTTGTCGCCGCCTACCTCACCCGCTGCCTGTTCTCTATGTTTGCCGAAGACGTCGGCCTGCTGCCCGGCGCGGGCGAAGGCGGGCAGGGCGACCAAGGCGGCTTCGTCACCCTGCTCAAGCGCCACCGCGACGACCCCGTCACCCTGCAGCGCATGCTCGCCGCCCTCTGGGCCGACATGGACCGCGGCGGCTTCTCCGTCGCCCTGGCGCAGACCGTGCTGCGCTTCAACGGCAAGCTGTTCAAGGGCGCGGCCGACGACGCTTATTCGCTGCCGCTCAACCGCGCGCAGGTCGATTTGCTGCTCGCCGCCGCCCGCGCCAACTGGCGCGAAGTCGAGCCCGCCATCTTCGGCGCCCTGCTCGAACGCGCGCTCGACCCCGCCGAACGCCACGCCCTCGGCGCCCACTACACCCCGCGCGCCTACGTCGAACGCCTCGTGCTGCCCACCGTGATGGAACCCCTGCGCCGCGAATGGGCCGACGCCCAGGCCGCCGCGCTGCTGCTCGCCCACGAAGCCGCCGAACTCGACGGCCGCCCGCGCGACGCCAAGATGGACGCCGCCCGCGCCGAACTCCGCCGCTTTCATCACCGCTTGTGCACCCTGCGCGTGCTCGACCCCGCCTGCGGCAGCGGCAACTTCCTCTACGTCACCCTCGAACACCTCAAGCGCCTCGAAGGCGAAGTGCTCAACCAGCTCGGCGCCCTTGGCGAAACCCAGAACAAACTCGCGTTAGAGGGCGAAACCGTCACCCCGCAGCAGCTTCTCGGCCTCGAAGTCAACGCCCGCGCCGCCGCGCTGGCCGAACTCGTGCTGTGGATCGGCTACCTGCAATGGCACATCCGCACCCGCGGCGACCGCGCCGTGGCCGAACCCGTCGTGCACGACTACGGCAACATCGTCTGCCGCGACGCTGTGCTCGCCTGGAGCGCCCAGCGCCCCCTGCTCGACGCCCAGGGCCAGTCCCGCACCCGCTGGGACGGCCGCACCTACACCGTCCACCCCGCCACCGGCGAGCCCGTCCCCGACCCCGCCGCCCAAGTGCCGCAATGGGCCTACGACCAACCCCGCCCCGCCGACTGGCTTCAACCGCCGCGTGGTGCAAAGCGCCCTCAACGCAGGTTTACACCTCGTTTACGCCATCCCCGACCACCCCTGGGTGGACAGCGCCAGCGGCGCCGCCGTGCGCATCGCCATGACCGTGGCCGAAGCCGGCGCCGGCGAAGGTCGCCTGCAGACCGTCATCGCCGAGACCCCCGGCGAACACGGCGAAATGACCGTGCAACTGCGCGAGCAGACCGGGCTGATTCACGCGGATTTGACGGTGGGGCCGAACCTGTTGTCAGCGCAGGCTTTGCGGGCCGATCTGGGTTTGAGCAATCGCGGCGTGCAACTCTTTGGCGCCGGATTCATCGTCACCCCCGAGCAAGCCGCTGCGCTGCGCCCCACCCCGGCCCTCCCCACAAGTGGAGAGGGAGCAATCACACATCTCCCACGCAGGGGAGATGTTGGAAAGGACATGCCCACCCCGGCCCTCCCCACGAGTGGAGAGGGAGCAAACACAGCCAGCCTTGCTCCTCCCCCACCCCGTGGGGGAGGTTGGGAGGGGGAGATCGTGCGCCCCTACCGCAACGGCCGCGACCTCACCGATACCCCGCGCGGCGTACTCGTCATCGACCTCTTCGGCCTCGACGCCGAGCAAGTGCGCAGCCGCTACCCGGCCGTCTATCAATGGCTGCTCGAACGCGTGAAGCCCGAACGCGACCAGAACAACCGCGCAAGCCGCCGCGAGAAATGGTGGCTGTTCGGAGAAACCAATCCGATGCTGCGCAAACAACTCGCCGGCCTGCCGCGCTATATCGCCACTGTCGAAACCGCCAAGCACCGCACCTTCCAATTCCTCGACGCGTCCATCCTGCCCGATAACAAGCTCATCGCCATCGCCCTCGACGACGCCTTCCACCTCGGCGTGCTGTCCAGCAGCACGCATGTCACCTGGGCACTGGCGCAGGGAAGCACGCTTGAGGATCGTCCGGTCTACGTCAAAACCCGCTGCTTCGAAACCTTCCCCTTCCCCGACGCCGACACCGGCCTCACCCCCGCGCTGCGCCAGCGCATCGCCGAACGCGCCGAAGCCATCGACGCCCACCGCAAACAAGTGCTCGCCGCCCACCCCGGCGCGCTCACCCTCACCGCGCTCTACAACGTGCTCGACGCCCTGCGCGCAGGCCGCGCCCTCACTCCCAAAGAGCGCACGGTGCATCAACTCGGCCTGGTGGCCGTACTCGCCGAACTGCACGCCGAACTCGACGCCGCCGTGCTGGCCGCCTACGGATGGAGCGACCTCGCCGCGCCGCCTCGCCCCCTCTCCACTTGTGGGGAGGGCCGGGCAGGGGAGGTCGGCGACGCGGTCGCCCCCCAATCTGCCACCCTCACCCTGCTCGCCCGCCTGCTCGCCCTCAACCACGCCCGCGCCGCCGAAGAAGCCGCAGGCACCGTGCGCTGGCTGCGCCCGGCGTTCCAGCACCCGCAGACCAACCCCGTCCGGCCCACCCAAGCCACGCTCGGCATGGGCGTCGTGGGCGCGCACCCCATCGGCACGGCCAACCCGGCCCGCAGCCCCGAGCCGCCCGCCCAGCCCTGGCCGTCCACCCTGCCCGAACAGATGCGCGCCGTGGCCGACCTGCTCGCCGCCAGCGCCCAGCCGCTCGACCTCGAAGCCCTCGCCCCTCGCTTCAAAGGCCGCGGCCCCTGGAAAAAAAGCCTGCCCCGCATCCTCGAAACCCTCGAAGCCCTGGGCCGCGCCCGGCGCGAGGGGCAGGGCTGGCGGGGGTGAGCTTGGCGATCTGGCATGCGCTTAGACTTTGAACACCGAAACCCGGCCGCCAACAAGGCGACACCCTCTCAGGACCACCCGCGATGAGCTTCCCGCAGCAGACTTTGCAACTCGACGAATCCGCTATCCGCATCTATTTGTTCGATGAGGTGTACCCGGCCCGCGCCGCTGAGGAACAGGCGGAGAAGAAAAAGCTCTCGGCGTTCGGCATGCTGGCCAAGTTCAACCCGCTCAATCGTCCGCGCGATGACACGGTGCGCCTGAGCCGCAAGGAGTTCCGGCTGGAGCCGTTCTGGCATGTGACCTCCACGCGCAGCGTGGACTACACCACGCAGATGACCTACCCGGTGCCGGTGCACAACCCCTATGCGCACAAAGTTGAACTCAACGGCGAGCAGTACGAGGTGACGCGGCAGGGCGACAAGGCGCGCATCGATCTGGCGGTGACCGAGATGTGTCACCGCAAGATGGCTTTCGACCAGTTTTCCGATGGTCTTGGGCGCGACATCAAGCCGGGCACGCTCGATGGCTATCGCACCAAATACAAGTTTTCCGAGGTCGAGCAGATCGAGCGCGAGGAACTGATCAAGCCCACGGTGCCGCAGCAAGCGGCGCTGCTGGCCGCCAGCACCGCGCTCAACGGCAACAGCATCAACGCGCATCACATCCAGTCGGACGCCATTGTGGTGGAGCGCCTGCACCTTTACTGGCGACCAGTGTTCGCATTCGAGTTCATCTGGTCGACCGCCGACAAGCGCGGGGTCATCGAGGTGAACGGGCTGACTGGCGAGGTCAGCGAGAACGGTCAGTGGTTCAAGGACAAGCTGAGCAAGGTGATGACCCGCGAGATGCTGCTCGACGCGGGTTGCGAATTGGCCGGTGCGGTGGTGCCGGGCGGGGGTATTGCGGTGAAGATCATCGGCAAGCTCACTGAATAGCGGGGCGGCCAGGCTGAGCGCGGCCGCGAGCTTGGGCTGTGGGTCGCGAGGGCTCGGGTGAGGGGGGGCATGAGCGGTCTCCCAACCGCCCGCGGGTGCGGACGGAAGACAACTTTGGGTGCTCCGCCAGCACGGCGCAAGGCCGTCGATCAGGGCGTGGCTTGAGTGGCAGCAAGAGCTGCCGTGCTCGGCTGGGGCGCGTGGTGCACGAAATCCACCACGTCGTCGAGCACGGGCGACATCCAGCGCAGCGGGGTGGCGAACGAGCCGATGAGGGTTTCGTGGTTGACGCCTGGGTAGAGGTCGAGCGTGACCTGGGCGCCGTCGGCCTTCAGGGCTTGGGCGAGTTGCACGGTGTTGCGCTGCGGGTTGACCAGGCTGTCGACGCGCGCTGCTCCGAGGAAGGTGCGCGGCACGCGGGCGTCGTGAACGTAGTCGATGGGCATGCAGCCGGCGGGGTAGTCGGGGAAGTGGAAGACCGGCTGGACTTCTCGGTCGGTGATGGGCAGAAAGTCGTAGGGCCCAGCCAGACCGATCCACCCGGCCAGATCGGCGCGGCGCAGACCGACGGCGTGCAGCCAGCGCGGGTCGAGCGCCAGCATGGCGGCGTTGTAGGCCCCGGCGCTGTGGCCCATGAGGTAGATCTGGTGCGGGTTGCCGCCCCAATGGGCAATGTGCTGCGCCGTCCAGGCTACGGCGCGGGCGTTGTCGCGCAGGAAGTCGGGGTAGCGCACTTCGGGATAGAGGCGGTAGTCGGCAATGACGGTGACGATGCCGCGTGCGGCCAGCGCCTCGCCGACGAAACGGTACATGGCGCGGTTGCCGCTGGTCCAGCTGCCGCCGTAGAAAAACACCACCACCGGGGCACCGCCGGGCGGGGGCTTGCGCAGCGTTGCGGCGTTGGGCCGGTAGATGTCCAGCGCTTCGCGCGGGGCGGAACCGTAGGCGATGTCGCCACTGAAGCTGTAGGTGTCGGTCGGGGTGAGCCGGTTGATCAGGGTGACCGGCGAACAGGCGACCATGAGCGGGGCGAGGCAGGCCAGGGCGAGACGCTGGCAGAGTCGGGTCAGGGTCGGCAAGGAAGGGCGCATGGGGCGTGGAGCAAGGTGTCAGCGGGCGGCAGGTCTGCTTGGATTGGGGTTTGTTCTCTCTACGGCGCCACGACGGTTTTGGATTCAGCCAGAGGGGATGATGCAGGCTCCCAGGAGCCTGTCGGACTTGGGAATCGCGGGCTGCAAAAAGGCTGTACGGCGTCCTGCGGCAGCGGCTTCTTGCTCCATAGCTTCGGCTATGGAGCGGCAAATCCGCCGCCACAGGCCATCCCTACACCCTTTTTTCGCTCTACGCGACCCAAGCCCGACAGGCTCCTAGAATCCGGCCTATGACTTCCGTCGCGCTGGCGCGCAAGTGGCGCCCTAAATCTTTCGCCTCCCTAGTGGGACAAGACCATGTGGTGCGGGCGCTCACGCATGCGCTCGACCACGACCGTCTGCATCACGCCTATTTGTTTACTGGCACGCGCGGGGTGGGCAAGACCACGGTGTCGCGCATTCTGGCCAAGGCGCTCAATTGCACCGGGCCGGATGGGCAGGGCGGCGTCACCAGCCAGCCGTGCGGCGTGTGCCCGGCGTGCACCGAGATCGACGCCGGGCGTTTTGTCGATTACATCGAGCTCGACGCCGCCTCCAATCGCGGGGTCGAAGACATGACCACGCTGCTGGAGCAGGCGGTCTACAAGCCCACGGCGGGGCGCTTCAAGGTCTACATGATCGACGAGGTGCACATGCTCTCGAACCACGCCTTCAACGCCATGCTGAAGACGCTGGAAGAGCCGCCCGATTATGTGAAGTTCGTGCTCGCCACTACCGACCCGCAGAAGGTGCCGGTCACGGTGCTGTCGCGCTGCCTGCAGTTCAACCTCAAGCAGATGATGCCGGGTGCCATCGTCGGCCATTTGCAGCAGGTGCTGCAGGCCGAGAACGTGCCGGCAGACGACGCCGCGCTGCGGCTCATCGCCCGCGCCGCGCATGGTTCGATGCGCGATGCGCTCTCGCTCACCGACCAGGCGCTGGCCTACTGCGCCGGGCGGGTGGAGACCGAGGCGGTGCAGCAGATGCTGGGCACGGTCGATCGCAGCGATCTGCTGCTTATTTTGCAGGCGCTGGCCTCGCAGGACGGTGTGGCGCTCATCCATCAGGCCGATGCGTTGGAGGCGCGCGGTCTGTCTTTCGGCGCGGCGCTGGAAGAGCTGGCCGCGCTGCTGCAAACCATCGCCCTGCTGCAACTCGTGCCGCAGGCCGCCGATGCCGACGATCCGCAACATGAAGCGCTGGTCGCCCTGGCCGCGCAGCTCAGCCCGGAGCTGGTGCAACTGGCCTACACCACGGTGCTGCACGGCCGCAACGAGCTGTCGCTCGCCCCGGACGACCGTACCGGCTTCACCATGACCCTGCTGCGCCTGCTGGCCTTCGCCCCAGTCATCGCGGGCAGCGTGCCCAGCTTGCCGCCAGGCGGGCTGGCGCTGCCCAAGGCGGCGGCTCCGGCTTCGCCACCGTCGCAGTCGGCTGCGGCGCAGGTCGCAGCACAGCGCGAGCAACCGGCCACCAAATCCGCGCCCCCGGTGCAAACCGCAGCCAAGGCCATGCCGCGTACCGCAGCGACCTTGAGCGCCCCATTGGCGCCCGCCGCCCCCGTGCTCGCCGCGGAGGAAGCGCCGGCGACTAACTATGCGGCTAAGCCCGAACCGCAAACCCAGCCGCAGCCCACGCCACCCCGCCCCGCCGACATCAAGCCGCCCCTGCAGATCACGCCCCACATCGCGTCTGATACCGACTGGCCCACGCTGGTGCAGCGGCTCGACGTGCCCGCGGGCCTGCCGCGCGCGCTGGCGCAGCAAAGCGAACTGGTGGCCATGCAAGGCACGGAGTGGCTGCTGCGCGTGCCCAACGAACAGCTCACCCGCGCCGGGTCGCTCGACAAGCTGCAGACTGCCGTGCGTCAGGCCTTGGGACAAGACATCGTGCTGCGCGCCGAAGCCGGCGAAGTGACTGACAGCGTGATGCAGCGCGACGCGCGCGCCAAGGCCCAGGCGCAGGCCGATGCCGAGGCTGCGATACGCAACGATCCGCTGGTGCTGCAGCTCATGCACGATCTGGGCGCGCAAATCGTGCCCGGCAGCCTCAAACCCATGCCCCCGTCAGCGCAGCCGACACCCGCCTGACCGACAATGCCGCGTTGCTGCACGCGCGGCGATTTCATTTCTCAATCGAAGGACACCCCATGTTCAATAAAGGACAACTTTCCGGCCTGATGAAGCAGGCGCAGCAGATGCAAGACAACCTCAAGCGCGTTCAGGACGAGCTTGGCAATATCGAGGTCGAAGGCCAGTCTGGCGCGGGCTTGGTGAAGGTGACGATGACCTGCAAATACGGCGTCAAGCGCGTGAACATCGACCCCAGCCTGGTGGCCGAAGACCGCGACATGCTCGAAGACCTGGTGGCCGCCGCCTTCAACGACGCGGTGCGCAAGGCCGAGGCCACATCGCAGGAAAAAATGGGCGCCGCCACCGCGGGCATGCCCCTGCCGCCCGGCATGAAGCTGCCGTTCTGAGCGACGGGCGAAGTTGAACTGAAGTGGCCCCGAACTTGACCTCGACACGTCATGCATGAGGCCGCGCCCGGCCATGTGCCCGCGCTCGACGCGCTGATCGACGCCCTGCGGCATTTGCCCGGCGTCGGGCCGAAGTCGGCGTCGCGTATGGCCTATCACCTGCTCGAACACGACCGCGAGGCCGCGCAGCACATCGCCCGCGCGCTCGACGCGGCGCTGGGCGCGGTGCAACGCTGCGCGCGCTGCAACACCCTCACCGAAGACGCGGTCTGCAGCATTTGCGCCGACCCCAGACGCGACGCCCGCCAGCTTTGCGTGGTGGAAAGCCCCGCCGATCTCGCCGCGGTAGAGCAGACGCTGACCTACCACGGCCTGTATTTCGTGCTCATGGGCCGCATCAGCCCGCTCGATGGCCTGGGGCCGAAGGAAATCGGCCTCGACCGGCTGATGACCCGCGCGCTCGACGGCGCGGTGGAAGAGGTGATTCTGGCGACCAACTTCACCAACGAAGGCGAGGCGACGGCGCATGTCATCGCCGAAACCCTGCGGCCGCGCGGCCTGCGCGTTACCCGCCTGGCGCGCGGCGTGCCCGCCGGGGCCGAGCTGGAGTATGTCGATCTCGGCACTATCGCCCGCGCACTGGTCGACCGGCGCGGCACTTGAGTGGCACGCCTGCAAGTAAAAATCTGCTGACATAAGCTTGAGCCTGAACCGCGCAACCGTCGCGGACACTTCCCCTGAACTCTCATGCAGCGACGACACTTCCCCTGAACTCTCATGCAGCGACGACACTTCATTCAATCGGCCGGAGCCCTGGCGCTGGGCACGGCCTTGTCCCCTTTGATCAGCCAAACCGCTTTTGCTGCGCCGCAGGCCGCAGGCACGCTGGAGGTCTTTGCAGGCGCCATTGGCCCTGGCATGTACAACGGCGGCGACTTCGCCCAGGCGCGGTTTCACGACCCGCGCGGCATGGCGCTGGACGCGCAGGGCAACATCTTTGTGGCCGACTACGTCAACAGCGTGGTGCGCAAGCTGGGCACTGACGGCCAGGTCAGCATCGTCGCCGGGCAGGTGGAGCAGCGCGACGCCCGCAACGGCCCGGCGCTGCAGGCGCGGTTTTATTCGCCTGAATGTGTGGCGGTGGCCACCGATGGCACGCTGTTTGTGAGCGATTCCGGCAGCAATACCGTGCGCCGCATCAGCCGGGAGGGCAGGGTGAGCACCCTGGCGGGCAAGCTGGAGGTCGAAGGCTTTGCCGATGGCACGGGCCAGCAGGCGCGATTCAATCACCCCGTCGGGCTGGGCGTGAACGCAAAAGGCGTGGTGTATGTGGCCGATGCCTACAACAGCACGGTGCGCCGCATCAGCGCAAAAGGGGTGGTCAGCACACTGGCCGGTTCACCCGGCGATACCGGCTGGCGCGATGGGCGGGGCGCGCAGGCACGTTTCAACACCCCGGTCGGGCTGACGCTGGACGCACAAGGGCAGATTTACGTGAGCGAATACTTCAACAATGTCATTCGCAAAATCACGCCCGATGGCACGGTAACGACCTTTGCAGGCAAACCCGGCAAGGGCGGTTTTGCCGATGGCAAGGTGGAGGAGGCGCTATTTTTGCACCCACAAACCCTGTCGTTCGCTCCAGATGGCAGCTTGATCGTGGCCGATACCGGCAATAACCGGGTGCGCCGTATATCGCCGCAAGGCGAAGTTTCCACCCTGGCCGGAACCGGCGCGGGCGAGAAGGTGACCACGGGCGCCTTGCCCGCCGAGTTGCATCTGCCCTACGGCGTGCTCGCCTTGGCCGACGGCTCCGTGCTGGTGACGGGGCTGAACGCCATTTTGCGCATTCAGCCGTGAAAACTGCTCAAGGCCTGAGCAAGTTTCGTTAAGTCCTCTTAATTCGCTGCGGGTTCGGCGGCGTCGAACTGCGTCAGATCGACGCGCGGCGTTGGCTTCCACCCACGCTTGCGGTGCTCGACCACCACATTGGTGTAAATGCCGCCGCGCACATACCAGCGCGCCGTCACGCGCAGGAAGCGTGGCGACATGGCCTTTACCAGATCGTCGAGGATGGCGTTGGTGACCTTCTCGTGAAAGGCGCCTTCGTCGCGATAGCTCCACATATAGAGCTTGAGGCTTTTGAGCTCGACGCACTTCTTGTCAGGGATGAAGTCGATGTCGAATCGGGCAAAATCCGGCTGGCCGGTGAGCGGGCACAGGCAGGTGAATTCAGGCACCTGCATGTGGATGTGATAGTCGCGCTCAGGGGCGGGGTTCGGGAAGGTTTGCAGCGATTTACTGGGTTTTGTGGTCATTTTCTTGCGATTTGGCTGAAATTCAGAATTCAAGGAGCACTGCGCTGGCGCTGCCGGGCGCGTTCCAGAGCCGCTTGCAGCAGGGCGGTCTTGTGGTCTGCAGCAGGAGCCGGTGCGGCGGGCGGCTCAGTCTGCGCCAGTGGGCGAGGGTGACGTTCGAGGTGCCGAGCATAGCGCTGGCGGGCTTCGTCGGCCTGCGCTGGGCTCCAGGCATTCCAGCCGCTGCGGGTGGTCAGAGCGGGGTCGGTCAGCGCTTCCATGCGGATGCAATCGACCGGGCAGGGCGGCAGGCACAGGGCGCAGCCGGTGCACCAGTCGTCGATGACGGTGTGCATGCGCTTGGAAACACCGGCGATCGCATCCACCGGGCAGGCTTGGATGCACAAGGTGCAGCCGATGCACAGGGCAGGGTCGATCACGGCGCGCTCGCGCGGGCCTTCGGTTCCGCAGGATGGGTCGAGCGCGGTGGCCGGGCGCTGCAGCAGATGAGCGAGTTTTTCAATGCCCTGCGCGCCGCCGGGCGGGCAGCGGTTGATGTCGGCCTGGCCTTCGGCGATGGCCTGCGCGTAGGCGGCACAGTCGGGGTAGCCGCAGCGGGTGCATTGCGTTTGCGGCAGCAGGGCGTCGATTTGCGCGGCCAGGGCGACGGTCGCAACGGGCATGAGTCAACAGGTTCAGGCGGAGGCGCGGGATCGCGCCGGTTTGCGCGGCGGGTCGCCCGCAGCCCCTTGAGGATGCGCGGCAATGAAATCGCGCACGACGGGATAGACCTTTTCGCGCCAACGCCGTCCTGCAAAAATGCCGTAATGCCCCGCGCCTTCGGCCACGTAATGTTGACGGCTGACCGAAGCGATGCCAGTGCACAGGTCGTGCGCCGCCTCGGTTTGCCCCGCGCCGGAAATGTCGTCGAGTTCGCCTTCGATGGTGAGCAGCGCCGTGCGGTGGATGTCTTGCGGGCGCACCGCCTCGCCTTCCACCGTCCAGGTGCCGTTGACCAATCCGAAGTCCTGGAACACCAGCTTGATGGTGTCGAGGTAGTAATCGGCATCCATGTCGAGCACGGCGTTGTACTCGTCGTAAAAACGGCGATGCGACTCGGCATCATCGTTGTCACCGCGGATCAGGTCGAGAAAGTAGTCGTAGTGCGAGGTGAGGTGGCGGTCGGGGTTCATCGCCACGAAACCGCTGTGCTGCAAAAAGCCGGGATAGACGCGCCGACCCGCGCCGGGGTAGTTGGCGGGCACGCGGTAGATCACATTGTTCTCAAACCACTCATAGCTCTTGTTCATCGCCAGGTTGTTCACTGCCGTGGGCGACTTGCGCGCGTCGATGGGGCCGCCCATCATGATCATGCTGCGCGGCGCGATCTCGCCCGCACTGGCCATGAGCGAAATGGCGCCCAGCACCGGCACCGTGGGCTGGCAGACCGACATCACATGCACATCCGGGCCGATGGTGGCAATGAACTCGCGGATGTAAGCCACGTAGTCGTCCAGGCTGAAACGGCCCTGCTCGGTGGGCACCATGCGGGCGTCGGTCCAGTCGGTGATGAACACCTTGTGATCTTGCAGCATGGTTTTCACCGTGTCGCGCAACAAGGTGGAATGATGGCCCGACAGCGGCGCCACGATAAGCACGGTCGGATCATCCTTGAGTTTGCCCAGCAGGCTGACGTCGTCAGAAAACCGCTTGAACCGCAGCAGACGACAGAAAGGCTTTTCCAGCACGACCCGTTGCTGCACTGCGACAGTCTTGCCCTCGATCTGCACGCTATTGATGCCGAACTCGGGTTTTTCGTAGTCTTTGAGCAACCGGTGCATAAGGTCGTAGCTGGCCGAGACACGCTGGGTGACGTTGTGCGGCACCGCAGGCCACACCGGATTGGCGTAAAACTTGGCGGCAGCCTCGGCAAAATCAGCCAGCGGCCGCATCAGCGAGCGCTGGGTTTCATACAGGTCATACACCATGATGGACTCTTCTCGGCGGGAAAGAGCAAACAGCATGCGCTGCAAACCGAAACAAGTGCTACGAGGCCAGACCTGACCACGTGCTGCAAAGTTTCAGCAGCCTGCTAACGCCGGAGTTAGGCACCAATCTGCGGCACCTCATAGCTTCCCCTTGATGTACAACGCGGTCTTCTCGATTTCAGGGAACATGGTGCTGTCGTTCACAGCCATTCGATCCAACTCATCGCGAATGATCGATTTCTTGTTCCCATTGATTTTGATTCTCTCGATAGTGATTCCGCCTGGTGGCGCGCCCTCAAGGTCAACAGATAGGCCACACAGGAGGAAGGCGCCCGATTGAGCAATGATGCGTTTGTTGTTCAGCTTCGGCTTTACCACAATCGCGGAGCGAAGGTGCTGTGGGTCGATTCCGCTTCGAAAGTGCGGTTTCTCAACTCGGATGAACTGAATGAGTCGGTCTATCGGCTTTTGTGCATTGAACTCATCGTCGGCCAGGCCGAAATCAATGGCATTCTTTTCTTCGATGCTCAGGTGCGCGAGGTTCGCGATACAGCTGGCTGTATCGCTATCGTAGAACTTGATCAGTTCGGCCTTAACCCGAAAGATGACTACTTCTGCTGGAGGGCCGTTGCCGCTCTTCACAGCGAAATAGAGACCAACGAGCGGGTTCCAAGTCACATCGAGTAGGCGCGTAGGAAGGGAATAGTGCTGAACCCGCACAAGCTGTTCTAGAGTTGTGCGATCTGCTTCGAACTCTCCAGGGTGGGTTGCCACAAGCTCCCGAAGGATCGTGTGCTCTGCGTGCCGGTACTTATCCTCTCGCAATAGGGATGGAATCAGCTTGTATTCACGACGATTTGAGTGGCCTCGATAGATCAGCACCTCGTCATCCGCCGCCTGGACATTGCGGATCTTTCGAACGTACCCCTCGAGGCTAGCAATGGTCTGGGTCATTGGTGCCTAACTCGTTATAGAGCGACAGGCTCTTGTTTCCCTAATAATCGCCGCTGTTGCCCTAACGCGGCAGCAAAGGCGTCTCGTAACAGCGCTTGAACGCTGGCGTTTTGTCATTGCACTAATCTAATGATCAGTGTTAACGGGGCCAGAAATTCCAGCACGCCAGAGTTCAAGTCCATCCGATTGTTGGATCTGGGTCGCGAGCTGAGAAGTGTGCGCTACTTCGTTTTTGTTACTGCATCACCGCCGCGATGGACTTGGCGACGTAGTCCACGTTGTGCAGATTGATCGCGGCCACGCAGATGCGGCCGGTGGATACGCCGTAGACGCCGAATTCGGTGCGCAGGCGCTCCATTTGGGCGGCGGAGAGGCCTGAGTAGCTGAACATGCCTTTCTGGCGCGTGATGTAGGACAGGTCGCCCTTCACACCGGCGGCGGCGAGTTTTTCCACCAGGGTGCTGCGCATGGCGCGGATGCGCTCGCGCATGCCGGCAAGCTCTTGCTCCCACTGGGCGCGCAGTTCAGGCGAGCCCAGCACGGTAGCGACGATTTGCGCGCCGTGGGTGGGCGGGTTGGAGTAGTTGCTGCGGATGACGCGCTTGATCTGCGACAGCACGCGGCCGGCTTCTTCTTTGCTGGCGCACACCACGCTG
>JABEBX010017443.1_pt1 | contig 15230 bp, 8 predicted proteins | sample 7245971 | NCBI WGS metagenome assembly JABEBX01 (sample SAMN14506365, study PRJNA622280) | hot springs metagenome | biome: hot spring [ENVO:00000051]|acidic hot spring [ENVO:00002120]; feature: spring [ENVO:00000027]|sediment [ENVO:00002007]; material: sediment environment [ENVO:01001048]... | reverse complement strand
GGCACCGTCACCGACGCCTCCGGGCGCGTGCTGTCCGGCCAGACCGTGACCGCATTCTGGGCCAGCGTGCGCCACGCCCAGCCGCTGGCTATAGGGCTGAACTGCGCGCTGGGCGCAGCCCTCATGCGGCCCTATCTGCAGGAACTCGCCAAGGCCGCGCCCGACACCTTCATCTCCTGCTACCCCAATGCCGGCCTGCCCAACCCGATGAGCGACACCGGCTTCGATGAAACGCCCGAAGTGACCTCGCGGCTGCTGCACGAGTTTGCCGCCGAGGGGCTGGTGAATATCGTCGGCGGCTGCTGTGGCACCACGCCCGAGCACATCGCCGCCATTCAATCGGCGGTGAAAGACGAAGCCCCGCGCGCGCGCCGCCGTGCCGGGTTCTATGCCGACGCGGACTGATTCACCTATGCCTTGACGGGCATTGCGCCGCGCGCAGCGTCTTGCCGGGCGTGCGGGCAAAATCGTGACACCGTTCGAGCCCTAGAGGAGACATGAGATGCAGTTGCCCGATATCCGCGTTGGAGACCGCTGGGTGTTCGTCACCCGCACGCAGGAAGAAATCGAGCGTGGTGACGCCGGTCTGGTGCTGGCCAATCACGTCACGCAGATCGGGCCGAATGGCGAGGTGCATGTCGAAGTGCAGCGCACCAATAAGGCCGACGCGCCGGTGCTGAAAAACATCTATTCCAAGCAGTTCGACCTGCTCTCACGCGAAATCGTGCCGGGCGAGGCGATTCAGTACAGCCCGGCGTTTCCGCAGTTCGACTTTCCGCTGAGCGTGGGCAAGAACTGGAAAGACACCATCACCCAGAGCCAGCCCGATTGGGAACTGCACACCCGGCTGGGCGTGAGTGTGAGTGTGGAGGCCGAACAGACCATCACCGTGCCCGCGGGCACTTTTCACGCCATTCGCCTGCAAGGGCACTACACCGCCGCGCAGGCCACGGTGATGACGCACTACTGGTACGCGCCGGCCGCTGGGCGCGCGGTCAAGGGCATCGAGGACACGCTGTCGATCAATGGCGTGCGCACGAGGTTGATCTACGAGCTGCAGTCGCTCAATCGGCTGCGCGCATAAGGCGGGGCAGGGTCAGCGCGGGTCTGCCGGGCTGACGCGCACCCCGACTTTAAGGGTGTGATCGCCGCCGCCGCGGATGACGCCACGCAGGGGAGAGACGTCGGCGAAGTCGCGGCCCAGGGCGATGCGCACATAGTCGGCCGCAGGCTGGCGGTTGTTGGTGGGGTCGAACTCCACCCAGCCGTTGACCGGGCACCACACGGCCACCCAGGCGTGCGAGGCATCGGCGCCGACGAGTTGTTCTTCGCCGGGCTTGGGATGCGAGCGCAGGTAGCCGCTGACGTAGCGCGCGGCCAGCCCGAGGCTGCGCAGGGCGGAAATCATGACGTGCGCATAGTCTTGGCAGACGCCGGCGCGCAGTTCGAGCGCCTGCGGGGCGCGGGTCTGCACTTCGGTGCTCTCGGGGTTGTAGGTGAAGTCGGCGTGGATGCGCTGCATCAGGTCGAGGGCGCCGCCGAGCAACGGTTGCTCGGGCGCAAAGCTGGGGGCGGCGTAGACGGCTGCGGCGGCAAACAGGGGGGCGAAATGGGTGCCGAAGGTGAACTCGGCCTCGGCGACATAGGGCTTGCCGACGCGGTAGAGTAGTTGTTCGCGCACCTGTTCCCACGGCGGGCTGGCTTCCCAGTCGGGCGCCTCGGGCGCGCGCACTTGCACCAGGCTGACGGCACGCACGGTCAGCGTGTCGTGCGGGCTGTAGTAGGCGAAGAACTCACGCTGGTTGCCGAACACATCGACATCGCTGTGACGATGTTCGGGCTCGGGGTGAATGTCGCAGACGTAGTCGATGCGTTTCTGCGCGGCATGATCGAGCGGACAGAGATGCGCCAGATGGTGGGCGAGTTCGACCGGGGTGGCGTAGGCGTAGGCGGTTTCGTGCACCACGTGGTAGAGCACGGCGTCAGCCTGCGCGGTAGAGGCGTCTTGAGTCATGCGTGCGGCTTTCAATACCCGCCCAGCGTGCGGTCAGGCAGGCTGGCGTGGGCGAAATAGCGGCGGCTGATCTCGTCCGACAGGCGCCAGGCGAGATCGGTGCTCTGCGTCAGGGCGAGGTCCAGCCATGTGTAATGCAATTCTTGGGTGTGGGTGCAGAGTTCGGGCAGATGCCAGTCATCGGGGTCGGGCGCGAGGGCGATCAGGGCTTCTTTGTCGGCGGCCTCGCCGGGCAGTCTGGCCATGCGGGCGCGCAGGGTCTGCGCTACCCAGCCCAGGGCGCGGGGGTTTTCGCGGTCGAGCATGAGCAGGTCGAGCAGGGGCGGAACTTCCAGCCGCTTCTGGTACAGCGCGCGGTAGGTGATGGTGCTGTCGAACAGCGCCAGCAGCAGGTTGAAGCCGCTGTCGCTGTGCACCGCGCCGCTGCGGAAGGCTACGGCCAGCGCTTGCCCCAGCAGCAAGAGGCGTTCGATGTGGCGGCCGATACTCAGCAGGCGCCAGCCGTCGTCGCGGGTCATGCGGTCGGTTTGCGCGCCGGTGATGGCGCTGAGCACTTCGGTGAGCTGCTCCAGCCCGCGCAAGGCCTGGGCCGACTGCAATTCTTCTCGCCGCGAGGCCGTGGGCAAAAGCTCCAGTGCGGTGGCCGAGGCGATCCATTGCCGGTGGTCGCCGCCCAGACGTTCGCGCACTTGAGTGGCCGCGTGGCCCAGCGCCTGTAGGTTCTGCACGATGCCGCCGGCGTGCTGCCCCGGCACGAGACCGCGCACCACGCAGTGCTCGAAGCCCTGCGGGTTGTCGCGAAGATCGGGTGCTTCTTTTTCGACCAGGCCGTTGCTGCGGCACCATTGGTCGAGCATGTCGCAGACGGCCGGGCCCAGATCGTCGTCGCCCGACAGCGCGCGCAGGGTGATGCGCGCCAGCCGAGCGCTGAATTCGGCGCGCTCGCAGTAGCGACCGAGCCAGTAGAGGTTTTCGGCCGCCCGGCTGGTGACCACGCGGTGATGGTCGATCAGATCTTGCGGGCGCATCGGCTCGGGCAGCAGGGTGGAGCTGTCCACCGCGTCGCCGGTGATGATCCAGGCGTCCTGGCTGCTGCCGCCGCGCTGCATCGACACGGTGTTGCCCCCGCGCGGCGCGGTGCGCACCAGCCCGCCGGGCAGCACCCGCCAGCCACCCTGGCCGTCGGAAATGGCGTAGACCCGCAGCATCGCGGCGCGGGCGGCCAGCCGCTCATTGCTCCACACCGGCACATGCGGCAGGGGTTGATATTGCTGCAGGGTGACCAGTGCCGGGTTGGACTGCACCCGTTCGCGCCAGGCGGGCAGTTGGCCGTAATCGAGGCTGGCCATCACCGTGGGCTCGAAGCCGCAATCCGGGTGCACCGGTTTGATCACCCAGGCGCGCAGATCGTCCATCGGCGCGTCGCACACGCCGGGCTCGCCGCACCACCATGTGGGCAGCGAGGGCAGCTGGAGCGGCTCGCCCAACAGGGTTTCGCACAGCTTGGGCAGAAAACCCTCCACCGCGGGCGATTCGAGAAAACCGGCGCCGAGCGCGTTGGCCACGAGCACGTTGCCCGCACGCACCGCCTGCAGCAGCCCGGCCACGCCCAGCATGGAATCGGGACGCAGTTCGAGCGGGTCGCAGAAGCTGTCGTCGAGACGGCGCAGCACCACATGCACCGGCTCCAGGCCGCGCAGGGTCTTGAGGTAGAGCCGGTCTTCGCGCACCGTGAGGTCGCTGCCTTCGGCCAGGGTGATGCCCAGGTAACGCGCCAGATAGACCTGCTCGAAATAGGTTTCGCTATACGGGCCGGGGGTGAGCAACACCACGCGGCTGCCCACGCCACCGGGCGAGAGCCGTAGCAGCATATCCATCAGCAGCCGGTAGCTGGCGGCCAGGCGCTGCACCTTGAGCTGGCTGAACGCGTCCGGGAACAGGCGGGAGATGAGGAGGCGGTTTTCCAGCAAATAGCCCAGACCCGAGGGCGCCTGCACCCGCTGATTGACCACGCGCCACACGCCGTCGGGCCCGCGCGCCAGGTCGAAGGCGGCGATGTGCAGCCAGATATTGCCCGGCGGTGCGTGGCCGTGCAGGGCACGCAAATAGCCGGGATGCCCCTGCACCAGCGCCGGTGGCAGCAGCCCTTCCTTGAGGGTGCGCTGCGGGCCGGTGTGACGTTGTAGGTCACGCCGTCGTCGTGAATCTGCTGCAGCAACTGCTGCTGCCGGGCGCTCAGGCTGTCGAAGCCGCCGGAGCCGAGCAGGCGAAAAAATTGGTCCCAGAGCGGGGCCAGCGGTGCACCCGTCCCGCCATCGGAGACGCGGCCGCGCAATTCGTCCCAGTGGCCGGGGATGACGGGGGAGGCCAGGTCGCGGGCGAGCGCGGCGCAATCTTCACCCGGACCGAACGCGCCTTGAGATTGAGATTGGAACAGGCTGACCATACGGCATTGTGGCATGCAGGGGACGCCCAGACAGCGGCGGATCTCCCCCGATTGCGGTCAAACTTCATGCGCCCATTGACTGCGAGCATAGGGCAGATTCGGCAAGATACCGGCCAGACAGGTCGGGTGGTGTGAAACTTCAGCGAGAAACCTCGGCAGGCTTCACATTTGCGCTCCAGTAATGCGGTTTCGCATCGCGCCAGGCGATGAAGGTGTCGGGCGCGGTGTCGCGCCACAGCAGCGCGCCCTGCTGGTCGGTGCGCCAGACGGCGATGCCGCGCTCGGCGTAGCGCGCCAGCACGGCGGGGTGGGGGTGGCCGTGCGGATTGCGGTAGCCCGCCTGCACCACCGCGGCGCGCGGCATCACCGCGTCGAGCAGGGCCTCGCTCGACGAGGTCTTGCTGCCGTGATGCGGCGCCAGCAGCACGTCGGCATAGGGCAGCAGATCGGCGCGCTGCAGGGCGCGCTCCTGCGGCTGATCGACGTCGCCGGTGAGCAGCACCGAGGCGCCGCGCGCGGCCACATGCAGCACGCAGGAGCGGGCGTTGTCGCTGCTGGGAGCGTCGCCGGGCGGGGGGCTGACGATGCGGAAGTCCACGCCGTCCCAGACCCAGTGCTGACCGGCGGCGCAGGGCTGGCGCTGTTGCAGGCCGTAGCGGGCGGCGGCGTCCGGTGGGGCCGAGGTGAGCAGATCGGCCTCGGGGTGGGCGCGGGCGAGGGTGGCTGCGCCACCCGCGTGATCGCTGTCGTCGTGACTCACCACCACGCGGTCGAGACGGCGTACGCCCAGGCTGTGCAGCAGCGGCAGCAGCACGCGGCCACCGGCGTCCACGCCCGGCGCCTGTCGCGGCCCGGTGTCGTACAGCAGGGTGTGCCGCGCGGTGCGCACCACTACCGCCATGCCCTGTCCGACATCGGCAAACCACACCTCCATCGCCCCGGTCTCGGGCGCTGTGCCGGGGTTGCTCGCCAGTGGCAGGAGCAGCAACAGACCGGGCGCGCGCAGCCGCCAGTTCCACGGCAGCGCCAGCGCCAGCACGCCGAGCGCGGCCAGCGCCAGCGTTAGACCGTCGGGCGCGGCGGCGTGCCACTGCGCCAGCGGCCAGTCGGCCATTTGGCGCAGCACCGCGTCCAGGCCCTGCTGCACCCAGGCCGCGAGCCGCCACGCCCAGCCGTCCAGCGGCGCGGGCAGCAGCAGGCCGCCGACCGCCAGCGGCGCAACCACCAGGGTGACCACGGGAATCGCCAGAGCATTGGCCAGCGGCGAGAGCACCGCGATTTGCTGAAAGAACAACAGCGTGAGCGGCAGCAGGGCGATGGTGGCCACCCACTGCGAGTGCGCGGCGCGGCGCAGCGCCTGAGCGCCGCGCTGCAGCCGACCGGCGGGCGCGGCTTCGCCGGGGCCGCAGGCCAGCGCGGCGGTTTCCGGGTGCCTGCTGCCCGCAACGAACAACATGCCCACCGCCACGAAAGACAGCCAGAACCCGGCCTGCCGCACCGCCCACGGATCCCACAGCAGCACGGCGGTCAGCGCCAGCGCCATCACGTCACGCCAGTCGGCGCGCAGCCCCCGCTGGCGCAGCAACAGCACCACCGCGAGCATCAGCAGGGTGCGCTGCGCCGGCACGCCCCAGCCCGCGATGAACGCGTAGGCGGTGGCGGTCAGCAGCGCGCCCCAGGCGGCCACGGTGGGGGCGGGAAGGGTCAGCGTCCAGGGATGACGCAGCCGGGCGCTCTGCCGCCACAAACCGCCCACGAGACCCAGGGCCAGCCAGGCCAGCAGGGTGATGTGCAGACCGGAAATACTCATCAGATGCGCGACGCCGGTGATGCGGTAAGTCGCCCAGTCTTGCGCGGAGATCGCGCTTTGATCGCCCAGAGCCAGCGCGATGACGGTGTCGGCGGCGGGGACGGAGTGATCGCTCCTCCCCCACGCCGTGGGGGAGATTGGGAGGGGGTGAGGCGCGTTCTGCCCTTGCAGCGCGGTCATCATGCGCTGGCGCAGGTGGTCGCGCAGTTGCGCGATCCAGTCGGCAGGCGCTCGGCGAAGGCCGAGAAGCTGCGGCGGCGCGCCCATGCGGCTCACGGTTCCGGTAGCGCCGATTCCCTCGCGGAACAGCGTGAGTTCGGTGTCGTTGCCGCCCGGATTGGCCAGGCCATGCGGGCGCTTGAGGCGCACCGAAAACTGCCATTCCTGGCCGGGATGCACGCGCGGCGGAGCCTCAGCAGGGCCGGAACCGCTACGCCGCGCATACCAGCTCAGCGACACCTTTCTCGGTACCCCGACCGGGGCGGGCGCGGTGATCGCGAGGACGAAGCGCGTGGCATCGGGGTAGAGCACCGGCAGCCCGGTCACCACGCCGCGCACCTGGATGACCTGGCTTTCGAGCGCCGGATCGAGACGGTCGGCCAGCAGCGCAGCGGCGCGCCAGCCCGTCAGCCCGAATGCGAGCGCAAAACCGCCGCTGGCGAGCAGGAGTTGAAGGGCGATGCGTTGCCGCTTTTGCTTTTTGTTCGGCAAGCCGCCGTAGCGGCCCTGCCGCAGCAGCAGCGCCGCAGTCAGTCCGATGCCTGCGGTCGCCATCACGCCGTAAATCGGCTGCGGCCAGAGCGCGGCCTGCGCGGTCTGCAGCGCACAGCCCAGCAGGACGGCAAGGGCAAAGGTCGGCAAGTCGGGTTCCTTCAGGCCGCAGGCAGGTGGTTGATCGCAGGCGTCCCGGCGCTTTCTCGACAGGGCGTCTGGGCGCATCATAAAAAGCGGGCAGCGCGACGCGGGAGTTTCGTCGCTTTTACAAGTCTCTACAGTTGCGCGCCGTCACACGGGCAAGCAGCTTGTGTTTGTATGGTTCAATTTCTGCAACAGATTTCGGGAGTCTCTGCATGAATCGGCAAAAACACACTTTTGTTCTGCGCTTGAGCGCAGTCGGCGCTGCGACACTTGCGGCCCTCGGTGCGCTGACCCTGGCGGGATGCGCCACGCCGGTCAACCTCAACCAGCCCGTGCCGGTGCAGCAACTCAATCCGCCCACGCAGCGCGTCACGGCGCCGCCGTCGACCTACGCCCCCGTCACTCCGCAAGCGCCCCAGAGCGAAGCCCAGCCGCTGGCACCCTCCGCACCCATCACCGTGCAGCCCCTGGGGCCTGCCGGTGTGGCCCCGGCCGCAAGCGCGCCCGCTGCGCCGCAGTTCGCGCCCACGCCTGAAGTTTCGGCGCCGCAGCCCAGTGCATCCGCCCTGCCGCCGGGCGCCGTGCGCTTCAACTGCCAGGACGGCAGCTCTTTCATCGCCACCTTCGGCGACGTGTCGGTCACGCTGCAAACCGCACTAGGCAATCTCACCCTGGATCAGACCGTCTCCGCCGACGGCGCCCGCTATCGCAACAGCGCTTTCCAGGTGTGGTTCAAAGGCCGCCAGGCCACGGTGACCAACTTCCTGCAGAACACCAACACGGTGTGCCAGCAGCAGTGATTTGTTTCTTCGGTAGTGACTATTACATCTGGATATAGACGACAGCCCCATGCACCCCCTAAATTGGGGGGAAAGTGCCTTTTTGTGGGGCGAATGGCGTGAAGATTTCACACCCTCCCGGGCAGACTTGTTTCCGCGTTCGTACGGTATAGGTCATGGCGCTTATTTGTCACGGGTCTGCGTTTGCTTTTGTCGAGCGCGGCCAAGTTCCAGGAGTCGTTTTATGCAGCAATCCCGTCGTCGTTTCATTCAGAAGTCTCTCCTTTCCCTGCCCGCGCTGGGCTCACTGGCGGCTTGTGGTGGTGGTGCGGGTGCGGCCAGCGGCTCAACATCACCGTCTGCGGGAAACCAAACAGTTCCCTTGACGGGAGGCGCGGGTGCGACACCGGGAAATCCTTCTTCAACCGTTGTGCTGTCTGGCGGCGACCCATCACAGGGGCTTGTCCAGCAAGGCAAGGCTTTGATTCCCTACAGCTCGATGCCCAAGCCCGCCAAGCTTCAACCGGTGTTTGATCCCGATTTCAAGACGACCAAGATCACACGGATCACTGATGTGAAGGCAGATTGGAACTCGCAGTTCGCTGTCCCGGTTTATCCCACCACCCAAGCCTGGAATTGCGACGAAACGTTGATGATTCTCTACGTTTCCGGTTCTTTGGGCGCAGGCGGCCACGACGGCGATTTTGCGCTGTTTGATGGAAAGACCTACAAGTTTCTCACTTTTTTGAATATCAACCCCGCCGATGTAGAGCAGTGGTATTGGTCCACCACAGAGCCCACCGCCTTGTTCTACGTGGATAACAATCAGCGCACCGGAACGCAACAAAACGCCCTCACCAAGATGACGGTGACGTACAGCGGTGGCTCCGTGACCACTAGCACGGCCGTGCTACACGATTTCGCTAACGATTTCAAACCGGGCGGCGCGCTGTACTCTGCAGTGCAAGGTGCAGGACTCATTACCAAAGTCTCGGGGGGGGAGCGACCCCTTCGCGATGAGCGAGAACAATGATCTGCTTGGATTGGGTGCGTACCTCAATCGCAACACCTCTCACGGCGGCGCAGCCTATGCGGCTTTCACTTACCGAATCTCTACAGGGCAGATCGGGGAAGCCTTTGTTCCGGGCGACAGCACCGTGCCGCAGGCACTGCCTTCTGGTCAAGGCACCTACTTCTACCAAGACGAAAACTATGTTTATGTCAAAGACGCAGTGACCGATGCGGTGAAGTACAAAATTGCCTACGACGGCACTCAGCATAGCGACATGCTGCGCAATGCGGCAGGCGATGACATCGTGGCAGGCCCCCAGTTCGACAACCCTGACAATAGCAAGAATGTCATTTTGTCTATGGTCAACTTGACCAAGGGAACTGGCCCAGTCATCCTCATTGACGAACCCCCGGTTTCAGGCACGCTACTCAGCGGGCGTGCCTACAAGGTGCCGGGCTGGGTAGGGATGGCGATGATCGGTTGCCCTTCTGGCACCAATGGCGATTGCAACAGCGGTCAGCCTGTCGCTGTCGGTTTGCCGCAGACCTACCTTGACCAAGAGGTGCTGATTGCCAACGTGGATTCTGGCGCGGTCTACCGCGTCGGGCACCACCGCAGCACGGGCAACTACGGTAATGCGGCGCAGAGCAACTATTGGGCGCAACCCAATGTGACCATGAGCCCCAGCGGAACGCGCATTTTGTTCCAAAGCGATTGGGGCGATGCCAACCCGAACAATCCGGTGATCGACCCTAACGCCATGATCGACACCTACGTCATGGAGTTGCCCGCGTACTACTCCGCCTGAATCTTTTTTAGGTGACGCGCCAACGACCTGCTCTCGCAGGCAGGTCTGCGGGCACACTCGTTCAAACGCTTGGTCGCCGAGCCCCCGCTGGATGGCGCGGTTTGCTCAGGAGTCAGCCGTATGCAGCAATCCCGTCGTCGTTTCATTCAGAAGTCTCTCCTTTCCCTGCCCGCGCTGGGCTCACTAGCGGCTTGTGGTGGCGGAGGGGGCGCGGGTGCCAGCAGCGGTTCGACATCTCAGGTTGCGGGAAATCAGACGGCCCCCGTAACGGGCAGCCAAGGAACAGCGTCGAACTCGGTCACCCCTGCGGCCACCTCCACGCCGGTTGCGGTGCCGCCGGGCACCGACCTGTCCAAAGGGCTCACCCAGTACGGCAAGTCACCCGTGCCTTACAGCGCTTTGGCGAAACCCGCGAAAGGGGCCACCGTCACCGATCCCGACTTCGGCGCCAAGATCATCCGCATCACCGATTGCGTGAATGATTTCAACAATCTGTGTGTCGCCCCGGCCTACCCCACGGCGATGGCCTGGAATTGCGATGAAACCCGCTTCATCCTTTATGTGCCCGGCTCGACGGCCCAAAACGGCGGGCAGCAGGGCTGGGCGATGTATGACGGCACGACCTACGCCTTCATCAAGTTCCTCGACATCAATCCGGGTGACGTGGAACAGTTCTACTGGGATCACACCGATCCGGCCACGCTGCGCTACATCGACAATCACTCCGTGGGAAGCCAGAACCTGGCCGACCTCACGGCGATCAATGTCGAGACGGGCGTCAAGACCATCATCCACAGCTTCCTCCCCAACGGCTTGCCGCCGGGTTGCCCTTCCGGCACGCAAGGGGTGCGCTGCGGCTACCCGTTCGCTTTGGGCGTGAACGCGCAGGGGCAGCGCATCTGGGGCTTGGGCGCGTTTGGCACCAATGTGCCCAATGTGTCCGGCGAGCTGGGCATGTGGGTGTTCGGTTTCAACGAAGCGACAGGGGCATTCACGCTGTATGACCAGAGCATCGTGCCGCAACCGCAGGCGCGGGGATCGACGCCGTTCCCGTCGGTGTCCGGCAAGTTCTTCATCTGGAATGCTGCCGTGGGGCTGAATTCGCAGCCCACCACGCAAAGCGCCGTACTGGACGCCGCTACCGGCAAGTTGGTGCGCTGGGTGAACTTCGACACCAACGAGCACTGCGATACCGCGATGGATGCCAACGGCAACGATCTGCTGGTGGGCTCGCAGTTCTCGCGCAACGACCCGGGCAACGGTAACGTGATCGTCTGCAACCTCAACACCGGAGCCGTCTCGAACTTCGTCGGCCAATCCAGCGGCTGGGGCTATCCGACCACAGGGTCCTTGAGCGGCTCGACCGCCTGGCAGAACCCGAACTGGGTGGTCACCGGCATGACCGGCAACATCTACGGCACCGGCAGCAACGGCCAAGCCACGCCGGGCAGCAACGGCAACAGCGGCCCGACCGCCAATCCCTGCACCATCCTCGACCAAGAGCTGATGATCACCAACCTGACCAGCGGAGTCACCTGGCGCATCGCCCACCACCGCAGCACGGGCAACTGGAGCAACGCCTCGCAGAGCAACTACTGGGCGCAGCCGAACGTGACCTTCAGCACCAGCGGTACACGCATTCTGTTCAACAGCGACTGGGGAGATGGCGATCCGAGCAATCCGGTCGTCAACCCCAATGCGGCGGTGGACACCTACGTGCTCATCCTGCCGTCCTACGCCTGACCGCGCGCAAGTCCGCAAGCCCAAAGCGCCTATCGCTTCTCCCCCTGTTCACTCCTTCGCAGCCGCACTAGCATGGCTTTGTCGGCATAAGGCCGACTGCCGTTCACAAGACGGCATGCGGGCCGTGCCCAGACATGGCGCCGCAATTGCCCGGCCAGCCTGATCGGCGGCCGATCGGTGACCCAACGGCGCGGCCTTTGAGCGGTGCGCGCCACACAAGGAGACAGGCGATGAACGCTCCCCTACCCGAGCACATCCGTCGTGCGCTGGCGACCATTTCGCTGGACGACAAATACACCCTAGATTCCGGCCGCGCCTTCATGAGCGGCATTCAGGCGCTGGTGCGTCTGCCCATGTTGCAGCGGCAGCGCGATGCCGCCGTCGGGCTCAACACCGCAGGCTTTGTTTCGGGCTACCGCGGCTCGCCGCTGGGCGGCTACGACCAGGCGCTGTGGAAGGCCAAAAAAATCCTCGAAGCCAACAACGTGGTGTTCAAGCCCGGGGTCAACGAGGAGCTGGCGGCCACCGCCGTCTGGGGTACGCAGCAGCTCGATCTGTTTCCCGATAAAAACAAATTCGACGGGGTGTTCGGCATCTGGTACGGCAAGGGCCCCGGCGTGGATCGCTGCTCGGATGTGTTCAAGCACGCCAACAGCGCGGGCACCGCGCGTCACGGCGGCGTGATCGCCGTGGCGGGCGATGACCATGTGGCCAAATCATCGACGCTCGCGCACCAGAGCGACCATATCTTCAAGGCTTGCGGGCTGCCGGTGTTCTTTCCCACCTCGGTGCAGGACATTCTCGATCTGGGCGTGCACGCCTTTGCCTTGAGCCGCTATGCCGGCGTCTGGTCGGGCATGAAGACCATCCAGGAAATCGTCGAGTCTTCCGCCACGGTTGATGTGGACGCCGACCGCGTGCGCATCCTGCTGCCCGAAGACTTTGCCCTGCCGCCGGACGGCGTGCACATCCGCATCCCCGACACGCCGCTGGCTCAGGAGGCACGGCTGATGGATGTGAAGTGGTACGCGGCGCTGGCCTATATCCGCGCCAATCGCTTGAACCACACCGTCATCGACAGCCCGCACGCGCGGCTGGGCATCATGGCCTCGGGCAAGGCCTATAACGATACCCGTCAAGCCCTGAACGATCTCGGGCTGGACGCCGACACCTGCGCGCAGCTCGGCATCCGCCTGCACAAGGTCGCCGTGGTCTGGCCGCTCGAGGCGCAGCTCACCCGCGAATTCGCCACCGGGCTGCAGGAGATTCTGGTGGTGGAGGAAAAGCGCCAGGTCATCGAGTATCAGCTCAAGGAAGAACTCTACAACTGGCGCGAAGACGTGCGGCCCAACGTCATCGGCAAGTTCGACGAAATCGCGGGAGACCGCACCGGCGGCGAATGGAGCCAGCCCAATCCCGGCGGCAACTGGCTGTTGCCCGCCAAGGCCGACCTCAATCCGGCGATCATCGCCCGCGCCATCGCCGCGCGGCTGGAACGGCTGGGCATCCTGCGCGACGCCGGGGTGGATGTGCAGCGCCGCATCAGCGAGCGGCTGGCGGTGATCGACGCGCGCGAGCGCACCTTGCAGGCGCCGGGCACCAGCGCGCAGCGTCCGCCCTGGTTCTGCTCGGGCTGCCCGCACAACACCTCTACCCGCGTGCCCGAAGGCTCGCGCGGCATGGCCGGTATCGGCTGCCATTACATGGTGGTGTGGATGGACCGTGCCACGCAGACCTTCAGCCAGATGGGCGGCGAGGGCGTGGCCTGGGTGGGCCAGGCGCCGTTCACCACCGACAAGCATGTGTTCGTCAATCTGGGCGACGGCACCTATTACCACTCGGGGCTGCTCGCCATCCGCCAGGCCATCTCTGCCGGCGTGAATGCCACCTACAAGATTCTGTTCAACGACGCCGTGGCGATGACGGGCGGGCAGCCGGTGGAGGGCGGCCTGACCGTGCCGCAAATCAGCCGCGAGCTGGAGGCCGAAGGCGTGCGCCGCATCGTGGTGGTCACCGACGAACCGCAAAAGTACGACAACGCCGTCGGCTTGGCCAGCGGGGCGACGGTGCGCCACCGCGACGATCTCGATGCCATTCAGCGCGAGTTGCGCGAAGAGGCTGGCATCACCGTCATCATCTACGACCAGACCTGTGCCACCGAAAAGCGCCGCCGCCGCAAACGCGGGCTGATGGTCGATCCGGCGCGGCGCGTGGTCATCAATCCGCTGGTTTGCGAAGGCTGCGGCGACTGTTCCGATCAGAGCAACTGCCTGTCGGTCGAGCCGCTGGAAACCGAATTCGGCCGCAAGCGCACCATCAACCAGAGCAGCTGCAATAAAGACTTTTCCTGCCTCAAAGGCTTCTGCCCCAGCTTCGTCACGGTGGAAGGCGGCGCGCTGCGCAAACCCAAGCCGCAGCCGGGGGCCGATCTGTCTTCCATGCCCGAACTGCCTCAGCCCGAGGTACCCGATCCGGTGCGAGACGATGTGGCGGGCGGCGGCAGTTATGGCATCGTCGTCGCCGGTGTCGGCGGCACCGGCGTTATCACCATCGGCCAGTTGCTCGGCATGGCCGCCCACATCGAGGGCAAGGGCGTGGTCACGCAGGACGCCGCCGGGCTGGCGCAAAAAGGCGGCGCGACCTGGAGCCATGTGCTGATCGCGAATGACCCGGAGCAGATCGTCACCACCCGCGTCGGCACGGCCGAGGCCGAACTGATTCTCGGCTGCGACCCCATCGTCACCGCTGACCGCGAAACCCTGGCGCGCGTGCGCGAAGGCCGCACCTTCATCGCGCTCGACACCCACAGCACGCCCACCGCCGCCTTCGTCCACGACCCGGATTGGCAATTTCCCGACGCCGCCTGCCACAAGACCATTGAACAGGCCGCTGGCGCCGACCATGTGGCGGGGTTCGACTGCGTGCGCGCCGCCGAGAAGTTGCTGGGCGACGCCATTTACGCCAACCCCATGCTGCTGGGTTTCGCCTGGCAGAAGGGCTGGGTGCCGCTGGGCCATGCCGCGCTGATGCGCGCCATCGAGCTCAACGCGGTGCAGGTCGAGAAGAACAAGGCGGCGTTCGAATGGGGCCGCCATGCGGCGCACGATCCGCAGGGCATAGCCGCGCTGAGTGCTGCTGAGCAAGTCATTCAATTGGTCAAGCGCCCCGGCCTGGACGAAATCATTCAGCGCCGGGTGGAGTTCCTCACCGGCTACCAGAATGCTGCCTACGCCCGGCAGTACGCCGACTTCGTTTCGCAGGTGCGCGCCGCCGAAGCGCCGCTCAAGTCCACCGCGTTGACGGAGGCCGTGGCGCGCCATCTGTTCAAGCTCATGGCCTACAAGGACGAGTACGAAGTGGCGCGGCTGCAGTCCGACCCGGCGTTTGCCAAGCAGCTGCAACAGCAGTTCGAAGGCGATTTCAAGCGTCATTACTACCTCGCGCCGCCGCTATGGAGCAAGCGCAATGACAAGGGCGAGCTGATCAAGCGCGAGTTCGGCCCTTGGATGGGCGTGGCTTTCAGGCTGCTCGCGCCGCTCAAGGTGCTGCGCGGCACCGCGCTCGACCCCTTCGGCCATACAGCGGAACGCAAGCAGGAACGCGCGCTGATCGGTCAATACCGCGAGACGATCGCCGAATTGCTGCGCGGCCTCGACGCCAGCAGCCCGCCCGAGCGCCTGCAGCTCGCCACGCAGATCGCCCGTCTGCCCGACGGCATCCGCGGCTACGGCCACATCAAGCAGCGCCATCTGGCGCAAGT
>JABEBX010024327.1_pt1 | contig 15241 bp, 17 predicted proteins | sample 7245971 | NCBI WGS metagenome assembly JABEBX01 (sample SAMN14506365, study PRJNA622280) | hot springs metagenome | biome: hot spring [ENVO:00000051]|acidic hot spring [ENVO:00002120]; feature: spring [ENVO:00000027]|sediment [ENVO:00002007]; material: sediment environment [ENVO:01001048]... | reverse complement strand
AAGGAAAGAATTGAAGCAATTAAAAGGATCGCCGAGACCTTCAAAAATTTAGGATATACGGTAGAGACGGATCTTTCATAAAAAAAATATTTTTTCAATACATAGTAAGATTGTAGACCTTATCCATCAACTCATAATCTGATCTGTTCTTGATTCCCAGATATGCCGTGATCTTTTTCATGTCCTCTTCAAACCTGTGATCGTATAACTCGCGCCCGAGTATCAGCCTGCCAAGATCATCGCTGTATATAACCTGCTCGCCGTATCTTTTCAAACAATGTATGCATTCTGCCGCCGTTTCCTCGTTTTTGGCCTCCTCGAAACATTCTTCAAAGCTCATCTGTCATCACACCTCTTACCATCAAAATAGGGGAACCTTACGTTGTACCGATCCATTGCGTAGGCCAGAAAGTATGGGAATCCTTCAAGAAAAGATGGATCTATCAGCTTCTCAAGATCGGGATTCTGTTTTATGAATTCCTCTATGCTTTTGGCTTCCTTATGCCCCCTGAGCACCTCGAGAAGATTGTTGAGGAATGCAAGATAAACATCGTATTTATCGGTCTTTGCCGTATCTTTAATGTACTGTATTTTATTTATTGCATCCCATACGACCTTGAACGCATCGTCTACTTCTCCGGCCATCAATGCGCTTCTTATTACATCCATGTGAAAATTTGCATTCATTCAGATCACCCTATTATGCCTCCAGATATACCGATCAACGTTGGGAAGATTACATAGAAGACACCCAGGAATACAACTATTGCCGCTGATATTATAACAGCTGCCTTGTTTACGTTATCCCTGGAGAAGTCTTCCTTTGGATCGACCCAGAACAGGTACCTCATCACCTTCATGTAATAAAATACCGATATTGCACTGTTCAGGACAGCTATGATTGCAAGCCACCAGAGGCCGGATTCTATAACTGATAAGAACAGGAAATATTTTGCCAGGAATCCCCCTGTAAGAGGTATTCCCGCAAGCGATAGAAGCAGGATTGAGAAACTTACGGCCACATACGGGGATTTCTTCCCGAGGCCCGCGATATCATCAAATGTTACGCTGTCCTTCTTCACCATGTTCATTGCAAGGAAAGCGCCCCCTTTCATGAATATGTAGACAAGTGCATAGAACATGCCTGCTGCTATGGCGAGATCAAGTATCTTTGGATTGCCAGTCGTAACACCCATAAATGCGATTATTGTCGGTACGAGTATCAGGTAACCCGCTTGGGCAACGCTTGAATAAGCAAGAAGACGCTTTACATTGTTCTGGGAGAGCGCAGCAACGTTTGCATATGTCATGGTGAGTATCGAAAGTACGGCAAAGAAATAGTATACTGGCGCATCGTATGGAGAGAATCCTATCAGGAATATTTTCAGTATGGCAACAAATGCCACGATCTTTGTTCCGGTTGAAAGAAAAGCCGATACAGAGTTTTCTGTGCCGTCGTAGGCATCAATAGCCCACTGGTGCATTGGAAATATGGCAAGCTTGAAGCCGAAGCCTATCAGGAGAAAGAGAAGAGCCAGAAGCATAGTTGGTTTTGAATAAATGCGGGCATTGATCATCGCCGTGGTGAGGGTGAAAGTATGCACTGAAAAGAAGAAAAACGCTATGCCCAGTATTATGAACGTTGTGGAAATAGCTCCGGTAAAGAAATATTTGATAGTGGCCTCGAGATTTCTCTGCTTGCCTCCAAAGGCAGAAAGTATGTATGTACCTATACTGACGGATTCAAAGGCAACAAACATTATAATGAGGTTCCATGTGAGCGCCACAAATATCATGCCTACCGTAATGAAGATAAGCAGAGCGTAGAATATTTCACTCCTTGACTTTATTGCTCTGGATGCCGGGAACATCACGAACATGGATGATATTATCATTATAATCGCAAAATACGTGGCAAAACCGTTAACTGTCAATCCGTAAATGGATACTGTGTTTGGAGTTAAGTAAACAAGCACTGCTGCAATAAGTAGAGTGACGAACGATATCGATGAGAGCACGGCAGTGTTCTTGACTTTAAGTCCGGTTGCTAGTATCACGAAGCCCATTATGGCCATAAAAATCTCAGGATAGAAATAAGCTATAGAAATCATAGTAACACCTCGTTTAAGGCAATCTTAGCATAACTTGTAATATTTGCGTAAAGGAGATTCGGGTATATTCCAAGGATGAATATGATCAGTACAAGGAATATCAGAATCAGGAATTCATACGGGTTGATATCCCTTATGAAACCAAGCTTCTCGTTGTATGGCCCGTAAAGGGAACGCTGCGCGGTCCATATATGATATGATGCTGTTATTATCATGCCAAATATCAGTATGAATATGTACCAGCTGATTGCCTGAAATGCTCCGACAACTATCGAAAATTCTCCAATGAAGCCTGCGAACCCTGGAAGCCCTAAGGAAGCCAGAAGCCCTATCAATAAAAACACTGATGTCTTCGGAGCTTCCCTGTATATACCGCCGAGACCGTAAACGTAGTCCGTCTTTGTTGATTCCTTAATGTAGAAAAGTGCAGCAAATATAAGCGTCATTATAAGACCGTGGGCTATTATCTGGAACATTCCTCCGCTAGCTTCAAGTATTCTTGAACTGTAGTAGTAATTTGTTCCTGCCGCTTCATAGGCACTGGCGGCAAATGCTAGGGTAACAAATCCCATAGCGGATGCGCTGGCAAATGCCATCATCTTCTTTATGTTGCGCTGGAACATTGCAGTGAGTGCGAAGTATACGACGCTTATTATGCCAAGCGCTGCAAGAATATAGAGTGCATAGATATTAATTGATGACGCCGCAGGAAGAAGTATTCCGAATAATCCGTAACCACCCATCATTGAAAGGGCGCCGGCAAGTATAACCGTGGTTGGATATGGTGCCGAATAATAAGAATCCGGAAGCCATGAATGTATGGGAAATGACGGGAGCTTCACCAGGAAACCCACTAAAAACCCGAAGAGTATGAAGCCTTTCCAGAAAAGTGGGATAGTGGCGATTTCGTTTATCAGGGGTGTCATCGCAAACGTTGCGGTACCGGTCTTGATTAAATATTCACTGTACAGTGAGAATATTGAAAGTAGTATGAAGACCGATCCTATATGTGTGTATACGAAGAACTTCAGCGATATTGAATCCTTGTTTCCGGAACCGTAGCGGCCTATCATGAAATATATGGGTATCAGTATAACTTCCCAGAAAATATAGAAAAACAGAAAATCTCTTGATATGAGCAGGCCTATAAGGCCGGCTTCAACAATCATTTCAAGCCCGTAGAAGGATGATCCGTAATCCCTTCTGGTGATCAGTACAGATACGAGCATCACAACTGCTGATAATATCAGAAGCGCGTCCGTGAAGCCATCCACGCCGGTTGTGAATGAAAGACCAAGGGAACTCGATATGATGAGCGGGTGTATACTCGAAACAAAACCTCCTGTGTACGACCTGAATGTGACCACTGAATATGCAAGAATAAGTATCGCCAGAAGACCTGAAAGCCCTGATGCCAGTTCCTTTGAATATTTACCGGCGAAGAACGGAAATACACTGAATATTATTGCCAGTACGAGAATTATAAATGCAAACATTTCAGATCAACTCCACCAATTCTATTATTATAAATATGACAACCGATGCAAGCAGTATGAAGACTATGTAATTTTCCACAATTCCGGATTGCAGCTTCCTGAAGTATGATCCCAGGGATACAGTATCGGAACCAAGATCATTCACGCCCGTATTATATGCATTTTCGAATGAGCTGAATGAAGCGGATAGCGGTACTATGACACGTTCAGATATTATCCTGGTATACAGAACGTCAACATAGAACTTGTTCTTGACAAGTTTGTAATACCATGCCTTTGATATGTCCCACGTCTTCCACTTCTCGAAACCGTAGATATACAGGTCTATGAAGAAACCTATTGCCAGCAGTATGACAGGCATAGCCGTTATATACAGGGGAGCCGTAGGCGCTGCTGCATTCATAACTATATTTGATGTTATAAATGACGGCATCAGGAATTTATAGAACTGGGTCTGCCAGAGACCGAGTATAAGTGCGAATATTGAAAGTATTATCAAAGGTATTGTCGCAAGGAACGGGGGATCCCTGGCATTTTCTGCAAGCTTTGATCTTGGCTTTCCTACGGCTATGAGGAAGAAGAGCCTGAATGTGTACAGTGTTGTCAGGAAAGATCCGATCATGAGGAACAGTATCGGCAGGAAATGCGCGATGGATTCTGAACTGGTGAAATAGTTCCATGATGCGTATATTATTGGATCTTTTGAGAAGAATCCTGATGTGCCGGGGAATGCAACAAGTGCAAGCGATCCTATAAAGAAGGTTGTTGTGACTATGGGCATTCTCTTCCATAGGCCACCCATCTTCTTGATATCACGGAGATCCATCATTGCAATGAGGAATGCACCCGCACCCATGAAGAGCAATGCCTTGAATATGGCGTGAGATACCAGATGGAACATTCCAAGCGAAACTGCAACTCCTCCTATGGCAGGAGCCAGGCCTATGGCAGCCATCATATAGCCAAGCTGGCTTATCGTTGAATAGGCCAGTATCCTCTTCAGATCGTTCACCACCAGGCCGAGTATTCCAGCGTAAAGTGCTGTGAATGATCCGATTATAGCGACTGAATACATGGCAAATGGAGCTGAATAGAGAAATATCTGGAACAGCCTTGCAACCAGATAAACTCCCGCGGTAACCATTGTGGCTGCATGAATCAGCGCAGAAACCGTGGTCGGGCCTTCCATTGCATCCGGTATCCAGACATGCAGGGGGAACTGAGCCGACTTGCCTACGGCCGCGCCGAGGATGAATATGGATATCACTCCGAGCCTTGTCGGGCCTATGGCGGTGCTGATATACTGCGCATGCTGTATAAGGTAAGGTATGCTAAGAGGGTCATTGGTTATGCCCATCAGTGAATAATAAAGAACTGCCATTCCAATCAGGAAGGAGAGATCACCGACCCTTGTTACGATGAATGCTTTCTTTGCGGCAGCAGTGGCATTTGGCTTGAAGTACCAGAACCCTATGAGCAGGTATGAACATAATCCAACCAGCTCCCAGAACAGGAACAGCACAACAAGGTTTGAAGAGACGACCAGCCCCAGCATGCCGGCCGTGAAAAGCGATGTCTCAGCGAAATATGCATGCTTATTAGGATCAGCCTTCATGTAGTACACTGCAAAGAGGTGTATCATTAAAGAAACAAATGACACCATGAGGGCCATGACGATTGCCAGATGATCTATGTAAATTCCGTAATGAATGTTATAGAACCAGTCATAGCTGTTGTATATCGTCTTTGTTTGCACGTTAAAGAATGTAATGACCGCAAAGATGAATGCCAGGAAGATAAAGAATGAGGCTATTGGACCTGCGGCCTTCCTATAAAATTTTCCAACTACAAGTGAAAAAACGAACCCCAGGAGCGGGGATATAAAGATCATCCATCCGTAAAAATCGATTATCGACATGTTTACCACTTAATCTCCTTCAAGAGGGAAATATCTATTTTCCCGTATTTTCTGTGCACTGCTATCAAAAGGGCAAGCCCTATGGCTGATTCAATCACTCCTATTGCTATTGCAAAAAGGGCCAGGACATATGGCGATATGTCCAGCTGGGTCGGGCCGGGTATTGAGTAGAAGTAAGCACCTATGCCCACCAGGTTGAGTATTGCCGAGTTTATCATGATCTCTATCGATATCAGCATTTTAATTCCAACCTTTGAAGTCATAACGCCGTATATCCCGATAGAGAAGAGGAGCATTGCCACAAAACTTATTATGAGTACATACATTTTAATCCCCCTTTGCCACGTACATGGCACCCAGTATAGAGCCCACAATCACGAGAGAGAGCAGTTCAAAGGGAACAATATATACATTGAAGAATGAGATCCCTATCAGGGATATATCCTGTGAAATCGGCTGGAATGATCCCTGCATCAATAAAATAGGGAATGCAACGGCTAAAAAGAAAAGTATTACTGTAAACATGGATATATATTTATTCAAGTTCCTTACCTCCTGTAAGCATTATAGTGAACACAAGCAGCGTTATTATTGCCCCTATGTATACGAGCACTTCGACTGCCCCGATAAATGAGGCGCCGAGGAATACGAATACCCCTGCAAGAACAAAAAGGAAAATAGAAAGATAAATAGCCGAATGCGTGATATTCTTTTCCTTTACAGTCATAGCTGCGAATACAATCATTATTATCGCGAAAAGAATGAATATCGTTGTGAAAGGTGGTATCATTTTTTTACCTCCTGTTCTGGTTGCTGAAGCTCTTCCGGAGTGTAAAAGAAGTCATTTTTCGTCCTCGCTGTTTCCACTTCGTGAGTAAGGTAAATTGCTTCTGTCGGGCATATTTCTTCGCAGTTCCTGCATATAGTGCATGTGCCAAAATTGACCTGGGGGTACAATTTCCTCTTGTTACGTGGATTTTCCTTGTCCACGTTGATCATCTTTATCGAAAGGTTAGGGCATACCTGCTCACACAGCGTACATCCAACGCAATCATCCATGCTTAGATATATCTTGAATTTGAATCTTGGCGGCGCATAGGATTTTTCTTCCGGATACTGCACCGTAATAGGCTTTTTGAACAGATGCTTGAAAACTGTCCACATCCCCTCCAGAGATCCAATCAGTGGAATTCTTTTTGGTTCTTTAACTTCAATCATGCCATCACCTCCAGTGTGAAAAATCCAACCCATATCAGATTTATAATAGCGACCGGAAGGAGAACCTTCCATCCGAAATTAATGAATCTGTCAATTCTTATCCTCGGGAATGTGAGCCAGATCAGGAACGAAACCAGTACCATAACAAAGCCCTTTATGAGCAAGTATATGAATCCCGCATCCATTGAGAACGGGCCGTTGAAGCCACCAAGGTAAAGAAGGGATATGGCCAGCGATCCAAGGAATATGCTTCCAAACATGCCCATGTAGAATAGGCCGAATCTTAAGCCGGTGTATTCCGTGGAATAACCCGAAATGATTTCACTGTCGCTTTCTGAAAGATCGAACGGGCTGTATGCCGATCTTGCAATCATGGCCACAATAAACACGAAAAGCCCAATCGGCTGAAGAATGCCGTATGGTATGACCTGTGTCGATACCAGCGAATTAAAATTGAGCGGACTTGCATTTGCGACCGAAGAATTCATCATTACGAGCGCAACTGCACTCAGCATCATCGGAACTTCAAATGAAACATCCTTCGCAACGCCCCTCATTGCGCCTATAAGAGCATATTTGTTGTGGGAACTTATACCAGCAAGCAGTTCACCGATAGGCATCATTGCGATTGCCCCGAAGAACAGGATAAGGCTCACATCAGAATTGGTTATTGTGAGTGACCCTATGTAGTAAAAGCTGCCATAAGGAATGAGGACAAAGCCAGCAACAAGGCCGAGAAAAACTATGAATGGCGCAGCCTTGTATGCAAGGTCGTCCCTGTACTTCGGAAGTATCGATTCTTTCCCAAGCAATTTAAGGGCATCAGCTATCAGCTGCAATGACCCAAACTTTCCAACACGGTTGGGCCCGTATCTGAGCTGGAGCCTTGCCATATATTTCCTGAACAGGTATATCATAACAATCAATGATATAACAACAAATATCAGGAAGAATATTGTTTCAAATATGTACGCAAGGAAATATGAAGCGTAATGGCCGGTTATTTGGAAGAATAGCGCGAGTCGTAATAATATATTCATCTGTCCACCTCCCCGAAAACGAGATCAATTGATCCCCCGATAGCTATAAGGTCTCCAATAAGGGTATCTTTTGTCAGCGCAGGAAGCACTGATAGATTCTTTAATGTGGGGCTCCTGACTCTGAGGCGGTATGGCCTTACAGATCCATCACCGACCAGGTAAACGCCGAATTCCCCCCTTGGCGATTCAGTTCTGGCATAAACCTCGCCCTGGCCCCTGAGCCTTATCATGAGCGGTTTTTTTGCCTTCTGATTGAAATAGGGCCCGCTCGGGATCTTCTGTATGGCCTGATCAATTATTTTGAGAGATTGCTTCGCTTCCTCTACCCTGACCAGAAAACGGGCTATATTGTCCTTCTTGTATGAAACGGGAATGTCAAAGTTTACCTTGTCATAAACAAGGTATGGTTCGGCTTTCCTGACATCGTATTCTACACCTGAAGCCCTCAACATTGGCCCGGTTACACCGTAATCCATTGCGACCTCCTTCTCAAGTATTCCCAGGCCTTTATTTCTTGACAAGAATACATCATTTTTCATAAAAAGATTATTTATATCCTTAAGTTCCTTCGGGAATTCCTTGATGAACTGCTTCGTATGATCAAGAATTTCATCATTTACATCCTGATAGACACCGCCTATGCTCATGTAGTTGAGCTGCTGCCTGGATCCGCAAGCCTCGGTGAATATCCTGAGTATCTTCTCTCTCTCCTTGAAGGTGTAAAAGAAAGGCGTAAGCATGCCGAGATCAAGGCCAAACGCCCCGATCCACATAAGATGGGATGCTATACGGTTAAGTTCTCCCATTATAACCCTTATCCACTGGGCCCTTTCAGGAACTTCTATATCCAGCAGCTTTTCGGCAGCCTCCAGATAGCCTATTTCCATATTCATGGCTGAAACGTAATCCATCCTGTCAAAATATATCATATTGTCGCAGTAAAACTGCAGTTCGCCTATTTTTTCGGCATTTCTGTGCAGGTATCCTATGATTGGCTCAACCTCTTTTATGACTTCCCCGTCAAGGAGGAGACGAAGCCTGAGTACACCGTGCATAGACGGATGTGAAGGCCCAAAATTTACCTCTGTCCATTCCGACATTACCATCCATCCTCCGGATTGAAGGTGACGTAATCATTTCCCTCCTCGTCCATATTTATGTACTGCGTTTTGCTGAGGTCATAGCTTTTTCTCAATGGATGACCCATCCACCCTTCAGGGAGGAAAAGCCTCTTAAGATTTGGATGCCCGTCAAAAACCACGCCTATCAGGTCATACTGTTCGCGCTCATCCCAGTCCGCGCTCATCCATAATGGCATGAGGCTCGGGACATGGTTGTCGCTTGTCTCAGTTTTAACAATAATATACTCATTTTTTTCAAGGTTATATATATGGTAAACAACTTCAATGTGATCTATGTAATCAACACCCGTTGTCAGCGACAGGTTGTATCCCTGGCTTTTGAATTCCTGCATCAGCGCCAGAAGGTTTTCCCGGGCAACCTTTATTACCTTTCTTCCATCTTTCTCCTTTCCTTCTTCCAATATATCTACCATTATCTGTCAGCCTCCCCCCTAATTTTTTTCTGAAGAAGTATTATGCCGTTCGTCAGTGCCTCAGGAGTTGGGGGGCATCCCGGTATGTACACGTCAACTGGAATCACCCTGTCAACGCCAAGGACAACCGAATAGCCCTGATTGTACGGGCCGCCCTGAATAACGCAGACTCCCTGTGCAATGACGTATTTCGGGTATGGCATCTCATCATACAGGCGCCTGACCCTTGGTGCCATTTTCTTTGTAACTGTACCGGAAACTATCATAAGATCGGACTGCCTCGGAGAATTTCTGAATATTTCACTTCCAAATCTAGAAATATCAAGATCAGCAGCCTGTATTGCCATCATCTCTATGGCACAGCATGCAAGGCCGAAAGTGAATGGCCATAATGAATTGCTTCTTGCCCATTCATATGCCTGCTCTATGGTAGTAGTAAGGATTCCCGTATCTCCTGTCTTTATTTTAACCACCTCATATATCCGAGCTTAAAAGCATAATATACTGCAAAGAGAGGCATAGCAAGAAACACCAGGGTCTCGATGAAAGGCATGAGTCCGAGCGTCTTAAAATCAAAAGCCCACGGGAAAAGGAGAAGCATATCAACATCAAAAACAACAAAAAGAAGGACAACTATGTAATACTGGTTGATAGAAGGTTTTCCCCATATTTCCCTAGCAACTTCGCCCCCTTCAAAAGGCTCAAGATAACGCTGATCCGAAACAGGTGGTGTTGCCTCGTTTGCAGACTTTCTTAAAATATTATCTACTGAAAGCGATAAATCATTGTCACCGTATCTGTTGGCACCTAAAGCGGGAAGCACTTTAAATCCAAATATAAGCGCCAGTGGAAGAATCACGATGACTATAAGCAACGGTATGTAGCCATCTAGCATGAATACAGTATCATCTGAGATTATATAAGATTTCTTTTTAGTTTATGCTTAAGCCACGTATTTTATATTAAAGCGATATTTTAGATTTATTGGTGCTATATAACGTCATTTTCCGGACGATTTAATTCCAATAACGGACATATAAATCCGTATTCATTAAAATTGTATCCGTATTATGCCGAAAGTATTTATAATAAATATAATAATATATTTATCTGTTTTTTAATTTTTTATAAATTTCTAAAACGACTTTCGGATCGAATAGTTCCGTTGTCATCTTACGGAATTCGTTTATTACATTCTTATCGTTGATGTTTGAACCATTTTTCTCCGCATTTAAAATTAACTGTTCTATATGTTCAGGATCGATCTCATCGAGATAATGGCCGGTAATTATGTCGTTCATGCTCAAACCGGTAGACGTGGCAACCTCAAATGCCCTCTGGAGCTGGTAACGATCAAGATTCAATTTTCCCGCCATCTCAAATATCTCCCTCATCCTGGAATCGTCTATGGTCTTTTTCAGCTTCTTTTCAAGTTCCGGTATGGTTTGCTGCATGGTCCTGGCAACTTCCTTTGGATCGTATAAAGACGAGAATTCGGTAAAGATCTGCATCTTCAGGTCCCTGACAAGGCTGTCTGCGATCTGCCCGGATATTCCGAACTTTTCAACCAGGCGGGAGATTGATTCATCCATTGCAGGAGGCTTCATTTTCTCAGCAAGATTGAACTGATCTTCAGTGACGCTTATCACAGGTATATCCGTTTCCGGATACATTCTTTCCTTTCCCGGCATGGGCCTGAGAAATCTTGTTTCTTCCCCGTCAGGCCCCCTGGTCTCCGAGAAATCCTTCGAAAGGATTTTCTGTATCCTTTCAACCATTCTTTCCCTGAGAAAATCTATATGCGCCTCATCGGTGATCACCATTATGACAGCATCATCCTTCCCCTTCCCCATATCTGTATAAATGGGGTCTATCTCTCCAGATGTGATGCCATAAGCTGGAAGCTCGTCGGAATGAAGTATTCCCTTTACGCCGAATGATTTCATCACGTCAGCAATCTCCTTTCCGATCCTCATGTTCCCGTTCTTGAGCGTACCTCCGAGATTTTTTGCTAGAGCGGCGTATATCCTCCCATGTTTCAGTCCGTTTGATATCAGGGAGGATTTCGTGCCCATGAAGTATTGTGAGATATCCCTGAAGATGAAGGAATCAGTTGCAAACCCTCCACGGCCAGATATGATATCTGCCGCCGAGGAAAGCGCTGTTTGCCTCCTTTCCTCGTAATCAAGAAGATCCTTTATGAGAGAGAGCTTCTGGACACCCTTGATCTCCACCCTCCCATAGTCCATTGACATGTTCACATCCTGCCTTATGGCATCAACCGATCTCCTGGAATTTCCGGTTGCCATTATAAGATAGCCTATCTGCCTTGCAGTTTCAACCGCATGATCCTTGCTCTTAATATCAGGCTCAGTTGAAACTTCTATCAGTGGTATTCCAAGGCGATCCAGGGAATAGATTACGGTATTCTCCTTCTCCTCAGTCTTTCTTGCCGCATCCTCTTCCAGGCATACCGTTGAGATCCTGACATTTCCAGAAGGTGTTTCCATGTATCCATTCATTCCAATTATTGCGGTTCTCTGAAATCCTGAGGTGTTTGATCCATCCACAACAATTTTCCTCATGTAGGTAACTTTATCGGTTATGGTGCAGTGAAGGGCCTTTGAAACCGCCATTGCCGTTAGCAGCGCACGTTCGTTAATCCCGTGTGGCGGCTCTTCATCACATTCAACCAGGCAGGAGTTTTCAGTGACGATATAGGTGAAATTCCTTGATCTCTCGCCTTCGTATCTTGCAGCCGGATCTATGTTTCCGGATTCTCCCGTAAGGGATGATAGTGACCTTGAGAATCTGAACAGTTCCCTGTCACTCCCATCACAGGGGCAACGGCAGAAAAGTTTCCCTGTATTCAGCTGGAAATGTATCTCAAGCCCGATTTTCATGCTATTACCTCCGTTAGAAGGCTTCGATCAAGTATTTCTCCCCTCAGATTCTGCGACATGACCTCCCTGAACTCATCGTGATCGTAATTGGCGAGAACGTACATTGCCTTGACATAAGCCACTTCGGGAAGCATGGAACCGGCCGATATGACACCCGCCTTCAGGAGGAGGCGGCCTGTGGAATAAACGTTCATGTTTACTGATCCGTATATGCACTGCGAGGCCATAATCACATAAGTACCGTCCTTTACGATCTTATTTACAGTATCTATAAGATTTGTGGATATGTGGCCGAGGCCAGTGCCCATAAGTACCACCGCATGCTTGCCCGAGCACATCCTTTCCAGATCATCATTTGAGATTGAGGGGTGGGAATATATTATTGAAACATTCCCGTCCAGCCTGTCCGTCATGTTGAGATCATCTGAAATTTTTCTGTATCCCTCCCTTAGATTCACGGTTCCACCTGAGAATTCCCCTGCAGCAGGTATCCCTATTGACTGGAAGGCATCGCGCCTTGATGTGTGCATCTTCCTTGATCTTACTGCCCTGTGAAGAGCTATGGGGGAATTTGACAGCCCCTTATGCATCGATATGCCAACTTCACCGAAATCGGATGCCGAAAAGTAGAGTGCAGCTTCCAGGTTGGAGAAGGCATCGCTGCTCGGCCTGTCCGAACTTCTCTGCGATCCGACAAATGTTATGGGCGCAACCTGGCTGCTGAACATGAATGAGATCGCCGAAGCTGAATAGCTCATTGTATCCGTCCCGTGCGCCACCACAACTCCACGGCCATCCTTCATCTCCTCCCTGGCAGCATTTGCTATCTTTATCCAGTCATCCGGAGACATGTTTTCACTCATTTCGTTTAAGACGGATCGGACGCGTATGGTCATTTTTTTCTGTATGTCCGGCTTCGTCTCAAAGATTTTTGATGGATCAAATACAGGGCTTACTGCACCTGTCCTGTAATCGATCCTGCTTGCTATCGTGCCCCCTGTTGCAAGTATCGTGATCTTTTTCTCTCCATTACCTGTTTCAAAAAATGTGTTACCGTTGCTTTTCCTTTCCTCTACGGCCCTTCTTTCTATTATTTTCACGGCACTTTTGTCAAATGAAAGGTTATAGCCATTTTCCAGTTTCAACGTAAGTATCCCGCTGGAATCATTCACAAGAACGCCTGATATCCTGCTGCCCTTGTAGTCTATCATGATATAATCCATGGTTTCGGATTGAAAAGATACATTAAAGTTTATCCAATCGCTCCATCGTGTGAAATGATCTGGGTTGGATGCTCCGGATGGTCTTATAAGGAATGGGAGGGCAAGTTTTATCCTGTTGCTGAAAAAAACAGGTTGATCTTTTATTCGAACGTCTTTAATAGCGTTGAAATTGATTCCAGTTTTTATCACGTTCCTGATGAAAAAACTGTGTTGTCATGGTTAAAGACCGTCTCCGGAAAGAAATTCAGGTTTTCCATGAAGGTTCCGAAGGAGATATCACATAACCTTTTCTTCAATGATTTTGAAAGATCGAAATCGGAATTCGAGGATTTTCTTTCCAGGACTGTATCGCATTTTTATAAGGAAAACATGCTTGGATCCGTCCTTCTGCAGATGCCGCCTTATTTTGGAAAAAACCATCTGGAAGCACTTTACAGGTTGCTTGACGTCGACTTAAAATACAGGATATCCGTGGAGGTCAGGAATACTGATCTCTATTATGATAATGAAATGAGAAAGAATCTTGAAGGCATGAATGTCTGTTTCGTTGATACAGACAGCTTCGAAAATCGCCTGACGGGGATTGGATCTGGACTGGATTACGCTTATGTCAGGCTCCACGGAAGAAACATTGGGGGATGGAAAGCCGAAAATCCCTTTGATTACAGGTACAGCGATGATGAAATAGCCGGAATAGAAAGAATCGTATTAGAAAAAGAATATGGGGATATATTCGCCTATTTCAACAACCATCCGAAGGGAAATGCTCCTGTGAATGCGATCGACCTTAACAGCCGCCTTGGATTCAGTACAGGGCATTTCTTTTAAGAAGCTCCTTTGCTATGACTATGCGCTGTATCTGGTTTGTTCCTTCATATATCTGTGTTATCTTGGCATCCCTCATGTGACGTTCTGCACCAAGATCCACAGTATAGCCATATCCGCCGAATAGCTGAAGCGAATCAGTGGTAACTTTCATGGCAACGTCCGATGCCTTCATTTTGGCCATGGCTGATATCTCTATCGTGTCCTCATGGTTCTGCCATTTTTCTGCGGCGGAATACGTTAGCAGCCGTGCCGCTTCTATTTCTGTCGCCATGTCCGCAATCATGAACTGGATCCCCTCAAAGTTGCTTATCTGGGTTCCAAACTGCTTTCTCTGCTTTATATAATCAACGGCTTCTGAGAAGGCCGCCTCGGCTATGCCAAGGGCCTGCGCCGCTATGCCTATTCTTCCGGCATCTAGCGTTTCCATTACAACCTTGAAACCTTCGTTAAGCTTGCCAACGATCTGGCTTTCAGGAACTTCGACGTTATCGAAGAGAAGTTCCACCGTACTTGAACCGCGAATTCCCATCTTATGGATGTCACGACTTACAGTAAGTCCTGGAGTGCCAGCTTCCGCCACAAAGGCAGTAATTCCCTTATGACCCTTTCCCGGATCGGTAACAGCATCAAAAACAAAGAGCTTTGCGATCCTTCCATTTGAGATAAACATCTTGTCTCCGTTGATAACGTATTTTTCTCCCTTCTTCACTGCAGTTGTTGATATACCTGCCGCATCGCTTCCGGCGTTTGGTTCGGTGATGGCGAGACCGCCAACTGAACCGGCAGATACCTGGGGAAGAAACTTGCTGTTTAAATCCTTTGAACCGAACATTATCAGGGGCTCGGCAAAAAGCGTTAAAGCACCATCCAGGACGAGAGCAGTGCTCGGACATGCCTTTGAAATCTCTTCTATTGCGCGCGCAAGGAAAGGAAAGCTCATCCCGTATCC
>JABEBX010019860.1_pt1 | contig 15241 bp, 10 predicted proteins | sample 7245971 | NCBI WGS metagenome assembly JABEBX01 (sample SAMN14506365, study PRJNA622280) | hot springs metagenome | biome: hot spring [ENVO:00000051]|acidic hot spring [ENVO:00002120]; feature: spring [ENVO:00000027]|sediment [ENVO:00002007]; material: sediment environment [ENVO:01001048]... | reverse complement strand
GGCGGCGGTGGAGGCGGCGGCGGCAAGCAGCAACTCATGCCCCCGGCGGCACAGTTAAAACTCCTGAAACTTCTGCAACTGCAAGTCAATGCGGATTCCGCATTCCTCAACACCCAGTTGCAGCACACCCAAACGCCCGCCCAACAGCACAGCCTGCGCACCATCGTGCGCCATCTCGGCGGCATGCAAAGCGACATCGCCACGCAGGCGCAACATGTTGTGGAATCCATGAAAAAGTAACCCGCAAACCGGGAATAACCCCAATACGCAGTCCCGGCGCGCCGGTGTTGCCAATGCAGCACCGCATGATCATGCGGTGGCCGGTTCACATCAGTAAATCCACCACCGGATTATTCATCCGGTGCTCATGGCGCATTGAGATCCAAAGAGCACCGCATGATAATGCGGTGGTGGATTCACACTTCTCCATCTACCACCGGATTACATCCGGTGCTCTCAAATACGAACGCCGCGAATAAGGAAGTTGTTTTGAACCCCATCCTTATTTTTAAGAGCGACCTTAGCACAGGTGGAATCGCCTTGATGGCGGGTTGCCGCAGTTGCCCTTAAAATGCACCCATGGATTGGAGAGCATGGCGTAAACATGTTCTTCAATCACCGGCGGAAAATGATGAGATTCATGATGAATTACTGATCTGACCGATAAAATCTCCGATGAAGGAAAACCGCAAATGAAATTAGAACTTCCCTCCCAGTGCCGCACGCAACCGATGAAGGTGCTTATTACCGGTGCCGCCGGCTTTTTAGGATCGCATATCTCGGAGGCGCTGGTGGAGCTGGGGCATGATGTTACCGGTGTGGATTCATTGATTACCGGCGCGCGGGAAAATCTGCACAGTCTGGCAAATCATCCGCATTTCCGTCTGATTGAAGCGGATTTGGCCGCCGGTTTGCCGCCAGCGGCGGCGGGGCACTTTGACCGCATCTGGCATCTGGCCAGCCCGGCCAGCCCGGTGGGTTATGTGAAGCATCAGGTTATTACCCTGAAAGTTAACGCTCTGACCACTGTAGCGTTGCTGGAACTTGCCGAGCGTTGCAAGGCCCGCATGTTTATCGCCTCCACAAGTGAATGTTATGGCGATCCGCTGGAAAATCCGCAACGGGAAACATACTGGGGGCATGTCAATCCAGTAGGCATGCGCAGTATGTATGATGAAGCCAAGCGCTTTATGGAGGCCGCCACGATGGCCTATCACCGTGAGCGCGGTGTGGACACCCGCATTGTCCGGATTTTTAACACCTACGGTCCGCGCCTCGCGGTGGATGACGGGCGCGTGGTGGTGGCGTTTATTAAACAATCCATGAAAGGTGAGCCGCTGACCGTTCAGGGTGATGGTTCTCAGACTCGCTCATTGTGTTACGTGGACGATGAAATCCGCGGCTTTATCATGCTTATGGAATCGCAGCCCTATCATCTGCCTGTGAATATCGGCAATCCTGATGAAGTTACCGTGTTGCAGTTGGCGCAGGAAATCCGAGATCTTGTGGGGTCAAAAAGCGAAATTATTCATACCCCACTGCCGCCCGACGACCCCCGGCAACGCTGCCCCGACATTACGCTGGCTAAAAACCTGCTGCAATGGACACCCACCGTGGCGCGCCGCGAGGGATTAAAACGCACTATCGAATATTACCGTCGAAAGCTTCAGGCGTGATTTCCGGACAGCAGCGTCGCGGCTGATGTGGCATTTGGGCGATTAAGGGACCATGAAAGAAGATTAAAGGTGCTGTTACGAATTTGAATTCGGTGACGGCAAGAGTGTGTCGGCATCGGGATTCAGGGGGAGAATCACCTTGACCTGCGTGCCAGTGGGTAGCGGGCGGATGAAAATTTGTCCTTCATGCAGTTCCACAAAGCGCCGTACGATGGCCAGCCCCAGACCTAATCCGCGGCTGCCTTCTTCCGAAGCGTCGCCGCTGTGATGCAGCATGGTGTCACCACCGGTTTGAAAAGGCTGGAACGGCCCGGCCAGAACTTCCTCCGGCATCCCGGAGCCGGAATCTTCCACAATTAACTCCACCTGTTGGCCAAGCAATATATTGACAATAACGTGAATTTCCGCGCCATCAGGTGAAAACCGGATGGCGTTGCTTAAAAGGTTCGCCAGAATATCCCCGACTTTATCCGAATCACCCACCATGGTGGGGATGCGCTCCGGCAGCACAATGTTGAGTTTTTGCCGCCGGGCGTTGATAAAACCACTCTGCTGATCGCATACATCCAGGATCACCGCACGAAGATCAAAGGGTTCGCGCCGGGGCCTGGTGGTGAATACATCCTCCTGCACAAGTTTAAGCAGGTCGGTGACAATTTTGGAAAGTCGCCTGGAATTTTTTAATATTGAATCTACAGATTTATATATGTCGCGTGCCGGGGCCTCGGCGGGATCATCTTCTCCGGGCCGGACAATGCCAGCGTTGGCCAGTTGCCGGAGAATTAACTGCGTGGTGGTTATGATATGAGAAATGGGGCTGCGGAGTTCATGGGCGGCGAGGTCCATGAAACGCTGCTTGGCTTTGGCAGCCTGTTCAAACTGCCGGACGTTGGCGGCCAGCCTGCGGGTCATTTCATCAAAGTCCCGCGCTAATTCACCGAGTTCATCACCGCGGAATGCGGCTTCTTCCTCCCCTTGTGAAAGCAGGCGGATGTTCAGTTCGCCGCGTCCCACAGCGCTGGTGGCTTCACGCAGACGCAATATCGGATAAATGATTTCCCGTTTGCTGAGGACATAGCCCAGGGCAAAAAGGCCCAAGATCAACAATCCACCCGCCATGGCCACCATCTCCGCCTGCCGGAGAACTGGGGAAAGAATATCCTGCGATGACTGGCTTAAAATAATGCTCCAGCGCGGCACCACCGCGGGCTGATTGATAATGCTGGACATCCGGCTGAATTTTACCGGCGCATCACCAATCAGGCATCCCGCCAGCAAATCACCAATCCATCCCGAGCGGCGTCCACCGCGAATGGCAATAAATCGCTCCACACCAATGCGGGCCTGCACATGATTGCCAAGAACAAAGATCGGTGCTTTGGCCTTATGATCATATACTTGCGCCACCGCCTGTGTTCGCGGAAGATACAGCCCGATTTCATAAGTCAATGCAGCAACATTTACAGTTTCTTCCATAAAGCCCAGCAGCACACCGCCGCCGGGGCTGACCACCGGAACAATAATCGGTATCATCGCATCACCGGTGGTGGGATTGGAATTTATCGAACCAATCACGCAGGTTCCACCAATCCCGCTGTTTGCAATTTTCCACCACCATTTGTGGCGAACATCCAAAATTGCCGGGCGCACATCCGCGGCGATGACAATACCATGGCGGTTAATGACCATGACATGGTACCGGCCCAATTTATCTGCGGTGATCAAACGGATGCGGCGGGATACGGGATTGTTCAGAATCTCCGCCATGGTTTGCCGGTTCTTACCGGACGATTTCGGTTGCGTTGCAGCCAGTCCGGACGGCTGAGTAGTGGTTGTGACGGGAGCAATGCGGATGCTGTTGTGCCGCTGAATAAATCGGACAACCTCCGGCAGGGTGGCGGCCAGTTTCAGGCGGCGCACTTCGGCTTCAAATTGAAAACTCACGGCATGGGCGCAGGCTGAGGCCAGTTCCAGATAGGCATCTTGAACGGTGTTAATGCGGTCACGCGCGCCGATACCCAGGATGGCCATCAGGCTTAACATCATCGGCAGCAGGCCGACAAGGACCAGCGTGCCGATTAACTTTCTGCGAATCCCAAACTGCATTCGTTTCTCACCAGAATAGCCAGTTTAATTACATGCGATGATAATCGGACGGCTTGGCCCCCGGCCAGTGGCTGATCTTACAGCATGTCCTCCAACATAGCGGCCATTTTCGCCAGACTGCCTGGCGGCTGTTCCGCAATGCGTCCGAAAATACGATGAAACACAGAGAAAAAATAAATCAGTTCATTGAGCCGCCGCACATAAGCTTCATGGTCGGCCTGCCGAGATGCCTCACATGGAGCTTCACCGGCGGACTTCAGACATTCTTCCAGACGGTTCAGCAGTGGATCAAGTTCGCGCCGTTTACGTTCTCGGAAAATATTCTGAAACATGACCCATACATCTCCCTCGGTTATAAAAAAATCGCGCCGATCTCCCGGCGAACTGGTCCGGCGGACAATACCCCAGTTAACCAGATCACGCAGGTTCATGCTCACGTTACCACGGGAAATCTGAAGTTCTTCCATGATATGTTCGGCGGTTATGGGTTCCGCGGACACCATCAGCAGGGCATGAATCCGGGCCATGGTGCGGTTAACGCCCCAGTGGCCGGCCATCTGACCCCATAAATCAATAAATTGTTTGCGGGATTTTGTCAGTGGATTGTCTGCGTCTTGCGTCATGGGTATACATTCCATTTCAATCCGCAGCATGGGCAGGTTCATGCGAATGCCCGCGCGGAATATCAAAAAGAATATCCGGCATGACACGCGATTTCCACCTGTGGGGAATAATCGCCTGTTATTTCGAAAGTATCATGATCCCGGCGGTCCGCTAGGACATAAGCCATTGCCCATCATCCCGCCCCGCAATGCCGACGTTATCAACGGGATCGTCCGGATGGAGCACCATGCCGCTCCGGTGTGAAGGCCGCAAGAAATTCGGCATTGGTTTTATATCTCCGTAACATGCGGATAAGTTGTTCCATGCCCTGTGCAGGATCGCGCTGGAGCATTTCGCGGCGCACCAGTGCAACTTTCCGTGTAGCTTCAGGCCCCAGCAATAATTCTTCTTTCCGCGTGCCGGATGCGGGCAGATCAATGGCCGGCCATACCCGCCGCTCCGCGAGCCTGCGGGAAAGCACCAGTTCCATGTTGCCGGTGCCTTTGAATTCCTGAAAAATCAGATCATCCATGCGGCTGCCGGTTTCAATAAGCGCTGATGCAATAATGCTCAATGAGCCGCCATGCTCAATATTACGTGCCGCACCAAAAATCGTCCGCGGTTCCAGCAATGCGCCGGAATCCACGCCGCCGGACATTGTGCGACCGGAACTGCCGACAAAATGGTTAAACGCTCTTCCCAGGCGGGTAAGCGAATCCAGCATCACAATAACGTCATGGCCGAATTCGACCATGCGTCTGGCCCGTTCAATAACCAGGCGGCTGGTGCGCACATGGGAGAGCACATCTTCATCATTGTTACTGGCCCAGACCTCGGCATTAAGTGTCCGGCGAAAATCCGTAACCTCTTCGGGGCGCTCGTCCACAAGAAGAATAAAAACTTTCATATCCGGATGATTGGTCAGCACCGCCTGGGCAATTTGTTTCAGCAGCGTGGTTTTGCCGGTTTTGGGCGGAGCCACAATCAGTCCGCGCTGTCCGCGGCCAATGGGCGTGAGCATATCCATAATCCGCATGGAGTCCGGGCCGCCGGGGGTTTCCAGACGGATACGTTCCTGTGGATCAATGACCGTTAAATCACCAAATGCGGGCAACGCCCAGTATTTTTCCAGAGGCTGATCCATCACGTTGACAACTTCCATGACCTGCGGCGCCGGGCCGCGTGAGGCGGGTTTGGTCTTGACCGTCAGCGTCAGTCCGGGGCGTAGATGCGCCTCTTCTATCAGTGCGGCCGAGACCGTGGGGTCGGCCGGAACCGGTTTGAATTTCCGTTGCTGGGCGCGGATAAATCCAGCGCCCTTGTCATTGATTTCCAACATGCCGGTGACCAGGTTTTCAACTACCAGGGTTTCCGGTGATTCAGGGGCTTCAGACACTTTTGTCAACTCCGTTTAGTCGTCGAGCGGATCAATTCCGGATGATCCGTAATAATTCCTTCCACGCCGAGGGCCGCGCACGCGGCCACAGAACCGGCGTCGTTGGGGGTGTAAGTCCATATCCGCAGATGATGTTCCTGTGCCGATTTGATTCTCTCCAAATTCAGTATTCCTGTTTCCATTGCCAGAATGCCCGCTCCCATGGCATTGCAAATCTTTGGCAGTTCAGGCGTCCATCCATCACTTAGCAGGCCGATGGTTGTATGCGGCATGTGTTGGCGGACCGCCTTGAGTGTGTCGATTTCAAAACTCAGAATAACCGACCTTTCAAGGACGCCGAACTCTTCGAGTATTCGCCGGAGGATGTCCGGATCAATCCGGGTTTTTAATTCCAGCACGGCCATGGCGTCATCACTGACGGCCTGCAAAGCCTCCGTTAAAAGCGGGATTCGCGTGCCGGCAAAACGCGGATGCTTCCAAGACCCGGCGTCGAGCCTCAGTAAATCGAGCCGGGTCAAATCAGCCACCGCCCCAGTGCCATTGGTGGTTCTATCCACCGTTGCATCATGCAGAATAACAGGGATACCGTCTTTGCAAAGACGCACATCCATTTCCACGGCTCGAGCGCCAAGTCGAATCGCCTCGTCGAAAGCGGCCACGGTGTTTTCTGGGGCTTCAGCCGATGCTCCCCGATGGGCGATAGCCATCACGGTAGCGTTAGCCATGCACACGTTATAGCACGTTCCGTCAAAGTTTCAAATCGCCGAACTCGCCCGCCGGAATTTTATTTCACTAAAACCGTCATTTTGCGAACTGTCTTCAATCATCCGCCAGTACCCGCCATACGGACGCAATGAGGCTGAAGATGGTGGCCATGGTCAGCAGCATCCACTGTCCGAACGTCATTTTCCAGCCTAAAGTAGAGCCCATGATCCATTGCATTGCGCCTTGCGTGCCCCAGATTGGAACCCAGCATGACAGCACCAGCATGACCCAGAGGATAATTCCCGTAAACCCGGCTTCGGATACGGCGTTGTCCGCGATTTCCCAACCCACCGCGGCACCCGCAATGGCTCCAATGGCCGGTTCCACAAGCATCCACGAGCCTTTTGCAAACAATTGCGAGATGAAAAAGATGACAACCCACGCCCCGACAATCCAGAATATTTTCTTTGCCAGGAACCGCATCAGGCGAAACAAATTGTTAAACGGAGATAGCACGCCATACGCCATAAACCGACACTCCATAAACCATGATCGTGGATCGTGCCGTTAAAAAAACAGCTTCTTACTTTTAACTCCTCAAAATCTCCCCGGCAAAGTTCCGACACCGCATATTTTATGCTTAATAGTCCGCCGCTGTCCAGATTAAATTGGGGAATTTATCCCCAGCGATATTCGTACCATGGAATATTGCGATTCTAAGTCATAGTTTGCCAAACAATCTGTGCAGAATTTTTCGTTCCAGAGCCGGGTCGTGCCCCACACGCATCCAGTATTGTCCTGCTAAGCCCGTTGCATGGTGGGATTGCAGCGGCAGAGCGTTTCCCCCAAATGCCGATGGTCCGGAGAACGCCACATTGCCCACTGTTCCCTGTGGATTTTCCCGCCGCTGAACCAGCACTTCCACGGTGATGGCAAAAGCATGCGGATTTCCGGTCCTGCTGATGATCACGCGCACGACTCTGCGGAAAGTGTTGATTGTTCCTTCTATGAGTTCCGGTACCGTCGTGGCATCCGGCCGCCACCACTGCAGAATTTCCGGTCCGGTGCGCGGCCTGGTGGTAATGACGCCCAAGCGGTAACTGGCCCACTGAATGTTATATCCCATGTTGATTAGAAGATGTTTGGAGTGTCTCCACACGTTGTGGTAGTGCGTGAGGGTAATAATGCGGGTAGTGCCATTTTTTGCATTGGCAAACCAGGCCTGGCGGATTTGCAAGGCCGGGATCGGTTTTGCGGCATTGCGGGCAGCCTCGGCAACGGCGGTGTCTGTGGAGGGCTTTGTGGTTGCCGGCGGGCGACTCAAGGCCCATGGAGGCCCCAGCGCGGCGGGCTTCAAGGGCACAATAGAGGAGTGGCACCCCGTCAGGGCGGCGGCGAGAGTACTAAGCAATAACAGCGGTATGATATTTAATTTCATGTTTTTTATTGTATCAGAAAATGTCGTGATGACATCCCTTATTTTGCGAATCTGCCATCGCGGATATCAGAGAATTATAGGGCTTCAGCATCCACACGAGGCTTTGTAACGCGGTATCGCCTTTAAGGCAATTTAAAAAAATGAACTCTCTTTACTTGACGAATTGCCCGTTCTGGGGTTTATTAAGAACGCTGATGCAAGCCTGCGCGACGTCTTGGATCGAAGTCCGGGCAGCGAGCAGGGTTAATTTTTTTCGGGGCTGGCGATCCCTGATTCGGAACCGGGCGACGAGGTGGAGTAGACTTTCGTTGTGTTGCGGCTCGGCGTAAGATATAACGCAGTGCGGGGATCAAGTCTGATCCCTCACTGAAAGTCCGGGGTTGCATCGGCGCTTGCTGGAGGTCTTCATGGCCAGTTTACAATCAGCATGGGGTATCGATGTTGGTACGACGGCAATCAAAGCCATGAAGTTGCGCCGCGATGGTGACAAGGTATTTCTTGAAGCCATGGAAGTAATCGAGCATAGCCATTTCTTAAGTGAGCCGGATGTGGATCGGCGGGAAATTGTTCGTGAGAGTCTGGCGCATTTTCTAGAACGGTATTCACTGCATGGTGAAAAAGTATATATTGGCGCTCCCGGAGCGACGAGTTTTTCGCGCTTTGTGAAGTTACCGCCGGTGGAGCCGCGAAAAATTCCGGAAATTGTCCGCTTTGAAGCCATTCAGCAGATTCCATTTCCATTGGATCAGGTGAACTGGGATTACCACAGCTTCCGGAATGCCGACAGCCCGGATGTTGAAATTGGAATTTTTGCAATTAAAACCGACATGGTCGGTTCCATCCTGGCTGATTTTCAATCCTTGGGTATAACCGTTCACGGATTGCAGTTGGCCCCGCTGGCCGTTTACAACGCGGTAGCGCATGAGGCCAAGGGCTTGGGCAAAGGAACGATCTTCCTGGATGTCGGGGCCGATCATACCGATATGATCGTGGTCGATCAGGGACAGTTGTGGTTACGCAATATCAATCTTGGCGGGAACAGTTTTACAGAATCGCTGGCCAAGAGTTTCCGCTTCGCGTTTAAGAAAGCTGAATCACTGAAAAAGACCGCCGCCACCAGCAAATATGCCCGTCAGATTTTTCAGGCGATGCGCCCGACATTTGCCGATGTCGTCGCCGAAATTCAACGCTCTATCGGATATTACAACAGTTCCCATCGCGAAAGCCGCGTCGAACAGATTATCGGGATGGGTAATCCATTCCGCCTTTCCAATTTACAAAAATATCTGCAGCAGTATCTGGGTATGGAAGTGGCCCGGCTTGACGGCTTTACTAAAATAGAAGTTGATGACGCCAAGATGGCGGCAGGATTAAGTGATCAGGCGCTGGGTATGACCACCGCGTATGGTCTTGCCCTTCAAGGCGTTGGCCTGGCCAGCATCAACACAAATTTGCTGCCGGTGGAAATTGCCCGGCAGATGATCTGGCGAAAAAAATATCCGTGGTTTGCGGCGACCGCGGCACTTTTCGTTTTGGGGGCGGTAGCTTCCGCGGCACGTTATTCGATGGATTCATCGGCGTTTCAATCCAGTATTAATACGCCTGAAGTTCAACAGGCGAAAGCGAAAATTCTTACTGAATCTTCGCTGCGCAGTCAATACACATCCATCAGCAATACGTACCAATCCAATATCACAAAAATAAATTATTATCTGGATTTAGGGAAAAAACGCGAAATCTGGCCGCAAATTATCCAGACGCTATTCCAAGCCCTCCCGCAGGCGATGACTAAAAAGCCGACGGATGTAAAACACCCGGACACATGGAATATTGTTCTGCAATCTGTGACTTCAACGTATGAGTCCATTTTATCCAATCAGGTTACAACTGGTAATAACAACCAGTCAAGGCCCGTGATGCCCACAAGACCAACTGTAGCAGGAGGTGCGTCCGCGGCACCATCAGGTGGAGGGTTTCAACTCGTCATCAGTGGCTACACGCCATATAAGAACTGGGGACAAATCATTCAGACGTTTCAGGACCGGCTCCAAAAACTTGGTGCATCGGCCGCCAATAAAATGTTTACCATAACAATCGTAAAAGGTTCATTGGCAACGACCCGCATTGGCGATCTGATGGGGGGCGGGGGTGGAGGTGCAAACTCCGGCGGCATAGGTTTTGTTCCTTGGGGTTCAGTTTTAGGGCCATTCTCGGGTGTTTTTCTGCCACAATTTCTCCCCAAGAAAGCAGCAACAACCGCACCAACCAACGGACAGAATCAAAATGTATTCCCTCAAAATAATGGGAGAAATTTTGGCAGATTGCCACCGGGTGGATTTGGACCACCGAGTGGATTTGGACCGCCGGGCGGATTTGCTCCCGGAATGCCACCAGGAATCAGCGGCGGTGGCGGAATGAGCTTTAGTAATCAAAGATCTGGAAGCATTCAGGGGGCCATTGATCCTGATACCAAGGCCTCTCTGAATAATGCCACAGCGTTTCAGATGATTGTTAATGTGTATGTGCATTAGAACTCATGCGGCGATTGCCGCAACCGTCCATGCCGGGACGGATTTTGGAAGTGGTTTGTTAAAGTTTGCTGATAACGCCAGCGCCATAGTTCCGCAGTGGCGGATTGATTCAACGCCCTGGAGGTTTGGATGAAATTTATCAAGGCTAATCTGATACCGATTATATGCGGCGTGGTCATGTTGGCTTCCGTAGTGGTGCTGTTTTACCCGTTAAGCTCCATGAGGGCTAAACTTCACGCAAAGATGACCTCTGCATTATCGCAGGCGCAGGTGGCGCAGAGTCTCGCTACGACATCTATTCATATCCCCGGCCACAAGCGGTATACCGCGCCGGTGACACCACCAATTATCGCGACACGTCTCAAAGTGCAGAAATTTATTGAAACGCAATCCAAAGATGTTAAACAGGAATATGTTACGCTCAACGCTTGGGGCCGGGTAGAATTTAATGCTCAGGGACAGATGGTCATGGATGCCCGCCACCATGAGATTCCGCTGCTCGCGGGAATGCCCATAGCTGGTATGCTGCCCGATCCCCCTCGGTTTTTAACCACGCGGCGAGCCTTCCGGCGGCAATATCGCCATCTCTTTCTCAACAATAGCCATTATCGGTATTGTTTTTTGGCCCGGTTGGATGCCGGGATGCCTCCCAGCGAGGAACATATTACGAATCTGATGGACGCCCGCCTGAAACAGATGAAGGAAGTCATGCCGCAGGGGTTTCAGAATAACGGGACAGGCAGCACGGCGGAACAAACCAAAATTCAGAATGCTATTATTAGCCGGCAGGTTTTTCTGGCGGCATCCAAGTGTAAAGTTTACGCGGACCAGGCGAGCTTTCAGGAACGTAATTTTGTTTTGAGCCAGCATTTGCCAACCGCGTCACAGATTTATGAAGCTTTTGTGGATTCCTGGATACAAAATGACATCGTTAATGCCATTGCTGCCATTGATCAAACCAGCCCGAATGTCAGCCTGTCGCCGGTGAAGCGCCTGATTCATATTACCATCGGCAACGACGCCCCCTCGGCATTGACTGGTCAGGTGCAATCGGAATCGCAAAACAATGGTATCGAACCGGTACTGGTACCTGATGGTGGATTGTTTTTGGGGGCGTTGCCCTCTGCTTCAAATAATACCGGTGTTGTTCCCGGCCAGATGCCCGGAATGCCCGGTGCATTTGGCGCCCCGGGAGGATTTGGGATGCCGGGCGGTTTTGGTCCACCGGGGGGCTTTGCGTCGGGCGGCGGTCGCTTGCCCATCGGAGCCACAGGCTTTCCCGGCGGTAGCGTGGCAGGAACACATGGTGCCACCAGCGGAGCCATTCTGACCAATCATTTCAGTAATGCCAAACATCAAATTACACTGGTAACGATCAGTGTTGTTGTGCAGGCGGATAAAATTAATGATTTTATAAATCAGATCTATCGCCAGAATAATGGTTATACTGTGTTGCAGATGAATATGATGACCGTCGATCCAATTCGTGCTATTACCGAAGGCTTTGTATACGGGAAAGTGCCGGTGGTGAAATTGAATATTTTAATGGAGATTTTATTTTGCACGCAGTGGAACAAACCGCTGATGCCGCCCGCTTATCGTGCGCGATTAAGTCTGTTGCAAACGCATACGGCTGAGCCTTAAGTTGCCATAAATTCAGAACGGAATTTGGTGAGTAACCATGAAGAATATTAATCCCATTGAACGCCATGTGGAAAAGCTTGTGCTTGGAATTGGCGTTTTGTTTGCAGGCATGCTGGTCTATAAAAACTTCGCGCATGATCCTGATGTCGTGCCATCGCCTGTTAATTCTGGTTCCATGGTGGCTCCCGCCGACGTTGGATCAACGATTACTTCGCAAGTGCGATCGCTGGAACTGGCGATTCGCAATCAACAAAATCGTCCCATTAACATCGGGTCTATACCCAATTATGTAAAATCTCTCGTTGCCAGGCAAAATAGTCCTTTATCGCAAAATCTCGTCGCCATCACCCATATCCCAATTGGTCCATATAACGTTGCACTTGGGCCGGTATCCGGAGCCGCCAGACAGGGGTTTATATACATAGCGGCATCGGTTCCGGCCTTATCCCGGCCACAGGCCAGCCAATCGCAGGCGGTGGTTTATCTGCCTCCCTCCAATACCGCTTCCGGCAATAGTAAATCCAGTGGTAGTTTCGGTAGATCGGCCAATCCAATGAGTTATATGAATGGCTTTAATAATCTCACCAATACCAGCACATTGCCAACAAAAGGTATGTTCTGGGTAACTTTGAAAACCAATTTTGCCATGGACAAATGGCTTGATAGCCTGGCTGCAAAAGATCTGAAGCTGACGGCGGATCAGGCTCCCTTGCCGGAACCTTATCGTATCACCGCGTTCTACCGCGTGCAGGTTCGCCGGCAGAAGTTATTGCCCGATGGCCGGTGGTCGGCCTGGAAGCGGATCAAGGGCTTAAATCTTGACCCCTTGCCGAAACTGAATTTTAGCGGAATGACCTATAGCCAGCGATCCACGCTGCTGTCGCAGTTAGATGGAATCGTCTCTGAGATTCTGGATCCCGCTTTTTATGCTACGCAACTGGTTCAGCGGCGCGCCACGACTCCAACTCCCAACACGCAACGCCCGCACCCGGCTATTCAGCAAAATATGTCACCCAATTTCACCCTTCCCGGTGGATTTGGCCCACCGGGAGGTTTTGGCCCACCTGGCGGATTTGGCCCCCCGGGTGGCGGTGTTCTGCCTCCAACACCGCAACCGCGGATACAGCAACATCAACAGCAGCAGCCTCAAGCGCCGCAGTTGTCGCCTTTTCAAGTACAGTCGCAGCAATCGCAGCAGGTGCAACTGCCGCCGTTGCAATTGCCGGGCCAGACGGCGCAAGGAAACACCAATTATCCCGGCGTTTCCAACGGCTTTCCTGGTGGATTTGGCCTACCGGGCGTCAATGGGGTCAATAAGCCCCCGACCACCGGTCCCGCCCGCATGACGGATATGACCAGTGTTCCTGTGCGATTTTATGACACGCATGTAACCCCCGGCGACACCTATCGCTATGAAATTCGTATGGTGATGTATAACCCGGTATTTAATTTTCCCAATCGCCTTAATAAACCCGCACTGCGGCGGGCACAGTGGCTCAACTCTCCGTGGAGCCCCCCCAGTGCCTCCATGCGGGTTAACAGCGATCTGTATTTCTTTATCACCAGTGCCCAGGCCTCACACGGATCGGTTTCTTTCCAGTTATTCAAGTGGGTTCGCGGCCAATGGCTGGATGGCAGTCAGACGGTCCGTCTTGGACAGGCAATCGGAAATAAGGAATCCATTTCCATCATCACCAGCGATGGTACCTTGGCTCCAAAAATTGTGGACTTTGATACAGGCTATATTCTCGTTGATGCCGTCAAACAGACTTTCGACGGCAGTGTCAATGTGGTTATTGATGGCCCGGACCACAAGCTGCACCTGCGAAATTCCCAATGGGATTCCACAGACCCGCTTGAAAGGGAACTCAATAATTTAAGCAATGAGATTGGCGCACCCCCCGTCGCCAGCGGCCGGGCAAACCAATAATCTATGAGCCGCAGAATGCGGTGAACAGACGGTTTGGGGTGAATAAAAAATGGTTTGTGGTTGCAAGAGGACAAATTCGGTTTTAGGATACGAGGGGTTGATCGGCGGGTCGCCGGATTATTTGCCCCCAAGAGGTATAAAAGACATGTAGATGTTTTTTATGAAATCAAGATGTTGGCGGGCGGTTGATGCCGAACGCTTTTACTGTGAAGTCTGATCGGGATCGGTGCTGAATCAACAGGCCGGTGCCACAGTTAATGTTCCGGAAGTAGGAGTAGTAACCTTGAATACCCAGACGCGCTCAAGAATTCTTGCCGTTGGTGTCGCGGGAGCTTTGTTGGCGGGCGCAAGCCTTCCACTGCTGCCTTTTGCCATCGCTCATGCCGAGGCTCAGGCGTCGTCCGCATCGACGCTTCTGGATCGCGGCACGACCTTGATCAGTCAGCATGAGTACCAGACCGCCAAGCAGGTGCTGCTCTCCATTGATCCTTCCACACTCACCGCGGCTGACCAAACCCGTCTCGCTTCCCTGCTGCAGAAAGCCGATGCGGGGCTTGCTGGTATGTCTGCGGATCTGGTCGTATACCACAACGCAACCGCTTCTTTGCAGGACGGCCATCTGGCCCATGCGGCTAAGCTTTTTCAGTACCTGATCAACAGCCCGGATACCTCGCCTCAACTGAAAAGTGAAGCGGCGGATAATCTTGCGCTGACGCAAGCCAGGCAACAGCAACTGGTTCCCCAGATGCAGTCGCTGTTGCAGGATGCAACCCATGCGTATCAGGCCGGCAACTTTGACCAGGCCGAGACGGATCTCAACAAGATTCAAATGTCGGGTGTTGATCTTGGCGAGCAGGCCAATCTAGTCCCGCATTACCAGTACCTTATCGCCCAGCGCCGGGTGCAACAGGTCCGCGAAATTGAAGCCGCCCAGCAGGCGAAAATCGCTGCAGCCGCAGCCGCAGCGCAGCAAAGTTCTGCTGCTCATCAGAAACTCTTGGCGCAGCAAAAAGCCCAGGAAGCTCAAGCCGCCGCGGCCGCCAAGCTTGCCGCACAGCAGAAAGCTGATGCATTGGCTAAGCAGGAAGCGGCCCGGAAATTAGCCGCCGAACAAAAGCAGCGACAACTGGCGCAAGCCGCCGCGGCCGCCAAGCTTGCCGCACAGCAGAAAGCTGATGCATTGGCTAAGCAGGAAGCGGCCCGGAAATTAGC
>JABEBX010017956.1_pt1 | contig 15253 bp, 16 predicted proteins | sample 7245971 | NCBI WGS metagenome assembly JABEBX01 (sample SAMN14506365, study PRJNA622280) | hot springs metagenome | biome: hot spring [ENVO:00000051]|acidic hot spring [ENVO:00002120]; feature: spring [ENVO:00000027]|sediment [ENVO:00002007]; material: sediment environment [ENVO:01001048]... | reverse complement strand
GGTTATGTCCTGCTTTATCGAGATGTTTATCTCGTCGCCCATCTTTTCTATTTCCTTTACATTCTCGTTCAGTTCCACCAGGTTGCTTCTGGTTTTAAACATCTCAATAAGAATGTCAGATTCCCTGTAAGCAAGCTCGGTATAGTCAGATATATTCTTGAGAATATCCTTTTCACCTACAGACAGCATCCTCTTCAGAAAATGTGAATTAACCATTCGTCTGTCATTGCTTAGCAATATATAATTATAATCCAGAATAAATTGCTCTTCGGCCATTTATATTGAAAAATAAAAAATTGTTAAAATATTTAAAAAATTTTTTCAGTAGCCCTGGCTCAGGTACATCGAATCCATGAAATAATTGCTCAGATCGTATGTAAGATTCAGTGCACTGATCGTGCCTATTCCTGCAAAATCATTCCATCCGGGCCCGATGTATCCGCTCCCTATCATGCCAGGATAGGCTTCAACGTATTCGACCTGATGGTATGCCTGGTATCCATACAGCGTGCCATAGCCAAGATTATAAAGGGCTGGCTGTATCCATCCAAGGTATCCGTTTCCCGGCATCATGGTCTGGTTTTCATACTGTGCGATATCAGCGAATATTCCAGCGGATATTGGGGTTGCATAGCTCGTGCCTCCACCGGTATAGTACTGGCCTGCAAAGACTGTAATGAGATTCGTTGAAGGCATTGAGATGTCAGGCTGTGCACGGTTATAGAAGGCTGAAGGCGTTATTATCCTTTCAGCGCTCTGGTATACCGGCCTTGAATAGAAGTAACTGTTTCCGCCGCCTGATCCTACCGGGCCGCCATACCAGGTGTACTCTGGCTGGTACCATCCCGTTTCATTTGTTATTGCGCCTGTGCTGTTCATGGTTACCGAAACACCCCCAACTGAGACTATGTACTGCGATGCCATCACGGTTAAATAAAGCGAACTGTGGCTGTCAGCGGATCCCAGGAATATTGTTGTCCCTTCTGCCACTGCCTGCATTCCTATCTGGTCATATATCTCTGCAAATCCGCTGTCGTGGTGGAACTGCAGCTCTGCCCAGCTTCCGGATATTATCTGCGGGTGAATTACATTAAGGTAATAGTAGAGTTCAAAGTTTATTGCATTATCGCCTATTCCTGTCAGGTTAAATGGCGCCATAACATCGTATATTGATGCGTTAGGAGCCATTGCACCCGACCACTCGACGTCAAGATCAGCCTCAAAACCCTCAGGATATGGATTCAGGCCATTTGCTGTAAGGTTCACGAGGGTTAACGACGGGTTGTGTATGCCGTATGTGTCCCAGAAATCCCTGACACTGCTGACGTTTACTGATTCTCCGACCCCGAGTATGCCTATCTTTATGCCGGTTCCGTTAAGGCCCATTTCATGAAGCTGTGTAACGTTGTAATAGTTTTCGAGGTTCGGTGGTGTCAGAATTTCATTTGATGGCAACGCGCTGCTAACCGCATTTTCTCCAGCAACGGTCGCACCTTTCTGCGAGGCCGAGAGAAGCACATCGGTCGAATAGCTCAGCCCGTAAACGTGCATTATATCACTTCCGAATGCTGCAGGTATGTACGGGTTTGCAGTATTTGTCAGGAAAATTGTGGGAGATACGCCCGGATATTCAAATGCGTACTCGTACACCATCACCCCGAATGCTTTTTCAAACATTCCTGCAGTTCCGGAAAGCACCACAACGAGGGGAGCATAGCTGTAATTCCAGACCTTGAAGCCTTCAGCCGCATAGTATGCCATTATGGATGATATCTCCGTGTCCGAAGGATAAAATTCAGTCCTGAACTCCTGTGGCGTGAGGAACTGGTGGAAATCAGTACTCAGTGGTGAATTGACACTGGAATCGAATATCGAAAGTTCACTGAGGTTGGTCATGTTCAGGTACAGCGTTATATTCATCTGGGTGGTCGGGGAAGCAGGCCCAAGATTCAGCAGATACGGATCAAGTTCCGGATCTGTAATCACGTACGGGGTGTTTCCATTCAGCATCACAGAATGCGCAGGTGGCAGGTCAATGACGTTCAGCGGCTCATAATCACCGCCAACCGCTATATTCCCGCTGTCATTGTACGGTATTGTTCCATTGAAGTTGTACCAGAAGTTTCCGCCGAGGTACGGGCCGCCAATTATGCTGCCTGTCAGTGCTATGGCCGATGTGTAATATATGGTGGCACTTGAGCTCTCAAGTGTGAGGTTCCATTTATTGGTATAATACGAAACGTTTCCTGTGTAGATATTGTATGCAGGGCTCAGCGCTGGAAGCTGTACGGTGAATTCATTGTTCACTATGGTGTTGTTGTCCGAAAATACCGATATGCCGGCTACAAGGCCCCATACATCCCATTCGCTCATCTGTAAAGGATTAAGGAGGGCCGGGCTGTTCTTGAAATAGTTGCCCCATATCAGATTCCCTGATCCGCCATATATGAGCAACGATGAATCCATCGACAGGAACGTGTTACCGGCTATCAGCGAATCGGAGGTGTTCCACAGTATCACGTTTGCGACGGGGAATCCTCCCTGCTCATATGTATACCATCCTGTTATCGCAGAGCTGTTCATGAGTATGACGTGCGTATCGTTATACATCCAGTATCCGAGGAAGTTGTCAGCTGACTGCGTAAAAAATTCCGAATAAAGCATGTATGTATCAGAGTATACTATGGGCATTGCAGGCATGCTTTCCATTTCAACATAATCATTCGTGTTCAGAAGCATGACGCCTTCAAACTGCGGGAATGCAAAATCATTAAGCTCCCCGAAAAGCGGGCTTATGAATGTGTATTCACTGTTGAACAGAACGTACGGATCGTACGATGTGCCTGTGCCGGATGTTGATATGTTTGCAAGCTGCTGGTCATTCATTGCATAAAGTGGAGTGTATATTCCTGTTGAAGGATCATATTTCAGGGTGAAGATCTGGTTCCCCGAGAGAATGGCTGAAACAGGATCATGGTAGCTCATCAGGGCCTCAGCGCTGTATATCCCTCCGGGAAGATAGAAGTCATAGCTTCCGGATGCCGTAAGGGGCACATAACCGGCATAACTGTTGTTTACGCTTGTTCCGGGGCTCACAAAGAGGAATGCATTGCTGGGTCTTTCCATGGGATTTGTTGCCGGTATATACTTAAGGCCCATGGTTCCATCGATGCCCATCACTGTCGTTGTGCTTCCCCCTCCAGGCCCTCCGAGCATGATCTCTGCATCATAAAGTAGATTGTTCGGAGCAAACTGGGTTCCACTGACCCTGAAATACGATGGTGGCGCTGCATATTTTCCCGGCCTTCCATGATTGACCGAGTAGGTGGAATTGAATGTGACCCTGTCATATGTTCCGCTGACCGCAATTGTCGGTATCGAATAGTTGAAATAAACCACATTATTTCCATTTATCTCTGATGTATTCAGGTAGAGATGGAGAACAAAGGGCGCAGGCACGTAATATGCCGGGCCTATTGCAATGTGAACGCCTGGATACGGGTAAACCTGGCCGGTGCTGTTTTCAATTGCATTTGCTGTCATAACTGCTGTCGGGCTTGAGAAATTCCATATATTGTCCTCGAACTGCAGAACTCCGGTGCGCGTTGAGTAAGTGGCCACGTTCTGTGTCCAGAATGAATAGCTGGAATTCCCGAAGAGCGTTGTGTTTGCCGTGACAGTATTGAGCTGGAAAGTAAGTGACCTGGGTCCGTCGTTTGCAAGGTTGAAGACGCTCAGGTTGTTTATCCTGATCGTTGCTTCAAAGCTTGATGCGTAATAATTCGATCCGACAAGTGTTCCGCTTTCATTCTTCAGGCCAAAAAAGCCTATCCCCATCGGGGCGGGAGCAAAGCTGTAAAGTGGCGTTACCGTGCCATTTGAATAGGTTATGTCAGGATGCTGGTTTGGAAGAAAAAGGTAATTGTTGACATTCTTGCTGATGCTTAAATTGAGCAGAGGCTGGCTGTTGCCGCTTGAAACGGCACCTGTGCCCTGGGGCTGGGAAGAAGTGCTGGTTGTAGTCGTCGTGGAATTGCCGGATACGGGGGAAGTTCCATTAAAAATTCCCGCACCCAGGAAACCGGATACGATAAAAATCGCAACAACCGCTATTGCGGCTGCTATTATAGCGTTATGCTTTATCATATCATTAACAATTTATTTTTGTATATATACTTTTCGAATAATGTATTTTTTGGTATCTTTTTTTATCATGGGTAAATTTATATTTATTATATTTCAAATATATTATATAAACCGGCACACGTTTTTTATTTATAATACTTTTCGATAACCGGTAAATGATTCTTGTCCTTTTCCTTGTAACCGTTATCGTTGCCCTTTTCGCACTGGTGAATCCGATCGGTGCGCTTCCAATATTGATATCGGTCACGGATGGATACACAAGGCAGGATATAATCAGGGTTGTGAAGAACGCAGCATTTGTTGAAGCGCTGATGCTCTTCGGGTTCATGTTCCTGGGTGTTTACATATTCCAGGTTCTAGGCATAAACATCAATGATTTTAAGGTTGCAGGCGGTGTCCTGCTGTTCAAGATAATATACTTCAATTCCTACAGCACGGACATACCTGAAAAAATTGTGGTGATAGTCGGCGTTGCAGTGGTCGTTCTTCTTACATACATCATACTTTACTTCTCGAACTACATATTCAGGTTCCTTGGAAAAACCGGATCACTCATCATTTCAAGAATCATGGGTCTTCTGCTGGCTTCCATAGCCGTGGATTTCATGGTGACCGGGCTTGCGTACATCGTCCACACCGTGCTGTGATTCAATCCTTCAGTTACGTTTATTTTATAAAAGCGCATATTCGCCATGATGAGATCATTCATAGCGGTTTCAATTAGGCCCTCATCTGATATGCAAATCGTATTTGATTCATTCAGCAGGTTGAAAAACATAAGGATAACAAGATCGGAGAACATCCACATAACCCTGAAGTTCCTGGGGGACATTACCGGAGAAAGGGCAACGGAACTGTGCAGGATGATCGGTTCGATCAGGCACGAGAAGTTTTACATTGAAACCGGGGAAATAGGGGCATTTCCTGACATAAGAAGGCCAAGGGTGATCATAATAGGCATCTCGGGCCATGGCCTTAATGAGATATATTCAGAAATCGTGAAGATCACCGGATCCGACGGGGATTTCCTGCCACACATAACCGTGGGCAGGGTGAAGGGCCCGTTCACCATTCCTGGCATAAAGATAAAACCTGAAAAATATTTGATAGAAAAAGTCTGCCTTTATAAAAGCGAATTGAAAAGCACAGGGCCAGAATATACAGAAATATGCTGCAGTCAGCTGATATAGTTCATTCTGTCCTTCTCATTCGGTTCTGGTTTTTTGGTTACAAGTTCCTCATCCGAGAATTCTATGGCTATCAGGTTCGCTACCGGAATGAGCCTTAAAACAGTCTTTCCATCCTCACCGGTGGTTCTGAAGCAAACTGCCCCTTCTTCCCCGATGATGGTGTATCCTACAAACTCCCCGACAGTTTTCATCGGCTTGTCGTCGCCGCTGTTTGAAAGAACTGTATATTTTCCACCCTTCTTGATTTCAATCATTTCCAAGCTAAGACACCTGTTTGCCCATGGATACATATTATATCTATTTATCTGAAGATCCCGGGAAAAAACATGCTTATGCAGTTGCCGAATTCACATTAAGTTTTTAATATGCACGTATATACCGGTACATCATGAAAATTCTATCATTGCCTTCATCCGTGGAACTTGCAAAAAAAGTTTCTGATAATTTGAAAGTCGGCCTTTCATTGCCTCTGGCAAGAAGATTCCCTGATGGTGAAATGTACCTGCGCATTGAGGAGGATCTGTCCGGCGATGATGTATTTATCATCGGAAACACAAGGAAAGACGAGGACATACTCGAGATGATCATGAGCCTCAGCGCAATTTCAGACTATTCCCCAAGATCAGTGAACCTTATAATACCGTACTTCGGGTATGCACGCCAGCATAAGCGTTATAACAGGGGGGAGCCGGTGTCCTCGCAGATACTTACAGAAATACTTTCAACGCATTCTGATAGCATCTGCACGGTGGAAATCCATGACGAGCAGACGCTCAGGTATTCGCAAAAGCCATTTACGAATGTACATGTATACCATTCGATGGCAAAGCATTTCATGGACAAGCAGATAGATTATGTCGTATCGCCGGATGACGGCGGGCTTGAAAGGGCGAAGACTGTTGCATACGAACTGAATGTGGAATACTTCTACATCGACAAGAAGAGGATAGATGACCGTACGGTCGAGATGAAGATGCCTGACGTAAAGGTAAACGGAAAGAACATTTTGATCGTTGATGATATAATATCCACCGGCGGAACCATAGCCATGTCATCTGAAATGATCAGGAAAAAGGGCGCAAACCGTATATACGTTTCAGCAGTGCATGGCCTTTTTGCCAACGGCGCAGATGAAAAGATACTGAAGTATTCGGACGAAATAAGTGTGACCGATACGGTGCAGGGAAAATATACAGGTATATCAGTTTATGAGGAAGTTAGTGATTACATTAAGAGGTTCTATGTCAGAGCTTAGATTTTGCCACGGGCCGTACAGGGGGAAGGAATGCCCCGTATGTGGGAGCAAGGGCCGGATCCTGATGAACGATCGTGAGGTCAACGAGATAAGCCGGATAATGGCAGGAGTCCTGCGCCATTTTCCCGAAAGGTACGGACTGCACATGGACGACCACGGCTATGTCAGGATAAAGGATCTTGTTGAATCCATAAAAAAGAGGGAAAACTACATCTGGCTGACCGAGGATCATATCACGGCGCTCGTTCAGACTGATCCAAGGGGACGATACCAGGTTAACGGAGATCTTGTCAGGGCTGTTTACGGGCACACTGTGGACGTGGATCTTTCCGACCTGCCCACTGACAACATACCGGAAAAACTTTATTTCCAGTCATCAAAGGACGAAGAATCCCTTGTAAGGGAAGCCGGGATATCTCCTGCAGACAAATCATGGGTCCATCTGTCCGGGACCTTCAGGAAGGGTTACATTTCCGGCCTGTACCATATCGACGATCCATACATACTGGAGATTGACGCAAAATCCATGATTAATGATGGTTTCCAGGTATACAGGGCAAACAGTGAAATATACATAACAAAAGAAGTGCCGGGCAAATACATAAGGGAAACCGAGCAGGAAGAGATCACATTGACTGAAGACGAGAAAGCGGACATAGACCGTGTAAGGTTCAAGGACAGCAGGAGAAAATTCTGAATTTGAACATTGGTTCCATCGAAACTCTGATGGTGAATGGAAACCCGTTCGGCCATGTTTATTTAGCAGGCATGATAAAGTATGGCTTTTTTGCATGATATGCTTTTGCGCCGCCCTCAGCCCTGTTCTCTTTCGCATTAACACCGTTTTCAGGTATTGCAGTTAATCCGATCCCTGAACCATCAGTCCTGAATCAGGCTATGATAGCCATCAGCAAAAAATTTGAAGAACACAAAGATAAAAAATTATGGGAATATTGCTTATTTTCTGGCCGGTGCTTTCATCCTGTTAATTATTTCCTGCCCGAATTCAGAGCATTTCAGAGCTTTGATGTTCAGCATCCTGGCAATATCCTGTGTGAGCTTCTGGTCTTTGTATGTCCGGTATATAGCAGCATCAAGCACAGCTGATGCCTCTTCCCATCCAATGTGATCAAGCATCATTTTCCCTGAAAGTATAAGCGATGTCGGATTTGCAACGTCAAGGCCTGCATACTTTGGTGCTGTTCCGTGAACGGCTTCAAATATAGCATATTTGTCTCCTATGTTGGCCCCGGGGGCAATTCCTATGCCGCCAACCTGTGCAGCAAGTGCATCAGACAGATAGTCACCGTTCAGGTTCATTGTTGCTATAACCTCGTATTCTGCAGTCCTTGTCAGAACCTGCTGGAACATGTTGTCCGTGATCCTGTCCTTTATGACAACCTTGTTTGCATACTTCTCCGGGTCTTTAAGGTATTCGCTTTCAGTTACCGTTGAATCGCCAAACTCATTCCTTGCAACTTCGTATCCCCACTCCTTGAAGGCGCCTTCTGTGTATTTCATTATGTTTCCTTTCTGGACGAGCGTCACGCTCTTCTTCTTATTTGCTATCGCATACTGTATAGCTTTCCTGACAAGCCTGGCCGATTTGAACCTGCTTATCGGCTTTATGCCTATACCGGTATCGCTCGAAAGGTTTATGTTGAACTGCGAGGCCAGGAATTCCCTTAGCTTCTTAGCACCATCTGAATCGTATTTCCACTCTATTCCTATGTACAGATCTTCAGTGTTTTCCCTGAAGACAATCATGTTCATCAGTTCCGGGTGGACAACTGGTGACGGCACGCCCGGAAAGTACTTTACAGGCCTTATGTTAGCATAAAGGTCCAGATACTGCCTTAGCGTAACATTCAGGCTTCTGAAACCCTCGCCTATGGGGGTAGTCAACGGGCCCTTCAGTGAAACAACACATTTCTTCAGATCGTTAAGGGATTCCTCCGGCAGCCTGTTTCCTTTCTGTTCGTACGCCTCGTCTCCTACAAGAATCTTTTTCCATTCTATTGACTTTTTTCCACCGTAAGCTGTCTCCACCGCTGCGTTTATAACTTCAATTGAAGTTTTAGATATATCCGGGCCTATTCCATCCCCCTCAATGTATCCAATCGTTGCGTGGTCAGGCACAGAAAGCGTGCCATCCTCTTTAACTTCGATATACGACATAATCTTTAATCGTTCATTAATAATTTATACTTATGCATATAATAGTTAGTGTTTAATAACAAGTATTCTTTCTGTATAAAATAATGATTCTTCGCCTGTAATAATAACTATACGCATTTCATCGGCCAGATGTATGGAATTGATTCTCAGGATATCCCGAATAAACCGGATATAAATATTCCGGCAAAACCAGAGATCGGATGGCACAAAATTCTAATGGATCGCCGTATCCGGAAATTCAGTTTGCGCCAGGTTCACGGATTCCCGGCATTCAGCCTGGAAAAGATCCGGAACGCATCAGTGTAATCGCTTAATTCCAGCTGCCCAGGAGCAGTTTCATCCGCGTATTTTGCATAAACAAGATCCGATACAAAATATGATGATATGATCCTCAGGAAGCCGCTGCCTTCACCCATTGGTATAAAAGCCACCGGAACCCGGTATCTTTCCTTGAATTCAATTATTTTTTCAAGATCCTCGAGGAATGATTTATTGTCGAAATAATACGCCGCAACCTTTATTATATCCACATCGAGTGACGCTATCTCCTGAAGCTTATCCATGATGCCACTGTTATCCTTTCCGTGATAAGATGCTATTATCCTTGTATCGACCGGTTTTACGCCTATCCTTTTGACAAGGGTGTAATCCATGTCAACTGCAGGTACCATCTTCGTTATTGCATCCTCATACACCTTTTCAGGGTGATCTCCGCGGTATGTGAATATGTAATCAATGTCCAGCTCATCAAGTGCGGATATGAATTGAAAAAGATTTTTCAGGTCCGGGTTCCTGAAAAGATCATACCTCATCTCATAAAGATTTCTGTCTGATAACTGTTTTCTCTGGAATTTTTCAACAAGGCTGTCCGCGTCGTCATCATAAATCGACGTTACAACTGTACTGAGTGAATTGCCTATCGTGAACTTGCCTATGCTGGTTCTCCTTCCTTTTATGAGTGGCACAGACTTCAATCATATGCTTGGAATTAAACTTTTTCAGCCGTATCGCCGGAATCTTTTTCATTCTGTATGAGTTCTGAAATATGTATGACGTTATTCCTGTAATTTTCCATGGCCATCTTGATGTTAACCTCGACCCAGCTCCATGCCTTTATGAGATCGCCGGATCTTATCCTGTACCTCTTTGTCTTTCCGTCACGGGACTCTTCAAGTATATCCATGGATTTCAGCTTATTCAGGTGGCGGTACAGAGTCGAGCGACTGGTATTCAGGTAGGACATCAGCTCCTCCGGTGTCCAGAACCTGTTCCTGTTTGAGAGGAAGCATTCCTTGAAAAGGCGGAAATAAACGGATTCCACAATGTTATGCATGTCCGTCCCGGGGTTGATCCTGGGTATGTACCCTATATCAGAAAGAAAGTACGCTATGCTCCGGTCTGTATCGTTTTCTCCGGTTCTTGAAGGCACGGATGTAATTGATATCTTGAACATCAACGGATCATGCCTTGAAATTTAATAATGTTTCCATGTTTCCTTAAGGCATCTGATATCTGGGAAAAAATTAAAGTTGTATAGCTGCCGGATCCATGCATCAAATATGAAAAAATTAATTTTCTAAAAATATTTTCAGGAATTAAATTTTCAGTATCTTTCTGCGCCCTTTGAGGCCATGAAGTATGTTACCAGGAAGACAGCAAATGAAACCACAGAGATCCCGAAGAATACTTCAGACCATATCGTAGGAACATCATTCACTCCACTGGCATTGGGCCCCATCATAAGCAACGCTATAAGAAATGTTATGATGGCAAGCGCAACAGCATACATCATCGCGGATTTTATCATTCGGTTTTCCATCTCACTGCCCCCCTTCCTTCATTTTGCTCAGGTAACTTTCAAGCGATTTCGTCTTTATCCCACTTTTCTGGGAAATAGCATAGAATCCCAGGCCTATGAGGCCGGTAACAACGAAATCCCACGGGAATGGTATTATATTTATGCCACCATATACCTGCGGGCCGAGGTACGATAGAAGGGCTATAATGAAAAGCCAGGAAATTCATACAGAAACAAAAGGCCGACAAGAAAACCGAGTATAAGGGCACGGCCCGGAACTTTTGTCTTATCGGTAAGATTTTTGAACCACGAGGGGGCATAGCCAAATTCAGCCATTGACTGGAATATCCTTGCAGGATAAGCTGCATAGCTCAGCCCGGCGCCTCCGGGAGAGACCACGGCATCTATGAGCAGTATCACGACAAGCCAGCCAAGGCCTGCAAATTCAGCTTCCTTTGCAAACGGCCCGCTCAGGAGGGTTGAAGGCTTAACGGCCAGTCCACCCCAGTCTCCCACGGCGATGCCGCTCTTCGCCCAGTCAAGTGCGCCTATGAATGCAACCTGTATGAACACATAAAGCGCCATTACAAGCAGAAGGGCAACTATCACGGATTTCCATATATAGTCCTTATGTTTGGATTCTGCAGCCATGTTGATCGCCCCCCTGAAGCCCTCGAACGAGAAGACTATCCCGCCCAGGACAAGCGCATAGAATATGCCGGAGTATCCCTGGTACACGATCAGTATCGCCAGCAGGACTATGAAAACAACGAGATAACCAAGAGGGAGCAGAACTCCGTTGCTTGTTACGAGATTTTTTACAAAAAATGACAGATACGTTACCATGGCAACTGCCTCTATAGGCGGTGTCATAATATCAGATATCCATGCCCCCCAGCCTGCGACGAAACCCCCAAGCTTTCAGAAGGCAAACTCGCCGATAGGAGTGGAACCTCCTGCAAGCGGGAAAGCCGTGGATACCTCCATGAACGTCAGCGCAACAAACAGGACGATCACGCCTCCAAGTATCCACGCAAAGATGGATCCAATGGAACCTGCATACGACGACGTGTAAAGAGCAGCAAAAAGCCATCCGGATCCTATCATGCCCATCGAGTTCAGCATGACAAGATTGAACAGGCTCAGATCTTTTTTATACCCTGATGAAAAACCCTCCACCATAGACAATTACATGCACAAGATAGATAAATATGTTTGTTTATATTTTCTTAGTTTTAATAACATATATAAGGTTATATTCAACATGGAGATGGTAACTGAGATGAACAATTTAATGAAGGATCTGGAAAGGGATGATAGTGTACGTATTATCGTTCTGGAGGGAAAGGGAAGGAATTTTTCAGCTGGAGCAGACATAAACATGCTGGCAAATTTTGATGAGGAGAACGCAATGAAATTCAGGAAGGGCATGAACGAGCTCGCACGGAGGCTCAGGGAATGCCCCGTACCCGTGATAGCCGCCCTCAGGGGATACGCACTGGGAGGGGGCATGGAGATAGCAGAATCCGCGGACATAAGAATAGCCTCATCAAATGCCGTTCTGGGCCAGCCGGAATCCGGCATAGGGATAAATGCAGGGGCAGGTGGCAATGTCATGCTCCCGAAGATCGTTGGCCGGGGCCGATCCATGTACATGGCTCTTGCAGGCGTCAAAATGAAAGCCGATGAGGCACTTAAAACCGGCCTTGTGGATGCTGTCTACGATGAGGCAAACTTTGACGAAATGCTGGGAAAATTCGTCGCCGATCTCGAAAGAAAGCCAAAAAGGACATTAATGTACATAAAAAGTGCAGTAAACATGAGTTATGAGATGTCGATGGATGCTGCTATGGAAATGGAAGCTTTATATTTTTCAAAATTATTTAACGACGGGGAAGTCAGGGAATACCTTTCAAAGTGGAGGTAACAGGAATGATACTTGGACTTGATGGTGGATCAACCAAAACGCTCGCAATCGTCTTTGATGAGGATGCCATGAAAATAAGGGGCATCGGCATATCCGGCCCTTCAAATTATACTAATACGGATATAAAAGTAGCGGAAAGGAACATAAAAATGTCCGTGAATAAGGCATGCGACGATGCTTCCGTGAATCTGGAGGACATAGGCACAAAGGTGTTCGGAATTGCCGGAATAGGTGACAGCGACGAGGCAACAAAGACCGGCAGGGAACTTGTGGAATCGATAGCCGGCACATCTATCGTGATCAACGACGGATACGCTGCTTACAGGTGCGCAAATCTTAAAGAAGACGGAGTGGTTTTTGCCCCTGGAACCGGCAGCGTTGGCTACTTGAAAAACGGGGACAGGATGGACAGGTTTGGCGGCTGGGGCTGGTTCATCGGCGACGAAGCTTCAGCGAGCTGGATCGCCAAGAGGGGAGTCCTTTATGCAACAAGGGAGAGTGATGGCATTATAACATCGACATTCCAGGAAGAGGTAAAGAACTATTTTGGCACCGAAACAAGGGAAACCGTCTACAGGATAGAGAAAGGACTGCCAAAAAGGATAGTTGCCGGTTTTGCGCCCAGAATCGCAGAAATGGCGAATAACGGAAATAGATATGCTGCTGAAATTTTTGAGGAGGCCGCGTCCTACATATCAAAACTGATCAGTGCGAGATCGAAACAGTTTGAGAAAAAGCCGAGAATTTCAATACTCGGTGGCACCATGCTGGCCGGCCGGTTTTATACCGATATGATAAGGCGGAACCTGAAGATCGACTTCAACATATTTTACGGGTACCAGGTGGCAGTGGGAGACATTGTATTTGCCCTTGAGAAAACCAGGAATATTGATCCGGGAATGAGGGATACGATGCTGATGCAGCTTAACGATGCCGTATCAGGGCACATGAGTGATGCCAGCGAATTCCTCATGATAAAAAAGCTTCCTGAACTTTCATTATGAAGTCATGGATTTTCCAGAGAGAATTCTATCCTTTTATTTCTTCTTCCCTTGTTCTCTATCTTTTTGATTACGACTTTTCCAACCTCAGACGTACTGGAAACATGCGTTCCGCCATCCGACTGTTCATCAAGTCCTTCTATAACGATCAGGCGGACAGTGTCCAGGGATTCTATGAGCCTTCTTCCCGGTTCTGTCCTTGCAAGATTTGGCATGCTCAGGGCTTCTTCCCTTGTGATATTTTTCGGGTAAATTCTATGGCCCTCTTTTATAACGCTGTTGGTCTCTTCTATGACTTTATCGACAAATTCCCTTGAAAAATTCTCAATATTCATATCAATCCTTGCCCTGTCTTCGTATATCTGGCCCCCCGTAAGAAGAGCCTCATTTCCGTGGTACTTTGAAACAACGCCATCAATGATATGTATTGCCGTGTGGTACCGCATATGTATGTACCGCCTTTCCCAGTCTATGACTCCGTGGACTTCCTGCCCTTCGCTGACATCTGCGGATCCCTCGGTCATGTGGGCTATGTCATTGCCCTCCTTCTGCACATCGTCTATCCTTATTTTTTTGCTGCTGTACATTATGTAGCCCGTGTCATTCGGTTGGCCCCCGCCATCAGGATAAAAAACCGTCCGGTTAAGGAATAACTTTCCGACCTCCACCTTCGTTACCTTCGCATCAAATTCCTTAAGGTACATATCGTCGAAGTAAAGCTTCTCTGTCACAATAACCTTATATTTTTATCATTTAAACAGATTTCCATGCTTCACATTTGATAATCATTTTTGTATAGTAAAACTTAAATATTGAATATTAATTCCCACATATGGCAAATCTGATAAGAAAAGAAGATCAGGACTATTTAAAGGGAGAATTTGAAAAGAATCTTAAAAATGAAGTTGATCTTGTTGTATTTACTTCAGATAATAGCGAATGCAAATACTGCAAAGAATCAGTGCAGCTGTCAACTGAGGTTTCAGAGCTTTCTGATAAGATTCACCTGAAAGTTTTTAACTTTGACAGTGACGCAGAGGCTGTAAAGGCATACGGAGTTGAGAAATACCCGGCAACAATAGTATCAAAAAATGGCGTTGAAGACGGACGTATAGTATATTACGGGCTCCCGTCCGGATACGAGTTTGGATCGCTTGTAGAGGACCTCAAGAATGTATCGATGGGTGAGGCTGAGGTTTCGTCAAAGGCCACTGAGGTAATATCGAAGATAGACAAGCCAATAACCATCAGGGTTTATGTAACGCCTACATGCCCGTACTGCCCGAGGGCCGTTGGAACAGCGCATAAATTTGCACTCATTAACAAGAATATAAAGGGAGAGATGATCGAGGCTCTCGAATTCGAAACCGAATCCGAAGAGGTTGGCGTGTCAAGTGTTCCGCACATAGTGATAAACAACGGAAGCTCCAAGGATGATGTAACATTTGTGGGAGCTTATCCTGATGACCAGTTTGCGGAATATGTGATGGAAGCCTACAACCACCAGTAATTTTACTGGCATCTTTTATTTTTACCTTTTTAGAAATTTCTTTTATATTGCCATGATACTTCTATATAACTATAGTTCGTAAGAAAAATTTCATGATCTCCGGACAGAAATAAGGAACAGTAAAAGTTCATCAAATTTTATGTGATTCCGGAGGAAATGAGGTCGAGTTAAGGCTTGAAAATATTTTATTTTTATATATAAATAAATATTTCAGTTAATTACTTAAATCCCCTCTTTTCCCACCCCTC
>JABEBX010000593.1_pt1 | contig 15255 bp, 16 predicted proteins | sample 7245971 | NCBI WGS metagenome assembly JABEBX01 (sample SAMN14506365, study PRJNA622280) | hot springs metagenome | biome: hot spring [ENVO:00000051]|acidic hot spring [ENVO:00002120]; feature: spring [ENVO:00000027]|sediment [ENVO:00002007]; material: sediment environment [ENVO:01001048]... | reverse complement strand
GTAGCTGAACATCCCTTGGGTCTCCACCTTGGCTCCGCGCATGACGCAACTCCCAGATTTCCAACGTTACGCAATTATACCACGGACTTTTTCAGCATCCTCTTAATGGACACGCCCGCCGAGGCCTTCCCGACCAATGTTACCGGGCAGGCATCTGGCGTTGTTGGAAAGATGACCCAAAAGTTGGGTTGTTGGAAATACCGAAGACTTTGACCAGCATTGGGTACGGAATCTCTCTAGAACCGCATTCATTAGCAGGTTTTGGAGTTTTACCAGCAGGATCCAGAACCATCTTGCGTTGTGTCCTATGCCCGTTGTCCGGGAAGGCTACGGACCAGTAAGTTGACCAGTAAGGCACAGACTACTATCCCGCAACCGGTTCGAGCGGCATTGCAGATCCGGGAAGGAGATGCAATCGCCTATCGCATCGAAGAGGGCCGGGTTATTTTGACCAAGGCAGAACCAGATATCGAAGAGGACCCCTTCGCGCTTTTCTCCGAATGGAACAGTGACGCGGACCGGCGAGCATATGAGCGGTTGTGACGTCTGGGATGTGGTTAAGGTACCCTTTCCCTACACCAATCGTCCTGTTCATCAATATCGTCCTGCCTTGGTCATTGCCATCAGTAACGGGAAGACAGCTCCCCAACTGTTGTGGGTGCTGATGATTACCAGTGCAGAAAACCGGGGCTGGGCGGGCGACGTCGAACTCTCTACCCTTGATAGCGCTGGATTACCGGTACCATCCGTAGTGCGGACAGCCAAGATCGCCACCATCGAGCGAGACATGGCAGAGAAGATCGGTCGTTTAACCTTACCGGATCGTCAGCGCGTCATCGACATGGTTCGCAACCGCCTGGCGGTGGCTGGCATTTGCCCATGATTGATAAATAGGCCACTAACTTCCAGAAATTCGGAAGACCAATTGTCCGAAAGGAGTAGCTGCCGATTCCCTGTCCCAGGATATCTGCATGCGACCAGCCGGAATCACCAGCCGCCGCTTCTGTGCTTGGGATGCCAGGCGCTCAACGGCTCACTGTGTCCCCAATCCACAGCAAACTGCTGGTGGATCTCCTGGAGCGCTTGGCCTTGGATGATCAAACCCATTTCACGATTGCGCATGATGCTCGAATAACTGACGTTTTCGCTACCCACGAAGCCGCTTTCCTGCCCGCAGATGGTCTTGCCGTGGAGATAGATTGGTTTGGTGGGCAATAGACGGACATCGACGCCAGCGGCTTGCAGGCCCTTGGCGTTGCGAAGATCCTGCGCTGATATGCTGGCCGGTAAAAGTACCTTGGCCTCTTTCCCTTTGGCTGCCAGGGCGTCAAGAATGGGCCGGTAATCACCTAGCTCTTCGCTTTCCATGACAATCGGGCCGGGCTGGTGAATGACCTGCAGGATCTTCCCCGCCGAATCCGGGGATAGCGCCAAAACTTGGTGTGGGTAATTCCCTGCCCGCTGGTTGTTCCAGTCGGCGGTGGAAACTCTATTGGCGGCACGAACGATAGAGGGATTGCTCGTTACCAAATCATAGTCGCGGTCGTGGTGGAAGCTATACCAGCCATAGTTGCCGGTGCCGATTTCGCACTCGTGCTGATTGCAGGTCCATTTCCCATGCTCGTACACATACTGTCCGCCCACGGCCTCGAAGCGTTGCGGCGCCCAGCGCAGGCTCGCTCCGGTTTGCCGTACCTTTTCCGCTTCTTTCCGTACCTTCCAGGCAGGAAGCCCGTAGGGATGATGGTCCAGAATCACTTCCACCTGCACACCGTGGCGATGGGCGTTGGCCAGGGCCCGCAGGACCTTGCCATCACTGAGGAAGTACACTTCCATATGAACCGCGTGGCGGGCCGAGTCGATGACCTGCACAACGGGTGCGGATCCTGCTTGCGGTTCTATGTATAGATGCATGGTTACCTATTCTCCTTCTGCTTGCTGGATGGTCCATTGTACCATTGGCCATGGCGAGGGATTGGATGGGCTGCCATCTTGCCTGGGCTGAGAAATGAAACAGCACACTCTTTTAACCGCAACTGTCTACGACGCCTGCTTTCTCTCATCTTGCGCGTTCTGCTAACCGGCTGTCGCCAATATGGTGCAATTATTTTGTTCACCATCAGATGGTTAGGCGCATAGTCCTTGTGTTTGTCGTGATCCCCCAACATACAGGACCGGTTCGCATCCAGAGAACGATGCTTTTGTATATGGTTTTGCATGATTTTTTATGATTGGCACGGTCATTGCTTAGGTCATTGCGGAGTGTAACTAAAACTTTTTGAGGAGATTTACCATGTCCGTGAAGACTTCCGCTATCGTAGTTGCCTTGGCTTCTTTGTTTGCCGTTTCTAGCAGCTTTGCTGCCACCACCCCCGCCAGCGCCGAAAAGCCCGCCGCCAAGGTGGCCGCCCACAAGGCTCCCGTGAAGGCGAACAAGAAAGAGGCGCATAAGGCCCCCACGAAGAAGGTTGTTGCTCACAAGGCCCCGGTCAAAAAGGCAGAAGCCAAGAAGAGCTAAGCTTCGCCCAGTGATACAAACGGGGAGGCTTCGTGCCTCCCTTTTTTTGTATCGAAGCTCGATGGAACGCCACAAAAGGTAGTTACAGCTATCAAGGGCTGTAACCTTCCGGTCAGGACCATGGTGATTTGGGCGACGATATAGCTCACCAGCAGGTCCTTGGCTTGTACCCCAGGAATACATCGAGCTTTTTACAACCGTCACGCCGGCATTCCCGGATTGGCTATTTACCCACCGCTATGTTTGCACAGGCCTTCACATGGGTAGCAGCTTGAGACGGAACTGTCCAATAATAAAAGGGCGCATCAGTCCTCATATCGGCAACCCCAGCGGACATTATATTACGAGTTCCTTGTAATGTAGCTTCCGGGGACTCGGCGAACCAAGTGATGCGGTAGGTATAGTGGTCAATCTGCATTTCGTAACCTCTTCAGTTTCTCGATAGCCATCAACACTTGTCGCACCTGATACGTCTTGGCACGCCCGATGGCGTTCTGAATGTTGATCCGGGGATCACCATCCCAAGGTGTCATGAAAATCATATGGCTAGTGCCCTGCAGACACAGTAGTCCGAAGTATTCCTCGCACACTGAATGGCAACTTCTGGATTTAGGATAAGAACAGCGGAAAGATTATAATGGATGCAGTTGTTAAGGAGTTTTCCCTATGCGCACCCAAAAAGAAAACGAGATCAGGATAATCAGTTTCAGCATTATCTGGATAGCAGTGGCATTAGAACTCATTCTCGCACTAACAAGCATGTCACTGTACGAAAACCTGCGGTTTCCCATCGGCGGAATCGGGTTTCTTGCAGTAATCATCTGGTGGGTATTGCTGGACAAGAAGGAAAAGCAACATACAGCGAAAGCCTTTTCCTGGGGTAAAACTATAGCCAAGGTCATCATCACCGGGGTTGTCACGCTGGTCGTTGGCGTCTTTGGGTTACATTGGCTGGCGGGGATGCACTAAGCCATCCAGAACACCAGCACCAAACAAAAGGGAAAAATCACCTCTGCAAATATTCCGGATCGATTTCCATTTACGCTCCCCCATAATCCTGAGGGACCGAGATCAGTTCCTATGCCACCGCATCACACATAACAATACTCGCCTCTGCTTCCTGCAAGGCAGATTCGTACTGTTCTAGGCACTGCAATTTATGTAGCTCTTTGCGTAGCTCTTCTGCCCCAAGAATGCCGGCGCTTCTCTGGTCAGCCTGGATGAGAAGAATCAAAGGCTCCCCAGGGAAATACTCGAAAGCTACCTCCCAACCCTTCCCCATAGCTAATTCTGCGTCCTTGCGGAACGCATGGGCATCGACGTACGGTTGGTCGATCAAAAGGATCGAAATAAGATCAGGATCTTTGGGAGCAGGAGGCAAATCGTGCAATTCCTCCTTGCTGATCAGCACGATAGAAAGGCCCGAGAAACGACCAGGAAGATCTTCGATCCAATTTTCTGCCTTGCCCCTACGGGTCCCCACAGCCATTACGATTAGTCCCGACATGCTGTACTGCCCCCCTACAGATTTAATAAGCTATCAACCAATTCTCTCATGAACCACAACTGCCTTTCCCGAGCAGAGCGAAACCCATTTCCGCCCTGACCAGGACCGTAATATCTCAATGAAAGAAAAATGGATTTAACTAATATAACGCAGAAACAAATAACTCCCAAGCAATGCTAAGATTACTCCTCAGAAAGTCCTGGACTACCTCAACAAATGGTTTTACCCTGCATCGCCGCCCAAAAGAGCCAGGCCATCGGGAAAATCCAAAGAGCCACAGCAATCTGCAGGAGCAGCAAGGGATACAAGAGAAACGTGTGCCGCAACAACCAGGGAAGCAGCGCGAAGGACTCGCAAATTGCCAACAACAGGGCCCAGGCAACCCGGATCTTGCCTTCATGATCACCGAAAGCAGAGTGAAGCGAACCGAAGAGAAGGAACCGCCAAGCATCCGCGAGCTGCTCAGACCAGCGGTGCCGGCCATCGGCTCCCGGGAACAAACAGAACGCAAGAGGATAAAAAAAGAGGGTCGGTAAGAGCATAGCAAGTACCCTCCCCGTCACCCCTGCTGCAGGCCCACTATCCGAAAAGGGGAGCATGCCAAACAGAAGCAGTACAGCGGCGAGAAAGATCACCACCACCGTCGACCGCAACAGCAAAGAGAAAGCGAATAGAGGAAACCCCAGCACCCTCCCCCACTGCTTGATACCACTGGCCAGCCAGTAAACACCGAGAAGCGGGAACCAGAACAACGGCAAATGGCTACAAACCAACAGGGCCAATGGAAGAAAGGTGAAAAGCACTATCCCCGGATGCCGAAACAGCAACCGCCAACCGCGCACAAAAAACCTTTGCTCTTCTATCGTGTATCTCCCATCGTTGACATCCTCCTCGCCCTGAATTGTGAGGATTCCTTCCTACGGCCCTGCGCGACATCAACGAGTTATTGATGCGGGGCGTTCTGCGCAAATCCGCTGCGGGCGGACGCAGCACCAGTTACGAGCTGGCTGAGTGATAATCCAGGGAAAAGGCATCAATAGATTGCATTCCAATTCTCGTAACGCCGTCATCTTTTCTATGGTTCGGCTCTACAGTCCTTCCGGACATCCCGTACAGCAATCGAAAATACTACTCTAGGTGATACTGGCCCTATTTCACCATTTGGCCTTATCGGGCGTGGTATATTATACCCAATAGGAGCAATAAAATATGCACAGAGAATATGATTCTTCCGCCAAAACAACCGATCTTGCCATGCGTCCGTCCTTTTGCCTAGATGAGGCCAATGACCGATCCCACTTGCACCACACTGGAAAAATTTTCCACAAAATCTGTGCATATCTACGGGAACATGCGCGCCAAGGTTCTGTCTATTCTCATAATTTTTTCTTTGCCTATTTTGCTGGCAAGTACAAGCGCTGCCCGGACAGACCTGGATACCGATATTCCCTGGCCCTGGCTCGCAGGCTTAGCTTTGACTCCCGTCCTACTCCAAGACTTATAGTTATTATCTCTGCTATCTGGTTCATTCTCCAAAGCCTCCTTCATCTGGAAATGGGTTCTTTGAGTCCCATGGGAATCCCGCCAACCAATCCGGACGGATGCCGACATGGTCTCCACTTCTACCGTACGAAGATGCTATCAGCGAAGCGTTTGCCATCTCCCGCACTGCCGGATTTTCACCGTACTTGTTATCACTATTATCAATTAGAAAGGATATAATCATGTGGACTAAATCATTACCAATCATACAGTTCAGCATTAACAACCCACCCGACGCAGGGTTACTGGAAACCCTCCGCGCCGATGCTATAAAACAGTCAAAAAGATGGCTATTTGCCCAAGGTGCAGTTACTTTGGTAGCGACCACGATATCGGTTGGGTTTCTCACCAATTTGCCGGGGGTGTGGGCAAAAGTCACAGCTCTTTTCGCCATCGGCGTCTTTTGTATCCCATTAATGGTACTTTGCGATGAACGGCGTGGCTTATGGGGAAAACGATTCAAAGAGCTCTCACCAGCCAACATTACCAAAGAAGAGATCTCTGATCTACTGGTACAAAAACAATCTAAAACAAGCATCTATATCCAGAAGGTCTACAACCAGCAACGCGATCTCATCAATGTGGAATTCGTGATGTTGTCCTTATTGGCTAAGTCGGAAAAGGGCGAAAAGTAACTGCGAAGACTGCAAAAATCTATTTCTTCACTGCTGGATTCCTGTTTTGGTCGGTTGTGCCCAGATACTGGCTACCAAAAAAGTGTCGCAGTGCTCCCCCTGTAACCGCGCAGCGGTTCAGGGGGTGGTGATTGACAACTGTGGGGGGAATGGCTTTAGCGGGTTGAGAGCCCGAACCTCTCCCCACACCTTTAGACGATGTGCTTGCGCGGCACGTTTGGTCACAGCCAGACCGTTTCCTGTTCGAGTGCCAGTCCGGCTTGGCGCATTTGTTCGGTTAATGGATCCAGATAATCTGGCAGCTGGGCAATGGCACTAGTAAACTCCCGCAAAGTGTCCTGCCATAACTGCTGGCTACCGAAGCGTGCCAGTTTGATTTGCCAGTTGGGCATCAACCAGCACTCACAAGCGTCTCCAAGTTTTGCAAAGAGTCGCGCGAAATTGGCCAATCCCACACCGTCATAGTCCGGGAATAGAACCACACGGCTGGCACGCGAGCGGTGACTCAGCCAGGCAATAAGTCTGCCATCAAGCTGCCCACCGTAGTATAGGAGGGTGGCCTGCGTTCCCACTGGCAGCCAATCCGTGCGGTCAAACAACGCCTGGTTCTCTACCAACCAGAGCGATTGCCCAGTTTGCCACGAATCGTTGCTCTCAATGCAGATGCTGGTGGCTCCGTAGTCGCGTGTAATCTTGCTAAGAGGCAACTCGTTACCATACATCAGGTTATGCCACATCACGTCATCACCCACGGCCTTGAGTAATGGATAATAAAAGCTGTGTTGATGCCCACGCGCTTTACTGTCCCGTGCATAAGCGATGTGTTGCGCCCGCAACGGTAGATCTTTTGCTGTTTGCATCTCGACCTGAGGGGAGAGTGCACTCAGATGTATATCGAATAGCCGCGGATCGATGACACAGTATATATCACCACGACCCTGCCGTTGGCAGGTCACCGCTCCAGTCTGCCGGGCAAAGCGATCCAGAGCGCTGCGCTGAGCGGCGGTAAAGTGGCTGACTGGCAGTGATTGCGGGCCATGCAATTTGAGCAAGGCCGTGCGTAGGGTTCGGTCCATGGTCAGGCGTCCATGGGTTCGAGGATCTGCCAACTGAAACGACTAATCTGGTTGCTGCCGTGACGATGATGAATGGGCACGCAATAGCGTACGGTAGTCAGCGGTGCGGGCGAGGCAAAAATGAGCGAAAACCCAAACTCTGCCGCCGTCTCGATCAGGCTGCGCTGATTGCGGGCGTCCAGGGCCAGCGCCTCGTCCAGATAGCAAATCCCTTGAATAGGGCGGCGCTGATCCTGCATCAAATGAAGCATCGCCAGCCCCGTCACCAGCTTTGCCATGAGCACGGTACCATTGGAAGCAGCACTATCGAGATCATCGAAGGCTTCCGGCTCGCGATCTTTCTTGCCAACCCAGAAGCGCAATCGGAATAGATCAGATACACGCAGACCGTGGCGGGCATTACCCTCCTCAATCAGCAGGGTCTTGGCACGGTTAACCTGATTATCGTCGAGCACACTCTGCTGGTTGAATAGTTCAAAGGTTTCACCTCTGTCTACCGTGGCGGCGGTATTAATCAGTAAGTCAATAGCCTCCACCAGATTAGTTTCATCCTCTGGCTCAATCTTGAAAACCGCCAAGTCAGAAAGCTCGCGACCGCTGATTTTGCGATTAAATTCGCGCATCCGGCGCTTAAATGAAAACAGTCCATCTCGTAATTCCCGTAAAGAAGCAGCCACATTCACCACCGCCGAGCGTACCTTCTTTTCAAGGGCTTCCGCCTCCTGTGGCAGATGATGGGCAAATTCAACGAGACGAACAATCTCGCTCTCCGGTTCGCCGATAAACTGGTACTTGGTCAGTCCACCAGTATGAATTTCAATTAGTAGACGCCGAATCTGCTCATCCAGCTCCAACAACTGGCGGCAGTCGGCATAATAGGTCTGGAGGCGTTCGGCCAGCTGTTCCAGCGCAAACTCGGGCTGGGCCAACCAGGGGCGGTGCGACAGATCAGCCAGCCAGGTGAATGGACCTTCGTGATCGATCCGTTGATTGCGGCGCTGTTCGATCTGCCGATGCTGCTGCTGTAAGACCGCCAAGTCCTGCTGTCGTTGTTGACGTTGCTGATCCTGCGCGCGGTGCCGCTCCGCCGACTGGGCCAGATAGGTATCGATCTCGACGAGCTTTTTCTTCACTATCTCCAGCCGCGACTGTCTTGCTTCCTCGCTTTGCTGCAGTTCCTCCATGAGTGCGTAGTCACGCAACTCCGAGTCCAGCTTCATAAGTTGCTGTTCCAACGCTTGGCGTTGCTGTTTAATGTTTTCCAGGTCCTGGGCTGCTGCCAGTTGTTCTTGCAACTGGGTCTGCTGTTGTTGCAACTCCATCTGTAGTTCTCTCAACTCCGCCGAAGTGCGTTGCTGATACTGAGTAGGCAGGTCTTTCAGCCGCAGCTGCAAGCCGGATAAATGGAGTTGCCCGGCATTCGCATCAACCAATGCCCCAAGCAGAGCCTTGCCATCCAGGCGGAAGTCCTCGCTGCCCAGGGTCAGCACCTGCTTCGCTAGCACCTTATTCAGCGCGTTGAGTTGTTCCGTTGATAAAACACTCGCCAGTTCCTGATAGAGGTTCTGTCCCAGGGTTCGCTGCTCCTGGGCTAGTTGAGCTAATCTCCCGTCGATCTCTACCAGCTCACGCTTGATAGCCGCAGGCGTACGGCTCTGGGCCTGGCCAATCCGTACCACCAGCGCGTCCCGTTGCGCCTGCAACTCGTGACGGCTCAACTCAAGTTGGGCGCGATCGTCGATCAAGGCAAAACGCTGCCGCAAAATACGCAACTGTTCGCTTTGTTGGCGGAGCTGCTTTTGTTCCTGCTCGCATTGATTCTGCTCGCGTGCCGACTGCATATCCTTTTCGCGCAGGCGCTGCAGCTCCTCATGGCACTGCGCCAATTCATGCTGCAAGTCTTGTAGGCGGGTCTCGTAATGCTGTTGCCACTGGCCCAATGCCGAATCGATTAAAGGCCGCCAGCATAACAATTTACCGCGCAAGACCAGGCGGTCTTCCTGCTTCTGCTCCAACTCACCTAAGGTCGCTTGCAGCCGCACGGCGGCAAGGTACTGGCTTCGCTCGGCGTTGAGATCCGCAAACGCCTTGTCCCATTCAGCCTTGAAGTCGATGCTGGCATCCGGCAGGTCGCGCCTAAAAATCCGCAGCAGATAGTCCTTTACCTCACTAGAGCGCAGTTGGTCCAGGCGCAGCGTGCGGGTCAGCACCCGCTGAAAAACACTGGCATCGCTGGCGTGCTCCAGCCGGAAAACGCAGAAGTCCTGCTGACTGGCAAGCTTGCGGCTACGCCCACCATAAACCATGTCGGTAAATTCACTACCGCTGTAACTAAACACCCGGCGTCCATGGCTGGCTAGATGGGTGGACAGTTGGGGTTGCGTCACAATGGTGCCGTCTCGTAGGCAGAATTCATCAACTATCAGCTCCCCGACATAGGAGAAATATTCGTATTCGAAGCTCACGCCCTTACCCACGCAACCAAGCACCATGGTACCTGACTCTGGCAGCGACACCTCTAACAGCACATAGGCGCTGTTGTTGGGGAAATAGAAACGCCGACTCTTGTCCACATCGTGCGCACCAAAATCCATACGACGGCGGTCGATTATTAGCAGGAACTGTAGGGCATTGATCAGACTGGTTTTGCCGGTATTGTTGGGTGCTACCAGAGAGACCGCTCCATCAAGCGGTAACTCAGCGCGCGAGTAGCCGGCACTTCCTAGCAGGACCAAACGTTGGAAACCGTACCGCATCAGCTTTTCTCCTCGTCGTCCAGTGCATCCGCAGGCCATTCTTCTTCCGCAGGAGTACTCTCGACGTCGCCATCATTCTTGGCCGATAATGCCAAGCCCTCAAAATGATCGAGGTAGCGCCATACAGCGGGCAGTAATCGCCAGCCCGCCGGCTCGGCCACGGCAAAGCCCAGGTTGCAGGCGCGACCCAGCAGCTCCTCAAGGGCATCGGGATTGAGGCCCTCGGCCTCCAGCAGGTCTTGTTGTTGCTTGTAAACCTCAGCCAGCCAAGCGCTGTCGATCAGCCAATCGGTAAAACGCTGAAGAGGTTTGCCGGCATTGGCCTGGGCATCGAAGATGACCATGAATAGCAAGCCCAACTGGCGGCTGATCTTACCGATGTTGCTGTTAGCGTCGCTGTTATGAAACCAAGCAAAGCCCCTGGCATCTAGGCGCAACTCAAACCCCAACGCGGCAAACAAACCGACATAACTGGCTTCATGCTGTTCCAGCTCCGCCCACAATGCTGGCTCGGCCATGCGGTTTAGGTGTTTGCCGGTGAGAAATAGGCGGAACAGCTCGGCCAATGCTGGCATCTGCCCCAGAGCAGTGTTTAAAGCGGGTGGAATTGTCATGGCAAGCGACTCACACGATGAGGGTGATGCAGGACGCGAATGGTGTGCAGGGCTGTTTTTTCAAGCTGGCTGGTGACCTCGAACTGCCAGCTGGGCTCGTGTTGCAGATCATGGAACAGACGCAGCAGGGTGGCGTCCTGCAGTTGACCGTAATGGCCTTGAAGCCAATCCAGCAGATTTTCCACCGGTAGGCTGCGGGCCAGGGAAGCGCGAATGGCGGCTTCGTCCACGCGCTCCAATAACTGCGCGGCGTCGCCGGGTTCATCTTGCGGAAAGGCGATAGTCTGTGGCTGGTATTGCCGCGCGGCAGCCATAACCGCCCTAACTTCATCGCCCACTTGTAATTTGAAACCGCGTTCATTGCGCCAGACGGGGAGTGCGGTCGCATCCGCCGGGCGCGACAATGCGCGACGCAGGCCGCGTTTGCGGACCTGCCCCAACAGCAGACTAATAGCACTTGTCAGCGCGTTATGCTGACGCAACTCTTCGCGCAAGGGCAGCAGTGTATCGGCGCACTGTTGTGCAACCAGCCGGCCAAAGCGCCGCAACTCCTTGGCCTGGTGCGCCACCTTACGTAATTGCAGTCGGTGCGAATAGAGCGCACCCTGTACCGACAATTGATCATAAGCATGGTCAAGCGCACGCTCTGATTCTTCCAGATAGCGGTAGAATGTGCCCTGCGAGCCGCTATCCATCATCTGGTTCATCGGCTCAACATACTGATCGTAGGCTTCTAACACCTCACGGTAACGCTGGCTGATGGGCATGTTGCCATCGGTGCTTTTGGCGTTTTCCGCCAACTCAAATAGTGCATGCCGATCCTGATCAAGTTGCAAGCTGATCTGCCGGAAGAGTTCCGTCAGCTTGTTGGCGGCCCCGCGTACGCGATCCATCTCGGCACCAAGCATGCCTTCATTAAGTGCCTGGGTGGCTTCACGGATGGCAGAAACACGTGCCTGCAGTACAGCAGCAAGGCCCAGCTCATGTTCACGGGTGAGGCCACGAACGAACTCCAGCAGATAAACATTAAGCTGCAAATCGCTGCTTCGCGGCAAGGTTTGCAGGATGTCTGCATTGACCAGCGCGCGCAGCAACGCACCCCGAGCTTCCACATCCAGTTGCCCGGAAACCTTGGCAATACCGCTGAGCACTTGATCATAAGTCAGCACGGGAAACTCGCGTGATAGACGTACTAGAAGCTCAACGATATCCCAATAGGTGTATAGCGCGTAGACTAGTGATCGAGGGTTTGCCAACTTATTCAGCCTTCCGTGTGAGCGAGTATGATCAGTTTGGTTACTATGTGGTAACTCCTAAAGATCACCAATGACCACGACATAGCGCAGCATCAAGAGAACATCAAGATCGTTTTCAAAAAGTCCAAAGAAAGCCTGGAGTTGCGCTGGCCAGAAACTTCCACCTATCAGTTCCTCTAAAGTTTCAACGTTGAAACTCCCCACGTCCTGATTGGTGGATGCCGGCACCATACACGGCCAGCCAAGGGCAAAGGCTATATCTGTACCCGCTCGCTCTCATTCAAGAGCAGAACACCGCCCACGCCAAGCTTAGCCAAGCGAAAAAACGTACCGACGCCCTCGGATCAAATCAACAAGAAGCGCGTCAGCTTACTGAACTACAATCCTAATCTTCGACATTCTCAGCAGCAATCGCTCGGATCCCATCGACCATCTTCCTCATGGTCTCTATCACAGCCTGCCGTTTTTGTGGATCTATTACACCGCCAAGCGAAAAATGAATCCTGCCAGTATCGCTTATTTTTACATTAGCATTGATCGATGGGGAACTAAATAAGTTAATTTTTTGAACATTAGGAGACCGAACCTTATGCACCGAGGTTTCCAGCTTTTCCACTTCATGCTCCAGCCTACGAGCAGACCATTCTTCGTTAAGATATCGTTTAGCAAGGATTTCAGCATTTTCGTGACCATATCCAGCCTGAGCGCGAAGCAAAAGATAAGCAATGATATGACTAAAGCGGTCAGGAGCCTTCTTGATTACCTCAAGGATATGGGGGTGTAATCGCCCAAAAGAAAGCAAACGGACAACCTTCACCGTGGTAATGCGCATTGCTCCAGCAAGCTCTGCCTGCGTAGCGAATATTCCATCGTCCAACAATTTTTGAAAATATAGGCCAATATCGACCGGAAACTGTGTTGTTCGTGCATCGTTCTCCATATAAGCAAGCATAGCCAACTCTTTCTGGCTCTTTCCCAAATGGATAATCGCCGGGACCTTCTGGTATTCCTCAAGATCAGAAAGATATTGACGAATGGCACGAATCCGGGTGCGCCCAGCCAAAACCATAAACCAGCCCTCACGATCTGGATCTGGCGATACATGAATAGGATTGAGTATACCGTGCGCTCTTATAGACTCGGCCATCTCTAACACCGCCTCATCAAGGTATACCCACCTTGGGTTATAGGAATATTCAGATAATCGATCTATGGGCAGGCGAACCGTTGCTCCATCTTCATTCGCAAATCCAGAAATATGAATCGAAGGGCGCATCTCCTGCAGCCGCTGAATGCCGCGCAATCCATCCACTGTTGGTTCCTCCTTTGAAGCCGTCTCAAGGGGGCTCATAAGCCCCATTGACTTAGAAATAGATTTCTTCGGCATTTCACTTTTCTCCCTGGTCTATTACAGCAATAGCTTCAATTTCCTGGGCAAGCTCAATCATTTTGATACCAACTGGAGAGGTTGGTTGCTGCTCCATCAGGGTACATTGACCCCCAAGGTACTTTTGCCGTGCAAGTCCAATATATTCAGGGATCACTGTACTTGTCACACTAACATCAGATATACCTGCCACAGAAGCCCGGATGGCTTCCAACGTCTCACGGGTATACTGTTTCCCTCCATGCAGCATGTTTGGAATAAATGTAATGGGTAGTCTTTTACCGCTTCCTTCTTCCAGTTCGGCCACAAGCGCAAAAAGGTTACCAGATGCTTTTACAGCCATATTTGCTAGTTCTACCACAGCAAGAATACGATCAGAGGATGCAACAGCTGAAAAACTCAAACTACTTACCGATGGCGGCGTGTCGATCAAAATAAAATCAAACTGAGAAAGAACATCTTGATATCTTCGCAGCACTTTTGTAAATAATTGTTCCCGATATTGAGCTTGTACCATCATCATGTCAGTGCGGACCAGCCGTTGATCTGCAGGTATCAGCCCTAGATCCAAAGCCTGGATGGGGTACTGTATTGCCGCACCTAGATCAACATTCTTCCCAATTAGCAATCCCTCAATCGCATCACCAATAGTCAGAATGTCCTGTTCCACATCAATATCAAAAAGTAAAGACAAAGAAGCCTGTGGATCTACATCAATCATTAAGACTTTGTACCCGCTCATCGCAAGAGCAACGCCCACGTTAGCGCAAATAGTGGTCTTTCCAACACCACCTTTGCTATAGAAAAACGCTAAAACTTCAGGCTCATCCAGCCGTACCAAGGGCCAGGGACACCCAGGGCTTTCGCGAATAATACGGGCATCCTGACCGGTATAAGCCTTGTTCGAGTTTTCTGATGGAAACTTTCCCACATCTAACTTATTGATGTGCCTTGCTAATCGTTGCTCACCATCCACCCCGTATCCAGTAAGCAAAGAGAGGGCCCTTCTCTTGAAATATGCGGAACGACTTGACATGAAAGCAAACTCCAGCAAGAAAGTAAGAATAGTATAGCAGTGTAGAATTTGTATCATGAAACAAATTTCGTGTCTTGGAGGTATGTTTGACCCCAATCTGCCGCGCAACCACCTAGCTTTAGCTGTAGAGCGAAGTGCAGCATTCGACCCAAATTGGCGGCTCCTATAGCAACTTGAACCGCGCAGGCATCTATCCTAACTTCTTGGTTCAGTTGATAAATTTTTATCAGTGTATTGTATGCTGGTTGCTGTGGTGGATTAGAAACGTCGATCTGAGGGGCTTCCCTTGCCATGGGTGGCTATAACGATAGCCGATCTGTTCCTCCACGTGACCATGTCACGCCACCCCCAATGTTTCCTAACACTTGAGCCAACAGCGGATCGAGCACCGTTTCCATCGTTTTTTCAAAGCGGTATTTATTGAATCGGAGCTGTAACTACCAGCCACCTGAATTACCTCAGCATGTAGGATCAATCTCAATACCCCACGGTAACTGCCCATGTTTGACCGGAAACATCCCCTAAATCAGCAAGCTACGCATTAGCTTCGTGGTTGCAATCAATCGATTAGAGGATTATCTTTACACGTTGTCTCAGAAAACTTCTTGGTCAGCACTATCGGATCAGTACTGGATGCGCCGTGCTGGCAAAAAGTTTAGTAAACCCGTATCTGTCTGGGCCATGCTTGCCCTAGGATACCCCAAAGGAGAATTGAACAACGGATTGCTAGAAATGATAAGGGGCTAAGGCTCCGCAACCTTAACCCCTGATTACCACGCTTTACCCCGACAAGGGGTGGAAAAGTAAAGAATTCGACACCAAGCAAATTGGATTCTTTCAAAACTCCAAAACCTTGTCAATAGGGAAGTGTCGCCCATTTGCGAGGTTTTGATGAAAACAGCACCAGCCAGCCGAAATTCAGAAATCT
>JABEBX010017814.1_pt1 | contig 15257 bp, 18 predicted proteins | sample 7245971 | NCBI WGS metagenome assembly JABEBX01 (sample SAMN14506365, study PRJNA622280) | hot springs metagenome | biome: hot spring [ENVO:00000051]|acidic hot spring [ENVO:00002120]; feature: spring [ENVO:00000027]|sediment [ENVO:00002007]; material: sediment environment [ENVO:01001048]... | reverse complement strand
CTTCCTATAGAATATTACTATACCTTTATTATATTTTTATATAAAATATAGTAATACATAGTAATACGAAAAGTCCAATTAAGAATGAGATATACTATACCCCAATAAATAATTGGGCCCGAAGGGATTCGAACCCTTGGTCTTCTGCACGTCAAGCAGACGTCATAACCGCTGGACCACGGGCCCTTAATTCTTAGACTTGTTTTGCGAAATATAAAAACTTATTCCTTATGTGAGATTAAGAATAAAAAAGCTTTTATTGATAAAGTATAATATCTTTTTATGGATTATGATTTAAACTATGTAAAAGAGAATAGAGAGGCACTTATCTCCTCTATAAAAAAGAGATTTCTAACTCCAAAGATAGAAAATCCAGTCGACAGGATTATCGAATTAAATGAGGAGATAAAGAAAGACAGAAAAGAAGCTGATGAATTAAGACATCAAAGAAATGAAATAAGTAAAGAATTCTCAGAAAATAAAGCAGATATCTCTAAAAAAGAGACTGAAAGAAACAAAGTAAGGGAGATAATGCAGACGATAAAAGAGAAAGAAGAAAAAATAGAAAAGATGGAAAATGAAGCTAAAGAACTTTTTCTTTGGCTGCCAAATGTTTTAAGTCCAGACGCCCCTGAAGGAAAAGATGACAATGACAATATAGAGATAAGACACCACGGAGAGATAATTAAAAGGGATTTTGAGACCAAAAGCAGCACAGAACTTGGAGAGAACAGAGGATTAATCGATATAGAAAATGCTGCAAAGGTGGCAGGAAGCAGATTTGCGTATCTAAAGGGCAAGTTAGTGCAGCTTGAACTTGCACTAGAATTATACTCAATAGCAAAAATATCTGCAAAAGGTTTTACCCCGATAATACCCCCCTTCATGATAAAAAAGGATATTTATGCAGGTATAGCACATATGGCAACGTTTGAAGACGCGCTTTACAGGGTAAATGGCGCGGAGGAAGAAGGAAATGAAGAAAGATTTCTTATCTCCACTACTGAGCACCCAATGATAACAATGTATTCAAACAGCATAATACCTGAAGAGAGCCTGCCAATAAAGATGGTCGGCGTAAGCCCTGCATTCAGAAGAGAATTGGGAGCACATGGCAAAGATACCAAAGGGATATTTAGACTGCATCAATTTGATCAAACAGAACAGATTGTCTTATGCAAAGCTGAAGAATCAAATAAATTTCATGAAGAGATGTTAGGTAATATGGAAGAGATATGGAATGAATTGGGTGTGCCTTACAGAATAGTCAGCTGTTCGACGGGAGATATGGGAGTTAGAGACGTAAAACAGTATGATATAGAAGCTTACCTTTATTCACAAAAGAAATACCGGGAGGTCGGGTCTTTTGATAATACTACAGACTGGATTTCAAGAAGATTAAACATAAAATACGCTGATAAACAAGGAAATAAATATTACGTGAACACTCTGGATGGGACTGGTTTGCCAATGCAGAGGACAATAATGGCTATAATGGACACTTATCAGCAATCAGACGGCATAATCAAAATACCAGAAGTATTAAAAAAATACACAGATTTCAGCGAAATATAGTAATACCATAGTAATACCGAACGTTTATTTATAATATAAAAAAAGGATAAAGTTGATAAGGGGGGTATTTATATGGGGAAAAAATTACTTGAGGAGATAGTTAAAAGAGACAAAGATTCTGATTCTAAACTTAAGTTATTGGTTATGTCAGAATTAGAATTAGCCACAAAATTAAGCGATAAAGAAGTATTGGATAATCTGGGCAGCATAATAAAAAATTATAATGAAAAGATAGACGGAATTATTATAAATGGAGGACTAGCATTTGTCCCAGATAAATACAGCAGATTAAGAGGAGAGAGACTTGATCTTTTAGAAGATAGTCTAAAGGAAAAGTATGGAGAAGAGATTTACAATTACGTCAAACATGGTAAGAACGATTCAGATTCGGTGGATGATTTGACTGAAGCTGCAAGGCTTGCAAGAATACAAATGAAAAGCATTGCATATGAAGCGAAGAAAAAAGGTATCCCGCTGTATTATGTGTATGGTGTAACAGACTACAAGAATGTTAAGATGATAATAGAAGCATTAGAAAGACTAAGCAGGAAAAATCGGCTCGATGATGAAAAGCAAAAGTCAAATAAAAAGAATAATAAAAAGAATAAATTAGAGGATAAGGTGCCTGATGAAGTAGAGAGGATAATGTCTATAATACCTGAAAGCTATAAATTCAAGGCTTCTCAGTGGAAAACATCGGATAAAAAAGGTATAAAAGACAAAGCAAACGACATCTATATTCACTTACTAAACACAATACTCAGCGAAGGAAAGAACGAAAACAACATCAAAGTATACAAAAAGTTTGAGAACTTCCTTGGCGAAAAAGAAGGGAATGATCCAGACGCAGAAATATTAATAAATGGGTTTAAAGTCAAGGTATTCCACGCAATAAATGCTCTAACTGCTGGATTAAACGAAGGAAAACCAACCGAAAGAAACATAAACATGATAGTCGATTATGCAAATTTAGACGCGATTCAAGGCAGATTAGCTGATATTTATATAACAGGTAGAGGGTCAGCGACTGAATTTACCGCTCTTGATTATCAAAGCAGAGATGATCCAGTGATTATATTGAACCAAGGCCCGCTTATGGATATAGACCACCAGTTCAAATTAAGAGCTAGTCTGAATAAAACCGACGTTTCAAAGAGGTTATCTCAGTTTGAGGATAGCGCTATCTCTATTCTTTCAATAACTAATGATAATTCCATAGAACTTGAACATATCGATATAAACGGCATAAAACTCAAAGTAAATCCTTCTAAGATGAATAAAGAACTTCCGAAAGGTTCTATGTATGACATTTCACAGGTCTCTGATTGGCATGTAGGGAACCGTGCATCAGATTATGAAGCGATGGAAAGAGTACCCGAAATAATTGATAAGAGCCCTATTCCAAAAGACAAAAGAATTCTATTCGTGGGGGGAGATATGGTGGACGGCGGAAATGATAAAGCACAAAGAACAAAGATGTCTTTGCCAAGTGCACCTTCTCCGGAAGAGTTCATCGGTCAACTTGAAAATATATTAAAGACAGAAGACAAAGACAAGGCAAAAAAAGACTTCATAGCTGCATTGCACAGTGTAGTATATGGGAACTCCGATATAGATTTAGGACAGCAAGAAAAAAGACTTGACAAGTATCTAAAACCGCTTGCTCCATTATTTGATAAAGCGTACATAGTCGGAGGAAACCACTTTGAAAGAGCTACAGGCAATGGAAGCGAAGGACGTATGATAGGCCCTAAATTCGAGAACGGCGGAACGAGAGAAGTAATCTATGTAGATGATTATCTGCTTAGAGGAGGAATTCCTTACTTAGACAAATATGGACTCTTAATGCTGCATACTGCAGGTTATAGGGGCGGAGTAGATGCTAGGACTTCCCTAATGAATATAATAAAGAATACGGGAAAGGATCTGGTCGATATAGCGATGGCGGGAGACTGCCATGAACCTGGAATAAAATTTGCCCTGAAAAAGAAAGATGGACACTGGAGTACTATGTCTGCAATAACAGTACCCGCGCTGGAAAATGCGACATATTTTGAGGATTATATAATACACAAACCAAGTTATACAAAGGGAATAAGCGAATTATACGTACCTGTTGATAATTCTATAGGAACTTCATACATGAAGTACCGTCTTATACCCTTACAAACAATAAAAGAAGAGATAAATGCTTCCGGCGGTTCTAAGTATTATAAAACCATCAACAACTTATTAAACAAAATGAATTAAGCCCATTGAATTTATAAATAAGAGTAAAGCATATTAATTAGAATATGGACGAAACAAACGGTATAGATGCGGATGTAGAGAGATCTTCGGTAGACTCTGTAAGGAAGTATATCCTTGATAACAATGATTTTACCATTTTTTATCATTTAGACACTGATGGGATAGTAAGCGCGACACTTCTTACAAATGTGCTTAAAATCATGAAAAAGGAAGTGTATAGTTACAGACCGACTAATTACGAAGACTATGAAAAGATGGACATGAGTGAATACAGTAAAAACATAGTCGTATGTGACATGCAGATAAGAGAGGATCAGCTGCCATTGTTCAAGGATAAAAATCTATGTATAATAGACCATCATCAGCTGCTAAAAAGCAGCGAAATAGCGTATGCCAACCCTAAACTATGGGGAGATAATACTTATACACCCTGTTCTTTAGTAGTATACAAGATATTTGAGGGGGAAATTAAAAATTTGGACTGGCTTGCGGCCATAGGTTTAATAGGAGATTCAGGAGGAAAAGAAAACAATGATTTTGTAAATAAAACCGCAGACAAATACAGAATTAAACTTGGAACGGACGAATTCATGTACGATAATGATTTTGGAAGTGCAGCAAGTATGATAGGTTCGATGACGACGGTGTACGGAAGAGAAGGCGCGGATGAAGCGTTAGGTATCCTACTGAGTATCAATTCGATTGCTGAGGTTTTAAATAACCAAAAATTTATCTACGCTGATAAAAAAGTAAAAAATGAACTTCAAAAATTGGAAAAAGACTTTGAAGATAACGCAGAACACAATGGGAAGGTGTATTTTTATGAGCTTGATCCAAAAAAGAAAAAGTATTCTTCAACTCTTGTAACTGAATTGAGTTTTAATAAAAAATACTACGGGAGTATCCTTGTCTTTATGACGAAGATAAACGCCAGGATGACTAGACTAAATATGAGAGCGAATGGTGTAGAAATAAAACTCCCAGTAATCCTTAAAAGTATATTTGAACAGATGAAAGGAGAAGGTGGAGGCCATGATAAGGCTTCAGGCGGCTTGATAGCTTCTAAAGACACTGCAAGATTTAAGGAACTTTTCCTAAAAGAAATCGCAAAATAAAGCTAATTAAAACTCCGGCGCTCTGCTCACTTCTGAGATATTCAAGCTTGCGTCCGTAAACGAGGAAAACGCTTCTTCAAGCTTTGAAGTTCCGTTCTCTTCTTCGGCAACTAAAGTTACCATTATAACGGTAAGTCCAAATGCAAGGGGCTGAACCTCTAATTTATAGACCGAACCGTATCCTGAGAGAAACTTCTTTATTTTATCCGCTACATCATTAACGTCGGCAGTCGTATCTTTAGGAAGAGCCTTTATTTTTATCACTACTTTTGCCATTTTAAGGCCCCACGAATCCGCAAACTTTGCAGGTGTAATTCACGCCTCTTGCACGGCAGTTACCGCAGCGTGATATCTTCGCATTACAATTAGGACACCTAAATATGACTGAATTCTTTATAGTACTGATATCCTTCTCACACGAAATACAAAAATTCTTAGTTTTTTCTTCTAATAAAGTTTCTGCCATTTGTTATTTTATTATTAGATTCATATTTATATCTTTCTATCAATAATATTAGTATGGAAAGAAGCGATAAAGAGATAAAACAGGTCATAATACTTAGAAAAGACTTGAAGATGAGCCCTGGTAAGATGGTGGCCCAAGGCTCTCACGCAAGTTTGATGAGCTTCTTACACACACAGCAAGTATATCCTGATGTGACCAAAAAATGGCTTTTTGAGGGACAAACGAAGATAGTGCTTAAAGTAAAAGACGAAGAAGAATTCAATGATATAAGATTAAAACTCAAAAAATCTCATTTACCGTTCGATGTCGTAAAAGACGCAGGACAAACGCAGGTACCGCCTGGCAGTGAAACAGCGATAGGTATAGGCCCTTATTACACAGATGAAATAAACAAAGTCACGTATAAATTAAAATTGTTATGACAAATATATTATATATAATTATAACTTCTGTACTCCAAACTAACCCTTATCTAGCATATCTTTTTTTTGGGCTTATAATATTTGGCACGGGGATAACATACTTTTATCGAAAGGAGGTGGGTTTCCTCATAACTATAATTATATCTGCATTTCTTGGGTATATCGATATCTTTTATCCATTCATTTATGTATTAAGCGGGATATGTTTAGTGCTTCTTGTACTTTCTCTCATTGGAAAGGGGTCTATAACCAGGCCGATAAGAAACTTGGAAAGCTGGATAGCTATAAAATTCATCGTAAAAAAGATAAAGTAATGCATCGGCCGGGATTCGGACCCGGGTCTCCACCGTGGCAGGGTAGTGTCTTACCACTGGACTACCGATGCTTTTATACTACTTATTAACTATGCCTCTCTTATATATTTTTATGTATTTTGATGTCAATTTAAACAAAGAAGTAAACGACTGGAAAAAATTTGAGAATGACTCGGCAGATATATTTGAAAAATTCAATTATACTGTGGACAGGGACGTAAGGTTCAAAACAAACAGGAGGTTCCAGATAGATTTTATAGCTTATGACGATAAAAGGATATTTTTTGTCGACTGCAAGAACCATTCTTATATACCTCCAGAAAAAGAAAAAGAGTTCATAAAAAACCAGATAAAAAGAGCAAGGAATTTCCTCAAGCTAAAAAATGAAAACAATAGAAAAAATATAGTCATATTAGTAACGAAGAACAAGACAAATTCTTTACTTGAACACAAAGAAGGAATCGGAAAGATATTTTCCGTTGATTTCTATTCTTTGCCTACTCTTCTTAGAGACATAGATATCTACGAGGAAGAATTACTGAGTTTTTGATCATTCCAGACGGTTTGCAAGTATAAAGGACAGTGATGCATCTGCATTCATTTCATAATCTATTTTAAGAGGATAATTGTTGGAAAATGACAGTTTTATCGGTTTTTCCGGGTCAGCAACGTAAAGAAACTTTGAAAGGTAATCTATTGAGTATTTTGACCTTGTCATCGACTCAGATTTCATGTCAAATATCTCCTTATTGTCATTTATCGATAATTCCTGCGAGAAGTCCTTCTCTTCGCTTTTTGCACTTATTGTAAACTTTGGCCTGTCAACGGTAAAGTATATAGAATCATCCACAAGAGATGCTCCTTTTATCGCGTCTTTCATCAAAGAACTGAGTACTGTAACTTCTGCACTGAATTTTAATTGGGGTATTTTCTGAGCGGTGTAATTCTCATCTATCAGAGGAATTGAAAAGTGTTGTTTATTCTTGCTGATTAGATCCAGATTTAACTTGCTCTTAGCATCGGATATCTTAAGTTTGTCCTCTTTTTTTGACAGTTTTAAAATACCGTTTAAATCGTCCAACGAAACTGAAATCTTAACAGGTTTATCTAAGCTAAAAGAAGAGAATATCGAGCTCTTTGCCTCAAATAGAACCATTGCGATATTTGCAGGGTCCATCGCTTTTATAGCGAAGCCATCTTCAGTAAAATCTATGGATACATCAGACATTAGATTTCCAATCGAATCCATTATCTTCTTGAACACTTCTACGTCTTTAAATTCCGCTTCCATTGTTTAATAAGTCTTTTCTTATTTTTAAATACTTCTTATAAGTATTATAATCATTTATATCTATCTTTTCCATGCTCTCCGCCCTTATTTCAAAGGAGGAATCGGCAGGTATTGATCTGCCGGTCACGATTACAAGCTCGCCCGGATTGAATTCTATGTTTTCTTTATAATTCTGGATACATGTAATCTCTATCCCGTTATCTTCGATAATAAACGTACCGATACTTTTGTCGAAAGATTTTAGCTTTCCGACAAATCTGACCCTATCATTTTCCTTATTTATATCCAAAATAGAGGTATCCTCTATCGCAGAGCTTTCCATTAGCTGCTTGAATTAACGACGCTCAATTTAATAGGTATCAACACGTATTTTACACAATTTAAGTAGGAACTTGACAAATTCGCAATGATACTATAATTTCCTAATTTAGTCGGAGAATAAACCCCAAATTCTGTATAGAAGTCTTTGGTGGTCGTATTTAACTCCGCAGAAGGCGCTGATTCAAGCGAGAAAGGCGCGGTTAAAGCAGAAGTAGTCTTAAGAGATATTGATTCGGTTACGTTCCCCGTGTTGTTTACGAATATATTAAAGAAAGTATTGGTTCCTTCCGGAGCGGTGATATTAGTATGCGTGTTATAAGAAAAGTTAAGATTAACTGAGGAGCATGCAATCGTTTGTGTAACAGGTACAGAATAACGCGGTGAAACTTTTCCTGCTATTATGAAGACTATAAGAAGCAATACTAACAGCGCAAGCAGTAAATAAGCTTTAAATCCCTTCATAGTTATCACTTAATTTAGAATAAGATTATTAATAAGCGTTTCGATATGATTAAGGTAGTAGAATTTAACGGTGTGTATGCTCCAGCAGAAGACAGTATGTTACTCTTAAAGGCCGTAAAATATGCCCGCGGAGAAGTCCTTGATCTATGCGCGGGCACAGGGATAATAGGATTAAACGCAGCTAAAAAATCAAAACTAGTAACGTTTGTGGATATAAACCCCTTTGCGATTGAAGCGATTAAATACAACACGGAGAAAAACCACATAAAAAACTATGAAGTTGTAAAATCTGATCTTTTTACAGAATTGAAAAAAAGGAGATTTGATGTCATGTACGTAAATCCGCCTTATCTGCCGGAAAAACCCAGAAAAGACTGGGAGGAATATGCTCTGTCCGGTGGCGGAGACGGCAGTGAGATAACCCTAAAAATAATAAGAGACTTGAAGGGACACTTAAAGAAAGGAGGAAAAGCCTTTTTTATACTTTCAACGGTATATGATATCAATAAAGTATATAAAGAGGTAAAGCGTTTAAAACTTAACTTTAGAAAATTATCTTCGATCAATTTCTTCTTCGAAGAGCTTATTCTTATTGAAGTATATGACAAAAGCAGGAATTGCAGTAGATGACGGCAGGTTAATCGTAGCCGTGCTTATAAACAACTCAGTACAAGTGCACAGAGTAAAAGGACTAAGCGAGGTTAAGGATATTCTTAACACAGCTAAGCCTGAATTTATTGGTGTAGATAAGAGTGCGGCTGATGTATTCGAAGACCTGTCCTTTTCCTTTAATACCGTAAAGATAGACGGAGAAAAGGAAGATGACCTACCGGTAAAAAAGCTTACAATGTTAAGTATCCCAAAAGAATCCGATAAGAAAGCTATACTAGCAGCTTACTACTGTGACAGATAATCCAAAGATAAGCTTATCAAACCTTATTATCGTTGTTGCTTAAAACTTCTCCTTTCTCTACCTTCACAAAGTCCGGAACTACAAGTAGATAATCCTCGTCTATGCCTATAATTTGAGCTTCTGCGGCGTCTGAACTTTTCTTTAATTTGGAGATTGTCCTTTTAAGTTCTTCTACTCCTCCTTTTTCTCTTATTTCCTTTATTTTTATGAATGAAAGGGTATACCCTGAACGTATATCATTTAGTACCGGACTGGCATCCTCAAATTTATTAAGATTGTAGTATTTTACGTACACCTTAGCCATGGGTTTGTCCCCTTGTTCAACCTCCAATTCGACGTAATCGCCGTTCTGATTGGATGAATCTACATTTACATTCTTCTTGAAAATATTCAAGAAATTATCAAATGAAAGATCTACCATATTCACACCTCACCATTAAATTCAAGTTTATAACAAGATAAGTAAATTTTAGTATTTAAGGTTATCATTAACAGATTTAAAGTAAAATGTGTGATAACCTCTTAAAAATATATGCAGAGGGAGGGATTTGAACCCTCGAAGGCCTAAGCCATAAGGTCCTAAGCCTTACACGTTTGACCGCTTCGTTACCTCTGCTTTATACTAATCTTTTTTCTTTGTTTTTATGTCTACAACGTCTGCAAATGAAAGCTTCTCCGACTTAGTTTTTGGTGTTTTATACACGTTCGAGTCGGTTTCAAATAAGGCTATCTTTAAATATCTCTGCAATCTCAGCGCTGTTTCATTGTCAGGAAGTATTTCTCCTTTTAATATTTTTTTTAAATCTTTTGCAGAAAGTCTCGTATTATTTACAAGTTCTTCCATAGAAACGCCCTTCTCTTCCATTGCATCCGTTATGACTTTAGGATAATCCTCTATTATAAATTCTTCTCCCTTACTTTCATTTTTATTTTTAACAGAAAACTGACCGACTGGTTTGCCGTATTTAGCACAGTCCTTGCACAGATTAAGAATGGCACCTTCAACTTCTACCCTCTCTAGATTTTCTTCAAATGCCCCGCATATTTCGCATTTCATCTTATGACCCGTCTATGTACATCTCCAGTAACGCTACAGGTAATTCGATTCCAAATGCGTTTAATACTTTTGGATGAAGTTCACCGGCTATCCCTATTAATTTTCCATTACTGTAAATATCGTACGCCCTTCCGTTAATAAACGAATTCGAGTAGCCAGGATTGATATAATCTGTGGAGATAGATTCTATCCTAAAAACATCTTTTAAAACCTTTTTAAGTACAGATAGGACTTGCGTCACGTTTGCTTCCTTCTCGCACGCAACTACGGATAATTTCATGCGATTATTAAACGCCACATCAGACTTGCCTTTTTCAATTACATTGGACACAGAGAATACATTTTGTGGAAACTTTTTATGAAGATTACTGGAGATCAGCCTTAGAAGCTCCGGGAATATGTTCTTGCTTGCCATTGTCACATCACCGCTTTTTAACTGAAGAAGACTTACGTAGTCCTCCGCTTTTATCCCCGTGTATAAAAACTGATATTTTTCGTTTGTAAGCACGTTTATGTCCACTTCTTGAAATCCAAATCCGACCAGTATCTCTTTGATGCTTTGTATAGCATAATGATTTGGCAGAAAATAGCCGTCTGTATAAGTATAAGGATAAACGGGGTTTATCTCATCTAAACCTATTGACCGCATAACGTCGTCTACTACGTCTACTTGATGCATTACATCCTGTCTGTAAAATGGAGGAGATACGATCAGGTCTTCTCCCTTTTTTTCAACGTTGTAATCCATTGGAATTAAGGCGCCTTTTATTTTTTCTAGGCCTAGTTTTATGCCCAAAATAGAACTTATGCTATTTTCATTTATATAAAATGAATGGACATCCATTGAAAAATGCGTATCGATATCCTTTGATTTATAATCCACAGAGATTAACGAAACTTTTCCGATAAATTGTAGATTATAAATCAGTATTTTTGTGACTGCGTTTACAGTTTCCCTGTCTATGCCGGTTATATCGACGAATAGCTCTTTTGTTTCCGGGGTTATAGAGTACTTTTCTGCGTTTATTATTGGAGGAAACGCGACTATCTCGCCGTTATTATCTGACCATACAATTGGATTTCCGTTTACTAATTGATTGTACTCCATACCTTGCTTGACCTCGGTAATAATCTTGTCATAACTCATTTTTGAAGAGTAACCTAAAGGGATGAAGTTTATTTCATCCTTTGCCTTCTCTTCGTAGGTTATTGGAAAGGATATTTTGCTGTAATCAAAAAAGCCAATCGAAGATTTTTTCCTGTTTCTGCCGATATTCTTATCAAGCCTTTCCTGTATTGCAAGCAATTCATCGAAATTTTGGCCGACATTACTTTCAAGCTTGACATGAAGAGCATTAACAAATTTTCTGTTTGTATTTTTTACTATAACCCCTAATTTTTCACTGTCTATTTTTGGAAACTTTTTTATTTTCAATTTCAACTGAGCTGCAAATATTTCGGCCAGTGAATATTTTGACACTATATCGACCCTATCAGAACTTAATTCAAAGTTAAGCATATCACCGTTTGATTCTAGGTCTAATCCGAATTTAAATGATAACTTTTCGTAATCCTCTAGTTTAAGCTTTTTCCCAATAACCTGATTCATATCCTCCAAACTGTAATTAAGCATCACCATGTTCAAATCTCCCCGAATATCTTTGCAGATTCTAGATCACGCAGAAGGTCTATGTCTGTGTAAGCACCATAAAGACTTCTTATGTCCGCCATCTCTAATTTAAGGTTTAACATCCTTTCCATACCAAAACCCCACGCTATAATATTTTTATCTATTCCGAATGGTTTAAGTGTTTCCGGCCTAAACATCCCGGAATTTCCAACTTCTATCCATCTCTTAAGTTTAGGACTGAATGCTTGTATCTCTAAACTCGGCTCTGTATAAGGATTATAGGTGGGCTTCAGTCTTATTTTTTCTATGCCTATCTTCCTATAAAATTCTCTTACGTATCCTATTAGATCTGAGATAGTGAGATTATCGGCATAAACTACTCCTTCCACCTGATAAAGCTCCAGAAGATGAGTATTATCCATCGTTTCGTTTCTGAATCCTTTATCTACAGAAAAGAATTTTACAGGTTTATCTTTATTTTTTGATATTAAATCGTAGATGTATCTGAATGTTGTAGCAGTAGTGTGGCCTCTCATTATAAGAACATTGCTTTTTGAGTCATCAAACTTCCTTTTATACCCTGTCGACTCATTGTATTTTGACACGTAAAAACCTTTTTCGTAGACTTTTTTAACGTTTTCCAATAGTTTTGGAGGCACTTTTCCCAGCTCGCCATTAAGATAAACTGTATCTTGTATGTCTCTATCCGGATGGTCTTGCCTGAACATCATAACATCGAAATTCCAAAAAACGGATTCTACATAGTTACTCTGCATCTCTTTAAAGCCCATAGAGACCATTACGTCCTTTATAAAAGACATAAACTTAGATTTTATGTTCATCTTGCCCGATAGAGAATCGATTATTTCCGGATTTCTGCTATACTCCCTGAATTTTAAATTTTCCCAGTTTTTTATCTGTGATGTTGAAAGCTTATCTATGTAATCGCTGTTGAATTCTTTCTCGTTCAAAATGTTTTTTCCATAGTTAGTGATCGAAAATTCTTCCTTAATCTCATCTGCTCTTTCGATTATACCTCTCTTTATAAGGTCTTCTAACCCTTCTTTATACTCTACTGGTTTATCTTCTTCAATTTCAGATAGAATATTATTCTTTTTTTCTATGTCTCCTAATTTATCTAAGTTAGCCGTAATCTTGCCTTCATCGATTCTTATTATCGAAAACTTTTTTAATGACCCGATTGCCGCATTCAATTCGTTTTTATCAAGAGAGACGTTAGCTGACAGAAGCTTATAATCCACATTTTTATTTGACTTTAAAAGATTCGCTATATTATATTCTGGTAAACCCTCTTCTAGATATTTTCTGCCTAAAGAGGTCAACCTTAATTTTGTATCGGTTATACGGTCTATTTTTATAAGACCAGCTGAAAGCATTTTTCTTGCAGAGTTTATAATCGCCGCCCTTTCAATGCCCTCCTTTATCTCTATTTCTGAGGAGAATAAGCTTCCATCCTTCAATAAAGAAAGCAGCGTCTTATCGGTCTTATTCAAAAGCTTTATTATATTTTTATCATCCATATTTTCACTCATAAAAGCTAGTTTGTTTAAGAAGATGAGGATTTGATGTCCTTTTGTCACCGCCGTCTACTACAAAATCATGCAATTCCATGTCCAATCCTATTGCTTTATTCAGATATAATCTAAACTTGTAATTACACATAACTTTCTCTCCTCTTTTTATTTATTGTCTTTTCTTCCATAAATACTATATTTTATAACTCTCGCTTCTCATCTTCCAGCTTTCGCAAGGGGAATTCCCAACGAGCTTGTTAAAAGGTTTTAACAAAGCCCTTCTCCACCATTTTTTCTGCTAGATACGGTCCTGAAGAATAAAGTCCGAAAAATTTTGACTCTATTTTACCGCTGTAAAATGCTTCATTTAAAGGAAAAGTTATTGAGAATGAAGGATTAAAACTATAATTAAAGGATTCTTCAACGAATTTAGGCAGATGCAACTTCTTAATCACGCCAAAAAACTCGTCTTTTGATTCAACTTTACTGTACAGCGTTGCAATCGCAGACTCCAGCTTGTTTACAGATAAAAAAAGATCGTAACCTTCTAACGGAAAATCATCTTGTACTTTTTCTATTGCTTTTTCTGCGTAGTAGCTTGCCATCTGCTCCGTAGAAGCTCCTGCGCCGTGTGCCAGCTCATGAAAAAGAGCAAAGAGATACTCTGGTACTGCGCTAAGCCTGTCTGTGTTTAAAAAAACAGGGCTATACGATTTGTTTTTGATGAATTTACCGCTAACAGAATTATATACTAAAGTAAACCCTCCGATATTTTTTGGGGATTTGTGGATAATCGACCTTGGACTTATTTCCTTGTGCAATGTTTCTGAGATGTACGGCAACATTAAGGTTTCATACTCTCTAAGACTGGAAGCTGATTGGGACACAGAATTATATGCGTTGGAACAGGAAAGCATATACAACGCATTCAAATTAGAAAAGGAAGGCGCTATTTTGGAAGTAAAAAATGCTTTGTTATATTTTTCAAAGACTTTTTTGAATTCTCTGGAGTATTTCTTTATATCCTCTATTATCTCCTGCTTATCGATTTTTTTATAGTTGAACACTAAGGAAGTTCCTCCGATAACAAGACCCATAAACAAACTAGAGACTATCGCTGCAAGCAGAGGAATTTGTATAAAATAACTGGAATTTAGAACCGCTTCTGACGCAAACAATGAGGGAAAAGGATCGTTAAATGCGTATGAGAAATAGGCTGTTTCAGCAGTGAATGAAGTGGCAGCTACTAATTCTCCTGCTACCATGCTCATGCCTATCGTTGAAAGGAAGTGACTGTTTGTCTTATCCAGTATATAATCATAAGTCTTCGCAAGCAGCTTTGCAGGCGATAAAAGTATGTTATATAACAATCTCCTTTTATTTTCATGAGTCTTTACATCTTTATCAAGAATAGGATTATCCTCCCAATAATCTATAACGCTGCGTAGATACCTTTCAAGGCCATTTGGACTATAATTCTTATTTACAAAATCTACTTTCAAGTTTTTGACAGCATTTACCGTATCTTGATCATACACGTTTTCCTTCAAAATATCATTTAGGTTATGCTTATTGTTATTAAGCGAAAGAAGAAGATTATTTAAGCTTTCTGCTTTATTTTCTTCAGATTGCATCTTATCTAATGAAAAGAAGTAGTATAAATAATTAAAAAGTGAGTAATGAATAGTAAAAATATGATAATCGTGATATCCGGTACCCCCGGAACAGGAAAACATACTCTTGCAAAGATTATTGCAGAGAGGCTTGGTTACAGTATAATTGATTTAAATAAACTATTAAAAAACGGGAAAAAAGAGAGAGAAGTAACCTTAAAGGAGATTTATGACTTGTTTAAAAAAAACAAGAAGGATAATTCTATCGTTGTGTCACATCTTTCACATTTTAT
>JABEBX010017813.1_pt1 | contig 15280 bp, 20 predicted proteins | sample 7245971 | NCBI WGS metagenome assembly JABEBX01 (sample SAMN14506365, study PRJNA622280) | hot springs metagenome | biome: hot spring [ENVO:00000051]|acidic hot spring [ENVO:00002120]; feature: spring [ENVO:00000027]|sediment [ENVO:00002007]; material: sediment environment [ENVO:01001048]... | reverse complement strand
GCATAGCCGCACCTATCAACACGAATCCAACTATGTTCCTTGTGCCTATCTCTGATAAAGAAGAAGAATAAAGAGGCACAAAGAGGAGCATCAAAGCCCCATTTATTATCGCGTAGACAATCATAAAAAGAAAATTCACATGGTATCTTCTCATTTCTGTAAAATTCACCCATAGCGACATCTTAAATAGCTTAAATATATCAAAAATTTTATTTTCCATAAACTTAACAGATATACATTATACGCTTATTTCTTCTACTTTAACTAGCTTCTTTTTAGCAGCTAACAATGCCGTGTACCCTGCTATACCCGTGCTAGTGTCCGTTTGTATCTCTAGATAACTGGCTTTTAACATGTTAAGTTCTATTCCAAAGCTGTCGAAAGCCCCTTTTGCAGCCGGAAGTTTTCCCTGATTTTTTGTTATAAGATACACTTTTTCCATAGTCATTAGAGGATATCAAAGTTAAATAATTTCAACGGTTAATGAAAGAGATTATCGAAAGTTTAGATGTCAGGTTAAAATTTACCAAGTAAACCACAATAATTACATGATGTATAAAAGTCGGTTAATAAAGCAAAGATCTGTATAATAACCTCAAAAAAAGCCAGAACCGATGTTAGGACTGTGCTGAGGACCAATGTAAACATCCAGAGGATAGACAATAAATACATGTTTAGATATGAATTATTGAATTACGAAAACTTATCCCTCTCTGTTTCGGACATAGAAAAGACTATTCTGGACTTCTTATATTTCGATCTGGAACTTGATGAAAATGTTTTGCAAAGAATAGAAGATAGACTATATTCTAAGAAATTGATTAGATACACATATATCTACCCTAAAGATCTAAATGAGAGGATATCTAAATTTCTAAGGTGAAAAAGGAGGGTTATATATAATTATATCCGATTTTCGCCGCTTTTTTCTCCATAACCCTGAAAAGGACCATGGCCAAGAATGCAAAGATCAGTAGCTCGCCTATTACTATTACCCACATGGTTCCAACAGGAGCTATTAAAGAAGAACCAACCAAATAATACCTAACCAAGTAAAGGCTTGAAGTTAAAGGAACGAATATGGCAATGGAATTTATCGCCGCTGGCAAAACCTGCAAAGGGATATAAGCTCCACTGAGGAAAGTAACAAACAAAGTTATTATCCCTTCAAGTCCGCTTATACTTCTGAAAACTAAAACAGCCATACTAAGCAGAAGCCCCATCTGAAGGATTGCAAGCAATGCAACAAAAAGAGCTAATGTAGACATAAGCAGACCTGTGAATGTAATCGACCCTAAACTGAAGAGTATAGCCGCTATATATATTGGTAGGTATATCATGAAGGACAGTATCACACTTGATATGCTTTCCAGTAGGAAATAAAGATACCTAGAGACGGGAGTAGTAAAAATATAATTTATTATCCCATACCACATAATAGTAGATGCATTATCAGCTGCACTTGTAATGCTTCCTTCTAGAAGAGGAAGCATAGCCGCACCTATCAACACGAATCCAACTATGTTCCTTGTGCCTATCTCTGATAAAGAAGAAGAATAAAGAGGCACAAAAAGGAGCATCAAGGCCCCGTTTACTACAGCATAAACAGTCATAAACACAAGATTTGCATGATATCTTTTTAGTGTAACGAAATTCAGCCATAGCGTCATCTTAAATATCTTAAATGCATTAGAAATCTTATTTTCCATTTTCCATTAGCTTGACAAATGCATCCTCGACACTCACGCTCCTAACGGTTATCTTTGGTTTTATGTCCTCCTTCTTTAAAATAGAAGAAACCTCAATAAGAGTGTCAGCTAGATTCTTTGTGTACAGTGTTATTGTAGAGGAGGTATATTTTATGTTGACTACATACTTTATTTTAGACAACTTTGAGCTCAGCGCTTTATTTTGCGGCGTTTCTATTATTATCTTATCTGTGTATTCTACTATCCTCTTAAATTCGGATGGGCTGCCTACAAATTTAATCTTTCCTTTGTTTATAAAAGCCAGCCTGTCACAGAGGTCCTCTGCTTCCTGCATGTTATGTGTGGTTAATATAACTGTCATCCCATTTTCCTTCACGAAATCCCTTAAAAAATTCCTAAATTTTCTTGCTGTGACAGGATCAAGTGATTTAGTCGGTTCATCAAGGAAACAAAGCAGAGGTTTATGGATCATCGCACGCATTATCATCACCGTCTGCATTTGTCCGCCGGATAGTGTAGAAAATTGACTGTTCAATTTCTTGGAAAAGCCTATCTTTCTGCTCATGTACCTTATCTGCTTCTCTATCTCTTCTTTCTTCACATCCCTAAAAGTATAAGAGAAGAATACCAGCGTTTCGAATGCAGTAAGCCTAAAGTACGCTGATTTCTCGCTGTCTTGGCCAGCGTACCCTATGATTCTCCTTACATCATTTGGTTTCTTTAGTGCATCTATCCCAAATATATCTATACTTCCAGTATCGGGAATCAGAAGCGTAGACAATATATTTATCAGTGTAGTTTTACCAGCTCCATTCTGGCCCAGCACACCAAATATCTCCCCTTTATTTATTGTTAAGTTCACCTTATCCAAAGCCTTAACATGTTCCTTAGTACTGGTATAAGTCTTACTCAGGTTCTTTATCTCTATTTTTTCGTTATCCATATAATAAAGGATATAAATCGGATAGTTTATTTAAACTTTCGAAATGAATTTTTATGAAAATAGGAAAATAAACGAGAAAAATCAATATCTTTATAAAAATTTAGTAATCATTTTAACAAATCCTTAAACAAAACCTTTACCTTCTTTACCTTCGGAGCTATGACCACCTGGCAGTATCCTTTATCAGGATTACTTTTAAAGTAATTCTTATGATAGTCTTCAGCATCGTAGAATTTATCAAGTTTTTTGATCTCTGTGACTATCGGCTTTTCATACTCTTTTTGGATCTTTTTAATGAAGTCTTCAGCCTCTTTTTTCTGCTCTTCGGTCATATAGAAAATCACAGACTTATACTGTGTTCCTATGTCATGGCCCTGTCTGTTTCTGGTAGTAGGATCGTGAGCAGCAAAGAAGATGGTAAGGAGCCGTTCAAAACTTATTATAGAATCATCGAATATGACATCCACTACTTCTACATAACCTGTCAAACCCGTAGAAACGAGTGTATAATTCGGTTTTAGCAGCTTTCCCCCTGCATATCCTGACTTGACGCTAATTATCCCTTTAAAAAGCTGAAATACCGCTTCGATACACCAGAAACAGCCGCCACCCAATACAATTTCCTGTCTCGCCATTACCGTCCTAGTCAGTTTACAGATAAATATTGTAACTTTCTTAAATAATGATGAAAACAATTTAAACAAAAAACTTAAATTATTTAAACATAATCCTCCCTCAAGTTAAAATGGAAAAAAACATAGATTTAGACGCAGCAAAAAGGATCATCAAAGAAAACGGTAAAAATTCGTGCGGGTTGGTTTGGAAACACACCTGGACATCGTCAAAAATGCCCTTAATGTAGAAGACGATGAGATAAAACAACTTAATCAACAAGATATCATAAACGTCAACGAATCCATAAAAAAACTTGAAGGGAATGTATTTGTATGCTACCATGGAAACACTTCCAAAGCCGTGGTAAACTATTTAGAAAAATTTGGGATAGGCGCTTATAGTCCTAATGGCGGGGTCACATCCATTGTAGGAGAAATCTTCTAAAGATAAAATCAATTTAAAAATCCACGCTGATAAAAACAGCGGCTGCATACGTTTGTATCCATATTTTAGTACTTTATAAAATCTATTTTAATAGTTAAAATTATAAAAATTATTTCAAGTAAAGAGTTACATATAACATATAAATTATATATACTATATATGAAATATAAATCGGTGATCCTAACGGAGCAGGCCTATAAAGAATTAAGCGCAATAAAGCAAGATATATCAAAAAAAGCCGGCAAAAATATCTCGTTCAGTGAAGTTGTTGAAAATATTACCGGCAGAAAGTCACTTCTTCTAAATCTTGACGGCCGCTTAATGGAGTATATAAATAAATTTATTGAGGCATTAAAGAAATATGACGATATAAAAAGCGTAATACTCTTTGGCTCTATTTCAAAAGTAACAGCTACCAAATACAGCGATATAGATCTGCTTGTAATAGTTGATGGAAAAGCGGGGGAATATTATGACATAGTCCATTCAACGATAATGTCTCTAAATGCGTTTAAATATGAACTTGCGATGAAGGGGATATTTAATTACATAAGCCCGACGATCATTAATGAAGACGATTTAAAAGAATTTAATCCATTTTATTTAGACGTAGCTGATTATGGGATAATATTGTACGATCCTTTTGAAATAGCTAAAAACTTTATAGAACGTACAAAATCAATAAAACACAGCAGAGAAAATACTATATATGGAGAAATTCTAAAATGGAAAATAAAAGAGTAGAAGCATGGATGGAGGACTCCAGAAGGTGGCTGGAATTATCAAAGTCTGCTGAAGCTAATAAGTTTTATGATAAGGAGCTGTACTGCCTTGAAATGGCCAGGGGATCGGCGATAAAAGCCCTTTTTACCGGCTTAGACATAGAATTTCCAAAGACTCATAACATAATACACTTGATAATGATAAATAAGTAAAAGCTTCCCGGTAAGATCAAAAAGGACTCGGATGAGTTAATAGACGTATTCAGCGCTCTTCTTGAAAATAGGAATGCCTCAGGTTACAAGGCAGAAAGCAGTTTTACTGACGAAGAGTTCAAGAAGAAACTGGATAAGTACATGGCTGCATCGGAGAAACTGATAAAAGAGATAGAACAAAACGTTCAATAATCAATAAAAGAGTTAAATACCACTAACAAGCGCAGTTGAAAGCGACAATACCTACGGTATAGATCTAGTTTATACTGTCCAATTTTATGTTGAACTTTAAGGTTTTGCCTGCTAAAGGAAAATTAAAATCGAGGGTGACGTCTTCGTCACCTACAGCAACTATTATTGCTTGTAATCCCTGGCCCGAAGTTACCCTCATACCTTCCTTAATTTCATTGCCCTGAAACTGTGTCTTAGGCACTTTAACGACCATCTCTTCTTTTCTATCGCCATAGGCATCATCTGGCTGCAATGTTATATCCTTACTTTCTCCAACTTTCATGCCTATCACGGCTTCATCGAAACCTTTTATTACCTGGCCTGAGCCTGCTTCAAAAGACAAAGCCTCCTTCCCTTCATTAGAATCAAAAATTGACCCGTCCTCTAAACTACCGGTATAAAAAACGCTTATTTTATCCCCCTTTTTAACTACTTTTTCTCCATTTTGTTCTTCCATTTGATTTTACTGTCACCCTCCAATTTACACAAATTGATAAAATATTGTTTTCATCCTTTATTAACGTTGTCAAATGCAAAACATCTTTCTTTTAAGAAAAATCCAAAGGTTTTAAAACGGCTTGAAAGGATAAAAAAAGATCAACTCACTGCTATACCCGCAGGACGGTCTCCTACGATTATATTGTCTATTACTTTATCAGTAAGGGTGTCTATAACAGAGACTGTACCATTAAGTGCATTTGTAACGTAAACATATTTGCCGTCTGGCGATGCAACTACTCCAAATGGATGACTCCCTACGGGAATGATAGCTTTTAACTTATTTTCAGTCGTGTTTATAACAGAAACTGTACTACTATTAAGATTAGCAACATAAATTAATCCATCGAATGTGGAATTTTAGGGCAGGTTATGCTCCACAGAAACAATTGTTTGAAGTCCTTCAGCGCTCGTTACGTAAGATCCTTTCGGTAAGGCAATTAAGGTGGCAGTAGACACAGGAGCAGAATTAAATTCAGATTTAAACTGCGCATTCAAAACAAGATTCGAAAAATTAAGCGAGGGATTAGTCAAACTTCCCAAAACAGTTGAATCTTTACTAAGATTTAGCATAAAGTTGCCATATAATGGTACTCCATAACTGTTTGAAAAACAGAAATCAAAGCCCATGGACATGTTATATTTACTTTCAAATGCATTTGTAGTGTTTATGTCAAGCAAGGAACATGGATTCCCATTGTAAGTTGCACTTTTTACGAATTTAATGGCGGTGTAATTATTCACACTGTTTAGATTTGTTGAATTTGAAGGAAGATTGAGAAGCCCTAATAGAGAAGTTATGTTCGAGGTAACATTCATTGTTTTGATACCGATACAAAATAGAGAAGAATTACTTACATCCGAATCATTTAAAGAAGCCCCTATAGTGGCTAAGGGAGTATTTGCTACGTTCGCAAGCATACTAAAAGGCACGCAGAGATCGCCTCCAGTTGAATTCGATTCTTCAGTAAGATTTATAGTGTCTAAAAAAGAAGGGAATAAACTCGTGTTAAAACTCATGTTCAAAGCAGCTATGTCCTTTATAAGAGAGCCGAAATCTATGTTAGCGGTCTGTCTTGTGTACGAAGAGTAATGTGCTATGTAACCATTAACTGGAAGATTAAAACCAAAATCTATTTTATTATAAGTACCGCCTAAACTTAAAAGAAGGCTGTAGGACATGTTAAAAGGCCCGCTGCTATTCTCAAGTTTTGCGGTCGCTGAACTTAATTGTTGTACGTTAGCTACGCTGTAATACGGGCTGCTAGAACCGAAGATCTTTAAGGGGAGATAACCCTGATAAGAAGCAAAAATGACGATTATTACCGCGATCACAATGATAACAACCGCGAAGATAATAGGAGTGTGACTCCTCGATGAGCTTCTAGTGGTACTTACGTTGATAGTAGTTTGATTTGTATTGCCATTCATTGAATTCTTATTATTATCCATTTAATTAAATTTATTTTATAATATTTAAAGACATTAACAAAGACATTACTCCTCTTTCTTTACAGCAAATTTCTTATTCAATTTATGAAAACCTACCAGAGTTATTATTACTCCTGCTACAAAGACAGCCAAACTAAAAAATAATAGAAAAGTACCGATTGTTTCCGCGCCTTTCCCAAAAGACTTTATTATAAATATATCGATGAAAGGCAGGACTAAACCTAAAACGAAAAGGATTAATCCTAAGATTATAGTCGAATTAAACTTCTCATTCATTTATCTTAATACCTTTCACAGTATTTAAAATATTCATTACTTTTGTATTTTAAGGGATTGATAGGTGTCTAACGTCAATAAATATCAAGCATAAATATCCTAAAAGAGCTATAATTAAATGATAGTTTTACAGCATTTTGCTTATTTACTCTACCTGTACATATCAATATTTTTATCGATATGTTCTTCAGCATACATATTTCTCGTGTTTTATTTCGGAAGGAAAAAAGACAAGGATACGAAAAGTCTAGAAACTAAAAAAGACGTAACGATCCTAATACCTGTGTATAAAGAGGATAAAAACTTATTTGAAAGATGTATAAAAACGGTAAAAGAGCAGGAAGTAAATTTCATCGTCGTAGGAGATGGCTGTGATGAGCCGTATAAAGAGATAACCATAAAAAACGGCGGGAGATTCATCTATTTAAAAGAGAACATGGGTAAAAAGGCGGCGTTATCCGAAGGAATAAAAAACATAACGAGCAAGTACGTGATGTTTCTTGATAGTGATACTTTACTGCCTAAAAATGCCGTCATAAAACTACTTAATAAATTTGATGATAAAACTGGAGGTGTTGGTGCAGAGATAAGGATAATAAAAGACAAAAATAAACTTGTATATTACTCATCCGAAATGCTGCAGGTATTAAGGCAGCTTTCCTTTAAGGCCCTGTCTCATTTTGGAAAAGTCATGGTATTAAACGGACAGTGCTCTGTTTACAGAACTGATATCATAAAGGACTTTATACAATCTGATAGTTTCCTTAACGCGAGATTTTTAGGCAAGAAACTTGTCGTTGGAGACGATATAACCTTGACAAAATATGTAAATAGGTTAGGGTATAAAACGAAGATGGCGCAGGATGTAATAGTGCTTACGAAGGGACAAACATCATTTGATAAACTAATAAAACAATCGGTAAGATGGTCAAGATCCGGTTATATAAACTTCATAAATAGTATAAAGGATAGAAGTCTATTTAAAAACGGCCCGTTTTATACATTTTTTGTCTTATATCTTTATACATTGCCGCTGTTAGTCTTAACCGAGATATTCTTAAGAGGCGGTTTGCTTATTATTTTTATCTTACGCAGAGGGATAATTGACAGCGGCAGATTATTGATAGATTCATTTATTTATACACCTAGAACATTAGTAAATCTCCTTCCGCTCTATATAAGTATAAAGATCATATCTGTATTGGCAGGGCTTTTAATGATATTCCTGCTCCTTGGTAAAGTAAAGAAAAATAAACTAAGATTCATATCTTACGGATCTGTAATGTTTTTGGTGATGTTTTTCTCTGCTATATACGCGATAATAAGCATAAACGAACATAACAAGTGGATGACAAGATAAGAACCCTTGAAGGATGTTAAAACTTTTATATTTTATATCTATTTACATGCCTGGATTAAAAGTTTTAAAGCACCATAACAATATAATGATATGAGCTTGATAATCATTATAAGGCATGGATACAGTGAATCAAATCAAAAAAACTATATTACACATGATATTGAGGGTTATCCATTAACGGAAGAAGGAAAGAAGGATATTATAAAATCGGCTGAAGAGCTGAAGAAAATAAAGAATTTAGATGAGATAATATCCAGCCCAATAATAAGAGCAAGACAAACCGCAGAAATAATTTCACGTGCAACCGGTTTAAAGATAAAAATAGACAAAAGGCTTACAGAAAGACAGACAGGACGCTATAATAATAAACCAATTCCTAAAGAGGAGAGGGACTGGCGCTTAAAAGAAGCGTTAAATAACGATCCAAACGGCCTTGAAAACTGGACTAGTATAGAAAAAAGATCAGAAAGTCTATTAAATGAGATTCCGGTCGAAAAGAACGTCATATTAGTATCGCATGGAGACGTGATAAAAGCAATAATAGGATACTACCTTGGAATGAATGAATTTGAGGTGTGGGGTATAAAGATTGATCACGGTTGTTTTACCGTGATAGACACTAAAGAAAGAAAATTACTGGCTGTAGGTTCTCCGATAATATCAGATAGTACCATCAAGAAGATAGAAAAAGCAGAGAATAATAGAGATATTTGACGTTGAAAAAAGATAGGAAGGTTATGATAAGTAAGGAAAAAGAGTATTTAGCGAGTATTTTCGCTAAAGCGAGATATATAAAGATTACAAATGAAGCAAGAAGAGATTTATCAAAACCATACAAGGGTATACTCTCAACCAAACAATTTATAGAACGTGCTAAGGAAAACGTTAATAATATGGTAACAGTCGGCGATGTGGTTACTAATACGATGATATCTAACGGGATATTGCCGAAGATGGTGATATTTGACCTGAAAACCCGAAGAAAGAAGATAAAAAACAATGAAGCCACGAAACGTTACAGTAATCTGATAGAAGTAGAAAATCCTGCTGGGATGATATCGAAAGGATTATACCTGGCAATAATCAAAAACATAAACAAAAAGCACACGGCGATAAAAGTAGATGGCGAGGAGGATTTAGCGGTGTTGATCACTGTTATACTATCAAAAAATGGAGACATAATCTCATGGGGAGTGCCTGGCAAGGGCGTGAATTTATTAAAGGTAAATAACAGCGAAAGAAAAAACGCAGTCAATATAATTAAAAAGATGAGGATTATAACTTAGAGACATTATAATTACTTAAAATACATACAAATAGTCAGCCTGCAGCAATTGAAGTGAATGTAGAAAACCTAAGGAACCTGATATCTATATTATAATTAATCTAATTTATTTGTTGCTGTATTGAAAAGCAGAGTAAACGACAGCACTGCTCTTTGTTACCTAAAACGTGTTTTATAGGTGATCATTAATTTCTTATTAAATTTCTGAAATAACACACTGCATAAGCACTAAATGCTGAGATCAATTTACTATAACCGGAATTTTTATACTCCTTCCACTCGTTTTCTATCTTTTTCTTTATTGCAGGGTCTGCTTTGATTAAAAGCTCAGGAGAGAATATCTCAATGATATCTTTATCTCCTCTAGCATTGAATAACCTGTTTTTCCAGGCTCTATACTTGGATTTGACAAGGAAGTTTATATCTGAATAGTAAACTTTTGAATCTTTGTAATCTTCAATTCTAGCATTATTCATCACTTCCTGAAACGTTTCGTTTCTATCCAACACTCCTTTATAAGAGAACAAGTCAATAACGAATTTTTTATCCCCGTACTTCAATACACCTGAATAGATCTTGCTTCCGAAGAACGGAGTTTTATGAAATTCAAAATCTGAAAAACCCCGACTTAAGAGCTTATCTTTTATTTCTTTAAAATCTACTCCGATCATTATATCTACGTCTTTTGGAGAATGGTTAAAGTACCTCTGCAAAGCACCTCCCCCTATTAAAAGGCAGTTTTTATTTCCTGCTGCTTTAGCAACTTCTGAATATACCATATTAACTTCTTCTCTCGACAGATAGTCTCCTATTGAATAGAAATCTTGTTGTTCTATAAAATCACCACTTTGAATCGATTGCAGGATATTTTCAAGTTTTCTCTTCAAATTACTGGCTATCATATCAATAAGTCTTTAACTCATCATAAAATTCTTTTAATGAGAGATTGTCTAGTTTACTAAGTTCGTATTTGTATTTAAAATTATTTGGTATAAACAGCGGGTCTATTAATTTTATTTCTCCGTCGTAAGTGAGCATTATATTATTGCCTCCGACTAGATCACCGTGTACATAACCTTTTTCGTGTATTTTTGAGACAGCCTCATCAAGCTGGTTAATAACATATCTGCGTAGTTTATCGTTATTTTTAAATCTATAAAATTGATTGATTATATCTCCGCCTTTCACGTACTCTAGTAGATAGCCTTTTTTCCCGTCCAATTCAGATATCTGAAGAGGCCTAACAACCGACTCCGGAGCTGCGTTATATATCCTTTTCATGAGTTTGAACTTTTCATTCAAGGAATATTTCCGTTTTATAATCTTTTTTGCGTCTCCTGGCAGATAAAGTCTATCAAATACAAAGAACTCAGTATTTAGCCCATCTTCTTCCTTAAAGAAACTATCATCATTTGAGAGTACCTCTTCTATTCTACTTTTCATGTCTAATAATTGAAAGGTACTTATATAAATAGTTACTTTAGAGTATTTAATTAAGCGAAAATAGTCAAGTTAATCTTTTATTCCTCCCGAACTTTTTATAGCGAATAGAAGCAGAGATTTCCTTAATTTATATTATTATAAATAAGCTTTATTTAATATAGATATGAATATAGAAGCTAAAAACCTAACAAAAACATTCAAAGGTAAAAAAGTATTGGATTCTATAAACTTTAAGATAAAAGGGCCCGGAATAATCGGTTATCTCGGCCCGAACGGAGCAGGTAAGACAACGACTTTTAAGATACTATCAAACCTTATAAAGACTGACAGTGGCGAAGCGTTCATAAACGGGATAAATATAAAAGACTATACAAAAGCTCTAAAAGAAGCCTCTGTACTAGTGGATAACCCAGAGCCTTATGATGATATGACTATAGGAGAATTCTTAAGGTTCATTGGAGGGGCAAGGTCACTAAGCAGAGAAAAAGCGGAAGAAAGAATAAAGGAACTTAAAAAACTTTTAAAACTTGAGGATCTGGATAAAAAATGCGGTATACTATCAAAGGGAAACAAACAGAGAGTCATCATAGCTGCTGTACTGCTCCCCGATACGGATATTTTGATCCTTGATGAACCAACATCCGGTTTAGACCCAATAGAAGCGTATGAAATAAAGAAAATACTTAAAAATCTGGGCAAGAAAAAACTTATACTTCTTAGTTCCCACATCCTGGATGAAGTAAAGGAACTCTGCAAGGAAGTGATATTCATAAATAACGGAAAAATAATCGCTTCCGGCCCGATAAAAACAATAGAAAAGAAATTCGGCAGAGGAAAAGGACTGGAGGAAGCGTACATAAATATTTTCAGAGGGAAGAATGGAAATTAGGCCTTTTTATGCGTTTTTCAGCGCCCAGATGAAGCTGCTTAAAAACCAGATAGTAGCTTTTTCATTCTTATCTATCATTTTAGTAGCAGGTTTTTCTTTCCTTGCCTTGAAAGGAAATTTCGATACGAGTGAATTTTTTGAGAGTTTTGGATTGATAGTATGGATAATGATAGGATTAGTAGGCTCAAACATCTCTGCGAGAACTGGAGCGGGCGACTTTTCTGAAAAGACCGGCTTGATAGTATTAACGCAGCCTGTTGACAGAAAAACAATAATCATATCCAAGATAACTGCATGCTTCGTTTCAATGATTTTGCCTTTAGTCGTAATTTACGCTGCAGGTTTATCGTCCGGTTTAATTATATATAAAGAGTCAATACCGAATATCTTTTCATCGTTCGGCTTTTCACTGTTATATTCATTTTCTTTTATATCATTTGTGATAGGGATAAGCACGGTTTCAAAGGATAAGAACATACCATTGACTGCCGGTTTAACAGTCTCATTACTAGCAGTTTTTGTCTTTGCAGTGTTTGGAAAACTTTTGGGTATAGAACCGTGGTTTTTCTTACCTTACGGAGGACTGATAATAAGCAGTATTTCTACGATACCAGCGCTGCCGCACGTTAATCCAGGGAACTTCTTCTTTTATTACATCCCGTATGTGTGGGAAGCCGTATTGATCATGTTAATTTACACGGCGATATTTTTGTCCATATCCGTGATCGCTTACTCGAAAAAAGAAGCTACGAATCTGTGAGAGATTTTGTTCAAATATTTATCAGCTTCTTGAATTCACTTAAACTGCTTACTTTATTATCACCGGATGCCTTCAAAAGCCTGTTCTTAACGGCTAAATCAAACTTATCAAGCTTCATGTCAGATATAAGGCCGAAATCGACGTCGATCTGGTCCAGTTTTCTAAACGAACTGAAAAGATTCCTTGTGATCGACTGCGGTTCGCTCAGCTTTCCCAACACTATCACTTTCATCCCTTTAAAATTGCTTAAGTACTCCTTTGGACAGATTACCGCGAATTTGGCTTTTTTAACCGATAGATAAGCCGCGGCTTTTTCCATATCTCTGAAATCATCGAAAAGAAACAGACTCTTCCTTGGAGAATAATGCCGGTATTTCATCCCTGGAGAGAGAGCTTTCCCATTTTTTATGGTCTTGTTTATATCCTTTGGGACGGTTATCTTTCCAAGGACTTTTGAGAGTTCATCCACGTCAAATGCTCCCGGCCTTAAAAGCCTGTACCTTTTTCTGCTGATATCTACTACAGTTGACTCTATACCAAACCTGCTTTTTCCACCGTCTATTATCATGGATACTTTGCCTCTAAAATCGTAGACTGCATGACTGACTTCTGTAGAGCTTGGAAAAGTGGATATATTAGCACTGGGCGCAGCAATCGGCCGTCCTAACTCCTTTATGAGAGATAAAGCTATTTTATTGCTGGGCATTCTTACTGCTACCGTATCTAACCCCGCTGTGACTACCTTTGGTAAACTCTTTCTTTTAAGTATAAATGTTACAGGGCCTGGCCATAGTATTCTAATTTTCTCAAGTGTTTTATCATCTACAAAAGCTATTTTATTTAATTGCTTTAAATCGCAGATATGGACTATCAGAGGATTATCTGCGGCTCTTTTCTTTACCTTGAATATCTTCTTACATGCCTTTGAATTAAATGCGTCAGCCCCTATACCATAGACAGTCTCTGTTGGAAAAATAACGAGATTACCCCTCTTTATTTGGATCGCAGCTTCTTTTATTTTATTGATATCTATCTTGCTTTCATTAATTTTTATTATCTTTGTCATAAACTTATCTGTATTTGATTTCATTAATATTTCACTCGTTTACATGATTAAGATGCTATAAATTTATATGCCATTTGATTTCCACTTTCTGAAATTTACATTATTAAATAACATCAGAGTTAGTACTAAAATTAGTATAAATATAAACGTTATTTTAAAACCAAAACGATCTATTGAAACACCAGATAACATCGGAAGAACTACTCCTATACTCATCATTATGGCAAAAAAATAACTATTTGCGGTATTTCTAAACTTCTCTTTAAAAGATCTGCCTATCGTAATTATGGAAAGAGGATAAGCTAAACCATGCGGTACCCCAAGTATCATAAAAGAAATAATGAAAACGTAGATATTATTGGATAGTATCATTACTATTATTCCTGCTGTCGTTAAAGCTATCGTAAGATTCATCATTAGCCGGACATTGTTTGCAGGCTTAAATGAGAGATACAATCTAAAAAGAAAAGAAGTCAGAAAAAACATTGAAAATATTAGAGTTACTGTTGATAAAGATATGTTGAATGTATCCTTTTCATATATACCGGCAAATGCGATCAAAACTGCAAAGGGAATGTTATATGCCATTATATTTAAAATAGCCGAACGGAACCCGTAATTTGAGAAAACATTTACCTTTACGGATTTTTTCCTTTCTTTCGGGAACTTCATAAAGAAGGATAGGATAAACGAAAAAATCCCAAATACTGCAAAAACAAGAAAAACTTGTTTTATGTTTAAAAAATTAAGCAATTCTGACTCTATTAATGGCCCGATTATAAGACTTAAACTTAAAGCAACCGTATAAAGTGCAAGTGTTCTCTCTCTTATTTTTCGATCTTTAAATAAGCCCGCTGCGGTGATTAAATTCGGCATTATAAACCCTAATAAAACCCCCATAACCGCACTTAAAACCCATATGCTATAAAAATTAGACATGGATATCCCAAAAAATACGATAAAGTAAAAGAAATTTGAGATGATAAAGGCTATTCTCCTTTTATGAGAGTCCATCCTTGCATTTAAAATTGCAGTAGAAACAAACGTAGTAAATGACAATAAAGCGGCTATTAGGCCCACCTCTGTCTGAGAAAATCCAAAATAGTATTTTACAAGTAATGGCACAGAAGTTGTAAGCATGTTATTACTTGCTCGTATCAAAAATGTAATTAAAAGTATTATCAAAATTACATAAATAAACGACAACTTATCTTTATTTAACATTTTACCTGTATTTATTTTCATTGCCTTAGATAATAATTTCTACTTGCACAAAAAAGCCAGCCTAATGCAAGACAGACGATTCCTATCAAGCTAGTACTTCAATTAATACGCACTAGAAATTTATATCTGTGCTTAATCGGATTTATGATG
>JABEBX010016831.1_pt1 | contig 15304 bp, 10 predicted proteins | sample 7245971 | NCBI WGS metagenome assembly JABEBX01 (sample SAMN14506365, study PRJNA622280) | hot springs metagenome | biome: hot spring [ENVO:00000051]|acidic hot spring [ENVO:00002120]; feature: spring [ENVO:00000027]|sediment [ENVO:00002007]; material: sediment environment [ENVO:01001048]... | reverse complement strand
CCTGCAGATACACCAGGGAGAGGTTGTCGGTCTGCTTGGCCCCAATGGCGCCGGCAAGACGACGTCGTTTTACATGATTGTGGGTCTGGTGCGTCCGGATTCCGGCCGTATCCTCAGCAACGGAGCCGACATCACTCGGATTCCGATGTATCTGCGCGCCCGCGAGCATAGAATCAGCTATCTTCCGCAAGAGCCATCCGTCTTCAGAAACCTCTCCGTTGAGGAAAATATCCTGGCGGTTCTGGAGACGCTGCACTCGACCTGGGAGGATCGCCGCCAGCGTGCGGAGAGTCTGATCTCTCAGTTGAACCTGGGCCACGTCCGCAGAACCCGCGGGTATGCGCTGTCGGGTGGAGAGCGCCGCCGGGTTGAGATTGCCCGCTGCCTGGCGATTGAGCCCGCGTTCATTCTGCTGGACGAACCGTTTTCGGGAATCGATCCCATTGCCGTACTGGAGCTTCAGCAGATTATCTTCGAACTCAAGGAGTCGGGCATCGGGGTTCTCATCACCGACCATAACGTTCGGGAGACGCTGTCGGTAACCGACCGCGCCTACATCATCAACGAGGGAGCTATCTTCCGGACTGGAACGCCGGGAGAGTTGGGGCGCGACCTCGAAGTGAAACGCGTCTACCTTGGGGAAGGGTTTTCGCTGGTTTAGGGTGGATCTTCTGGCCCGGTGAAGAGAGCGATTTCAAGGCGCCGCAACGCTGTTGAGGCCAATCCTCCCGCCCCTGCGAGCGGAATCGGGCGCTCCGTGGGGCCGATTGGGAGGTGGGGTACCTCTTTTGGTTCATGGGTTTAGGAGTTTTCGCGGTTTACGCGCTAAACTGGCCCCTAGCGTGCTTGCGGTTTTGGCTGGAGCATGGCTGGATATTCTGCGAGGCAGTCGAGAGGTAGGCCCAATTGTTGCAACCACACTTAAGCGTCAAGCTATCCCAACGCCAGGTACTCACACCGGGGTTGGTTCAGATGGTGAGCGTCCTGGCGCTCAACAAGCTTGAGCTTAAGGACATGATCAATGAGGAATTGATTGCAAATCCGGTTCTGGAGGAGCTCGATGAGTCCACCGAGACGCTGGATGAGCGTTCGGCGCGGGAGGGCGAGCGAGAGCGGAGTGCTCAGGACACTACTGACGCTACTGTGGAGCAGGGGAAGAAGGAAGCAGACCCATTCGACGAGATCGATTTTGGAAGCTACTTCCAGGACTATCTCGATCCTGGGTTCAAGACTGAGTCGAACTTTGAAGACCTCGATAAACCTTCGTTCGAGCAGTTTCTCTCGCAGCCGAGTACGTTGACCGACCATCTTTTGTGGCAACTCGGCTCGCTTACGCTGAGCGAGAATGTGATGGCCGCGGCGGAACTGATCGTGGGAAATCTGAATGAGGATGGCTATCTGGCGGCGAGCGCGGAGGAGCTCGCTGATTCGCTCTCTGGAGTTCTGCCTGGCGTTCTGTCGAGTCCGGAGATGACCGCCGCGGCTCGCCTGGCCCTGATCGAGCGGGCTCGATCGGTCATCTCCAAGCTTGATCCCGCGGGCGTGGGCGCCCGCGACCTGCGGGAGTGCCTGCTTTGGCAGTTGGAGACGCTTCGGCATGAGTTGGAGGAGGCCGCAGTCCGGCACCCGAGGCAAGATGGAGAGATCCCCCTGGCCGAGCAGCGGCTGGTGACGATTGAGACCGCCGTTCTCATCGTGAGCCAGCATCTTGAACTGTTGCAGAAGAAGGACATACGCGAGCTGGTCCGGCTCTGCCGGCGTCCTGCCGAGGGGGTTAATGAGGCTGTGGATCTGATCCGATCCCTGGATCCCAGGCCGGGCCAACGCTACAGCCAGGTGGAAGCCAGGCTGATTGAACCGGATGTGGCCTTTATCAAGCGGGACGACGAGTACGTTGTGGTGATGAATGACGAAGACATGCCAACGCTTCGGCTCAACAAGAGCTATCGGCGGCTGCTTCGGGAGAAGACGTCGGACCGAGAGGTTCGAGACTACGTCAAGGAGCGTTACAAGTCTGCGATTCAGTTACTGCGCAACATCGAACAGCGCAAGAACACCATCGTTCGAACCTGCGAGATTATCGTCCGTCGGCAGCGGGAGTTTCTGGATCGAGGTCTTGAAAGCCTGCATCCAATGATGATTAAGGAGGTAGCAGAGGAGATTGGAGTTCACCCCTCTACCGTGAGCCGCGCCGTGGCAAATAAATATGTACATACTGCACAAGGCGTTTATGAGCTAAGGTTCTTCTTCTCTGAAGGGGTTGGGGGACCGGAAGGGGGGGACTTGCCACTTCTCCTATTAAAGAGGAAAGTGAAGAAACTGATTGAAGAGGAGGATCCTCGCAAGCCCTGGACGGATGAGTATCTTGCCGCGGAGCTTCAGCGGCAAGGAATCCAGGTAACGCGCCGGACAGTGGCTAAATATCGAGAAGACATGCAAATTCCGAGTACACACCAGAGACGCCAGCGTTAGCACTCTTCAGGATCTGGCGGCCCATGGGCATCTCACAGGTCTCAACCGCGGCATAACCGCTGCAAGGAGAATGCTTCATGATCATCGAATATACCGGACGTCGCACTTCCATCACTCCCCAGATCAAATCGATTGCCGAGGCCGGAATGGAACGGGTTGACCTCGTCGCCAACCGTTGTACGGGTGCCCAGGTGATCTTGAGTGAAGATAAGTACCGCAAGATTGTCGAGGTTCGTGTGCAGTGCCGGAATGAGGCCTTGGTGGCCAAGTGTGAGTCCGCCGAGATGGAAGTTGCCCTTCGCGATGCTTTGCAAAAGGTGGAGTTGCAGGCGATCCGGCATAAGGAACGCTACGCGACGGTTCGGGACCATCCCCGTACCGCGCCTGTAGTACCTGCTTAGTGCAAACCCTGACGGCGCCCTCCAGGAATCAAAGTCTGGAGGGTGGCCGCTCATGGTAGATGCCGCGATCGCCGATGCTACGATCTCTGATGCTACGATCTCTGATGCTACGATCTCTCCATGTGCTCCGCTAACGCAAAGGTTTCTGCCCAGGCAATGAAGCCCGCGTCCAAACCTGCCAGCCGGGCCAGCCGGACATCGCCGGCCAGCCGGAGAACGAAAGCTGGGCGGCGATCGGTTGATCGGGAACCGCGGGAGTTGGTGATACTTACCGGGCTATCTGGGGCAGGGAAGGCCTCCGCGCTGAAGGCATTTGAGGATCTGGGGTTTTATTCCGTCGACAATCTCCCACTCGATTTGATTCCACGATTCGCGGATCTGGTGGCAAAGTCAGCGGAGATTACGCATGCGGCGCTGGTGGTGGACGTTCGCGAGGGCAGCCGCCTTGACCGGTTCCCGTCCATCCTGGTGAAGGTGCGCAAGGTTCTGCCGACGCGGGTGGTCTTTCTGGAAGCATCGGAGGATGCTCTGATTCGCCGCTTCTCCGAGACCAGGCGGCCGCACCCTCTGGGCCGCGGGGAAACCGTGCTTGCTTCCATACGGGCTGAGCGCGAGCGGCTGGATCCGGTTCGCAATGTAGCGGACATTCTCCTCGATACGTCCCAGTTCAACGTGCATGATCTCCGAGCGCACATCAACGGCGAGTTCACCCGTGGAGCGGGGAAGAACGAGCGGAATCTCACCATCTCGGTGATGAGTTTCGGTTTCAAGAACGGCGTGCCAAGCGATGCGGATCTGGTCTTCGACGTTCGATTTCTTCCGAATCCGCACTTTGTCCCCGAGTTTCGGCATCTGACCGGCAAGCATCCCAAGGTGGCCAAGTATGTGCGGCAGTTTCCGCAGACCCGAGAGTTCCTTGACAAGGTTACGGATATGCTGACGTTCCTTCTGCCGCATTACATCCATGAAGGCAAAAGCTACCTGACGATCGGTATCGGATGTACCGGCGGACAGCACCGGTCGGTGATGATTGCCGAAGAGATGAAGAAGCGCCTGGGCGCCGCAGGGTACCGGGTGAAGTCCGCTCATCGCGATATGCCCCGATAAAGCAATTTTTCTGGAGGTGGTTTGCGACGCCTCGGCGTCCGGCGCACACAGTAGACTATGTGTTGATGAAGACTGTCTTCGGCAAGGGTGTTGAACGTATGGGCGCTGCAGAGGATGCGGGGAGGACCGCATGAGGCTAGTCCTCCGCCTTTTGAACTACATGCGGCCGTACGTGCTGTATTGGGTTGTGTCGGTGATGCTGATGGCCGCGGTGGGCGCCCTGATGGCCTTCCGGGTGCTGCTCATCAAGCCCATTATCAACAACGTTTTGAGTGCGGCGTCGTCTCCCCGCACTGTTCTCAACTTCGTTATCCCCAATAGCCACGTTCATCTGAACTTGCAGTTCCTGGTGCCGAGCCGAATTCACAATGCCTGGGACGTAGTCGCGGTGGCGCTGGTAGCTTCGGCAATTGTCAAGAACATCTGCGACTATCTTGGAACGCTGCTGGCGAACAAGGCCGGCTTCGGGATGGTCACGGATCTTCGCAACGACCTGTACAACACGCTGTTGCGGCGCTCGACGGCCTTCTTTCAGCGCCATACCTCCGGGACCCTCATCTCCGCGCTGATCAACGACGTGGATCGTATTCAGCAAGCCATGGCGACGGTGATGAGCGACTTTCTTCAACAGCTCTTCACGCTGCTGTTCATGATCGGAACCGTGGTCATCGTGGGTGGTCGCATGACCTGGGTGCTGATCGTCTTCGTGCCGGTGATTGTTTTATCGACCCGACGGGTGGGAAGCAGCGTGCGCAGGACGACGCGGCGTGGTCAGGACAAGCTCGCGGAGATTCAGAACATCGTCCAGGAGACGATCACGGGCAACGGCATTGTGAAGGCGTTTGGCATGGAAAACTGGGAGATGAACCGTTTTCGCCGCGCCGCGGACCGGCTCCTGTCGGCGAATATGCGCCGGGTAGCCGTGCAGTCGATCTCTTCGCCTCTCATGGACGCGCTGGGCGCGGTTGCGATCGCTCTGCTGCTCTTCTTTGGACGGCAGTTCATCCTGCACGGTGGAACCGCGGGCGACTTCATCACGTTTCTCATCGCGGTCATCGCCTTGTATGACCCGGTACGCAAGATGCCCATCTACTACAACGCCTTTCAGCAGGCGGTGGGGGCCAGCGAGAATATCTTCCGCTTCATAGACGCGCAGGATGAGGTTCTGGAGCGGAAGAAGGCGATCCCGATCAAGGGATTCGATGGTCTGATCGAGTTCCGCGATGTGCGCTTTGGCTATGACCGGGATGGAGCGTGCAAGGAGATATTGCATGGAGTGTCGCTGACCGTTCGCCGTGGAGAGGTTGTCGCGTTGGTTGGACCGAGCGGCGCCGGAAAGTCGACGCTCGTGAATCTGCTTCCACGGTTTTACGATGTGACCGGCGGCGCGATCTTTCTGGATCAACATGACGTGCGCGATCTGACCCTCGTATCGCTGCGCAAGCAGATTGGAAAGGTCACGCAGGAGACCGTGCTATTCAACGATACGGTTCGAAACAATATTGCGTACGGACAGCCGGATGTTCCCATGGAGCGCATCATTGCCGCGGCCGAGGCTGCTTTTGCCCATGGTTTTATTGAACGGCTTCCGCAAGGCTACGGCACGCTCATCGGCGAGCGAGGAACCAGACTGTCCGGCGGAGAGAGACAGCGGCTCGCCATTGCGCGCGCACTGCTGAAAGATGCTCCTATTCTGATTCTGGATGAAGCGACCTCCTCGCTGGACACCGAAAGTGAGGCGGCTGTCCAGGCGGCGCTGGGGAACTTGATGCAGGGGCGCACGGTCCTCGTCATTGCCCACCGGCTTTCGACCGTCCGGCGAGCGGACAGGATTGCCGTGCTGGAGATGGGGCGTATTACCGAGGTTGGCTCCCATGAGGAGCTGTTGAAGCGGGGTGGAACCTACAGCCGGCTGTATCAGCTCCAATTTGGCGATGAAGAGCATCTGCCAGGGGATGCCGCGGAGGGCACTGCCTGATGCGTTTCGAGATTCGATGATCGCGGAGGCGGCAGAGGGCACCGCATTCGGTTTACACTACAGCCAACGAGTCTATGGCCGGAATACTCTTCATTGTCTCCGCACCCAGTGGGTCGGGTAAGTCTACGCTGGTCAACGAGGTTCGGCGCCTTGTTCCGGGGCTGGACTTTTCGATCTCTTTTACGACACGCAAGCCTCGCGGATCGGAGGAGGATGGCCGAGAGTATCACTTCACCAGCCGCGAACGCTTTGAGGAGATGATCGCGAAGGGTGAGTTTCTGGAGTGGGCCGAGGTCTTTGGGAACTACTATGGGACAGCGCTGGCCGCGTTGGACCTTGCGCGAGAGCATGGCACAGACCTGCTGCTGGATATCGATGTTCAAGGCGCCCAGCAGGTGATGAATCGGGCGACCAAGGCGGTATCCATCTTTATCCTGCCGCCGAGCCCCGAGGTTCTGGAGCGAAGGCTGCGCAATCGCAGCCAGGCGGAGGGCGTGCTCAACGAAGACATCATCGAGGCTCGGCTAGCCGAGGCTCGCAACGAGTTGGGGATGATGGAAGACTACAAGTATGCGCTGGTGAACGATGTCCTCGATCAGGCTGCTTTGGAGATGCGAGCGATCGTGCTGGTGGCGCGGGGTGAGGCGAATCCGGAGGAGGGAGATCTTGCATCTCAATGCATCACCGGAGCCAGATCGCCGCGGCTGGAGGCGGCTCTGGCGAGCTTTGGCGTGGCCGCGGCCGATGTTTGATGCCGCTCGACGGACCATCCACATGAAACTTGCTATAAGATAGATCATTCATAGATCACTCTCTGGAGGTTCGCCGATGTCCGGCAAGGATCTACTCCTCAACCGATACAGCCTTGTGAAGGGCGCGGCACGGCGCGCGCGCCAGCTACAGGCAGGGGCCCCATCCCTTGGGGTCTCCAACTCCTTGAAGGCATGCCGCGTGGCTGAGGACGAGGTTCGTGTGGGGAAGGTGACCTATACGGTTACCCCCAAATCTGAACCGCTGACGCCGTTTGAGAGATGATGCCACCCGCCTCCGAACAAGAGTTGCTGGCTTACGTGCAATACCTGCGCGATATGGGGGTATACGATCTCTACGTCCGAGAGGCTCCGGGCCATCTGCTTCCCGATGCACTACGGCAGAGGCTGTCTTCAGCGGCTCATCGGTTGGAAGCTTCCCATCAGCCGGCCTCCCCTCAGGCTGCGAACTCCCCGGCACAGCATGCTGCGCGGGTGTCTCTCCCAACCGCGTCCGGGTCCACTCCGCACAGTCCGTCCATGAATAAGCCGCCGTCACTTGATTCTCTCGCTCCGTTGCCTGCACAGATCCTACCAGCGGCCGACCGGACGGCTGCGCTCGACTCCGTTCGCATGGAGATTGGGGATTGCAAGCGTTGTCCGCTGGCGTATGCGGGCAGACACAACATTGTCTTTGCCGCTGGAAGTCCCAACGCCCGGCTCATGTTCGTGGGCGAGGGGCCGGGTGCGGACGAGGACGCCAGCGGCGTGCCGTTCGTCGGCAAAGCCGGCCAACTGCTCAATAACATGATTGCCGCCATGGGACTCGCGCGCGAGGAGGTCTACATCGCGAATATTGTCAAGTGCCGCCCTCCCGGGAACCGGACACCCGAGTTCCTTGAGGCGACTACCTGCTCGACGTTTTTGCTCCAGCAGATTGATATCGTGCGTCCCGAGGTCATTGTGGCGTTGGGAGCGACGGCGGCGACCTACCTGTTGGGCGTGAAGCAGTCGCTGGCATCCTTGCGCGGGCAGTGGTTTGCGGCGCGGGGGGCGAAGGTCGCAGTCACCTACCATCCCGCCTTCTTGCTGCGTGATCCCCGCCAGAAGGCCGAGGCGTGGAAGGATCTGAAGCGGGTCATGGCAGAGATGCATCTTGCCCCACCGAAGCGCGCGGAATAAGGTCTTCGGGTGGTTCTTTTCCGGCAGTTGCGGGCGGAGTTGTTTGGTGGGAGAGCCCAACCCCTGCTAGACTAAGTTGGCGGCAGGGGGGCGAGTATTCATCGGCTTGCTGGCGCGATAGAGGGTGTGGGGCTGTAGCTCAGCTGGGAGAGCGCCTCGTTCGCAACGAGGAGGTCAGCGGTTCGATCCCGCTCAGCTCCACCATGTTTCACCTGTTTCCACCCGGACGGTGATCGAAGCTCCAAGCCGGCTCTGGCTGTTGAGGTTGCGGGAAAATGCCTTATTTCGAGCGAAATTCATCCAAATGCATTCCCTCAGGGGCTAAAGCCCGGTGATTCCGTTGCCTTTATGGCGCGGCTAAAGCCGCGCCCTTTCAAAGCGTCGAGTTTTTCCGCAGCCTGTGTTGTCCCCGGCCGGATGGCGTGCGGAGGGATGGGGTCGCCGCAGAGGGATGGGGGATTGCAGCCAGCATGATTGCGCGTTCATGACCAGCGGGATGCGTCTCCTTGGTTCCCTACGGCCACGATGCCTGTGAAGAAGATGGTCCAAGCGCGTTTTGAACCATGTTTGGTTCGTGTTATCCACTGAATTCATGAAATCCACACGTTAAGGCCTTGATCGACAAGGGGCGGCGAAGGATACTCGCCCTAGGGTCTGCCGCATATGGTGGCAGCTATTCGCTGAGCACTAAGAGACGGGCGCCGTGAGCCGATACAGCCGTGAAGACGTTCTGCGCATTCTCAAAGTACCGATCCGCCAGCTTGCGGCGTGGGAGAGGGCTGGATTAATCGCAGCCTCGGAGACCTACTCATTTGATGGACTGGTGCACCTGCGGAAGTTGCGCGATCTCGCGGCGACTCGTATCTCCGTCAGAAGCATTCGGCAATCTGTTGCTGCTATGCAGCGCGTCTCCGGGATGACGAATCCACTGATGGAGTCGGTGGCGGTTCTGTATGGATCCAAACTCGCCTTTCGGCAGTGGGGCGCACTGGTCGATCCAATGACGCGGCAGATGGCCTTCGACTTTGAGCTTGCGCCCGCGAACGGAATCGCTGTTGTACGGAAGAATGGGCAGGATCTCTCGCCCGCGGATACGGACCTGCACGAGAAGTTTCTGCGCGCGGTACGGCTGGAGGATATTCCCGGGCGACTGGAAGAGGCGAAGACGCTCTATCAGAGCATTCTCGAGTTGCAGCCCGGACATGCGGCCGCGGCCATCAATCTCGGGACCATCTTCTACAACGAAAAAGCGTTCGTACTGGCGGAGCAGCGATATCGTCAGGCGGTGGAGGCGGATCCGGAGTATGCCCTGGCATTCTTCGATCTGGGCAACGTACTCGACGAACAGCAGCGGATGGAAGAGGCCATTGAGGCCTATCGGCGGGCCCTGGCGCTGGTCCCCCAATACGCTGACGCGCATTACAATCTTGCGCTGGCGTACGAACGCATTCAGGAGCCGCGCAAAGCGCTTCGCCATTGGACGACGTATACCAGGCTCGATCCAACGGGTCCCTGGGCCAGTCACGCGCGGAGCCAGGCACGAAAGATCCTGGGCGGCGAGCGTCTGGCGATCGTTACCAGACATGGTCGCACCATGCGGATTGCCGGATAGAGCAATTTTCCTGTAAGTGGTTTGCAACGCCTTGGCGCCCATGGGCGCCGAGGCGTCGGACTGCACCTCCAGGAAAATTGCTCTAGCGCCAACGGCGCGACCTATACCAGCCCAGGCCGTTCCACCCCAACGAGCACTTTTGCTCGTTGGGGGTGGAGGCCTGGGTTCACGTCCAGAACGGATAGAGAGGGCTGAAGGCCCGAAATATCGGGCTTTCCATGCTGCGGAAAAACTCGCTCACGAGTAACCAGTTTCTGACTCGATGGAGGGGGCCGAAGGCCCGTGAGGAGCCTCACCGGAAACAAGAGCTTGCCGAGGGGATATCTTGCCTTGGAAAGGCGCGGCTGTTCTCCTCCAAATCACCACAAAATCGTCCTCCTGAGCGGAGGCTCTCGCGGCTTTATGCGAGAGCCGGAGTCCCGAGGCGAAGCCGAAGGGTCCGTCCTGAGCGCAGACGAAGGAACCTGCCACCAAGCTTGTTTCACCTCAAATGTCCGCCGCTTTCTGGCAAGAATCAAGTGCCATATCTCGCCAGAACGGGGCAGGCCCCGCTGATACGCCGTAGATTCTCGCCAGAAAGGTCCTGACATCGGTGATAGAACGCGCTTGGCGGCAGGTCCTTCGACTACGCGCTACGCGCTTCGCTCAGGATGACAGATTTTGGGGGGCACTGGAGAGACACAGCCTCACCACAAGCCAGTTTCTGACTCGATGGAGGGGGCCGAAGGCCCGTGTGGAGCCTGTTTAAGATCCTGCGGAGTGCGTCTCCTGCCTTGAAAGGGTGCGGCTTCAGCCGCGTCGCAGGAGCAGGCGACGGTCGCGGCTTCAGCCGCTGAGGGAATGCCTGCTGACCAGCCGTTTCCTGAGGGGCTAAAGAGGTTGCGGAAAAAGGCCTTGCTGGGGGTCGAAATCCGCCCAAACGCATTCCCTCAGGGGCTAAAGCCCGTTGATTCTGTTGCATTTATGTACGGGCTAAAGCCCGTACCCTTCAAGCTAAAGCCCGTACCCTTCAAGCGAAAGCGCCCTTTCAAAACGTAGCGTTTTTCCGCAGCCGGTTGGAGCCCCTGAGGCAAGTGACTCCGGGCGATGCTATGGGTTGGTACTGGTATAGGTTGCGCCATTGGCGCCTGGCGGGATGGCAGCCGGTCCCGCTTATCGCTCAGAGGTTATGTCCCTGCGTTTCCTGAGCGATCAGCCATGGGATAAACTCCGATGCGAAGCAGAAAATCTTTTGCATTGCCAAGGAGACGTTTGCCTGATGGCTGAACACACGACCTTTCGTCCTTTTGTTCCAGCAAATGAAGACCAAAAGGAGCTGTCGGTACGGGCACTTCTGCTGGGCTCGATCTTCGGTGTCATCTTCGGTGCGGTGACGGCGTATGTGGGACTTCGCGCCGGCCTGACGGTCGCTGCAAGTATTCCAATTGCGGTCTTGTCGATCACGATTCTGAGATGGTTTGGCCGGGCGACGATCCTGGAGAACAATATCGTGCAGACGACTGGCAATGCGGGCCAGTCGATTGCCTCGGGCGTGATCTTTTCCTTGCCCGCGCTGATTTTTTTAGGGTTCGATCTTGAGAGTTCGCGCATCTTTGCGTTGGCTCTCTTTGGCGGCTGGCTGGGCGTCCTGTTCATGATTCCCCTGCGGCGGCAGTTGATCGTCGAGGAGCACGGGGTTCTGACGTATCCGGAGGGGACAGCCTGCGCGGACGTGCTGCAATCGGGGGAGCGCGGCGGCTCCTTCGCCAGCCGGGTGTTCTTTGGGCTTGGCTTAGGCGCGTTGTACACGCTCTTCCAAAATGGAAATCTTCTGAGTCTGTTTCCAGCTACGCCAAACTGGTCGCCGGACTTCGATCCGCATGGACAGCAGATTCTGAAAGGCGCCGCGATTCGGGCGGATGTGACGCCGGAGTACCTGGGCGTGGGGTACATCATCGGGATTCGGGTGTCGTCGATCATGCTGGCCGGTGGCGTGTTCAGTTGGCTGGTGCTGATGCCTGCGATTGTCTTCTTTGGGAAACATCTATCAGGGCCGTTGTATCCGGGGGTGACACCGATCTCGCAGATGAGCCCCAGCGATCTTTGGTCGGCGTATGTGCAGCCCATGGGAGCGGGGGCTGTGGCGGCCGCCGGGTTGATCACGTTGTTGCGGACGGCGCCGACCATTGTGAGCGCGCTTACCTCCGGCTTCGCCAAGATGGGGTTCAAGTGGGGCTCGAATAAGGGCGGAAGAGCGGGCAAGCCCCTGCGTACCGAGAACGATATTCCGATGAGCGTGGTGGTTGGCGGGAGCCTGGCGCTGGTGGTGCTGATGGCCCTCTTTCTGGAACTCAAGCCGATTCCGGGAGCGCAGGTGGGGTGGTTGGCCAACCTGCTGGCGGCGCTGCTGGTGGTGGTCTTTGGGTTTCTGTTCGTTACCGTGGCGTCGCGGATTGTGGGCATCGTGGGATCCAGCGCGAACCCGGTGAGCGGGATGACGATTGCCACGCTGATGGCTGTGGCGGCGATCTTCCTGGTGAAGGGATGGACCGCGCCGGCCTTTGGGGCTCTGGCGATCACGATCGGCGGCGTGGTGTGCATTGCGGCGGCCAACGCGGGCGATACGAGCCAGGATCTGAAGACGGGGTTCCTGATTGGAGCTACGCCATGGAAGCAGCAGGTAGCGGTCATGGTGGGTGTGATCGTGTCCGTGTTCTCCATTGGGGCCACGTTGAACGCTATGAACAGGGGGTTGGAGAGCTTCCAGCCGATGCCCGCGGTACAGGCGATCTCGCTGGCGGCGCTGCCGAGCGGCATGACTAACCAGGGGTACTTCCGACGGGACCGTTTGATGCTGACGGTTCAGCCTCCCGCGGGAAGTTCAGCCGCTCCGACACATGAGGAGGTGCCGGATGCGAACCGCTATATTGTGTTGAACTCCATTGGGTCGGCGACGTTGCGGAATGGAAAGTACCTGTACGATCCAGCGACCGGGAAGATCGAGGTGCAGTGGATTCAGGGGATTGGAAGTGCGAAAGCTGCCGCTCCGCAGGGACGGTTGATGGCGACGGTGATTAACGGCATCCTGAGCCGGAAGCTGCCGTGGAGCCTGGTGCTGCTGGGCGTGGCGCTGGTGATTGGGATCGAGCTACTGGGCGTGCGCTCGCTGACCTTTGCGGTGGGAGCGTACCTGTCGATTGGCACGACGTTGGCGATCTTCTCAGGCGGCGTAGTACGATGGATGGTGGACCGGGCGCTGGAGAAGAGCGGTCAGGGGCCGAAGACGGGCACCGAGGGCGAGATCTCATCGGGGAGTCTGTATGCTTCTGGATTGATCGCCGCGGGCGGAATCATGGGGCTGCTGGGCGTGGGCATCAACCTGTATGAGGGAGCTACGGGCAAGATGGTTCCGCAGTTCTCCCCGAGCAATCCGGCCTACAAAGATTGGGTAAGTGTGATCTGCTTCGCAGCGCTGGCCTTCAGTTTGTATTACTTTGCCAGAAAGCCGCTGGAGTCGGAGAAGATTTTGGAAGTGGTTGAGAAAGAGGAATAATTGATGAAGCGTTGGATTGCGATGTTGGTGGTGGTGCTGATGGTGGCGCCGGTGATGGCGCGGGCGGATCAGGCATCCAAGCAGGCGAAGGTGAAGGAACTGTTTGCCGCAATGCACATGGATCACAACCTGGACAGGATGAAGGCCTCGATGGAGCAACAGGTGCATATGACGGCGGAATCGGTCTCCGGATCCGGGCCCCTGACGCCGGCCAAGCAGAAGCTAAAGCAGAACTACATCAACGGCGCGATGAATGCGGTGAATGCGAGCTTTGGCTGGACGGTACTGGAGCCGGAGTATGTGAAGCTGTACGCCGAGAGCTATACCGATGCCGAGCTGGACGGCATGCTGGCGTTCTATAAGTCGCCGGCTGGGCAGGCGATGCTGGCCAAGACGCCGCAGATTCTGGCTGGCGTGATGGAGATCGTGCATGGCCGCATGGGAGTTTTTGAGCCCAGGATGCAGGCGCTGCAGGATGCGTATGTGAAGCAGATGTCGGGATCGACTGCTGCCAGGCCGGGAGCGGCTCCTGCCGGCCATTGAGAGCTGAGGCAGGAGATTCACTCCGTTCTAAACAGGCCCCTCATGGGCCGGCAGCCCCCTCAACAGAGTCGGAAACCGGTTTTGGTGAGGGGGCGTCTCTCCAGTGCCCCCCAAAATCTGTCATCCTGAGCGAAGCGCGTAGCGCGTAGTCCCGAGGCGGGCCCTTCGGCTGCGCCTCGGGACTACGGCTCTCGCATAAAGCCGCGAAAGCCTTCGCTCAGCGACGATTTTGGGGCGATTTGGAGGGGAACAGCCGCGCCCTTTCAAGGCAAGAGACCCTCCCCGCCAGATCTGGTTTCTGGCGAGGGCGATACGCCACCCAGGCAAGATCGTGCGCGAACGCGCGATGGGTGAATGCCCGAAGTTGCATTGCTCGTGCCCGGGAGGCGGGGTTACAGTTCGGGGTTACAGTTCGAGGATGATGGGCATGATCAGTGGGCGGCGGTTGGCGTTCTTCTGGATGAAGCGCTTGAGGTCGCCGCGGATCTTGTCCTTCATGACGCCGTAGTCGCGGCGCTCCTCGTCGCTGGACTGATCGAGGGTTCTGACGACGATGTCTCTGGCGTTGCGGAGCAACTCGGGATCGTCGGCCGCAAAGCCGCGGGTGGTGATCTCGGGCAGGCCCTCGACCTGGCCGGTGCGCTTGTTGATGGCGATGATGGGGAGGAAGACGCCGTCTTCCCCGATGTGTTTGCGGTCGCGGATCACGGTGTCTTCGACGACGTCGGCGGTGGAGTTGTTGTCGATGCAGACGCGGCCCGTGGTCACCTTGCCGGTCTTTTCGGCCGAGTGCGCGTCGAGCGAGAGCACATCACCATCCTCAAGGAGCAAAACTTTTTCGGGGATGCCGGTGGCGGCGGCGAGCTCGGCGTGGCGCTTCAGGTGGCGGTAGTCGCCGTGGACAGGGATGAAGAACTTGGGGCGTACGAGGTTGATCATCAGGCGAAGCTCTTCCTGGGAGCCGTGGCCGGAGACGTGAATCAGGCCGTTCGCGCCGTCGTCATGGATGACGCGGGCATCGCGGCGCTCGAGATGGTCGATGACACGGTAGATGGCCTTCTCGTTGCCAGGGATGATGCGGGAGCTGAGCAGCACGGTGTCACCGGGCTCGACCTTGGCGAAGCGGTGGTTATCCACGGCGGCGCGGGAGAGGGCGGACATGGGCTCGCCCTGGGTGCCGGAGATGAGGATGCAGAGCTTGCCGGCAGGGGTGTCCTTGATCTGGTTGGGATGGATGATGAGACCGGGGGGCGGATCGATGTAGCCCAGATCCTGGGCGATCTCGGTGGAGTTGTCGATCGAGCGGCCGATGATGGCGACCTTGCGACCGTGCTTGTGGGCCAGCTCCATGGCGATGCGGATGCGATGGATGGAGGAGGAGAAGCAGGAGAAGAAGATGCGCTTCTTGGCGGCTCCGAAGATGTCGTCGAGACGAGGGATCACGGCCTTTTCCCCAGGGGTGAAGCCGGGGCGGTCCACGTTGGTCGAGTCCTGCAGCAGACAGAGGACGTTCTGCTTGCCGAGGTCGGCGAAGGCCTGGAGATCGAAAGGGTGACCGTCGGGCGAGGAGAGGTCGATCTTGAAGTCGCCGGTGTGGAGGACGATGCCGACGGGGGTGTGAATGGCGAGGGAGACGCAGTCGACCAGGGAGTGGGTGACGCGAATGGGAAGGACGGAGAAGACGCCGAGGTTGAAGCGGCGGCCGGGAAGAATCTCGATGAGGTCGGC
>JABEBX010022567.1_pt1 | contig 15308 bp, 17 predicted proteins | sample 7245971 | NCBI WGS metagenome assembly JABEBX01 (sample SAMN14506365, study PRJNA622280) | hot springs metagenome | biome: hot spring [ENVO:00000051]|acidic hot spring [ENVO:00002120]; feature: spring [ENVO:00000027]|sediment [ENVO:00002007]; material: sediment environment [ENVO:01001048]... | reverse complement strand
GTATAGGGTAGTTATATCTAGGAAAGCAGAATAAATGGGTAAAAATTAATTATGCGTATGTTAAAAATTTTTAAGAGGAGGTTATATATATGAGAACGACAGAAGAGTATAAGGAATCGTTAAGGAAATTGCGTCCAAACATCTACAAATTTGGTAAGTTAATCGAGGATGTAACGACAGATCCTGTAACTAAAAGAACTGTAGAAAGTCACGCCCGCTGTTACGCTGCAGCACATGATCCAGAATATGAAAAGATTTTTACTACTACATCAAATCTCACTGGAGAAAAGGTTTTTAGGTGGAATTCTCTTATGATGAGTCAAGACGATGTTATTGCAAATATGAAAGTGAAACGCTCTTGTTACCGTTTAACCGGTACCTGTACTGGTGGAGTATGCGTTGGTTGGAATTGCATGAATACAATGTGGGCTACCACGCACGAAATTGATAAAGAATTTGGTACAGATTACCATGATCGTTTGAAAAAATGGATTCTAAAAGCTCAAAAGGAAGGTATTACGGTTGCAGGGGCATTAACAGACGCAAAAGGAGACAGAAGCAAAAAACCATCTCAACAAGAGGATTTAGATAAAAATATAAGGGTGATAGAAAAAAGAAAAGATGGTATTGTTATACATGGAGCGAAAGTAATGATATGCGGTGTAGCAGCTTCCCACGAGATTTTTGTTTTACCAGGTGGTATCTATGGTGAAGAGGATAAAGATTTTGCAGTAGCGTGTGCTGTTCCAAGAGATATTGAAGGGCTGACTATTGTAGAAGCTACGCGACCAAGTGATTTGCGAGAGTTAGAAGACAATTTTGAAATGCCTCAGACAGGTATTACGCAAGCATATCTGTTTTTTGATCATGTTTTTGTACCAAATGAAAGAGTTTTTATGTGCGGTGAGTATAAATACACACGTAGCTCGATTACTTATTTTACTTCAACGTACAGAGCGTGTATTGGAGCTTGTGTAGCAGGACAAGGAGATGTTATGGTCGGAAGCGCAGTATTAATGGCAAGAGCCAATGGACTGCCTTCAAGAACTTTTAATGACAAAATAACCAGCATGATAATTAACAATGAAGTCACATATGGAGTAGGATTAGGAGCTATAGCAGCAGGCAGTGCTCATGAATCAGGTGTTTATTTTCCTGATCCTCTTTTGGCAAATACAAATAAAGTTATGGTAGCTACTCTACCCTATGAAACAAAAAGGCTTACTCAAGAAATAGGAGGCGGAATTGTAGAAACTGGCTGCATGCCTTCGTATAAAGATTATTCAGACCCTAAACTAGGGCCTGCTATTAAAAAATATTTGAAAGCAGGTGATACATCCGGCGAAACAAGAGCCAAAGCTACAAGGCTTGTTGAATGGTTAACGTTAGGAGCAGGTGTCCCGGGCACTATGCACGGAGGAGGATCTCCTGACGGAGCTCGACTTTTTGTAAAAGCTCTTACTCCTATAGAAAAGTATGTTGATTATGCAAAAAAATTGATTGGAATAGATGAGAACGTGGAAGAGCCTGCAAAAAAGAAATAAGGTAAATTATGCTGCAACGCTTTTAGTAAGCGTTGCAGCATTTTAGGTTTATCTATGCACATTTTATTACAACAGTTTAAATTGTATGGTAATGAGAATTTTTATTATAAAGGAGGTACTTTCTATGATAGACTTTACATTCACACAAGAGCAAGAAGAATTTAGAAAGCAAGTTCAAGATTTTGTCCAATCTAAGGTAGCGCCTAAAGTAAAGGAAATGGAAGAAACAAAGTCGGTTAACCCAGATGTTTTGCAAGCTTTAAAAGATGCAAAACTGATGGGTATTACTATACCTAAAGAGTATGGTGGTCTTGGGCTCGGTTATGTAGCAAGGCTTATCGCTTTAGAAGAAATAGCAAAGGTTTCACCAGGCGTTGCAATGATGCTGCAGATATTTGCTTTAGGTATTGAGCCTATAGTAAAATTTGGAAATAGCGAGCAAAAGCAGCGCTTCCTACCTGGATTAGCAACAGGTGAAAGGCTTGCTACTGTATCAGTCACAGAAGCAAGCGGTGGATCTGACCCTACATCCATTGAAACTACATACACAAAAGATGGAGAGTATTACATCTTAAATGGAAGAAAAGTAATGCTTACCAATGCTCCAATAGCAAACACTATATCTGTATTGGCAAAAGATGCTAATAATCCAAAAGCTTTTTGCACATTTGTTGTAGAAAATAACTTTGAAGGTTTCAAATTAGGCAAAGAGTGGCACGAAATTGGTTTTCGCGGCTGCAGCGTGGGAGAGATTTTGCTCAATAATTGTAAAGTACCTAAAGAAAATTTGCTCGGCGAAGAAGGAAAAGGCATGAGAGTAGCAATGAGTGCCATAGGTGATGTAGGCAGAGGCGGTATGGTTGGGTGTGCTTTAGGTATTATAGATGCGTGTATGGTACAGTAGATGAATCAGTACTTTCTCGCTATTTAAGAGATGCAGCTACGCTTGGGCCTTCTGCTGGCACATCTGATATTATGCTCTATATTATTGCAAAGTCTACGATAGGCTAGGTATAGATAGCTGCAAAAGATGAGAAAATCAATAGTTTTCGTCTTTTGCAGCTTTTCGTTGGTATTAAATTACTTTATCTAAACAATCACAAAAGTCTTTCGTGTATATAAAGTATGTTTGCGGAATCAAAAATATTGCATTATCTAAAAAGCCAAAAAAAACATGCTGGGCTAGATAGTTTCCAATCGCAACTTCAATAATTTTGTAGTTATAATTTTTATTTTCATATAAGCCTAAGACTTTAAAAATCAACTCTTTATCTTTGTAATGTAATTTTTTTAAATTAATGGGAAAATCGTATGTTTTGTAAAAAGTTGGTTTTGAAGCAAATATTTTTTTTAAATCAAGTTTGTAAAATATTCTGCTTTTTTGGCGCCATTTTTTTGCATACAATGTGTCAATGTTGTCATCAACAGTAATAAAACGCCTATCTATTGGTTTTAAACCATAATGGTCTGCAATAATTGCACTGTATAATGCAAATGGATAATTGTCGGTTATGACATGTAAAGTGCCTTGCGGTTTCATTTTATCAACAATTTTTTTAAAAGTAGCTTTGTTAAAAATAGAGTGCTGAATGCGATAAATCTTAAACCACGGCTCTGGAAAATTTACGTATATATTATCAAAACTGTTATTTTCAAATAAATCTAGCGCGTATTTTGCATCATAATTAACAAGTTTTACATTTTCTAGTTTTTGGTTACAACAATTGTTTAAAGCTATTAAATAATCTTTGCCATAAATCTCAATGCCAAAAAAAGCTTCATCTGAATTTTCGCTTGCCAAATCAAGCAAAAATTCACCCCTTCCAAAACCTATTTCTAAGTGGTTTTTAAGCGCATTTAGTTGTATAAGTTTTTTTTGAGCAAAAATTTTTTCAAAGCAATCGCATAATACTATGTGGGTATTGGTAGGTTCTAAATTTTGATAAATAATTTTAGTATTTAAATGATCGGCAATTTTTTTTGCAATTTCAAAAATTGTACTTTTAAGCTCATCTGTGATAATAAAGCGTGTTATCTTATTAAGTTTAATGACTAACAAATCATCTTGCTTTTTATAAATATCTAAAAAACAATTGTATGGATTGGAAAGGGGTATAATACCCCTGTTTTTATACAAGAAAATTTCGACACATTCTATTTGCTCTAAATTTTTAGTAGTCTTTATTATAGCATGGGGCATAAAAGTAAATAGCCTTAATTACTTTTTGTTTTTCATGCTTGCTATTACTTTAAGAGGCAAACCCCATATATTACAAAACCCTTCACCGTCTTTATGCCTAAATGTATCTGTGGCTTCGTATGTCGCAAGGTTTTTATTATATAAAGAGTATGGTGATTTTCTTGAGACGGCAACTGCTGAGCCTTTGTAAAGTTTCATAGTAACTTCGCCTGTTATGTTTTCACATAATTTGTCTGCAAAAGCATCAAGTGCTTCTTTTAGTGGCGAAAACCACAATCCATAATATACAATTTCAGCGTATTTTATGGAAAGTTGGTCTTTAAAATGCATTGATTCACGGTCAAGAACGAGTTGCTCAAGGGCTCTTTTTGCTTCAAATAGCACTACAGCAGCTGGTGCTTCATACACTTCCCTTGATTTTATACCAACGAGTCGGTTTTCAATCATATCAATTCTGCCTACACCGTGATTGCCTGCAATATGATTTAAGTGTTCAACTAAATCAACAATTGGCATTTTATGGCCATCTATGCTTGTAGGTATAGAACGTTCAAACCCAATGGTCACATATTGAGGTTCATTTGGTGCGTCAAGTGGATTTTTAGTGAGAGAAAAAATATCTTCTGGTGTTTCTTGCTCTGGGTTTTCTAAGATACCCGCTTCAATGGCTACGCCCCAAATGTTTCTATCTATTGAATAAGGTTTTTCTTTGGTTATGGGTATGTCTATATTAAACTTTTTGGCATACTCAATTTCTTCTTCTCTAGATTTTAACTCCCAATCCCTAATTGGCACAAGTACCTTTATGTCTGGCTTTAAAGCTACAGCAGAAACATCAAACCTAACTTGATCATTACCCTTGCCAGTTGAACCATGTGCAATTGCATCTGCTTTCTCTTTAATGGCTACTTCTACAAGTTTTTTTGTTATAAGTGGTCTTCCAAGCGCTGTTGCCAAAGGATACTTGTTTTCGTACAGCGCATTCATTTTAAATGCTTTCATTACATAATCTTCTAAAAATTCTTTTCTTACATCTTCTACATATGCTTTTGTTGCACCAGTTTTTAGAGCTTTTGCTTTTATTGGCTCAAGGGGTTCATTTTGACCTAAATCCGCAGTATACGTAATAACTTCGCAATTGTATTTATCCATTAACCATTTAATGATAACCGATGTATCAAGACCTCCAGAATAAGCTAAAACTACCTTTTTTACATTCATACTCTACTCCTTTAATAACTTAAAAATTATTGCCATTTGTGTATATAGACGATTTTCTGCTTGCATAAATACAACAGAATGTTTACCGTCAATAACAGAGCTTGCAATTTCTTCTTCTCTATGAGCTGGAAGACAGTGCATGAAAATAAAATTGTTATCTGCATATGCACATAAGTTTTCATTAACTTGATATTTTTTTAGTAATGAGTGTTTTTTTTCTTTTTGTTCTTCTTGACCCATAGAAGCCCATACATCTGTGTAGATTACATTTGCGCCACTTACAGCCTCAACTGGATCATCTACAATAACAATATTTGAACCGCTAATCTTTGAAATCTCTAAAGCCTCTTTTACAATCATACCGCTTGGACTATAATCTTTTGGTGTTGCAATTGCAATATCAATGCCAAGCATAGCGCTATGCAAAAGTAAAGAATTTGCGATGTTGTTGCCATCGCCTACATATGCCAATTTTATATTTTCCAAACTACCAAAATATTCTTTTATTGTAAGCATATCTGAAAGCGTTTGGCAAGGGTGCAATAAATCACTTAAGCCATTAATTACTGGAACGCTTGAGCAAGAAGAAAAATCAATCAGTCTTTGGTGTTCAAATGTGCGAATCATGATAATATCGCAATAACTCGATATGACTTTTGCCGTATCTTGTATTGTTTCACCTCTGCCTAACTGTATATCCTTTGATGATAAAAATATTGTTTGCCCGCCGAGTTTTTTAAACCCTGCTTCAAAAGAAACCCTTGTGCGCGTTGATGATTTTTCAAAGATCATTGCTAGTATATAATCTTTGAAAGGCTTATAATCTTGTCTTGTTTTAATTTTGTTTTTTATTTTCAAAGCATCATCAATGATTTTTAGTGTTTCTTGCGTGCTAAAGTCTGTTGGACTCAAGTAATGGTAAACCATTTATCCTCCTATTTCTTTTAAAAAGCAAAGCCTTTTTAGACCAATTAAACTCACAAATGCGCTTTGAGGTCCAAAAAAAATAACCAATCTATTTTTATTATCCATTGACGATATCTCTAAAATCTCATCTGAAACCTGCTTTGTTAAGCAATACCCATTGCATAATACCAAAAAATTATTAGCTACGTTAAATCCATACTAACCAAATCTTTTACGCTTAATGTTTGCTCTATTTGCTTGAATGTCAAACCTTCACTATAAGATGTTAAAAATTTTGTAAATAAAGTATTATCTTTTGTTTTAAACTCAACATATTCACCTAGTAATTCGTCTTTTTCAATAATTGGCAAAACCTTTTCTAAGGCTTTAGATAGAATTAGCATACAACACACTCTTTTTTTGTGTATTTTGAAATAAGTCTTGTGCCTGCAGCAAGGCTTATTAATGTTTTTACTTTATCTTTATCTAATATACTAACACCGCATAAATGCGTAGCGTTTGTATGTGAAAATGTTTCTTTTGACATTGTGCATGTTGCGCCTAAGACAATGTTATAACAAGCATTTGAGAAATTAAGTATAGAGTCAATGGTTTTATTTACTAGCGTTGTAGCTGATATTATAGCAATATCGCATTGTTTTAGCTCAAAAAAAGCTGCATAGTCTGGCAAAGAACCAAATCTACTATCGCGTTCTATGACTTTCAAGCTTTTTGCCTTATTTTTAATTTTATCTATAATAGGAGCAAAATACCCTACCATTACAACATTTTTTTGTTCATCAATAAGATTTAGAAAATCAAAGTAGTTTTCTTGTGGTTTATTTAAGATGGCATTTGCACAAGCAATTGCTAAAGCACTATCAAGTAAATTGTAAGAAAAAATTCCATTTAGAAGCTCAATAGCCTTTTTTCCAATTATACTTTGGCCAATATTAAGCACGTTACAGCTTAGTGTGTTTAATTCTTTAGTAAATGTGTATGAAAGGCCTAAATGGCTGCCATTTAACTCTACACATGTATATCCAAGACCAATTCTAATGTCGCTAATTTCAAATTCCAAAGCTTTTGGTTTGGCTATTTCAAAAATTGCTTCATGCACATACATAGTTTTTTATTCTATCAATATAGCCTAATACTTCATCAAGAGAAAAAACGCCGCTAAAAACATTGATTTGTTTCTTATTGAGATAAATAGCGATAGTTGGCGCAGAAAATACATGTGCAATACCAACAACAGCAGGCCATTTTTCAATGTCAATTTCAAAAAAATTCTCTTCATCTTTTAATTTTAACGCAAGCGCTTTGCATGTAGAACAATCACTTGCGCTAAATAGGATTCCAATTGGACTTGGACAATCAATAACCTTTTCAAAAACTTCAATAGAATCAATTTTTTCCATTTATTTATATTAGCATAAATCTGACACTTTGTAAAATCCTTTACATCGGTATTTTTTTAGGTATAATTCTAACTTGTGAAAGCAAAGCCAGAATGTTTTGTGTGTTTTGTATCCCAAGCTATTTTGGTAGCAGAAATTACCATCAAGAAAGATGAAGAAGCCATTTTAGCTTTAAAAAATGTAGCGCAAGTATTATCCAAACTTGACTATGATGTGCCACCGCCATTAATTTCTGAGCATGTATACGGCTCTATTACAAAAACCCTAAACCATAGTGACCCATACAGTGAAATTAAAAAAAAGTACAACAAAATTGCCCTTGGCTATGTTGATGATTTAAGAAAGTATATTGACTCAGCTATAGATAAACTGCAAGCAGCTATGAATATTTCAGTTGCAGGCAATATCATAGATTTTGGCTCACAGGTAGAAAAATTCGATATCAAAGAAACTATCTCAAAAGCAATTAATGAAGGCTTTGTGGTTAATGACATTGAAGAGTTTAAAAAACACATTGAAAAAGCTAAAACATTGTTGTTTTTAGCTGATAATGCTGGAGAAATCGTATTTGATAAATTATTTTTAGAAACTATAAAATCATTATACCCCAACATTAAAATTTACATAGCTTTGCGCGGTAAACCAATAATAAACGATGTAACACGAAACGATGTTGAAGGATTAGGCTTAGAAAAAGTTGGTTCAATTGTAGAAAGCACAAAACCTACACCGGGTTTTTGGCCTGATTATTGCGACGATGAATGCAAAAATATTTATAGCAAAGCAGATATAATCATTTCAAAAGGGCAGGGCAATTTTGAAACGCTTTCAGAATTTGATGATGATAGGGTGTATTTTTTGTTTATAATAAAATGCTCTGTGGTTTCAAATTTTTTAAATAAACCAAAATACTCGCATATTTTTGCCAAAAAAAGCTCTCTATGCAAGTAGCTGGTGTAGATGAAGCAGGAAGAGGGCCTTGGGCTGGGCCAATTGTCAGTGCTGTTTGCATACTGCCAAAGCATCTATATAGTATTGTAAAAGATTCAAAAGTTTTATCAGAAAATAAACGCCAAATGATTTATGATATTCTTATCAAAGAAAGCATTTTTGGCATTGGTATAGCTACAAATGAAGAAATCGACACTTTTGGTATTGTCAAAGCATTTGAATTATCAATAAAAAGGGCCATAAAAAATTTGCCTTATAAACCACATATACTGTTAATTGATGGCAAAGACCATTTGAGTCTGCCCATAAAATATAAAACCATCATAGATGGCGATGCAAAAGTACCTTGTATATCAGCTGCTTCAATAATTGCAAAAGTAAGTAGAGACCGCTATATGAAACTTATGTCTCAAAAATATCCCCTATATGAATTTAACCACCACAAAGGCTACGGTACAAAAAAACATGTTCAAAGTTTAATAAAGCACGGTATTTGCGATATCCATAGAAAAAGCTTTCAACCAATAAAACAATTTATTGATAATACATTTAAACCAAAATTACTATTGCATGCGTGCTGTGCACCATGTGCAACAAGTGTCATAGAGCGCTTAAAAGATAAATTTAGGCTCAGCGTGTATTTTTTTAACCCTAATATTCAGCCAAAAAAAGAGTATGAACTAAGATTAAAAGAAATCCAACGACTTTGCGAATATCACAATGTAACACTAATTGTGCCAGCATATAACCCACACGCATGGTTTAAAAAAATTAAAATATATAAACGCTACCCTGAGGGTTCAAAAAGGTGCAGCGTGTGTTATGCATATAGGTTGTACAAAACAGCTATGTATGCAAAAAAACACAATTTTGATTACTTTACTACCACATTAAGTGTTAGTCCACTAAAAAAATATGATAAAATAAAAAACATAGGCAAAACGCTTGAGGCGTTAAATGTTAGTTTCCAAGACGAGGATTTTAAAAAAAAGGATGGTTTTAAACGCTCATGTGAGCTTTCAAAGTCCTTTAATTTCTATAGACAAAATTACTGCGGCTGTATATACTCTTATTATGAATCAATTAATCGAAAGTTTAAAAAAACAACTCAAAGCAACATTGATTGAAACGCATATTTCATATGTGTTAATAAATGATATTGTTTATAAAATAAAAAAGCCTGTTAATTTTGGCTTTTTAGATTTTACCACATTAGAGAAAAGAAAATTTTATTGTGAAAAAGAAGTTGAGTTAAACAAAAGATTTTCTAACGATTTATACATTGGCGTTGTTCCTATTACAAAAAACAATGGTAATTACTTTATTGGCGTCAGTGGAGAGGTTGTAGAATATGCTGTAGCTATGAAAAAGCTTCCAAATGATAAAATGATGGATACATTGCTTCAAAAAGATCAAGTAACAAACTCAGACATTGAAAATCTTGCTTATATGATAGCAAAATTTCACCTAAATGCACTAAATAACGCTGATATTGAAAAATTTGGTCAAAAAGAATTTATCAAAATAAATACAGATGAAAATTTTAGTCAAACTTTTGACGCTCAAGGAAAATTTTTAACCAAACACCAATATGAAGCAATAAAAAGTTATACAAACGACTTTTTAGATGCTTATGATTGGAAAAAACGCATTTTAGTGCAAAAAATACGGGATTGCCATGGTGATTTGTATTCACATAATATCTGCATTGCTGATAAGGTATACATTTACGACTGCATTGAGTTTAATGACCGCTTTAGGTACTCTGATGTTGCAAGTGATGTGGCATTTTTAATAATGGATTTAGAATTTTACAAGAAAAATAATTTAGCAAAATTATTTTTAGAAAAATATATACAGCACACACAAGATTATTCATTAAAAGAAGTATTAGCATTCTATAAAGTCTATAGAGCCTATGTGAGAGGCAAAATTGCCTATTTTGAAAATAATGTAAAACTAGCCACCAAATACTTTGATTTGTCATACAAATATATTGATAGAAAATACAAACCATTGCTTATAGTTATGGTTGGCTTAACAGGTAGTGGCAAAAGCTATTTTAGCGATATGTTGGCAAAAAAAATTAATGCAAAAGTATATTCTTCTGATGTAATAAGAAAAGAATTATTTGTTGGAAAAAGCGATGGCAAATTTGAACGTGGCATTTACACACCCAAGCATTCTCAAATAGTATATAAAACGCTGCAAGAAAGGGCTTTTCAATCTTTGAAAGAGGGCTTTAATGTAATACTAGATGCTACATATATAAAAAACCAATATAGAGAGGATGTGATTCAAGCCATTGACGATATTGGCATAAAGCCTTACTTTGTTTTTTTAGACACAGATGAATCAACTATCTTACAAAATTTAAAAAGACGCTCTTTAAAACCTAGTATTTCTGATGGTACAATAGAAGTTTATTTTAAACAAAAAGAAATATTTGAAAAACCGCAAGATGCTATAACAATACACTCAAATGATAATAACAGTCTAAATTTTGTGATAAAAACCATTTTGGGGGGAAAGGCATGAGACTTGGAGTCAATATTGACCATATAGCTACGCTAAGACAAGCAAGGCGTGGTATCGAACCAGAGCCATTATATGCTGCATTGATTGTTCAAGAAGCTTTGGCTGACAATGTTACAATGCACTTAAGAGAAGATAGGCGCCATATTCAAGAAAGTGATGTAATTGCTATAAAAAATGCTATAAAAATACCTCTAAATTTGGAAATGAGCGTTGCTTGTGATATTGTTGATTTTGCTTTAGAAGTAAAACCCCACCAAGCCACATTAGTGCCAGAAAAAAGACAAGAATTAACCACAGAAGGTGGACTTGATGTAGTATCAAATGCACAAAAAACAAAAGAAGTTATTGAAAAATTGCACTCAAAAGGCATACTTGTTAGTTTATTTATAAACCCAGACAATAAACAAATTGAAGAATCAAAAAAAATTGGTGCAGATGCAATTGAGATACACACAGGAAAATACGCAAATGCGCCATTACAAGAAAAAATTCACTTGGCAAATGAAATTTTACAAGCAGCGCAATTTGCAAAAAACTTGGGGCTTTCTGTGCACGCTGGTCATGGTTTAAACTATCAAAACGTGCACCTTATCGCAAAAATCAAAGAAATTGAAGAGCTCAATATTGGTCACTCAATAATTTCAAGAGCTGTGTTTTGTGGCTTAAAAGAAGCGATTATTCAAATGAAACAAATTATAGAAAAAGCTAAATGGTTGGGATAGATATAGAACAAACAAAAAGATTTGAAAACATGTTAACAAGATTTAGTGTTAAAACACTCCTAAGGTTTTTTTCTCAACAAGAATTAGATTACTGTTTTTCAAAAAAATACCCACATATTCATTTGTGTGGAATCTTTTGTGCAAAAGAGGCTTTTTTCAAAGCAACAAATATGAAAATACCATTTAACAAAATCAATATCTTGCATGACAAAAACGGCGCACCAAAAATTTTTATTGAAAATGCTGAGTTTAGCTCTGATATTAGCATATCTCACACAGATGATTATGCTGTTGCAATAGTTATATGCAAAGCTATTTAAAACTAAAACACATTTTGGAACAATTTAGACCATATTCAATTAAGCTGGGCCTTGAGCGTATAAAAGCTATGCTTGAAGCACTATCAAATCCCCACAGAGCATTTAAAAGCATACTTATTGGCGGCACAAATGGAAAAGGTAGTGTATCTCAAATGTTATGCGATAGTTTTTACTCAAAAGGCTATACTACAGGCCTATACACATCGCCTCACTTGATTTTGTTAAATGAGCGCATTAAAGTAAATAATAAAAGTGTGGACTTTGACACATTATTAGATATTGCTTTGGATATTGAGCATTTGGGAAAAAAATTCGATGTTACATACTTTGAATTTTTGACAGCACTGAGTTTTATAGTGTTTAAAAAATTAAACGTTGAGTATGCTATTATTGAAGTAGGCATGGGTGGGGAATTTGATGCAACAAATGTAGTTAATCCAATATTGAGTGTAATAACTAGTATTTCATTGGACCATACGCAACATTTAGGTAATACAATTGATGAAATAACAAAAACAAAAATGGCTATCATTAAAAATATTGGCATAATAGGTAAAAATTCACAAAATGTAGTTAATTTGATAAAATCATCCAAAACAGTACCGTTATATTTTGTTGATGAACAGTATTTAAATAAAGCCAAGTCGTTTGATTTGGAGTTTTTAGCATGTGACTATGAAAAAGAAAATCTCGCATGCGCTATGCTTGCAATTGATGTTTTAAATAAGCACTACAACTTAGATTTAAACACTTACGCTATACACAAAACTTATTGGCCAGCTCGTTTTGAGATCATAAAATCTTCAAATAAAACAATTATTATTGATGGGGCGCATAATGTAGATGGGGCAAGAAAGTTTTTGGAGTGCGCAAAAAGAATTGAAGGCTCAAAACTTCTCATTTACTCTAGCCTAAAGCAAAAAAACTACGACCAAATCCTTAAAATTTTATCTAAATATTTTGAAAATATATTTATAACAAAGACTCTAAATCAAAACTCGATTGAAGAAACAGATATTTGCCATATTATACCAAACTACACCTTTTTTAACGATGCAAATGACTGCCTAATACATGCTTTAAATAGTAATTATCAAAATATATTTATCGCTGGCTCTTTGTATCTAGCTGGGCTTGCCAAAGCCTCTTTATTAGTAAAAGACAATTTACCCTAAATCTTAAAGACTTTGGATTTTACCGTTTCCAAACCTTTTTCTTGAACTTCGATTTCAAGGGCCATAACTAGTGATTTTGGTTTTGTTGGGCATACTTCTACACATATACCACAACCTTTGCAATGGTGATAATCTATACCAGCCATTTTTCCATTATTATCTAACAAAATAGATGCATCAGGACAATACTGCCAACAAAATAAACAATTAATGCATGTTTTTTCATTCCATATTGGGCGTTCAACGCGCCATGAACCCGTCTCAAAGTTTTCAATTTTTTCTTCTTTTGAGTCAATTACAATAATTTTACTCAAATCAACTATATTCATAAATACACCTCTAGTAAGGCACTCTATTTTGAAATGCCTTTTGTAAAGTTAATTTATCAAGTGAATCAATATTATAACCAACTGGTATACCAGAAGCTGGTTTTGTTACTTTGACATCTTTTGGTAGTATTTCTAAAATGTATTGTGCAGTAAGGTTGCCTTCGATTGAATCATCCAACATTAGTATGATTTCTTTTGCGTTTTTAGCGTTTTCTTTAAGTTTATCAAGACCTAAATCATTTGCATAAATGCCTTCAATAGGCGAAATCAAACCCCACAAAACAAAATACACGCCATTATAAATCTTTTGAAATTCTAAATTAAGCAGTGTTTCTACGGTTTCTACAACACAAATAGTAGACTTATCCCGATTTTGGTCTAAGCATATCTCACAAATTTCACCTTCGCATAAATTGGCACATACATTGCATTTTTTTAAACTTAGTGCTGATTCTATATTCTTAGCTATTTCTTTGGCATCGAGTGGATGGTTTACAAACCACAAAGCGTACCTTAGCGCGCTTTTTGGACCAATTCCAGGTAGTTTTGTTATTGATTCAACTAAATTGTTAATTTGTTTAATCATAAACCAGGTATATTCAATCCACCAGTTAGTGCTGACATTTTCTCTTTAACTTTTTCTTTTGCTTTTCTAATTGCTTCATTAACGCCAGAGAGCAATAAATCTTCAAGCATCTCAATATCATCGCTCAACAATTCTTTTGAGATTTTTATTTCAACAATTTCTCCATCGCCATTTGCACTAACGCTTACCATACCACCGCCAACGCTAACTTGTGTAATTTCTTTTGCTGCTTCTTGTTGGATACGCTCAATCTCTTTTTGCATCTTTTTTGCCTGACTCATTAGTGAACCCATATCAAATCCACCAAAACCTTTTGCCATAAATCACCTCTTTGTAATTATTTCTCCACCAAAGATATCAATAACCATCTTATCGAATTTATCTATAGTCTCATCAGTATTATTTTCTGTTATAACAATACTTTTATTATCAAGATTATCTTCCAAGCTTATACTGGCTGTTTTAGCTTTTTTTTCTGTATTTGAATATACAGATATACTATTTGCATGTTCTATTATATCTTCAATTTTTGTCAGGTTTTTTATTGCAAGCGATTTTTGTGTTGCAACCTTTAAGGCAACAATGTCATCAACTTTATACTTTATTTGCACATACGCATCATAAAAGAACTTAATAAAAGCTGACTTTAATTCTAGTGCGATATCCAAAACAAGTAAACGCTCAAGTAACATCTCAACAAATATTTCTATCTTTAAATTATGCTCATATATGTATTTAATTATTTCAAAAGCTAATTTTGAATCAAAATTGACAATAGCATCAATAAAATTATCAATTACGCTATAATCTGCAACACCAAGCACATACGAAACATCTTCCACATTAATATCTTGATTTTTATAAGCAACCACTCGGTCCAAATAGTTTTCTGCTACCCTTAAAGAACCTGAGGAAACTTGGGAAATCAATTTTATACCATCGTCATCTGCTTGTATATTTTCTGACTCTAATATTTTTTTGAGTTTCATATAAATTTTATCCGGTGTAATCTTATTGAGTTTAAAAATTTGGCACCTTGAAAGGATTGTTTGAGGTACTTTTTCTATGTTTGTAGTAGCAAATATAAATTTGACATAGTCTGGTGGCTCTTCGATTATTTTTAATAAAGCATTGAATGCTTCTTCTGTTAACATATGGACTTCATCTACAATAAATATTTTGAAGCGTGCACTAAGTGGTGCATAACGTGTGCTTTCTATAATATTTCTTGCATCATCAATACGTCTATTTGAAGCTCCATCGATTTCAATAACATCTACGCTTCTACCTTCTGATATGGCAATACATTGTTCACATTGACAACAAGGGTTAACCGTTGGTCCTTTTTCGCAGTTTAGAGATTTTGCTATAATTCTTGCAAGTGAAGTTTTGCCT
>JABEBX010020209.1_pt1 | contig 15324 bp, 11 predicted proteins | sample 7245971 | NCBI WGS metagenome assembly JABEBX01 (sample SAMN14506365, study PRJNA622280) | hot springs metagenome | biome: hot spring [ENVO:00000051]|acidic hot spring [ENVO:00002120]; feature: spring [ENVO:00000027]|sediment [ENVO:00002007]; material: sediment environment [ENVO:01001048]... | reverse complement strand
GTTCCACGGCGGAGGCGGAGGATTCCACGGCGGAGGCGGAGGACGCCGGTAATCGCCAAAGAATCAATGGAATGGCCCGCTTGCTTCGGCAGGCGGGCTTTTTCTTTGCCAAGTGAAATGCGAAACTGGCGAGCGGCAGTTCCGCAGGGTCAGGCTGGGCATGCAAGCCCTGGAATCGGTGTGAATTTCAAAGCTTTGGGCGATTGTCGGCCGCCAACGTTGCCAGCCGGTCCGCAATGCGCTCGGCAGCGCCGGGATGGGCCTGCGCGCGCGCCGCGGCGGCCATGGCAGCCAGCCGGTCAGGGGCGGTAAGCAGGCCGGAGAGCGTGGCCAGCAGCTTGACGGGAACGTCCAGATCCTTTTCCTGCAACATGACGGCGGCTCCGGCAGCCGCCATGGCCTCAGCGTTGCGCCGCTGGTGCTGGTCGGCGGCGGCGGCAAAGGGCACCAGCAGGGCCGGCTTGCCGGCGGCGGCCAGTTCGGCCACCGTCGATGCTCCGCTGCGCGACAGGACCAGGTGCGCCTGGGCGAAACAGGCAGGCATGTCGTCCAGGAAAGGGCGAACCTGCCAGCGCGCAGGGTCGGCGCCGCTGGCGGCGTAGGCGGCCAGGGTCGATTCGACGTGGCGAAGGCCGCACTGGTGCAGCACGGTGAGGCCGGGAACCGCGGCCAGCAGGGCCGGCAGCACGGCGGGCATGTGGACATTGAAGATACGCGCGCCTTGCGAGCCGCCAAAGACCAGCAGATGAGGCGTGGTGGCCGTGGGCGGCTGAAGGGCAAAGAACTCGGGGCGGACCGGGATGCCGGTGACTTCGGCGTGGCGAAACCAGCGGGCCGCATCGGGAAAGTTGATGGCTGCGGCCTGCACGCGCTTGCCGACTAGGCGGTTGGCAAGGCCTGGCATAGCGTTGGGCTCGAAGACCAGGGTGGGCAGCTTGAGACGCAACGCTGCTGCCACGCCGGGACCGGAGGCGTAGCCGCCGATGCCGAAGACCACGCCAGGCTGGAACTCGCGGATGAGACGCTGGCAGGCGGCGATGCTGCCGGGCAGACGCGCGAGGGTCCGCAGGCGCGTGAACAGCGAGACGTTTTTGAGCGGACCGGCTTCGATCAGGCGCAGCGGGAAGCCGGCTTCGGGCACCAGGCGCGTCTCCAGCCCGCGCGCCGTGCCTACAAAGAGAACCTCGGCTGAGTGCTGCGCGACGAGCGCGCGCGCCACGGCGAGGGCCGGGATGATGTGCCCGCCCGTGCCGCCGCCGGCGATGAGGATTCTCAGTTCAGAGTTCACAGTTCGTAGTTGCCCGTGGCAAGTAGCCGGTGACCAGCTTTCTGCTTGTTCCCTGGTCCCCAGCCCCTTCTCTCAGCTTCTCTCACTCGACTTGCTTGGTGATATTCAGCAGGATACCGATGCTGGCCAGCGTGCAGAAGAGCGAGGTTCCGCCGGAGGAGATCAGGGGCAGTGTAATGCCTTTTGTGGGCACCAGGGAGAGCACCACGCTGATGTTAAAGAAGGCCTGCAAAAGAATGGCGGTGGTGATGCCGAAGGCCGCCAGCCGTTCAAAGGGCTTTTGCGAGCGGAAGGCCGCGCGCAGGCCGCGCACGCCGAGGACGACGAAGAGGAGAACGATGACCATGGAGCCGATAAAGCCCAGCTCCTCGGCGATGTTGGCGAAGATGAAGTCGGTGGCGGCCTCGGGCAGAAAGAAGAGCTTCTGTATGCCTTCCATGTAGCCGCGGCCGAGAAGGCCGCCGGTGCCCACGGCGATGAGCGACTGGTCGATGTGAAAGCCGGCGCCCAAGGGGTCGGAGCCGGGGTTGAGAAAGACCATGATGCGCTGCCAGCGCCACGGCACCATGAACACCAGGGCGGCGACGACGGGCACGACGGCGCACGCGGCGGCGAAGAGGTACTTCCACTCCATGCCGGCCAGCACCAGCATCATGGCGGTCACTCCCCCCAGAACCAGGGCCGTGCCCAGGTCAGGCTGGCGGACGACGAGAACCATAAACACCGCCGGAATGATAGCCGCGCGCAGGATGGTGCTCTTGGAATTCGGAACCTCGTCGAGGCGGTTGTGCAGAAACCAGGCCAGGAACAGAACCAGCACCGGGTTGGCGATCTCAGATGGCTCAAAGCTAAGCAGGCCGCCAAAGCGAATCCAGCGGTGGGTGTTGTGGGAGCCGGGGAAAAAGAAGACGGCGACCAGCAGGAGCGTGGTGATGCAGATGGCGGGATAGATGAAGCGAGGCGAGTTGTAGACGCTGGAATCCACGTGCATGAGGACGAGCATAGCGAGGACGCCGGCCAGCGCCCAGACGGCCTGCCTGGCGACGAACGCATAGGGGGTGTGGTAGCGCGCCTCGTCCACCACGGCGGAGGCCGAAAAGACCATGGCCAGCCCGATCACCACCAGCAGCAGGGTGGTGAAGAACAGCCACTTGTCCACCCCTACGCGCTTTGCCATTCTTTCCCGCCCTGGCATTCGCCGACGAGTTGCTTGAAGACGCGGCCGCGGTGCTCGTAGTTCTCGAACTGGTCAAAGCTGGAGCAGGCCGGAGCCAGGAGCACCACCTCGCCGGAGCGGGCAGCCGAGACGGCCGCGCTGACCGCCTTGTCGAGGGTCTGGCAGGAGAGGATGGGGACCACCCCGCGCAGTTGCGACTCAATCTTGGCCGCGGCCGAGCCGATGGTGTAGACGGCGCGCACCCGCTGACGCAGCAGGGGCGCGAGCTGAGTGTAGTCGGAGCCTTTGTCTTTTCCACCCAGGATGAGATGAATGCCGGAGGAGAACGCGGCCACGGCCTTGGCGGTTGCATCCACGTTGGTGGCCTTGGAGTCGTTGTAAAACTCGACGCCGTTGATCGTGGCCACGTGTTCCAGGCGATGCTCGACCGCCTTGAAGGTCGCCACGGCGCGGCGAATCGCCTCCACGGGCGCTCCGGCCAGACAGGCAGAGCAGACGGCGGCGAGCACGTTCTCCACGTTGTGGGCGCCCTTGAGCGGAATCCCGCTCAGGGGCATCACCGTTTCGACAGGCGCGTCAAGGGCAGAGCGGCAGACGACGAACCCGTCCTGGAGCCATGCGCCCTGCCCGACCGGATGCTCGACGGAAAACCAGAAGACCCTGGCCGCGGAGCGGGACGCGGCTTCGGCGGCGCGCAAATTGTCGGCGTTCAGCACCAAGCAGTCGTGTTCGTTCTGCTTGGCAAAGATGCGCTCCTTGGCCAAGGCGTAGCTCTCGAAGGCGCCGTGCCGGTCCAGGTGGTCGGGCGTGATATTCAGGATCACGGCAATGCCGGGATGAAACTGCTCAGTCGTTTCAAGCTGGAAGCTGGAGACTTCGAGGACCGACCATGTTTCGTCAGTGCTTTGTTCGACCAAGCCCACCACCGGCACGCCGATGTTGCCGCCCACCAGGGTCTGGAAACCGGCTTCTTTTAGAATCTCGCCGGTCAGGGCGGTGGTGGTGGTTTTGCCGTTGGAGCCGGTAATGGCCAGAATTCTGCCCTTGAGGAAGCGTCCAGCCAGTTCCAGTTCGCCGATCACCGGCATGCCGAAGCTGCGCACCTGCGCCAGCTCAGGCGTATCCAAGGGAACGCCGGGACTGACGACAATGAGGTCCTGGCGGCGGAAGGTGAGCAGCCCATGGCCGCCTGCCTCCACCATGATCCCCTCCTCCAGGAGCGCAGGGATCTCCTTGGCCAGCGATTCAGCCGAGCGAATGTCGGAGACAGTGACCTGCGCGCCTTGGCGGCGCAAAAACAGCGCCGCCGCGAGGCCCGACTTTCCCAGCCCCACCACCAGAACCCTCTTGCCTTTAAGCTCCATCCTATGCACCTGTCTCCGGGCCTAAGGTGACTTCTTTATTGTCTACCGCAACGGGCGCCGCGCGGAACCTGATTAGCGCAATTTCAAGGTGGTGAGTGCAAGCAATGCAAACACCAGGGCGCCGATCCAGAAGCGGGCGATGACCTTGGACTCGTGCCAGCCTAGCTGCTCGAAGTGATGGTGCAGCGGGGCCATCTTGAAGATACGCTTCTTGCGCAGTTTGTAGCTGCCCACCTGCAGCATCACGGAGATCGCCTCCAAAATGAAGATGCCGCCGATAAAGGGCAGAAGCAGTTCCTGGCCGATAATCACAGCAACGGTCCCGATGGCCCCGCCCAGGGCCAGCGAGCCCACGTCGCCCATGAAGATCTCCGCCGGATGGGCGTTGTACCAGAGGAAACCGATGGAGGCGCCGACCATGGAACCGCAGAAGACGGTCAGCTCGCCGGCCAGCGGGTTCCAGCGCATATCGAGATACGCGGAAAAGACCACGTGGCCGCTGAGGTAGGTGAGAACGGTTAACGCGCCGGCGGCGATGATGGTGCAGCCGATGGCGAGGCCGTCGAGGCCGTCCGTGAGATTAACCGCGTTCGACGAGCCCATCAGGACAAAGACAGCAAAAATGACGAAAGGCGTGAATGCCAGCAATCCAAGGTGAGGCGCTGTGCTGGGCCATGCGTGCCACAGCAGATCCGGATGCATGGACTTCGCAAACGGCACTGTCAACTGCGTCGAAAACATTTTGAACTGATCGAGGACCACGAGGGCGCAGGCAACCATCGTTCCGGCAAGCCCCTGCCAGAAGAGCTTGGCCTTGGCGGTCAGGCCCAGGCTGCGCCGCTGGACCACCTTGATGTAGTCGTCGGCAAAGCCGATGGCGCCGAAGGCGAGGGTGGAAAAGACCACGATCCAGACATAGGGATTGGACGGATCGGACCAGAGCACCGTGGGCAGCAGGATCGCGATTACGATGAGCACGCCGCCCATGGTGGGCGTGCCGGTCTTCTTCAAGTGGGTTTGCGGCCCGTCGGAGCGGACAAACTGTCCGATCTGGAACTCCCGCAGCTTCTGGATAACGTAGGGGCCGAGGAACAAGGCGATCAGCAGCGCCGTGAGCGAGGCAAAGGCAGTACGAAAAGTAAGATAGCGGAAGATGCGAAACGGGTGAAAGAACGGGAACAGCTTTTCGTAGAGCAGCCAGTAAAGCAAGGAGCCTCCAGCCGGAATAAAGCGGATTTCAGCTTGATTTTACAAGCCTGGCGCCGTTGGAGCAGGTTCCACGTTCATCCTATGTGTAGAAAACGCGCCGGCCGGAAGGCTACTCGCGTTTCGCGGAAGACCGGGCAGGCGCGCGCGAGGAGCGCTTCCTGCCTATCGAAGGAGGCTCCGGCGCGGAACCCTCGGGCTGGGGAACAAATAGGCGCGCGCGTTCCGGATCGCTTTCGCCCATGACGTGGAGGCGCAAGAAGTTGGTGGAACCGGATTTGGTGCGCGTGCCGGCCACGATGGCGATCACCTCGCGGGGACGGACGTAGCCGTATTTTTCGAGCAGGGTTTCGGCGCAATCGATCAATGCATCCGTGGTGTGGACCTTGCGGCAGTGGATGGGAGTGGCGCCCCAGAGCAGGTTCAGGCGGTTGACGGTGACTACGCCGGGGCAGAACGCGAAGATGGGCGCCGAGGGGTGGTATTTGGCAAGGTGGCGCGCCGTATAGCCCGACTCAGTGAACACTGCAATGCCGCGCAGGTCAAGGTCGGCGGCGGCGTGAGCCGTGGCCTCGCAGATGGTTTCAGCAATGGACAAGCCGCTGTGCTGCTCACTGGGTTCAAAGCGTTCCACCAGCTTAGCGTGGCTCTCAGCTTCGCTGACGATGCGCGCCATCATGGCCACGGCTTCCACCGGATACTTGCCGATGGCCGATTCTCCCGAGAGCATCACGGCATCGGTGCCGTCGAAGACGGCGTTGGCCACGTCGGAAACCTCGGCGCGGGTGGGGCGCGGGTTCTCGATCATCGATTCCAGCATCTGCGTGGCGGTGATCACCGGCTTGGAGTACTCGGCGGCGCGGCGGATGGCGAGCTTCTGGATGGCGGGAACCTTTTCGAGAGGCACTTCGACGCCCAGATCGCCGCGCGCCACCATGATGCCATCGGAAGCCTCGAGGATGCTGTCGAGATGCTCGACCGCCTGCGGCTTTTCGAGCTTGGCGATGATCCAGGTTTCGCCGCCGTAGGCGGCCGCGCGGTTGCGCACCAGGGTCACGTCTTCCGCGGTGCGGACAAAAGAGACGGCGATGGCGTCCAGTCCGCTCTTCAGCGCAAATTCCAGGTCCACGGAATCCTTTTCAGTGAGCGAGGGAGTGCGCACCAGGACGCCGGGGAGATTGATGCCCTTGTTTTCGCCCAGCAGGCCGCCGTTGACGATCTCGCAGACCACGTCGGCTCCGTCCACCTGCTCGACGCGCAACTCGATGAGGCCGTCGGAGAGCAGGATGCGTGAGCCTTGCTCCACGTTTTCGGCCAGAGTCTGAAAAGTGGTGCCGATGAGCGCGGCCGTTCCCTGCACCTCGCGCGGCGTGATGGTGAGCCGATGGCCGGCCTTGAGCAGCACCGGCTGATGATCTTTCAAAAGCGCAGTGCGGATCTTTGGACCTTGCAGATCGCCAAGAATGCACAGCGGCTTGCCTTCTTCCCGGCTCACCTTGCGGACCTTCTCGATCACTGCCCGCTTGCCCTCGTGGGAACCGTGGGAAAAATTCAGGCGAATGACATCCACGCCGGCGCGCACCATGTCACGGATGACAGGCTCAGTGTTGGAGGCCGGGCCGAGCGTCGCAACGATCTTCGCCCGGCGTTGGGATGAGGATTCAGTCATGTTCAGATCGGCAAACGGCATGTATGGTTGCTCCGTGGGTCACGTAACCGCGATTCCGGAATCGCTATGCCTCGGCTGAGCGCACGTCCACCTCGCCCTAGTACCGTGACCGTGTGATTTCGTAATCATGCCCTACGAGCTTGGGCGCCCCAGGTTCCGCTTTGAGACCTGGAAACCCACCGAGCCTCACGGACACGGTACTAGCAGGCAGGCGCAGCGGATCGCGGCTCGCCCCGCCCGCGGGCAAGAAACTGTCCGTGAAAACCGTGGGGGCGAGGGCATCGGTTCCGAGACACACTTTTTCTGGAATCGACATGTAGGGCAAAGATACTTCCCGTTGGGTAAAAATGTTGCAATCGCGGGCTCGATTCCATTATAAACGGAAGCGCCGGACGTTCCCGAGGTCAACGCATGAACGGCCAGGGCAAGCGCGCTTGAAGTTGGGTTGAACCGCACAATTTATGGCATTGGTGATGAAGTGCTGGAGCCGATCATCGATAATAAATGCGTTACGCAATTCGATTTTTTTATTTCCGACAGGCTCCTAAAGTAGGCTTGAAAAGACGTAACCTGCATGTCGAAGAAATTCCAGAAGCTACGAACTGCGGAACCGTGCGGCGCGCAATCCTGGGCGGATCGGGGCGGCGCCGAAACGGCTACGCTCCGAGCCGAGGAGCGCGAGGGCGTCTATGCGCAGATACGCGAGCGGCACTCGAAGACGGCCTTGCAGATGGCCAAGGATCTGCACAAGCGCTGCGGCAGCGAGGCGTCCGAGGAGTTGCTGGCCGACGCCTACCGGGCGCGCATCGACGATCTATTGAAACTGCGCATGACGGCCGAAGCCAGGGCGCTGGTCCAGATTGTGCGCGAACGCATGCCCGGGATGCTCGTGCGGCTGGGCGCGGTCGAGCAGGAGATTCAACTGTTGGAGGGCCGCTTCGACGCAATCGTCGCGCCGCTCGGCAAGGCCGATCTGGCGGCCGAGGAGCGGGAGCGGATCGAGACGTTTCTTCGCCAGCGCGTGGAGGATCTGGGCGCGCTGGCAAAGGTGAATTCGCTCGCGGCCGATCATGCACTGCGCGTGGCGGCAGATGCGCTGGCCGCGGGCTTCGAGGCCGTGACGCGCGGGCCGGTCGATGCGGATCGGCTGGCGCTGGCAGAGGTGTCCCGGCGCAGTCCGCTGGCCAGTTGGAAGGGACTGATTCGAGCCATCGACAGCTACTATCGCGGCGAGAAAGATGCATGCGGCACGTGGCTCAAGACGATCGCCGCCGACAGTGTTCCGGCGCGGCTCGTGCCCGCGATCGAGGCGTTGTGCGGAGTGGGCGCAGGTCAACTTACGGCCGCGGCGCAGCGCTTGGTCGAGTTGGTCGGCGACCGGGGAGCGGAGTTGCGCCGCGCGGTCGAGGACTTCGATCGGGCCGTGGCCGCGCGGAAGCCCAAACCGATTGCAGAGGCCGCGCGCAAGGCGATGGAAGCCAGCGTCCATCTGGACGCCGAGGCGCGGGAGCGGCTGCGGCAGCAGATGGCGGTATGCCTGATGGATCTGGGCTTTTCGTCTTCGAGCGCGGATCGTGCTCTGGGCGCGATCAAGAGGGATGCGTATTTTCTGCGCGCGCTGGCGCTGAAGCTGGAGGATGTGGATCGCGGAACTGCCGTTCTGGCGTGGGAAGATTTTCGCGAAGATGCGATCCGCCGCAAGTGGTTTACGGCGGGCGGCGTGGAGGATGGCGTTCTGTCGCTGCACATGGCGCGGCTGGTGGAGAAACTGCTCCGAAACGAAGTCGAGGATCTGACCTACGACGACGGGATGTGGCGGCTTGGCTTTCTGCAGAGGGCGAAAAAGCTGCTTACCTCGCCCGGGATGTTATTCGCACGGGCCTGCCAGGCCGATCCCAGCGCAGAATCGTTCGAGGCGTGGCTGAATTGGGCGAAGAAACAGGCCAAGCCGAAAGATGCCGACGAAGTGGCCGAGCGCTGGCGCAAGGCGCTGCCCACGGACGCGCGTCCGCTGCTCTACCTGATGGACTCCGCCGGAGAGCGCAAGGCATACAAGAAGTCGCTGGGCTATCTCGAAGAGGCAGAGAAAATCGACGGGCTGAATCCGGCGGTGCGCCGGGCGCGGCTGCGCCTGCTGGCGGCCGCGGCGCTGCGTCACCTGGGGCAGGCGAAGTCCAATCTGGCGCGCCGCGAAATCGAAGTAATCGGTCCGCTGCAGGAGGGCGCGCTGCGCGAGTGCACGCTTCTGGCCCGTGCCCTCGATTGGTTCTGCGCCGAGATCGATGGCGATCGGGCAGCGATGGATGCCATGGAAACGGCGCTGGTACAGTTGGCTGGCAAGGCCGGCACAGATCTGTTGCTAGATTCGATCTCAAAGGCAACCCGGCTTTATCCCCGGGCTGGATTGCCTCACTGCGATCCACGTTCGTTGCCGACGGCAGAGTTTCTAACGCAAATCGCGCACATCTGCCAGGTGGGCGAGATGACCGGCTTGCCGATTGCGGTCCAATCCAGATGGAGCGGCGAATTGGTGAACGCGCTGCGAAAAGCCGCGCCCGGGGCCGGCCTGGACGCAGCGCAACTGCTGGCCCTGGGCGAAGCGGCATTGAAAGATAATGCGCGCGAGCTGGCGTATGCGGTATCGGCCGCGGGCCTGGCCAGTGAAAGCGCGACGGCGCGTTTTTTGTTTCTCCGCGCTCGCAGTCTGCTTTTCTGGGCCTACGAGCAGCGGCATGGGTGTGTGGCCGCGGCGCTGGCGCTGGCGCGCAAAGAGCGCGATGCCGGCCTAACCGAGCAGATTCTCGATGAGGTCCACAACCCCGCCCAGCGCGCGATGGGGTGGACGCCCTTTGTCGGCAACGATTGGGTAGCGCGACCGATCGCCGAAGATCTGCTGAACGCGATTCTCGCCGAAGAGCGGGAGCGTGGCGTGCTGCCGGACGAACGCAAATACAAGCGCCCGCGCTATATGCGGCAACTGAGCGCGCACGAGGCTGGCGCAAGCGGCTTCGACGGCGAAGAAGAGGACGAAGACGACTGGGACGAAGAAGACGATTGGGGCGGGACAAAGGACGGCGACAGAGAAACGGCCGCGACTGGAGCCTCCGATGCGATCCGGAGCAAATTCGATGAGATATTCCGCCGTCTGCCTCCCGGCAGCCGGGAGCGCATCCTTGATGCCTTCAGATCCGGCGCGGAACACCTCGATCAACTTGGCGGCAAAGGGATGCAGATTCCCCCAAAGCCCGCGCGCGCGCCTCGCTCTCCTGCGCCGAAGCAGAGATCGCTTTTTGGAGAAGAAGAATGAGCCAGCCATACGATTCGCCTGCCGACCCGTATTCCGTGCTGGGTATTGAGCCGACGGCCGGTGACGAGGCGATTCGCGCCGCGTACCTGGCCAAACTCAAGCTCTATCCGCCGGATCGCGCGCCCGATGAGTTCGAGCGCGTGCGCGAGGCTTACGACGAGTTGCGTGACCGGCGCCAGCGCGCGCGTCACATGCTGTTTTCGACGAGCCGCGATCAGCCGATCGCGACTCTGCTCGAAACGGCGATCGGCGGCTCCGGCAGGCCACGCTACGTTGGTCCCGACGCGTGGCTGGCGGTTCTGAAGGGAAAGTAGATCGATGGATGAGACGATGACGAATCCGCAGGAATTCCGGCTGCCGCAGGCCGCACCAGATCGCGAGCGGATGATGGCTGCCTTTGCGAATTGGCTCGATCGCGTCCTTGAGGGCGAGCCGTCGCCGGCGCTTCCGGCCGCGCTGCTTGCCGCGCTCGAAGACGGCGAGCCGCTGCCGCCGCTTGCCAGTTCCGAAGGCGGATGCGATCTGTACGGCTTGTGGTCGGCGATGACGGCTCTCACGCAGGAGGTGCGCCTGCAGGGCCGTCAGTTCAAGCTGCTGAGTGAGGCGTTCGAACAGACGATGCTCCAACGCGAAGACGGGCCGCGGGCCGAGGGTGAAGCCGGCCTGCCCCGCCGTCAGCAGATCGATCTGCTGCTCGAACTGCATGAGCGGCTGGAGCGCACCGTGGCCACGGCTCGCGCAGCCGCGGAGAATATGGCTCGGTCACGCCCGTCGTGGCTGGAACGGATACGCCCGTCGTGGTTGGGGCGGCGCTTCGGCGGCGCGGCCATGCTGGCGCGTCAGGCGCGAGATCTGGCCGCGTCGCTGGCGGCCGGCAACAGCCTCATACTCGACCAGTTGAACGAAGCCCTGCGCGACTTCGGCGTTCGTCACCTGGTCTGCCTCAATCGTCCTTTCGACCCGCGCGTTATGAACGCGATCGCGGTCGAGCTGACGGATGCCGTGCCGGAGGGAACCGTCGTCGAAGTCTTCCGCAACGGCTACGAGTGGAACGGCGAGATCTATCGCGCCGCCCAGGTGAAGGTGGCGCGCAAACACGAAGGAGCGGATCGTTGAGCGAAGCAGGAAAGCAAACACAGGAAATTATCGTAGGCATCGATTTGGGCACCACCAACTCCGAGGTTGCGGTCTTTGTCGAAGGCAAGGTGAGCGTTCTCGATTCGGGCGGCAAAAGCATCCTGCCCTCCGTGGTGGGTCTCTCGCCGAGCGGCGACCTGCTGGTGGGCGAGGCCGCGCGCAATCAGCTCGTGCTCTACCCCGAGCGCACCGTGCGCAGCATTAAGCGCAAGATGGGCACGAACGAAACCGTCACCCTGGGCGACCGCGAGTTTACGCCGCAGGAGATCTCGGCGCTGATTCTGCGCGAGCTGGCCTCCTGGGCCAGCCGCCGGCTCGGCCAGACGGTAACAAAGGCCGTCATCACCGTGCCCGCGTACTTCTCCGACGCGCAGCGGCAGGCGACGCGCGAGGCCGCGCGTCTGGCCGGTCTCGATGCGGTGCGCATCTTGAACGAACCCACGGCCGCCAGCCTCGCTTACGGCGAGGGCAGCCGCCACACGGCGCTGGTATACGATCTGGGCGGGGGAACCTTCGACGTTTCGCTGGTCGCGCTCGAAGGCGAAGTGACCGAGGTGCTGGCCAGCCACGGCGACAACCACCTGGGCGGCGACGACTTCAACGACCTCCTAGCCGAGCATCTCTTCCGCGAGTTTCAGTCGCGCCACGGCATCGACCTGCGCCAGGGCCACGCGGTGGCGCGCGCCCGCGTCTGGTGGGCGGCCGAAGAAGCCAAGCGGCGCTTGAGCTTCGATCCAGAGGTCACGGTCCGCGAAGAGGCGCTGGCCGCTGTCGATGGCAAACCGCTGCATCTGGAGTTGGAGATTACGCGCGAGCAATACGAAGAGATGATCCGGCCGCTGATCGAAAAAACCATGGAGCATCTCTCGAAGGTGCTGGCTGACGCGGGCAAGATGCCGGCCGATCTCGACGCGATTCTTTTGGTCGGCGGCTCCACGCGCACGCCGCTGGTGACGCGCATGATCGAGGAGCGCACCAGGCTTGTCCCGCGCGGCGAGATCCATCCCGACCTCTGTGTTGCGCTCGGCGCCGGCGTGATGGCCTCGCGCCTGGCCGGCCACGACGTGGATCGCGTGCTGGTGGACGTGACGCCATACTCGTTCGGCATCTCGTTTCTCGGCGAGCGCGGCGGGGCGTTGTATCCGCACTGCTACAAACCGATCGTGCGCCGCAACACGCCGCTGCCCGCGACGCGCACCGAGCGATTTTTCACCTCGCACGACTACCAGGAGGAGGTGGACATCCACGTCTACGAGGGCGATGACGAGGACGCGCTGCGCAACATCCTGGTCGGCAACTTCCACATCGAGGGATTGACGCCCATGCGCGATAGCAACGAAGTTCTCTGCCGCATGAGCCTCGACCTCGACGGCATCCTGCACGTCACCGCCATCGAAAAACGCACCGGACTCTCCAAGCACATCAAGATCGCTCGCGCTCTCGAAACCAAGACCGACGAGGAGATTGAGGCCGCGCGCAAACGATTGGAATCGCTCTTCGCCGCGCGCGGCGATGCGGACGATTTCGACGGCGAGGACCAGGAAGAAGACGAAATCCTCGAAGAGAATTTGCATGTGATCGAGAGCGGCAATAACGTTGCCGCGCCGAGCGCCCCGGCCGAAGAAGCACGGCAGTTGGTCGAGCGCGCGCGTGCGCTGCTCACGAGCGTTCACCAGGAAGACCGCGAAGAGATCGTCGATCTGAACCAGGCCATCGAGACCGCGCTCGAAGCCGGCGACGAACAGACGCTCAAAGAGGCCGCGGATGGTCTGCGCGAACTCTTGTTCTTCGTCGAGGGCCGCCAATGAGCGCAGCTACTTCTTCCCCCCACGCGATCGCGGACATCGGAGCATTTGCGCCGGTGGTCTGCCCTGTTTGCCGGGCGCGCTTCCGCGGCGCAGAAACCTGTTCGCGCTGCGGCGCGGACCTTGGCCCATTGCTCGTGCTCTCGGCGCACGCCTTCCGCCTGCGCCAGCAAGCGCGAGATCTGCTGCGCGCGGGTGATTTCCTCCAGGCGCTCGAATGCGCGGAACAAGCCCAGAGCCTGCGCGCGACGCCTCACGGCGCTCTGCTGCGCGCTGTCTGCGCCTGCCTCGCGTGTCCGAAATGACAAGGGCGCGTATGTCAGTTTCGCTTTTGCGCCAAGCTTTACGCCTGCCTCTGGAAAGAGGCTGGGGTTTTACTGTCTCGACCGTCCCCAGGAATTTGGCGCTCGGGGCTGTAGCTGCGCCAACGGGTGCGTCTGCAACCCGATGAAAATAAAGGGCTGCATCTGCATAGAATTTTATGCATAGAATCCGTGTGTCAGCCCTGAACGAAAAACGTGATTTTTACTGGACTTCCCGATGACTTCGCGGGACCCTTATTCGGCGCGCTTTCTATGACCTTCTCGCCTTCAGTGCATCACCATTCGGGTGACCCACGGCAACCCGATTTGGCAGGCGGAATCTACGTAAACCGTAAATCTGTGCATAGTTCAGGTGTTTACGATTCTCGTTCCAAGAATCTATGCCTCGGCGTCGCCTCCAAAATGCCGCCTTCGAGTTGGCGTCCTTATTTGTTGGCCGTAGAACTTACCCTGCCTGTTGCGCCCCACCGCACCACGCTGAACTGCGCTCCGGCGAACAGGATGAGACCCGAAATATACGCCCAGAACAGCAGGCCCACCGAAACATAGAACGGCCCGTAGAACGACTCCAGATTCATGTGCGGCAGCACGATTGCATAGACGCTCCTCGCTGCCAGCCACACGATTCCGGTAACGAAAGCGGTGCGCAGGACCGGACGCCAGGGAACCTTGCGGTGGGGCAGAAGCCAGTAAATGAAGAAGAAGAACAGGATGGCGGCCACGCCGGTCGTTGCGGTCAGCCACACGTAGATTATCCCCCTGAAGACGAAGTTATGAGTGTGATGGAAAAACACAAACGCCAGTATTTCGTGCGCGCCCTCATTCAAAAAAATACTGATCATGGCCAGCGCCGCCATAAGCAGGACGAGACCGAACGCGACTAACTGGTTCAGCAGGTAGTTGCGGCTTTTGGTTACGCCCCAGGCCTGATTCAGCGCCACCTCGAGGGGCAGAAAGATGCCCGTGCAGGCAACGAGAATCATGACTAGCGAAAAGGCTTGCACGCCGTGCCGCGACGACAAGGCGGCCGCGGCTTCAATGTTGTTGGCCAGCCAATTCGGCTGCTTGGTCACGCTGGGAAGAAAATAGTTCACCATATCGTTGACCACCTGCACCATCACCTGCGAATGGAAGACCGAGAGCGCCAGCGTGTAAAACAGCACGACAAAGGGGATGAACGAGAGGATGGCGTTGGCGGCCACGCTGAAGGCGAAGGTGTGAATCTCCACGTCGAGCAAGTAGGAGATGAGCGCTTTTCCGTCTCTGCGCCAACGGTACCACTTGGATTTGGAGACAGGCTCGGCCGCATCTGCGGCGCCGGCCGCTTCGATCGCCGTCTCGCCATCGATCCCGGAATGTGACAAATCAGCCACGCGCTTCTTTGTGTCTCCAACTCAAACTCTTCGCGGTTCCGCTATGCAATGAGCGCACCAGCAAGGATGGGCGCTTCCTCAAGAATAGCCCGCCGGCTCATCCGTAACAGCTTTGCTGAGGGCGCAGAGGCTAAACAGAAAATCAAGTGCGGCATGAGTCCCATCAAACTTCGCTTTCCCTATTCTGGAGCGCTGCGCAGCGTTTTGAGCGCCCATCGGGCCGCCGCGCGCAGGCCCTCGTCTGCGGCTTCGGCCCAGGTTTCGAGCCAGGGCGCAAAGCGAATCTGGCCGCTGTTGCCCATGGCGATCGCCGTATTCCGCCTCCATCCCCAAAATCCCGCCCTGCGCACCGGCGAGCCGTTGAACTCCCGCTCGAATGACTGCTCGTCCAGTGAGGCCAGCCATTCCAGGGCCGGATTCACGAGCTCCGCGCGCGGTTCCAGCTCCGGGTCCGCGCGCAGCGGCAATTTGCGGGACGAATCGCGGGACGAATCGCGGGACCAATCGCGGTTCCAGGGGCACACATCCTGGCAAATGTCGCAGCCGAAGACCTGGCGGCCCATGCCCGCCATCAGTTCCTGCGCGATCGGCCCCTTGTGCTCGATGGTCAGATAGGAGATGCATCGGGTTGCATCCATCTGGTAGGGCGCGATCAGCGCGCCGGTAGGGCAGGCG
>JABEBX010022064.1_pt1 | contig 15327 bp, 14 predicted proteins | sample 7245971 | NCBI WGS metagenome assembly JABEBX01 (sample SAMN14506365, study PRJNA622280) | hot springs metagenome | biome: hot spring [ENVO:00000051]|acidic hot spring [ENVO:00002120]; feature: spring [ENVO:00000027]|sediment [ENVO:00002007]; material: sediment environment [ENVO:01001048]... | reverse complement strand
GAGGAAAAAACACAGGGTAATAGCATATAAGCATACAAAGGACTAAGACCTCGTTTCTATAAGAAAACTCAACGATATCAGATGGATCGTAGGATTGAGTGAATGAAAAAATTCGCTTATTGCATTTTTTGGGTTAAGGGAAAGGAAAACTATGCTGAAGATAATGTTTTTATGCACCGGTAATTCTTGCCGCAGTCAGATGGCAGAAGGAATTGCAAGGTCATTGGGACAAGGGTTGATCGAGCCCTACAGTGCTGGTGTGATGCCATCAGAAGTGCATCCGAAAACTGTTCAGGTGATGGAAGAGATAGGTATAGACATTTCAAACCAGAGGTCAAAAGGTATTGACAAAAACCTTTTGGATACAATGGATATAGTTATTACACTTTGCAGTAGTGCAGAGGCAATGTGTCCTATGACACCGCCGCGAATTAGACGTATCCACTGGTCTATAGATGACCCAAAGTCAGCCACAGGTACTGAAGAAGAGGTTCTAAATGCCTTTCGGAATGCAAGGGATGAGATAAGAAAACATGTACAGAAGCTTATTGAAGATATACGGAATAATCCGAAGGTAATAAAAAACAACTGTATCTAAACTTTTTTTGCGGCGATAGAATGGAATCCAGCGTCAGAATGCATGCCTCTTTGTATTTTTTTATTTATAATCATAAGTGAACCCGGCGGATCAAAGAGGGTTGACACAGAGTCTATTACCGCAAAGCCCGCTTTGCCGAGGATATTGAATAATTCATCTTTTTTCCAGAAATAAGCGTGACGATAAAATACATTTCCTGAAGCCTTTTTGTGTTCATAAAAATCACCCCATCCAGAATCTTTAAGGATCAAACCCAGAACAAGCATACCTCCGGTCTTGAGAACCCTGTGTACTTCCGCAAAGGCCTGATGCGGGTTATCAAGAAAACATACGGTTACTATCATAAATACGTAGGAAAAACTGGATGCCGGGAAAGGCAGTGACTCGGCAACGGCCCTTGAGACTTGTATGCCTCTTTTTTTTGCGTATCTTAGTACATTTTGAGAAGGATCTATGCCAAATGGTATGCCAAGAGAACGTGCAAATCTGCCCGTGCCTACTCCTATTTCCAGTGAATCATAAGGGGGTATTTTCACGAGCCTCGTAATGGATTTTAGTTCAAGGGCAAATGCACCAGTGCCAAAATCCCGTTCAAACCAGTTATCGTACTCATGTGATCTTTCTTCAAAAACCTTCCACGACATATCTAAAGTATAGAGCACCGGTGAAGGAAGTGTCAAACGAATGAACAGAATTCTGCCTGCAAGGGAAACGCATACGGTTTTTTTGATTCAGAAAAAATTTTTAACGGGTTTACTTGACACATCATGGATTGTGTTTAATATATCACTATATCGTGATTAAAGAATTATAATTGCTGAAAGTAGGATGAATCTATGATCGTACAACTATATAGCTCAAAAAAGTGCGCACAAATTAAACTTGAAGAGTTGTTTATGAAGTTTTTCTATAGGTCATGGTAATACGCAATGTCCAACATAAAAATACTTGACAGTATGTAAGTAAATGATTACTTAAATAAAAAGGAGGAACTTAACGATGTTTAATGTACCAAACTGGGCATTTGAATTTCACGGGCACAAATGTCCTTTTATGCCAATAGGCTATAGGATGGGTTCTTTAGCACTGGAGAAACTCGGAGTCACAAAAAGTAAAAATCATGAGATGCATGTATTTTCCGAAATGGGTATCGGTCATCCACAGGGATGTATGCAGGATGGGATTATGGCTATAACCGGTGCTACCTTTGGGAAGAATATGATCGAGAGGCTCAATTATGGAAAGATCGCAGCTATTTTCTGGTATCCTGGAAAAGGTGCAATAAGGATCGCATTGAAAAATGAATTTAGTGATAGGTTGTCAACCCATGAGTTTTTCAAATACCGCAAACAGGGCATTGAGCCTTCAGAGATACCAGACAACGTATTAGACGACGTAATAAAGATTGTACTTGATGAAACAAATGAAGGATTATTCAATGTGAAGATGCTGCCTGATTTTAAATACGAACCCGTAAAAAGCTCTTTCAATAAAGCAAAATGCGAGATCTGCGGCGAGTATGTGTTTGAACGGTATCTAAGGCATAAGGACAACAAGGTCGTCTGTATACCTTGTTCAGAACGGACGAAAGAAGAAATGGTTATAAATCTACCTCTTAAATAGAGCAATAAGGGTTACGATATGAGACATAGAGGAGTCACTATGTTTTTTAGGGCAAATATGGTTGTTTTAATGATACTTGGTGCATTTGTGTCAAGGGCAGCAGCGAACCAGCATACAATACCTAAAAACTTGATACCGGACGTTTCAGCATATATTCAGGTCCGGGGCACGTATGGGAACATAGGTCCCGCGGCAAGTACCTTTACCGGTGACGGGTTCATCATAAGGCGTGCAAAGGTGATACTGACCGGTAAGGCAGTAGACCACCTAATTTACAGGTTTCAATTCATAGGCAGAAGTGGTCTACCGTCACCAGAGCTTCAGGATGCTTATGTAGAATATAACAAGTTTGACTTTGCACGGTTTGTTGTGGGTCAGATGGTGCCTCCGTTTGGTAGAGAGAGATTGTCACCAGACTGGCAGATCTATACAATGGAAAAGTCTCAAATATCCAACAACCTTGCGCCTTCAGCCCAGACACTTTTTCGCGACATCGGTGTCGAGGCAAATGGAGATGTTGTAAAAAAACATTTTGAGTATGCCATCGGGATATATAATGGCAGCGGTGCCAATAATATACCATCGAACAATACAAACAGTAACTTTCTGTATGTTGCAAGGGTCGTTGGCAATCCTCTTAAAGGAGATGTTCAGGCAGATACCCCCGACGTCAGTATTGGCGCTTCTGTATCTTACCGTAAGTCAAACGGTTTAACCAACCTTAGTAATATACTCAACAGCAGCCTGCCGTTCACAGGCACTGATTTTAGATATGGTATTGATGGAGAGATAACGTACAATGGATTTTCCTTCATCGGTGAATACATAAGAGCGATATTGACCAGCAATGAATCTCAAATAAAATCCGTAACCTCTGATGGATATTATCTACAGGCAGCTTACTTTATAACACACTATCTTCAGCCTATGGTTGAGTATCAAACCTTTAACCCGGATACATACGTAGAATCTACGAAGAACGAAAAGTGGCTTACAGCCGGGTTAAATTATTACATAGTTGGAGACAAGTTCAAGATTATGGCGGACTACACCTTTGAACGGTTCGGCAAGCTTGAGGCGAACAATACGGACATGGCACGGATCCAGTTACAGGTGATGTTCTAACGGAGGTATATTGAAATGACAACGGCAATCTTAGCAGGGCTAATAACCTTTGTGTTTACAGCATTACTTGCAATTGCAGGTTCCGGAGCTGCTTTTATATTGATACCGATATTTATTGCACTCGGTATAGATATACATATTGCAATGGCGGTTGCGCTATTACTGAATTGTATTGCAATGTCAATTGCATCGTACAGCTACATAAAAGCAAAACTTGTGCTTTGGAAAGTGGCCATACCAATAATCATTGTAGCAACAGTTATGTCGCTTGTAGGTGCTTTTATAAGTCACGGTCTTAATGCCCAGGCACTGAAATGGCTGTTCGTCGGATTCCTCATATTTTCAGGAGCGATGATGCTCTTTTATGTACCGAAAGAAAAGCATATAGAGAGTTCGAGAAGCAAACAACTCATTAACGGCATTTTCACAGGTACGGTTGCAGGCTTTATAAGCGGCTTGCTCGGCGTGGGTGGTGGAAATATAATTGTTCCGGTACTTATTTGGATGGGGATTAACCCCAAAAAGGCATCAGGTACAACTGCCTTTATTGTTATATTTTCTTCTTTTGCAGGCTTTTTAGGTCATGCAACACTGGGTAATATTGATGTAAAATTATTAGGTTTTACGGCAATAGGTTCCATTCTTGGAGCTGCTTTAGGTGCATGGCTTATGACGGAAAAGCTGAGTGCCAAACAGGTGAAGCTTATCATCGGTATTGTGCTGTTGGGCATTGCGGGGAAAATGATGTGGGGTCTGCTCTTAAAATGAAAAGCCTGATAATCCAAGGGATTCTTGTCCATCAAGGGAGTTTAACCCCCAAAGGGGAAAAGAGTTTTAATCGATGCAAAGTTATACGTTTAAATTAAAGGAACTAAAATAAAAAAAAAGAAGAATATGACTATGATCAAGCCAAAAGAGGCTTATGAAGCGTTTGTCTGCGATCAATGCGGACAGATAGTACCGGGCCTGCGCTTGACGAAAATTAAGTTAATGATTTATATGAGCAGAAATATGGACGGCATTTAATACACCGGTGAGTGGTTTATAGAGTAGCAAATATAAACCCGGAGGGTGGTTTTATGCTGAGAACAGCTTCATTTTTGTATAGCTTTCTAACAAAGTAAAAATAGTTTGAACAAATTGACTTTAAAATAAAGTTAGGGAGGTAGAGGGAATGAATATTTTACTTGTTTCACCATATCAAGGTGCCATGTTCGAAGTGGCCGGTATTAATATGCAGCCATTGGGGATATCCTATATTGGAGCGGCATTGATGGCTGCAGGCCACGATGTACAGTTAGAAATAATGCAGAGTCAAGATATATACCCTGATTTTACCGATGCGGTTGTCGTGGGAATATCGTGCAACACGGTTCAATTTAAGTCCGGACTTAAGATAGCCAAAGCTGCAAAAGCTCTCGGTAAGACTGTAGTTATGGGCGGGCCTCATCCTACAACTAATCCAGAAGAGGCATTACAAAGTGGTTATGTTGACTACGTTGTTAGAGCAGAAGGCGAGGTAACTATAGTTGAATTGCTAAAGGGGTTGCAAACAGGAAAAGATTTTGATCCCAATAAAGTTTTTGGGATATCATATATAGACAAAGTGTCTGGAAAGATCGTCAGCAATCCAAGCCGTCCTTTTATCCATGATCTTGATGAGATTCCATTTCCAATGAGAGAGGCTAAATGGAGGTATAACAAAGATAGCAGTGGCAAGCCAAACGGCTCGGTTACTTTTCCGATTGTTACAACGCGGGGATGTCCTTACGGCTGTAAGTTCTGTCAGACCCACGTGCTTGCAGGACGCCGTTTTCGAGTCCGCTCTATAGAGAATGTCGTAAAAGAGGTGGAACAAGTTGTGCGAAATTATAATCCTGAAGAGATTATCTTTATTGATGACATAATAAACTTTGACAGCGAGCGTCTCATAAACCTGTTCGAAAAACTTATAGAAAAAGATTTACCTGTAATTCGATGGGTGATGGGGCGTGCGGATCTTCTCATTGAAAATCCCAGGACAGCCGAAATAATGGGGAAGGGCGGGTTACATCAAATGTTTCTCGGGATCGAAAATCCAAGCGAACAGGTTCTGAAAGCATATCGCAAAGGAGGCAAGGCTTCCTCCAACGCCTCGGTTAAAGCCGTTCAACTACTCAAACAAAATGGCATCGAAACATGGGGTGCTTTTCTTTTAGGAGAACCTAACGAAACGATGGAAGACATAAAAAGAACAATTGAATTTGCGAAGTTTTTGAATCCAGGTGCGGCAGAATTCTCGATTCTAACACCATACCCTGGTACGGAATTATGGAATGAGGTAAAGCCAAGAATTTTTACTCAAGACTGGGATTTATATGATGCTTTACATTCCGTTTTTAGGACCGAACACGTTTCTCCTGATGAATTGAGAAAAGCAGTTATTAAGGCATACGTTAGTTTTTATATGCAGCCCAAACGGATTTGGCAAAATATTTTTGGTAAAGATACATATTATGGCACGCCGGATATTAAAAAAAGCGTACGTATTGTAAAGTCACTGCGAACCGCATTACATGCAGCTTGATTCAAATAGTAAGTATGCGATTACTTGATAAAAAATAAAAAATAAAATAATATACAATGTACAATGAGAAAAATAAGTATTATTTTTTTTGTCAAAATAATAGTATGTGCTTTACATGATGACAAATAAAACAATGAAGTTTAAATAAAATTAAAGGAGGTATTCAATGAATACGGTGCAAGGAAGTATAGCGAATATTAAAAACACAAGGCTAGGAATGGAAGCCAAGAAATTTATGTTGTTGAGCGGCCTTAAGCTTGTAGTAAATAAGAATCCTATGAGAAACTTTCTCGTAAACGCTGTTTCAAACAGCATAAGAAACTCAATGGTTGAGGATGAAACTTCTTGTGGCTCGAATTCTCAATATATTGCAAGGGTAGAGTCGCAGTTCTTGATCAATCTTATGAAGCAGGCAATTAAAAATATCGATAAGGGTTATTTATCAAAAGAGTATGTGGAAAGATTTGTGAATAATATTATTGAACCGCCCATGAATGCTGGAAGCGCGAAAGAAGCTATATCCAACTTTAAAAACAAGTATGGAACCGAACCTCCAAGGTTTGTAACAATCTCACCAACACAGAATTGTAACTTGAAATGTGTTGGGTGTTATGCTGCAAGCCATCCAGGTACCAAGGCTTCAATGCCCTATAAAGTAGTGGAAAGAATGATCAAGGAAATGCATGACATTGCAGGGAGTAGATTTGTAGTCATTTCCGGTGGAGAGCCGTTTATGTGGCAGGACGGAGAAAAGGATGTGATATCATTAGCCGAAGAATTTAAAGACATGTTCTTCCTCGTTTATACCAATGGTACCCTTCTGGATGAAACAAAATTAAAAAGATTGAAAGAAACGGCAAATATGACGCCGGGTATATCTGTTGAAGGATATGAAGGGCAAACCGATAAGAGAAGAGGCCGGGGCGTTTATGGTAAAATAAGGAATACTATGGAACAACTTAAAAAGCATGGCATTCTTTTTGGGGTTTCCGTTACTGCGACAAGTGAAAATGCAGATATCCTTGCCGAAGATAAGTTTTATGATTACTGGCTTGAAGACGTAGGTGCTACATATATGTGGATGTTTCATTTGATGCCTATTGGACGTGCAAAAGACACTATGGGTTTAATGGTTACACCGGAGCAAAGGGAGAAACTGGTCTTAGAATGGGAGCATGTTGTATTTGACAAAGAGTACTTTGTGGGAGATTTCTGGGATGCCGGAGCTGCTTCCCACGGATGCATGGCGTATGGACGTTCCGGAGGGTATTTCTATGTAGATTGGAATGGTAACATAATGCCGTGTGTGTTCGTGCCTTTTTACAAAGATAACGTCTATGATCTATATAAAACCGATAAAACCATCATTGATGCATTGATGAGTGATCTTTTTGTAAGAGGCAGAACATGGCAAAAAGAATATGGCTATTTGTCCGATCCCCCTGGCAACTATTTTGCACCGTGTTCCATAAGGGATAATCATAAAGACTTCAGAGAAAAGATCCTTACGGCTGATGCCAAACCAGAGGATGAGAATGCAAAACTCGCACTTGAAGATCCTGAATATTTTGCAAAGATGGTCGAGTTCGGTGAGGAACTTCAAAAAAGAACTTTACCTTTGTGGAAGGTCAGAACAAAGGATAAACTCGAGAGTTGAAAGTTATTAGAGAGTAAAGGTAGGGCATACTGAATGCACGCCCTACCTTTTTTAATTTCAAAATACATATTACGGGTTGACCTCCAAAAATGCAATAAGGAAGTTTACTTGGGACTTGCATTTAGCTTAGAGCATGCGAATACAAAATGATACCGTTCATATAGGGAGGATGATTCATGAATTGCCCCACAAACGATAAAAATGTTCAAGCATAAAAAATGCTTGACAAGAAGTAAGTAAGTGATTATATATAAAGTCATGGAAAGACAAACAACTGAAATCAGACAGGAACAGATCAAAAAGGCCGTGCTGGATATTATCTTCAAGGACGGGCTGGATCAGCTGTCAACGAGAAATCTGGCAAATCGGGTTGGAATAACAGAGGGCGCAATATTCCGTCATTTTAAATCAAAACGGGATATAATGCTTAGTATCATGCAGGATGTAAAGTATAATCTTGTATCTGAGCTGAGACAGATTGCCCTCAGTGCAGAAAGCACTGAAAAAAGATTATTCTCCTTTCTTTGCAGGCACGTCAAATATCTAATCGAAAATAAGGGTATTACGATACTCTTATTTTCAGAGGCAGCTCACATGAACGATAAGGAACTGAAAGAAACCCTTCATGTGATTCTTTCCGAGCAGAAGTCCCTGATCAGTAAAATCATAAAGGATGGAATGTCGGAGGGCTTATGGAACAAGAAACTCGATGCGGAGGATGTTGCAACTATATACATGGGCATTCCTATAACTCTGAATATCGAACTTATATTAAACCCCGATAAATTCAACATGGACAACTTCTGTAAAAGAATGTTTTATTTAATGCAGCGAATGATGTCCAAATGATTTTTAGGAAAACACTTGACAGGGTCTGTACGTGTATTAATATGTAAGTAAATGATTACATATATGGAGGAAAAAAATGTACAAAGAAGATATATATTTGGGATTTAAGGTGTAATTATGCAGTTAAAAAAATATTATAAAATGGTTGCATTGGTAATCATTGCGGTATCATTGTTTGCCTTTAAGGCGAGGGCGGAGGATATTTACACGCTTGATTCAGCTATAAAAGAAGCCATTCAAAACAATTATTTGATACATGCTACTATGGATCAGATCAAGGCTGCACAGGCACAGAGTCGTGGTGCTACTGCAAGCATGCTGCCAGAGCTTTCATTCGATTACAGTGCAGTAGGTTTGAGGAATCAGCCGTATTTGCAAATTCCTCACAGGCCTTTGCCGGTTTTTAATGGTGGTAGTCCGAACGGAGAGTCTGTTTACCTTCCACCGCGAATGTATATGAATGGAAGTGCTTTAATAAACTGGGAGATTGAGTTAAAGCAGCCAATCTTTACCGGTTTTGCACTTTTAAACGAGAGAAAGCTTGCGGAATTAGGCATAGACATAACAAGAGTACAACGCCAAGAGGCTATTTTAAATATTGAAGAAGAGGTAAAGATTGCATATTTCAATGTCCTTCGGGCGCAAAAACAACAACAGGTGGCAGAGGAAAGGGTAGAGCAACTGACGTCCCACGAGCAGGAGGCAAAGCATTTTTATGATAGAGGTGTCATTGCGTATAATGATCTTTTAAAATCGCAAGTTGCATTGGCGGATGCAGTTCAATATAAAGCTCAAGCGGCGGCCAATCTGGATATTGCCAAAGCAAACTTCAATACAATTTTAAACAGAAACTTGAATAAAGATGTACAATTGGAAGATATTACATCCGTAACTTCGTCCAATTATGACCTGTCATCCTTAACAGAAAAGGCACTGCAGGATAGGCCTGAGCTCAAGGCATTGGGTATAAGGGTCAAGCAGGCTGACACGCATGAAAAGCTTGCCGAAAGCGAGTATTATCCGCATGTTTTTGCATTCGCAGCATATACTCAGGCAGGGCAGGATGGTCTTGCAGCGAGGAATGAATTCCAAAATCAATACAATCAGATGATTGGTATAGGCATTAAGTGGACAATATTTAATTGGTTGAAAACAACAGATAACGCACAGCAAGCCGATTATACAAAATCAGCTATAAAGAATCAATTGAATTCATTTATGAATGCAGTAAAGCTTCAAGTTAAAAGCGATTTTATCGAACTGAATACAGCAGCCCAGGATATCAGTACTTCAGAAGCAGCATTAGAACAGGCAAAGGAGAATTACCGCATAACAAACATTCAATACAGTCAACAACTGGTAACATCCACAGAGGTTTTGGATGCCCAGACATATCTTACACAGGCCGAACTCAATTATTACAATGCACTGTACGGTTACGAAATAAGTTTGGCAAAACTCGAAAGAAGTATAGGGAGGAACGATTATGGACAATAAAAACTTAGAAGGTAATGCAAAAGAAACTTCTAAAAAATCAAACAATAATTTTAAAAGAAAAATAATATTGATAGTTTCTGCAGTAGTTATCCTGATAGGCTTGATAGTGGAGATTCCCAATATAAAGTTCATGTTCACGCATGTCGATACAGATGATGCCTTTGTAGAGGGAAGCAGCGCCATTGTGCCGGTAGCGCCGCAGGTGAAGGGGCAGGTGATTAAGGTATTCGTTCATGATAATCAATACGTGAAGGCTGCTGATCCGTTATTTACTATCGATACTTCAGATTACATTGAAGACGCAAACAGGGCTGATGCCCAGTATAAGGCGAGTGATAACGAGTTGAAACAGATAGTCTTGTCAATATCTATGCAAAGAGAAATGCTTTTAAAGGCAGGGTATGAGTTGAAGGCTGATACTGCAATGAACAAATTGAATGAAGAAAATGCAGAGAGATACTCCAATCTTTGGAAAAACAATGCCGTCTCCAGACTTTCCTACGATGAAATGAAAACAAAATATGAGGTTAGCGCAGCGAAGGTGAAGGCTGATGAGGCTAATATTGCCCAGCTTAAAACGAGCATCGAAAATTTGAAAGAAGAATTGAAAACAAAAACTTATGCTACAAAAGCATTGAAGGCAGGATATAAATTAGCTCTAATCAATTTACAGAGGACTACTGTTTATGCACCATGCAACGGTTATGTTACCAAAAAGAATGTAAATCCAGGTTCATATGTTATGCCCGGTATTCCCTATCTTAGTATCGTGAATCTCGACAATGTATGGATTGTGGCCAATTTTAAAGAAACCGACATTGGTAAGATAAAGATCGGGGCCCCGGTTACTATTAAGGTTGATGCGTATCCTGGGACTACATTCAAAGGGCATGTTGCAAGCTTCCAATCAGGCAGCGGTTCTGCCTTCAGCCTGTTACCGCCGGAGAATGCAACAGGCAACTTTATCAAGGTGGTACAAAGGGTCCCAGTTAAAATTGTACTGGATAAGGCATCTTATTCGGATACGCCACTTTATCCAGGCTTGTCCGTTTACCCTTATGTTTTGATAGAACATTAATCGGGAAAGAACGATGACGAAAACCAATAAATGGCTTGTTACATTAGCCGTCATACCAAGCACAACGCTTTTTAGCATCGATATGAGTGTTGTCAATGTGGCGCTGCCCTACATCAAAGGATCGATGTCGGCATCTATTGAAGAGATAACATGGGTTATAAGCGGTTATATGTTGTCCGGCGTTGTACTGATGCCGCTGGTCGGTTTCTTTAGTTCAGTTTTTGGAAGAAAAAACTATTATATGCTGTCAGTCCTTCTGTTCACGGTCAGTTCCTTATTATGCGGTATTGCATGGAACCTGCCATCCATCGTTATATTCCGGCTTTTACAGGGCATGGGCGGGGGTGCTTTGATCCCCCTTGCTCAGGCAATTCTTGCGGAAACATTTCCGAGGAAAGAGCAGGGAACGGCAATGGCTATATTCAGCCTTGCCATTGTCCTTGGACCAGCAATAGGGCCTTATCTTGGAGGATGGATTGTTACGAACTATTCATGGCCATGGGTCTTTTTTGTCAATCTTCCTATCGGTATCATAAATCTGATTTTGTTATATGTATTTATCGAGGATCCACCATTCATTCAGAAGCTTAAGGGAAGCGTGGATTGGTTTGGTATAATATTTTTAACCGTCGGGCTTGGTGCAATGCAGATTGTATTGACAGACGGAGAATACAAAGACTGGTTCTCTTCGAACTACATTGTAACCTTAACAATCATTTCTGCTGTTGCTACAATTCTATTTATAATAAAAGAGCTTATCTCAGAGAATCCTGCCGTTAACCTAAAGATTTTAAAAGATATAAACCTTTCTGCAAACTCTCTGCTCTCTATGGTTTTTAGCCTGGGTATATTTGGCAGTCTCTTCCTTTTACCCATGTTCCTCCAGAATATCATGGGATATTCTGCTTATGATGCAGGACTGGCAATAATGTCAAGAGGGCTTGCAATGGCTTTCGCGATGCCTCTCGCTGGGAAGCTGTTCAATAAATTGGGACCAAAGATTCTGGTCGGGGCCGGATTTATATTGTCAATAATCTCATCCATACAGCTCGGCAGCCTAAGTCTTGACATGGGGTTCTGGGAGATATTCTGGCCGCAGTTTATCCAGGGTATAGGCTTTGGCTTTATTATTGTTTCTCTCAATGTATCGTCGTTGCTGACAATAGAGAATAAATTTAAAACGGATGCATCCGGAATGTACAACTTGATCAGGCAGGTCGCAGGTTCTATCGGTATTGCAATACTTGCTACGATGATGGATAACAATGTCCAATTCAATCATGAGATCTTCGGCAGAGATGTCAGTATTTACAACACCCCAAGCCTAATGCTTTTGAAGCATGCTGCTACGATAACACATTCGCAAGTTGTGTATCCCCCGACGCAGAAGGCATTGACGCTGATCAACGGACTGGTGACAAAACAGGCATTCATGATTGCATCCAACCATGCTTTTTTGTTTATGGCGCTTTCTTTTCTCGTTACGCTGCCGATTGTGTTTATACTAAAAGGAGTCAAAGCTGCAAAGAATGGATCGGATACTGGAGAACCCCCGAGAATGGAGATATAGAGAAGCCCGGTTAAGAAGCTACGGAGATTCCTATGCCGATCATAATTAGGATCCATGCAATCATTAGATATACGCTCCATGTTCTCAATTTCAATGATGAAAGATCAACAGGTTTTGAGGATCTTCCCATCTTGAAGATTACGGTACTCATGTATCCTACAATGATAATTCCCATTACAAAGCTTAAGAGGAAAAGGGCTGTACTGCCGTAACTCATATTTAATTTATAACTGTAGATTGAGTAGTTATATTCTCCCACATAAAGCATGCGCAGTACCTCTCTCAGCGACGACATTGCAAGTACTGTAATCACGGTTATCGCAGCAACGGATAATGCATATCTTCTTGGATCAGCTTGTGCCTTTATAAGTACGATCAGCAGAACGACAGCAATGAGTACACCGATCAGAAACAAATAATTTGTATAAAAATGAAAATCAGCGGGCAAGCTCATCAACCACCATATACCGATAGCCATTTGAAGAACAGTAAAGATAAGCGCTATTTTAGCCCCTGCCTTGCCAACCCATGCAACATAATCGTTATCCATGTCTTCCCTTTTCTCGAAATACCAAGAATACAACATCATAAAAATACCGGTGAGTGCAAAAGACGCAGCGATAAAGTGGAGAAACCTTGGCAGTTGAAATGCATGTAACTGTGCTCCATATAAATTTACCTTGTCGTTATTTATATACCATGCGAGCCATTTTTCAGGGAACAGTGCCTGATATGAAACCGCATGCATGATGATCGCAGCAAGGATAACAAGGAGAAATGAACATATACCCCATATTGCTATGTGCTGTTTGCCTTTGTTCGACTTCAGATAAAATACGTAAGCAAAAGAGAAAGCGGACATCAGAACAAACAGGATGCCTATCATCCATGATGCTGAAAGCACATTAGAGGTGTACCAGAACGGATCATATATAACCTGCATAAAAAGCAATGGTGCAACGCCAAGTACAATTGTAAGGGATAAGTTTATTGTTGTTGCCTTTGCAAATGCCTTTGATAATGCCTTGTAGTTTTTGCCTCGTCGAAAGTAGGAATATATAGCCATAAATGAGCCGCCGATAACAAGATCAACAAAAATAATGTGCAGGGCGAATGTTAACACAAGAAGTATCTGGAATACCAATGGATAAAACGGTACGCCCATAGGATCCTGCAATGATCTTAACATATCGGCAATATTCATATTAACCTCCCTTTATTTATAAAGGCTTACAAGATAAACTGCCAGTGCTTTTTTCTCCATCTCAGTCCCTGCAAATTTGGGCATGAATGGAAACGCGTTCAAAAAACCTATAAGCGCCTGCGCATCGTCAACGTTGCTCAGCCCTGCCTTTTTTACCATTTCTGGCAGAGGCCTTAACCACCCATCTGCCTGAAGTGTATGGCAGGCGGAACATTCTATTTGTGCGATTATCCTGCCAGATTGTAACATGTTTTGATTGTTTACGTCCTTTAGATTTGCAGGTACAAAATATGAATAATGAAGTATGCCTTGTGCATCTATATCTGCTATATTACTCTTTACCTGTTTTGCAGGTATATCGTTTGATATAATTTGATTTGAGTACATATAATGATCGATGACGTAAGGCTTTCTTATGCGTTCCCTCATACTTTCCGCTGAGAATATTCCGGTCAGCAATATCAAGATTGCAACAATGCCCGGTATTAACTTCGCCCAATTCGGTTTTATAAGGGTAAAAATAAACCATACCATCAATGCTATAAGGCTTCCAATAACAATATGCGGTATAATTTTCGGTATAAGCGGTGTCATATCCGCTATTTCTTTTGCTGCATTTGGAAGTGACTTATAATACCAGAAGAAAAATCCAGAGCCAAGAAGGGTTCCGGCGATCCCCCAAAGAGATGCCCTACGTATGATAAACGATTTTACATCTTTATTTTTCAAGGTCCCTGCAACGACAATGGCATAAAGTGCTGCCACAGCAAACATAAAAGATGTTCTCATGAGTAATTGCGGAACGTATGTAGGATTAAAAAATCCATCAAAAAACCCGCCGGTTTTAAGCCATTTTCCTGGTGAAAGCATAAACGCAATAATGCCAGTGATAATAATCATGCTGATCCATGAACCTATTGCATAGATCAACCCTATGGCAAGGTGGGTCTTTTTATCAACCTTGCCAAAGGTATAGTAATAAATATATATTGCAACAACCTCTATAATGAAGAACACCCACTCTGTTGCCCAGCCCCAAACGTAATTATGGATCAATGCGGATATGCCCTTTGGGTTTGATACAGTTACACTGTACCATATACCGACACCTGAAAGGGAACCGAATATAAAAGAAAAGATAAGAATCGTGAGGACATACTTTTTGATAAATTCAAGAAGCTCAGGTCTGTTCTGTTTATACGCCTTATTTTCCACATAAACATTAAACCAGAATGCAGAGGTTGCAAGGTGTGATGGCAAGATATGGAAAGAAGCGATGAATGCAATTACAAGAGCAGAACCTATAACAGGCAATTGCCATACTGGATACATAAACAGCCCTCCCTATTATTTTTAAATTTACAATAATTCCAGTTCATGTCAAGAAAATTCAATTTAAAAAATGCAATTGTAAGCACCCCTTTTTCATTCGCTCACTCCTACGATCCATCTGTTATCGTTAAGTTTTCTTATAGAAACACGGTTTTAGTCCTTTGTATGCTTATATGCTATTACCCTGTGTTTTTTCCTCATCGTATTTTCGAAGAATACCTTTATTTG
>JABEBX010000637.1_pt1 | contig 15348 bp, 23 predicted proteins | sample 7245971 | NCBI WGS metagenome assembly JABEBX01 (sample SAMN14506365, study PRJNA622280) | hot springs metagenome | biome: hot spring [ENVO:00000051]|acidic hot spring [ENVO:00002120]; feature: spring [ENVO:00000027]|sediment [ENVO:00002007]; material: sediment environment [ENVO:01001048]... | reverse complement strand
CTTTAGAGGACAAAACTCTTTCCGACTTCGTAGATTTCCAATTTCCGGGGGTTATGATTCAGAAATTTGATCAATTTTTTATTGACAATGGATCTTTGATTTTAAGAAAAGATGATAAAAAGGTTGAGCTCCATGTCAAGGAGAATTATCTTCTAATAAAGAAAACTCTTGAAGAAAAATATAAAGATATTTTTTTAGAGAAAAAAGAAATAACATTATCTGATTTTAAAAAAGTATCTATCATTGATTCTGAAAGACAAATGAAACTTAAAAATTATATTGATGATTTGATATTTGCTTTGTATTTTAATGTACCAATTAATGAACTGGGGGAAGATAAGGTAAGTGAAATTAAGACTGAGTGCAAGAAAAATTCTTTTTATGATTTTGTGATGGAAATTAATGATAATAAAAATACTCATGATGTGCGTAAATGTAACGACTCAAACTATGCACTTTAGTTTTAAGAATTCTTAGACATGCCAGTCCATATCTAACGAAATCAATTCTAAAATGAATGGAATGAACTTAAAAATTTAATTGAGAAAAAAGACACTGAGGATATAAATTCTTTTGTCAAATCTTTTATGATGTATTCAAAAATGCAAAGTCTAAAAATAGATGTATGCAAGTGAATGTATAAACGGCAACTTACGAAAGGAGGTCATCTCATGAAAGAGGTAGAAGCGATCAAGGATCCAAATGAAATTAACCGCATTAAGAAGATCATGCTTGCAGAGAAAGACTATTTATATTCTTTATTGTTTACTTATGGCATCAACACTGGTTTGAGAATCTCTGATATTCTTGCATTGCGATTTGAGGACATTCTTGATGAACGCAAGCGCGTCAAGTCTTCTTTTGATGTGATAGAGCAAAAAACAGGCAAGAAAAGAAAAATTGTTATTAATGATAGTGTTCGCGAAATGTTAGATCTCTTTTTAAAATCAACTGACAGAAGGGCTGGATATATTTTTTCACGTAATAATGGTGAAAAGCCTATAACTCGTGCAGCCGTATGGCACACATTGAATAAATACGCAAAAGAAGCAGGACTTAAGGGGCAGATCGGAACTCACACGCTTCGAAAAACGTTTGGCTATCAATTATACAAAAAAGGTATAGATATAACGAGGATCCAGTACTTGTTCAATCATTCAAGCCCAAAGGTTACTTTGCGGTACATTGGTATTACGCAGGAAGAAGTTGATGATATAGTTGAGAATCTGAATATCTGAAAAGCCTATAAAATAAGGAAGATTTTGTATGGCGCTCGTACAGGCTCGTGGTAGAGAGTTTTGGACTGGTCAAGTATATTTTTTATCATGGAAGGGGTCAAAGTCTTCGCTACGGGCTCGTTAGAGAGGTCAAAAAAGGCAGTCCGTTTTGGGCTGCCAAGAGAGGGAGGGAGGAGGAGAAAATGGAGATCACTTTTTTATTGAGTACTAAATTCTATTTGTGCATGATGAATATATATAGTTAGAAAAGGCACGTTGCCAGTATTCTTGCAAATATTGTTTATATGGAGTGTTTTCCGCAGTAGAGTTTGCAAAAATCATTGGCATTGATTCTTCTACATTTTCTTCTTTGTTGTCAAATTCGAATGACAAAGCATATATAGGAGTCATATTTGGCCCACTTAATTTAACTTGCTTAATATGCATAATTTGTTCACGATTTATCATAGTAATTATCCCTCACTTTTTCTTTTTGTGCTTTGAGATTAGAAACCATATAAGGCCACCCGTTGCACCGCCTATAAGTATTGGAACGATCCAAAAAAATGAAGCAGCATTTGGGGACGTTGATGAACTATATTTTGTCGTAGTTGTCTTTGTTGATTTTTGAGAAGCGGCCTCGTTGTACCATGATTGATTTGCCTTAGTTACGGCCTCGTCATATTGTAAATATGTGAAATATTTAGACGCTTGAGATTGTGGAACGTAAATCAAAGTCCACGGGGGAGTAGTTTTATATCTCGGAACTAAAGGATCTCCTATGTTATACGTTGGAAATGTTGAACCTGTAAAATTAAATGGCCACACATCCGTAGTTTTTCCATTGTATGTAAAGGACAAGCCACCACCAACCCCACCCACCTGATCTTGAGGAAGAGTAAGTGAATAATTACCGTTTGCATCAGTTGTAGTTGTTTGGTTATTGCCCATGACGTCTATTTGCCACGGCTCACCAGAATAATGAGCATAATAATGAACTATAACATTTGGGACTGGGACTCCGTTATTGACAACTTGCCCTGTTACTGTTCTTGTACCATAGGGAAAGTCTGCCATTCAATCACGTCCTTTAGGAAGGAGTATAGGTAACGTAATAAGTATATAATGGCATGGATCCTGTCTGAGAAGGAGCCTGTGTGACCGTTGCGCCAGATAACTGCAATGGTGATGCGGATTCATTCGGATAAATAGTACCTTGAGTATTGTACCATATAATATTACCGTTAACAGAAGAAGTTACAGACCAATCAACGTTAGGATCAGGCGCAGTTCCTTTTACCACAAACACAATTTGATTAGTACCGACAGTAACTACTGTTACGGAATCACCATTAGGATCCGATGATTCAATCTCTAACGATCCAAAAGCGCTATCGATTTTTTGTGCTAATGTATTTGAAGAATATGATTCTGTGCTATTTCCAGAAGTAACCGCGGCACCATTATCAGTGGCAAGCAATACAAGAAGACCGTTTAGTCCTATTGTTGTGGCAGAGCCAGTGGCAGTGCTACCTAATATCATTGTACCGCTGTTAATATTTGATATAAGTGTTGTTACAGATGGCGATAATGTGCTTGCTTGAAGTGCTGTATATGCTGTTAATGTGGTCATTGCATTTATGGCGGTATAACTCGATACAATAGCGTTCATTGCAGTGGAAGAACCAGCCACAGCACTCATTGCAGTGGAAGAATTTGCGACAGCACTCATCGCAGTAGAAGAACCAACAACTATGTTTAGAAGAACCAACAACTATGTTCAAGGCAGTAGAGGATCCAATAACAGCATTCATAGCATTAGAAAAAGCGGAAATAGAATTCATAGCCACACTTGATGCTGTTAAGTTAGTCATTGCGGTTTGGTTGCTTGCAAATTCGGTCATTAGTGAAGAGTTTGATGCTATATCATTAAACACAGAAGTCCATTTTGTACCTGATGCCGATGCAAACGCTGATCCCTCATAGTATACTAAATATCTATATGCATCATGTAAATATTCTCCCAAATACGTCCATGATCCATTTACGTATGAGTACATTGAACTTGTTCCAGCAATACCTGCCAGAGAGAAATCTCCTACACCACTTGTAGGCAAATCGCTTACGCTTGCATACGTACCAAGATAATTAGAATCTGAAATGGTACCTGGAAGGTATTGATTAGCCATGTAGTAAAAAGTGACTTCTGATTTATCGTTTATGTTCATCCGATCTTACCTCCTCTGCTCTCTTTTGAAACTGTTTGAAGAAGTGATTGCAATGCTGCTAATTGTGCAGAATATTGACTTGATGATTGTGAGATGCCTGGTTGAAAATTTTTAAGTTGATTCATTAGTTGGGTAGAAGGGTTTGATATTCCCATTACATTTCTATTGACTATGGTAGTTAGCATTGCTCTTGAAAGGATTAAAGATTTATTTATCACGTTAACTCACCTCGATTTGAAGGAACTTAGTATATGCTGCATAAGAAGCATTAGAAGTGCTAAGTGAAACATTAAATGTATACACTCCCGCTGTTACAGAAGGAGCAAGTGTTAAAGTAAAGAATTGTTCGCTCGTTGAGGTTGTGGTTGTGGTGGCTGATGGACTACCGTTAACGTTAACTGAAAGCGTTGTAGTAGCGCCACTTGATGCATTCCATCCTGAAACAAAGGCTGTGATTTTATTTATATTACCGTTGTTATAGTATCTTAAACTTTTAAGGGCTGTGAGGCTTGTTGAAGTTGTTGAAAAAGTTGTATCGTCTATATATAAAATAGAAGAAGAACTTGATTGAAGAGTTGCCACAGAACTCGAAAGGTTGTTAATCCTTGTATTTACTGAACTTGATAAATTGTTCAGATTAGTGTTGAGTGTAGAGACGGAATTTGAAAGGCTAGAAATAGAGGTAGCATCAGCGGTTGTCTCTGACTGAATAACGTCTATAGTTGAATTGTAATTAACTATTGGCATATTATCTTAATCCTTTCTTTTTGGAACGTGTTTTTCTTGCTCTATCCTCCTTAGATCTTGCATATAATGCCAAAAGTTGCTGTGCTTTTCGATGTATAGTAGGATCGTCCCACATAGAAGATGAAGAATAATGAGCAGCTGCAACAAGAGCGTGAACGTATATGGGGCCATCATCTGCTTTCTTAATTGGGTACTTGCGATCTTTTGGATCTAAAAAGCATGAAGAGCTTAGATGCTCTAATTGATAAGCGTTTGGTTTTTTCCAAGGTGCCGTTGTGAATTCATAAACTTTTGCCATTTTGCTACCTCCTTTCGTTCACGCTTTACAATGTAATTCTCGTTCTTCTTATTCTTGGCTTGCGGCTCTTGTGAGGCCTTACGTGTATTTTCTTAGGTTTAAGATGCACTACCTCAATTTTGCCATCTGGGCCTTTTCTTCGGATCGTTCTTGCTTCCCTTATGTAGGTATATCCTTTCACCGTTTCATATTTTTTTCTTGCTTTTCTAGCCATTTTAATCACCTCTTCTTTCATTTTCTTTTGGTGGGAATTTTTCAGATAAATATCTATTCACAAAGAACCATACAACTGCCGTTATTGTTCCTCCAACTACAATGCTTACAATTGTATCGAATGTTGTGGCCTTTTCAAAACTTTTTACTCCAGATATAATTTTATTTTCAAGGTTTCCTAATAGTCCTGTGTTTGTTGCAGACGGTGATGCTGAAGACATATATCGCCAACTCATTGCCTACCACCTTCAAAAAACCGTTTTGCCGTTTCATAGCCGTCCTTAAAATCTTCTTCATAATGAGAAAAATCAAGTACATTAGTTGCATGTGAAGTATATGGACAGTATTTAACGCTTTGTGGTATGTTTCTTTCTTCTTCTTTGTTGAGCCTATATATAGCACCATTAAGCAACGTGGATAAATAGGTTATCAAATCTTTAGTTGGCTGGGTAAAATACATATTGCTTAATGGAGTTCCAAATGCGTAGGCTTCATTTTCAGCAGAGACCAAATTAACTGGAAAGTTATTCATTATGCCACCATCTACACAAATATATTTACTTATTTTCATGGGTTCAAAGATTAGCGGTATAGATGCAGAAGCCGCAATTGATTGAAGAATTGAAATATGTTCTAATTGTCTTAAAGCATTTGTGAAATAAACAGGTTTAAATTCTATCAGATCTGTCGCAACTGTAATGAGTGCACGGCTTGTAAGCGTTGGAGTACCGCCAAAATAAGGAGCAAGAATCATTTCAAGTGATTGCAAACCCAATGTATATGGAAAAGATATCATCGACCATGCCAATGACCATCCTGAAAGAAGACTTGGTACTTGTTCGTTGAATTCTGCGAGCATATCCAGCATTGTAAAATCCGTATGTGTGAGAGCAAGCGATCCAGCGCTAATAGCACCGAAAGAAGTTCCAATAGCCAGATCTGTGGTAGGATCGAAAAGATCTTTTTCAAGAATGTATTTGACAATGCCCAGTTCTGAAGCCGCATATGCACCACCACCTGAAAACACAAATGCTTTCATACCAGTGCTCCTTTCTACTTAGCAAATGCAACCAATACGTTTATTAGTTCAATTAAACTGGCTACAATGGCTGGAATAATAATTGAAAACGTCCATTGATGTCTTCGATTATTTCGTATTTGATCTTGAACGTGAGTTTGAAATCTATCTTCAAGGAGATCTAATCTACTGTTAATTGCCGTCAATAATTTTTGATTTTCTAACGTTGAGCGATCTAATTGATCGATCACTTTATTTGTCTGCGCAATAAAGTCTGAAAGAGATATTTCGAGACGTGTTATCCTATCCCTTGTTGTTTGTTGCTCTTCTTCGTTATTTCTTTCAAAGTCTGCCATATTAAATCACCCTTTCCAGATCACATTTGAGAAAGCAATATTAAAGCAATTCCTCCAATAACAATGTATGGAAGATAAGATTGCCATTCTGAAGAAGACAGTCCAAAGCCTTGTGAAGATGATTGAGTTGCTGAACTTGAAGTTGGAGCATAAGAAATAATATTAAATAAATTCTGACTACTTACCTGTTTGTAATAAGATTTGTATTCTGGAGTTTGAGCATAGTTGACTGCTGTAACTGCTTGATTGCTTAAATATCCGTTGCTCTGTAAATATTCAAATGTGCGTGAGAAAACAACGTTTAGAAATTCTTTTTGTGAAAGAGACGGATCATAATAAATATTTTCAACGATTGTAATGGCTGTGTTGTTTATAGATTGTCCTTGAAGTGTTTGCCATGTATAGGCAAGCAGATCAAAAGGATTTGTGCCAGATACTTCATTCATATAATTTGAAACATGCCATGTTTGACCGTCCAAAGTCCACAAATCAGTTACATGGCCACTTCCACTTTCTGGAGTATAAAAGACATTATAAAATCTTGCGTTGCCTTTTGTGGAAGGAGTTAAGAGTTGTTGTGTTGCCGCATATAAGCGTGCATAAGCCCCACATTCTCCAGAGAACGTCGTTAGCGTATATGTTGCCGATTGCCATATATTTGTTGCGTCAGGCAGTATAAGCACATTAGCACTTCCAGAAAGATTTAACGCTCCAACGTCTCTACTATCTGCAATATAAGTTATGAATGTTGAGTACTTCCATACTTCAGAGGGATCGCTAATTCCTACATTATTTGCGGATAAAAATTTGAGAAATGCATTTAGCCCAGTCAATTCTGCCAGCGATCCCGTTGAACGAATTATTTGAACAGTCTTAGACACATTTACCGAAACAGAAGATGATCCGACAAGTTCTGGGACAAGCAATTGAGAACCATACTGTTCAACTGAACCAACGGCTTGATATGCCAAATCTGAAGTATTATTTTCGATCCCTATTTTTTCAATAATATTCATTCTATACCACCAGTTAAAATTGCCATAGATTGTGCAACAGTTAAAGATTGTTGAATGTTAATCATAATTGTCACTGTACCCGATGCTGTTACGTTTGGAATGTAAACCAAGGAATAGCCCATTGCTTTAATTAAATTTCCTACCGTTGCAGAGGAAGCAGGTGCAAAATATACAGATGGAATAGGTTGTTGAAGGGTTGGAACTAAGTCAGATGGATTGATTAAAGCGGTGGTGGCTAAACTATATTGAATGCCAGAAGGTTGTGATAGTACTTGAAATGATTGAATTAATGGCTCTGGATAATATTGTTGGTTTGGATCTATATATGTTTGTGGAGTTGTTGTGGTACCATTTATTTGCCAAAGATAATATCTCGTTGTGGATCCCGATGCCATCAGCATTAAGAGCCTTGACAATTCAAGAGCGTTTGCCATTGATATATAAGGCGCCATTGTACTGAGTTGTAACTTTGGATCTTTAATGATTAGAAAACTTAATGTGGCGTCTGCTGTGGAGTTGATCTGCCCGTAATTCGTGATATATAGTTTACTAAAAGGTTCTTGCATAATAATGCTATTTAGTTGAGTTATAGGAATTTGTGGAGAACTCGTTGAGTCAAATTGCACCATAGTGGTATCGTCTTCACATTGTAAAAGTGCAATTCCGTATCCTGTTTCATTTATAGCAGGATAGGTCATTGGGCCTGATTGCAGTTGCATTGTTATCAATTTAATCGGAGTTGACATTTTATCACCTCTTTAGAATTGGCTATCTCATCAGAACCTATGTGCCACCATAGATTGAGGGGGCATTATACCCCCTTTCGAATTCATTCCTTTTTAGAGGATGATTCGCTTGATGTTGGGACGAAATATTTATTTGCAACTTTTACAACAAATGCTACACCGAGAACCAACACGGAAACAGCAAGCCCTATTTGATAAGAACCAACATAAGGTGCAAGTGTAGAATATTCAAAAGACATAAGATATACAGCAGCCATTACTGCATATGGGATTGCTATGAACTCAATTGCGAGAAAAGCACCAAACAATGCAGGATACTTCTGATTTGTGGTTGCCTTCGATTCGAATACCCAGACAAACAATAGAACTACTGCAAGTAAAAATGTAAAGAAATCAAACATGTTAAAACCTCCTTTTCTCAATTAGTAAATGGTATCCAATCCCAACCATATCTGTTCTTCATGCTGACAATGAAATCGATGATATCGTCAACAACTCCAGAGAGTATCCAACTAAGCGGATCAAGTTCTGGAAATTGCTGGAGAATATATTTAACCGTTGCTTTCTCCACTAACGACTTTTTCCATTCACCCTTTCCTTGTTCTGCCACTTGTACTTCTATAGTCTCCACATATTTCACTATTTGCGAGAGTATGTCAGAAATCACATTTCCGAATGGCAAAAAGGAAATTAGAAAGTGAACTGGCCAGAAATTGAGGACGTCTTGAAGTATGTTTGGCTGTTGATTTTGAACAGTTGCCTGTACAGTTGGCGATTTAACAGTTGCACTTGACGATACATTCTTTACGTCTGCCATTACATATCCCTCCTTTCATTTAACATCTTTCCATGCTTTCTTAAGTGCCCGTGAAGCACTCAAACCTTTCTTTCGATATTTGGTCGCCAGTTTCATGACCTCTTTCTTCTTTGCCTCAGAACGGGATGCCCGTGTTCTTCTTTTCTTCGTCATTTTTCTATCTCCTTTCAATTACTTTTTGAGCAAAGCAAACAACAAAATTCCTATGCCGAGTACGCCCACAACGATCGCTATTGTTTTACCATTGCTTGAAGAATTTGGTTGGCTTGTAGAGAATGAAGAATTATTACCAGAAGTGCTTGTGTTGTTAGATGTATTCGAAGAAGTTGTTGTATTGCTTGCTGGTAATGATGAAACTATGTTTTGCAATTGTGCAAATTGTTCTGGACTCAAAACCGAGTTGACTATATTGTTCATATTTGCTTGTTGAGTTGTTAGCGGATTAAATGTCGATCCTGTAATAGTATTTACAATGTTTTGTAGTTCTTGCTGTTGTGTAGGAGTAAGTGTGCTTGGGTCTACACTATAACCCAAATCCTGTAAGAATTGTTGCTGTGTCAAGGTTGGAGTTGATGATGTTGTTGAGTTTGAACTTGTTGAAGTTGTCGTTGCTGATCCTGAAGCATTGAGAATGCCGTTTATAATGTTGTTTTCGTTTTCCTGTTGAGTTGTCAATTGACCAAATGAATCAAGAGCACCGATGGTTATTGTTCCATTATTAGTAGCCATATATTAACTCCCTTCTTTCACTTTTTCTTCTTCATGAAAAACATTAATGCTATAACTCCAGCCGCTGCAACTCCGCCTATAATTAAATAAGTTGTAAGATTTGACTTTCCCGAAGAAGAATTTGAACTATTAGATGAAGATGCTGTTGAACTTGCTGCGTATTGTGGCTGTGCTTGAAAAGGTGCACTTGAGACCGTGCTTGACACATTAGTTGATGGAGTAGTCGAAACATTGGTTGACGAAGTAGTTGAAATTGTACTCGAAGCATTAGTTGATGAATTTGTTGGCGTTGTTGGAGTAACACTTACTGTTGGATAATTTGCGCTGGTAGATGGTTGTTGCTGTTGTGTGAGTTGACCTGATGTAGAATTACCTGATATTGTTATTGTATTTGCCGCTTCCTCTATTGAAGAATCCAACGATCCCACTTGTAAAAGTGCAACTGAAGAATTCCCTTGAATCATTGATGAGGCGTTGGTCATCAGCAGTCCACTTTGTGAAACTATTGAATATCCCGCACTTGTAATTACTCCCGAATTTGGAGTGACAGTCAATGCTACCAATGCTCCACTTGACGAACAATAAAGTATTTGAGCCGTAACGTTAACTGCGTTATCTATTTGGTGATAAAGAAAGTTAAATATATTTGCGGGAGTTGCTATACTTAGAGACTCAGTACCAATAGGATTTTTATTATCAAGTATAAGTTGCTGCACTCCAGAATTTATATCTATTCCAGTAGTTGTATTTAACATCACATCCGCATTGCCTGTTGTAATTCCTGTCCATACTTGCCCAGCAGTTGATATCCAATTCCAGGGCTGAAGGAAAGATTCTCCAATCTCTGATAATATATTTGGTTTTTGCAAAGAGAATGTAAAGTTTGATGTTGCTTTGTTCCCTCCACTATCTTGAATTGTTATTGAATATTTCTGTTGAGTCGGTGCTCCATTGAATAAACTAATAATTTGTTGAGCCTGTGTTTGAGTTAAATTTGTTGCCATTTAAGTCACCTCACCTTTTACTTTTTATGCGTTAATAACAATATCGCTACAATACCAACGGCCGCAACGCCGCCAATAATCCACAATGTTTTATTTGAAGATGATGAAGACGTCGATGCTGATTGATTTGGTGTTGAACCTGTTGCATATACCAGCGTTGGGGTAGGTGCCGCTTGTGTTGCTGTGGTTGTTGATGTTGGTTGGGTTGTTGATTGCGTAGTTGTAATTGTCGGTGCTGGTTGGGTTGTTGACTGTGTAGTTGTAGTTGTTGATGTTGGTTGTGTTGTCGTTGTTTGTGTGTTCGTGTTTATTTGAGTTGCTGTTCCCTGTGAACTATTTGGAGTTATTGTAACTGTATTATTGTTTTGACCACTCTGATTATTTTGATTGTTAGTGTTATTGTTTTGATATACTGGTGTAGCAACAGGAAGAGGCTTTAAAACCACATTTTGAGTTATTGCTGTTCCTTGTGTTAGCGAATTAAATGTATATGATTGTGGTATATATCCAGCCGTTGTATATGTAATTGTTCCTGTTGTACCAGTTAACTGTACACTATAATAACCATTATTATTTGTAAATGTACCTTGTCCCGCACCATATGGGGGTGTAGAAGAAACGACTCCAACATGATTTAAGGGATTTCCGTTTTGATCGGTTACCACGCCAGACACTGTAAATGTATTTCCTGCCATTTGCACTGTTATTGAGTTTGTTGTATAATTACTTTCTTTAGTGATGTGAGTGCCTGAAGTCCCGATTGAAATCGATTGACCAATTCCATAGTTTGCACTAATCGTATATGTGCCTGGAGTATAAAATGGTGAAAGTGTTGCAGTACATGAACTGTTGAATCCAGCATACACACTGGAACTTAGCCCATTGCTTGCAGTAAAGGTGACCGTAACTGGAGAAGTTGAATATGGAATATTGCTGACTTTAACAGTTACAGAAGTATTTGTTTGAGATACTAAAGACAAAGTTGCAGTGCCAGTGCCAGTTGAATTAGATGATGTATTTGAAGATGATGTGTTTGTTTGCGAATTGTTGGTTGAAGATGAACTTGAAGGATTCAAAATAACATTTTGCGTAAAGACTTGATTTTGTGTTGATGCTGTAAACGAGCCAACGTATGAATTATATCCTGATAGGCTGTAAGTTACATTAGCGCTCGACGCATTTACTGTTAAATTATAATACCCATTACTATCAGTTGTTGTGGAATCACCGCTGCTTGCACTTATAGAAACTCCACTCAAAGGAGTTGAATTAGGATCTGTTATTAAACCAGTAACCGAAAATTTAGTTGGAGTCGTAGGAATGTTTGCAGGGACTGGATATGGCTGAATAGTAACAGTATTGTTGTTTTGAGATTGTGCTTGCTTATCATATATTATTTCACCCATGCCAGGTTGCGTGTTATCATTTAAGTTGTTTAAATTATTTAGAATTTGATTTATAATTGGATTTGAATTTGTACTTGTGGGAGTTGTAGTTGTTTGTGGGGCTGTATATGTACCGCTTTTTATGTACATTGTAGATAACGCTGAAGGATTTGTTACTCCATTATTATTTAGCACGCTTGAGTTCCACGTAGGTGTAATTTGAACAAGACATCCAGAAGAACTTGCATATAGCAACGTAAATGAAATATCCAAAGCCTGATCATACTGACCAGGTATAAATCCACCAGTAGGGATTGCCAGTGATTCTGAACTTGTTGTATTTGCTGAAGTTAGAGAAATAACTTGAGTTCCGTTATTGAACCATACTGGAGAAGTTGTTGTGATTTTTGCAGTAGAATCAACATATTCAAGATTAAAAGTAAAAGTTGCTTTTGCTTGTACTGCCCCTCCCAAAAAACCTGTATGGTCTGTATATGATACGTTTAACTGTGCTGAATTCGAAGACGCTGAATTGAAAAGAGAACTTATGTCCATATTATCACCTGCTTTTTATTTTTTCATAAGATACAAAGCCAAGACACCGAGAACGCCTATACCTAAAATCGCACCCAATACAATTGTTGTATTCATATCAAGGCCATTACTTGTTGCACTTGGGCTGGCATTTGCATTGTATTTTGAATTTTGTGCTTGTTGTTGTGCTTGTAATTTTTGTTGTGCTGCTTGATATGCCGCATAATATGCGTTATATCCTTGTTGAGCAATTGTTTGGACTTGGCTGGCCGTCGATGGGGCTATACCTGTTAATTGCTGTTGAGCCGTTGCATTAGCCGTAAGAAGTGCAGGAAGACCAGATGATAGCGCTCCAACTATGATTCCACCAATACCGCCTTTTGCTCCTGCTATTCCTCCTCCAATTGCTGATATTACCGCACCTACCAATGATCCAGCATTGTTTTGGAATGAATTTGCCGCTGATTGCAAATCAGAAACTACAATTTGACTTAGCGCATATATACCATTACCATCTTGAGATACAGTCTGATTGCTTTCTGGTACGAGCCAAACTGCAATGTAATTTTGACCGCCATTTTGAAATGCTGAATAATATAATGTCCCATCTTTAAAAGCAGAACCATATGCGTGATAATCTGGATTTGTCGATGAATCAAGAACAAATGTGTGAGCATTCCCATCAATTGAAAGAGGTATAGTTGCTTCAGCCCACCAGTCAAGGTCCACTAAAAGAGCTGCACTCGAATTTGTTATAATGTTTAATTGCGTAAAATCGGAATTAGTTGCTATATAAATTGTATCTGTGTTTTGATCCGTGAGTTTATATACAATCGGACCTGTTTGCACATTTGAAGAAGTCGTAGATGCCATGTTTTCATCTCCTTTTTGTATAACTTTTCAAATAATTTGGATAATTTAATGTGATTGATTTATAATAAATACAGAGGATTTATTTCTTTAAAAGCCGTCTCTTTAAGCAGAGACGGCTTATTGGTTATTTACTGATAACTCCTTTCCTCGCCATTTAGTGGAAGCTTTCCCTGTTTTCTTTTTGGTGAAGGTTCAGATTGGAAAAGCAAGTAGGTCATCCACAAGAATAACGCACCACCTATACCAAATAAAATAAGATTATCTGTTGAATTACTACCCGAAGCAGCACTTGCAAAGCGAGAAGTTGAAGTAGTGGCCGATCCAGAAACTGTGGGATTCAAAATGTTGTTTAAGTTTTGCGAAGTAAGAACTGACTGTGTATACCCATTAACAATTGAAGAGGTTGATAAGTTAGCATTTGCTGGACCGCCGTGTAAGTTAATGGCAGTCTGGAACAATTGCAAAGCTGTAGATAACGGATCGCCTGTTGAGGTGACTACCTGGCTTGCTGCTGTTTGGAACGCTTGACTTGAGGACTGTCCTTGCGCTATTGCGTTATTATATGCATTTCTAAGTTGTTGTATCTGATTTGGTGAAAGATCGAGCCCATATTGGCTACCATTTATAACCGTTCCATCAGCAGTCAGTACATTTCCAGCCGCTAAAGCCATGTGTAATCACCTCCCTTAACTAACATCCGCTAAATATTTTTTTACTTTGCTTACAAATTGTGGATCCTGCTTTAAAGCCTCCGTCATTGTACTTGTCTCAACAGGTATTGACAAGTGTGCTAACAAATTAGGAGTTGTAGTGTTTTGATTTAAAGTCATATTCGCAACCACTGGAGCATTAACGTATAGATATAAATAGAAATCTTCTGGAAGCGGTAAACTAATTGGAAAATACAATTGTGAATCAATTGCCGCTTGACTTCTGGAGTTAACTTCTTCTATTGCTTCAGTTTTTATGGTTGCATTTGTCATTCCTGTTGCTCCTGGATATGCTATTACCCATTGATAACTTCCTACACCAAGCAAATAATATACATTGAGCGTGGCTGCGGTCGAGGTCGTATCATTTACAGCAAAGGTAATGGTAGACCCGCTAATACTGGTTGGATATACAATTTTTGTAACAGAACTTGGTGCGGTTGCTACCCAATATGCCATAGCAGACAGTTGATAGGCTGGTGCATTGTATACATTTGGTACTATTGCAACTGGAGCCGAAACGGTCACAGAAACGTTATTTGAAGTTTGAGCAGCCGTATAGGTAAACTGTTGAAATGCAGGTATTTTTAGATTCATGTGTTGATCATTTCTGATATATACCACCGAATTATGAGGCACTTTGTAAGACAATATCATGGAGTTAACGCCAGCCGTTGGAGTGTATTGCGTGAATTGAGCAAGTCCTAATGTTGCCATTTTACACGCCTCCTTTACGAATTAGAGTACTGTTCGGCTGGAATAGATATTTTTGACAATGTCCAGTTAACCGTTTCACCCGTAAACAATGTAGATATCGCAATAATAAGAACCTGATTAGTCAAAACTTTCAGTGTGGAAAACATAGGCCACTTGAGTGATGCCGCATAAGAAGGCAACATCTGTTGCTGAACGCCTTGAGCATTTACTTCAAACCAATCGCTGTATGGCATAGATGCAACTTTCACACCAAGACTGTTTGGAGGATCTGCAGGAGATTTAACCCACACTTCTATGGTATCTCCAGATTGTATCTGAGTCGTACCAGCTGCATCTTGGAAGAAAGCCATTTTTACAGCAGGCTGTGCGGGAATTTGCCAATAAACCCCATCTGGCACTTTAAAGCCAATAATTCCAGTCGCATAATTTTGCTGAAGGTTATAAACGGTAGTAGGGGCTCCGTTGGATGAAAGAGGTTGCAAAGAAATTGGATCTACCGCCAAATTAACTTGGCTTTTTGTCAATGTCAAAGGTATTTTCATTGCCATATTCATTCACCACCTTATTGTGCACTCGTTGAAGTACTCGCTGAAGCACTCTTCGTTGAGAAGTAATGCACAAGTTCAGCAGTACCTTCTGCTGCACCACCAGCAATTAGACCCAATCCGAGTTGCTGTACCATGTCCTGTTTCACAAAAAGCAGTGCAAAACCCAAAGCCGCAACCGCAAAACCCGTAATA
>JABEBX010019858.1_pt1 | contig 15357 bp, 9 predicted proteins | sample 7245971 | NCBI WGS metagenome assembly JABEBX01 (sample SAMN14506365, study PRJNA622280) | hot springs metagenome | biome: hot spring [ENVO:00000051]|acidic hot spring [ENVO:00002120]; feature: spring [ENVO:00000027]|sediment [ENVO:00002007]; material: sediment environment [ENVO:01001048]... | reverse complement strand
GGGGCACCGGAAATTGTTCCGCCGCACTTAGGCGGAATAAAAGATGCCGATCACTATCTTTGCAGTGTCAATGGCAAGGAGATATTCCTCTGGGGTATTGATTGGGCGCCGATTCGCCCCAATTTTGCCGATCTTAAAGATGCGGATTACACCTTGCGGCTTGAGCTTTATCACCAAATGGGAGTGATGATGTTCCGGGTTAATGGCTGTGGCTTCCTTGAAAAGGAACACTTTTACAATGAATGTGACCGTCTGGGCCTTCTGATTTGGCAGGAATTCTCGCTCTGCGGATCCAGTTCCGACAGTTATCCACCGGACGATCCCGCTTACGTCAAATCTTGCGGGCAGATTGCTAAATCTTACATCAAACGGCGGCAACATCATGCGGCATTGATGCTCTGGTGCGGCGGCAACGAGTTGTTTTACGGTTCTGTTTTTCAACGTGAACATGATGTGCCTGTAACTATCGCCAATCCCGTAATCAAGACGTTCGCCGCCGCCATTGACCGGCTTGATCATGGCCGGCGATTCATTCCGACCAGTCCTTACGGCCCGCAATTGTTTAACAATCTGGCCGAATGTGGTAAAGGCGTATACTGGGATACCCACGGGCCGTGGACTTTTAACGGGCCGGTGGACGGTTGGTGGAAAGAGTTATGGGATAAAGGCGATTCCATGTTTTATTCTGAAATGGGCGCGCCGGGGGCCAGTTCGGTGGCGATTACGGAAAAGTATCGCGGTGATTGCGAAGTCTTTCCCTGTTCTTCGGAAAATCCGCTCTGGAATCGCCAGCCGACGTGGGTGGATTGGTCAAAATTTATTCAGGAAAAAGGGTACGCCCCAAAAAGCATTGAGGAATTTGTCACTTGGAGCCAGGCCCGGCAGGCCGCGGCATTGGTACTGGCGGCCAAAGCCGTCCGCGGCAGATTTCCCCAATGCGGTGGATTTGTCGTCTGGATGGGCCACGACGCGTTTCCCTGCGCCGCCAATACCTCTATTATTGATTTTGATGGCAACCTGAAACCCGCTGCCATTGAATTAGGGAAGGTCTTTCGGGAATTATGAACGATTACAGGTTAATGTACTGGTTCTGGCGAACCTGTACCGGCCAGCAGGCCGTGAACGGTAACATTGTTCTTTGGATGCGCTGCGTGTTTAGGCGGGTTGTTTAATCAGGAAAGGGGTCTAGGTCTATGAGCGATATTCAATTCAAGTGTGCCAATCACCGGGTGGCTGTTAAAGCCGCTGGTGCATTAGCGGCCAGTGTGATGCTGTACAGTCTTTTGGTGGTTATATGGGCGTTTACCAGTGGCCGTCTATACGCCGCCGCGGCCGCTTCGGCGGTGCAACCGGTCCGCCAGACTCGTCTGCTCTCGGCAAACGCCGACCCGCGGCTTATCAAACGGGACGGAGAGGCTGAACTCACAGTGCGTATACAGCGGATCGGCAAGCCCGTGTCAGTATCGGTAAAGCTTGGGGATGCCGCGCCCGTTGTGCTTCAGTTGCGTGCGGGGCTGCACCGTTACCAGATCGCCGTGTCACCGGTTAAGAAAACAACCGCGGTTCCGCTGGTTGTTTACCAGGCCAACCAAGTCATTGGCCGCATGAACGCAACGCTGTCGCCGCCCAAACGATTTACGATTTTTATTCTCCCGCATTCGCACATGGACGTGGGCTATGCCTTTTACGCACCGGCGGCGCTGCGGTTGCACGCCATATACATTCTCCAAGCTCTCAAGCTTATCGCACAGACCCGCCAGTATGCTCCCGCCGCCCAATTCCGCTGGAATCTTGAGCAAATGATTGAAGCCCGGGAGTTTCTCAAAATGGCCACTCCCGCCCAGAAGAAGGCCTTTTTTGCCGCCATTGCCAGCGGCCATATTGGACTTGACGGGCTGTATGACAATGAATTGACCGGTCTTTGCCAACCGGAGGAACTGGTACACTATGTCGCCTATACCCGGCGGTTTGAACGCAAGTATCACATCGCCATTGATTCGGCGATGATCAGCGATGTGCCGGCTTACACTTGGGGCATGGTGCCCGTGCTGGCCAAAGCGGGGATTAAGTATTGGTCATGGGCCCCCAATGGATCACTCAACGCACACATTGGCCATGCGCTTAACTGGAATAATCGTCCGTTTTACTGGTCCTCACCCTCGGGCCGCCGTAAGATACTCTGCTGGCAGAGTTGCTTCTCTTATTGGCCGGCATTTTCACCGGAGTTTCCATCCGGCCTGGTGAGGAACTTCCAGACCAACGCCAAAGCCCTGCGGCATTTCGTTGGTCAATTTACGGACGCCCACCCACATTTCAAATACTCGATGATTTACACCCGTTGGACCACCGGCGACAACGCCCCGCCGGACCCAAACCTGGCTCCCTTTGTGGCCCGATGGAATCGCCGGTATATCTCACCGCACCTGGTCATCGCAACCACGAGCCAGGCGTTCCATGCCCTGGCCGCCAAATATGGGAAAATACTGCCAACCTATCGCGGCGATTACAACGGTTACTGGGAAGATGGAGCCGGTTCTTCGGCGCGGGCCACATCTATTAACCGCCGCGCCGGCAACCGGCTTTCGCAGGCGCAACTGCTATGGTCCATCCTGCACGCCCCGCGCTATCCGTTGGCGGGTTTTGATCGCGCCTGGCAAAATGTGCTGCTCTACGACGAACACACTTGGGGGGCCTACTGCTCCTGGTCCAACCCGTACCGCAAGTTTACACGCGAGCAATGGGCATGGAAACGCCGCTATGCCGTGCGTGCGCTACATGAGTCCAACGTGCTGATGTGGCAGGCCAAACAATCCACTCATGCGCCGGGGTGGTCGCACTGGTTTGCCGTCTTTAACACCGGCACCTGGCCGCGAACCGCGCTGGTGCAGGTACCCCCGGCATTGGGGTTGGCAAGCCGGCAGGAGGCCCGTTTTGCCGGTGTGCGCGAGAAGGACGTGGCTTGGCCGTCTGTCACGGTGGTTAATTCTGCGGGCCATCCCGTACCCTGCCAGCGAATGCCGGATCAATCACTGGTATTTCTGGCCCGCAATGTGCAGGGACTCTCCGCCCGGCGCTACCATGTCGTGCCGGGCCATCCGGCCTTTGCCGGGCTGGTGCCAGCCGCCGCCACCGCCGCCGGCCTGTCCAATGGCCTGATATCGTTGCACGTCAGCCCAACCACCGGTGCCATCGCTGTACTGACGGCCAGGGGAATAAGGGGAAACTTGGTGAGCCGGACGAATAAAACCGCCCGGGGACTCAATGATTATGCTTATGTGCTGGGGCCAAGCAATAAAAACGTTTCGTTCAGCGGCAAGCCACAGATTCGCGTGATGGCCAACGGCCCGCTGGTGGCGGAACTGGAGATTCGATCCACCGCGCCTGGATGCCATATTCTCATCCGTCGCATATCATTGGTGGCGGGCCGGAAACGCGTATATATCTCCGACTTGCTGGACAAAAAGGATGCCTATCCGGAGTTGGAAGCCGTCCACATCGGCTTCCCCTTTGCGGTTCCGCATGGGGTGATTCGCTATGATGAGCCATGGTCTGTCATAAGACTCGGCCGGGATCAGTTGCCGTGGGCGAATAAGAATTGCTTCACTGAAAACCGCTGGGTGGATGTTTCCAACCGGCGTTTAGGCGTTACCTGGGCGAGCGTCAACGCCCCGATGTTTGAGGTTGGCCACATCACCGCCACGCGTCAGGGTGCTGTGAAATGGCGGCTGCATGTGGCCAAAGGCACCACCATCTATTCTTACGCCATGAACAATTATTGGCTGACGAACTACAAGGCCTCTCAGCGCGGCATGATCGTCTTTCATTATGTTTTACGACCGCACGGTGCGTTTTCGCAGGCTGCGGCCCAGCGCTTTGGCATTGACACCCAGCAGCCGCTGTTGACCGCGTCAATCAGCCCCCATGCCCAACCCTTCGCTCCGCTGTTCACGCTGGCCCCGGCGAGTGTCTTGGCCGAGGCTTGCCGCCCCAATGCCGACGGCAAGAGCTACACGCTGCGGATATTTAACGCGGGCCGCCGGAGCGCAACGGCGCATCTGGTATGGGCGGGCGGGCGGCGGGTCCAGCTTGCCCGCACCGGCTTGTTCGGGCACAACGCCCGGGCTATCAAAGAGCCGATCACATTGGTACCATTGGAATCCATGACGCTGCGCGTCACGCCGCGTTAAACGCCGCACTGAAGTACGGATAGGAGTAATTATGCCTCTATATGAATATCGCAAAAATGCGACCAACCACATCTCCGTACCGGCCTCTGTGCAGGAAACAATTATAGGCGGAACGCCGGCCGTTCTAAGAAAACTGTTGTCCCTGCTGCAGGAAAATATGAAAACGGGCCGGTCAGTCACAGCGGCGGTGGATGGGTGGTATGGTGTGGACTGGGCCGCATTGAAAGCACGTTTGTGCGAGGCGGCCCGGGTGCAAGGCTTGCTGTTGGATATTATTTCTACCGCCGAACTTTACCAGACCGCCGTCCGCATCGATGATTATCGGCGCCCATTCATGACGGATGACCCTGCGTTCGGTTATGTGAACAAACAGGGAGTTCTAGAGGACATTCTTGATCCGCGGAAGATTGCAGCGCTCAAGGCCCGGTTAACGGTGCCGGCAGACATGCCCGGAGGCGTCATTGTGATGGGCCCGGGCGCGGCCGTTGCGGAACTTGAGGGCCTCTATGACTTGCGCTTCTACGCCGATTTCACCATGCAGCCGCTTCTATGGCAAATGTGGGATGGCAAGCTGGCGGCATTTGGGAGCGATCAGCCGGCAGTGGATTATCTCTGGAAAAAGTATTACTACTGCGATTTCTATCTATTATTGCGGCAAAAAAAAAAGGCCTTCGCGCGGATGGATTATTACATTGAGGCGGTCGATGCGAATAATCTCAAATTAATGCCGGCGGCGGCTTATAACGCCGTCATCGACGAGCTGGTCAAGCAACCGATCAAACAAGTCAAGATCACACAGCCTGGCCCCTGGGGCTCATATCGGTTCAAGGACATTTATGATGAAATCCCCGGCTTGGAAAATATGGCATGGAATGAATTGGCCGGAATAGAGCTGAGCATTCTAATCGATGTCAGCGCCCGTGCAGTTTTGAACATGCCCTGCCAGAATATCATGCAGCGTCCGGTTCAGATGGTGGGTGAATACGTTCACAAAACCTATCCGGACCTTTTGCCGTTGCAGGTGTGGCTGGATGACGGGTATTTCAAAGATCGCGTGCCCTACGAACGCGCCAGCATGCCGATCCACAATCATCCTGATACGGATTATGTTAAGCGAAACTTCAACGAGCCGCTGGGACGTTATGAAACCTATTATATTGTGGAGGCTTATGAAGACGCCGGCACCATGATGGGGTTCAAGGAAGATGCGGATTTAGAGGAGTACGAGCGGCTCTGCCGCGCGTCGAACAACCGGAAAGTCTTCGATTGGAAAAAGTTCATTTGCCGCTGGCCTACCAACGTGGGGGATCTGTTCCTGATTCCACCGGGCACGGAGCATGGCCACGGCGGCAACCAGATGATACTGGAAATGGATACCGGCCCCAGTGTGGCCGGCACCGAGTATTCGTTCTTTACATATGATTTTGCGCGGCATACTTGGGATGACAAGGCCAAGAGCATGACAGCACCGCCGATGAAAATGCACATTGAACACTCCTTCCGAAACAACAGGTGGCGGCGGGAGAAATACGTGGAGGAACACCTGAAGGCACGGCCGGTGGTGGTGCGCGGCGACGGCGATACTCGCATGGATCGTTACTCCACCATCGATGAAATGCCTTTCGAAATCGAACGATTTGTGTTCACCAAGCCGATGGCGCACAGCACCGAGGGTCGCTATCTGCAGATTCCAACGCTCACTGTCGGCAAGTCCGTGGTGATCCGTTCAAAGACGAATCCCGAACTGGAAACCTCCCTGGATTTTCTGCAAGCCTGCCTGATTCCCGCCGGATTCGGTGATTACGAATTCATCAGCCCCGACGGATCGCAATGCACGGTCGTGATGATTCGTTTGAAAAAGGCGTGAAATTGCGAGAATGGAATGAGCAATGAAAGCAACTATATCATCTCGGCAAGCCATGGTCATGGTTCTCGGACAGCCCTCGTGGCGATTGGCCAATAATAATGTGGAGCTATGCGTTACTGAACAAGGAGGGCATGTCGGTCCGGTTACCTTCAATTTCCATGGACGGAGAATCCAGCCGATGTCGGTAGCACCGTGGGCTCATGAGAAAATCGGCACAGATCAGCCGCCGGTGATTCGTACATTGAGAGGAGATTTTTTCTGCCTGCCATTTGGAGGCAACGAAACGCCCTGTCGCGGAGAGCGCCATCCCCCGCATGGCGAAACCGCCAGCGCACGCTGGCGGCGGGTGAGGCAAAACGACACACCTGGTCGGCATACGTTGCATCTGCGGCTGTCCACCCGAATCCGCCCGGGCACGGTAGACAAGCTCATTACCCTGGTGGACCGCCAGACAATGGTTTATCAGCAACACATTATAAGCGGCATGAGCGGAGCCATGAACTACGGTCATCACGCCATGCTCCATTTTCCTGATAAGGAAAACAGCGGCATAGTTTCAACCAGCAGATTTGTATATGGCCAGGTTTTTGTGGAGCCGCTGGAAAGGCCGGAGAACCGTGGGTATTCGATCCTTCAGCCTGGCGCCAGATTTGATCGCCTGGATCGCGTTCCCACAATCACCGGACAGATGACTGACCTGAGCCGTTATCCGGCGCGCCGTGGATATGAAGATCTGGTCATGCTGGCGGCCGACCGCAGTCTGCCGCTGGCCTGGTCCGCCGTAACGTTTCCGCAGCAGCGCTATGTCTGGTTTGCGCTGAAGAATCCCAGGCAACTGCCCCAGACGATACTCTGGCTCTCCAATGGCGGGCGGCATTATCCCCCCTGGAATGGCCGGCACGTCAACGTTCTGGGCATTGAAGAAGTTTGCGGCTATTTTCACTTGGGTTTGGCGGAGTCGGTTCGGCAGAATCCGCTTTCGGCGTGCGGAATACCCACATCGTTCAAACTGCGGCCGGATCGGCCCCTCAGCATTCTTTACGCCTTTGGCGTAGCGCGGATTCCCGCGGGTTTTGATCGGGTCGCGGACATTGTCGCGGGCGCAGATGGCCATAACGTGTTGCTGCGATCAATGAATGGGAAGTCCGTAAGCGTTGCCATGGACGGCGATTTTTTGTGGGCGCTGATGTCCGATGCGATGGAGGCCGCCCCAACTGCGCCCGGGCGGGCAGGTCGCCGCCATCCCGGCGTGCCGCGGGCGATGTTCGCGAAAAATGCAACCCATTTAGCACCGCATGAATAATGCGGCGGTTGGCTTGCATATAAAAAAAAGGATGTTCGCCTAAAGTGTCATGCACCCGCACTGCATGACCAATGCGGTGGCCGGTTCACATCAGTCAATCAACCACCGGATTTCATCCGGTGCTCGTGGGGCATTGAGATCCAAAGAGCACCGCATGATAATGCGGTGGTGGATTCACACTTCTCAATCAACCACCGGATTTCATCCGGTGCTCAAACCACGAACGCCGCGAATACGGAAGTTATTTTGAACCCCATCCATAGTATTTTGCGCCGCTGGTGATTTTTAACCCCGTTTTCGTCTGTTGAGATTCCGATGAAGCAAGTTTTCTTCCGGAATTGTTGGTAAGGTAATAGCATTATATTTTGGCCTGTTTTCAAGCAAATCGCGTTTTTACGGTTGGTCTCGTGGTAAGGTATATAAAATATTGTGCGGAATTTTTTTGCTTTTTGATTGGAGATGGAATATATTACTCATTGAACTGATGCGGCGTATTATCTATCAAATTTGAGATGCCACATCAGACGGAGATTGATCATGGTGGCAGGGTCGAACAAAATGGATGCTCTTGCGGCGGAAAAGCCGGTTGAAACAATGACGCACGCAACGATCATAGCCAAAGGTCTGCCCGTGACGTGCCGGAATCAAATTACAAATCTCAAATTACAAAGTACAAGCTCCCCTTTCAGCGGGCTGATTTTCAGCCCGCGGGGGAATATTTCATGTCTTCTCCCCCCCCAGAGAGAGATTTGTAGGAGGATCGTTATGAGCACGATCAAAAACTCATTCTTGGTGGCTGCAGTGGCGGGAACACTTGGATTGACGGCGGCCGGGGTAGTGTCTGCACGTGTTGTCTATCGGGACAATTTTGCCCGCGGCACCCCCAGCAGTCCTATGGCACTCAACGGCACGAAACCGTCGCCCACCGATACCGCCAGTGCAACTTGGGCCTATACGGGCCAAACCAATTTCAATACGAATGGTACAGATTTGGTTGTGTCCAGCGTAACCCCCTCTAACAACGGCGATGCGGCCTTTTTGCCGCTGGCCCCAAAATATGGGGATGGACAAATCATCAGTATTAGTGTGACCGAGACGCCAACGGCAAACAGCGGAGATGGCGATTGGTTAGGGTTCGGTTTCGCCACCAGCAAATCAGCCTTTTCCGTCCCCACCCATTCCTTTGCTTGGATACTCTACCGCCTGAATGGTGGTGGCCAAGGCTTCAATAACATGACCAACGACAAGTTTGTCAACATTGATAACGCCCCCTACGCCGCCGGAACACCGGTTACGTTTACCACGACCCTGAATGACAACACCGGGGCCGTCTCCGTTACCGGCAACGGCAGACTCTTGGGGACGACTACTCTTACCTCCACGCAGGTGAACAGTATCTCATATGTCTTCTTGAGCTACGAGAACACAGCAACGGGAAATTTCTCCAATTTTAGCGTCAAGAAGTACCGTCGGTAACCGATCACAGGCTAAAAATCGTATAATATTGAAGGAAAAATGTAGGATTCGGAATTTATGAAGCAAAAAATCGCGAAAAACCAGATTGACAAGGCGAAAATCGGCATCGAATCTGATACGGTGCATTATCTATCAAATTTGTGTTGCCACATCAGGAGGAGATTGATCATGGCAGGGTCGAACAAAATGAATACTCTTGCAGCGGATAAGCCGGTTGAGCATACGGCGCGCGCAACGACCAAATGGCTGCCTGTGGCTTGCCGGAATCCAATCTCCAAATATCAAATTACTAACTCCTCTTTCAGCGGGCTGATTTTCAGCTTGCGGGGGAATATTTCATGTCTTCTCTCCACGGAGAGAGCTTTTTTAGGAGGATCGTTATGAAAACGATCAAACATTCATTGTTGTTGGCTGCCGGGGTAGTGGTATCTGCTGGGCTGGTGGGCACAGCTTCGGCGGGGGCCAGTGTAATTACCATTCTCAACCCAAGCTTTGAGAACAATACAACATCATACCCCGGGTACGGTGCTATCAACGATTGGACTAGCACGGATACCAGCCAGACGGGCGTAAATGCTGAAGGCGGACCTTTTGCCAATAATGGCGCTATTCCCAACGGGTTGCAAGTGGCTTTTGTCCAAGCCAATAACGGCGTTGCGGAGGGAATAAGCCAAAGTCTTTCCGGTTTCGTAACGGGACAGACATACGATCTGAGTTTCTACTACAACGCAAGGTACGCCACGTTTCCGGCGGCGGCGGATCCTCTGATGGTCGTGACGCTTGGTTCCAGCACGCTCACCCCCGGTATCGGCGTCTCTGTGGTCCCAGCATCCGCAAGTTACAGTACCACCGTTCCCTACTATTTCGCCCAGTATTTATACACCGCCACGGGAAGCACGGCGACGCTGACTTTTACTAATACAAATACAGCCGAAGATAGCGCTGGTACGGGATTCAACGATTCGACACTTTTGTTAGATGCCGTAAGCCTGCAGACGGTTCCCGAACCGGCGACGCTGGGTCTGGTTGGCGTTGGCGGTTTGGCTCTGCTGTTGATCGGGCGGAAACGAAAGCTTGTTTGAGGCCCCCCCCTTCGCGTTCTGTAGTCGCGTTTTGTAACATCAGGCCGGCGGAGAGATTGGCTCTCCGCCGGTTTTTTTCACCTTCTCTGTTTATGTATCTTTGCACCATGTACAACATTGAATCTATCGCTAACCGTACAACACTTGGCGGGCAGGCATCCTGCCTGCCTCTAACGGGTCCCGGCACGTCGTGCTCAAGCTCCAAATTTCCAATTTCAAATTTTGGTCGCCGGGGCCAAACGCGGAACGGTTTTACCCTCATTGAACTGCTGGTGGTGATCAGCATCATCGTGATTTTGATCGCCTTGCTTTTGCCGGCCTTGGCTGCGGCCAAGCGATTGTCGCTGCGCATCCTGGCCGCATCCAACATGCGGCAGGTAGGCATTGCCTTTGCGGAATATGCCAACGAAAATCGCGGGCAGTATCCACCTAATTACGTGGCTAATTGGCCGATGGGCGTGTATGGCGGGACATACGGTAGTAATTCTTTTCCCGCATGGGGGCTTGAATTGCTCTATTATTCCGGACCGACGCCCAGCGGCAATACGTTACCAACCCAGAATTTTCAGCCAGGAATACTCAATCCTACGGCTCAAGGCGTCAGCCTTCTTTTTTCCACGGAACCGGGCGCATCGCGTCTTTCTTCTATTCCGGCAAGTTATTACAACTCAAATGGATTGTTGATTAACTGGTCTTTTTACACTGGTTTTATATGTTGGATAGATCACGGAAATTATTCTGCGGCAACTTATGGGGGACCAGGGACGGCTGCGGTCGATTACAGCCCAGCCTACGACTTGGCACCCCAAACCATGCCCCAGGATTGGCAGTGGCGTAATGATGATCCGGGACACGAACCGGTACTCAACGCATTATCGCCACCTGGCTCGCTGCTGATGACGGAGTCCGCCATTTTCAGCAGTTGGGCCACCAATGTTGGGTTGATTACCGCGGCGGGCTTTCCAAGTTCGGATACGGCCGATCTTCCCGCCTCAGATAACGTGGTGAATAGCACCTATGGCCCCGGCGTGCCCGACGGCACGCAAGAGATGTACAACGATGGTTCGGTGCGCTGGGTGCCAATATCCGATATCAAGGTGCGCTGCCAGCGAGCGGGTGATTTTTTTGGTTGGTAAATGACGTTTCTGAAACAACCACGCTCACAGATTATGGCATCGGCACTCTGCCGATGATGGTATTTGTCAGTGTATCAGTATCCACCGGGTAGAGAATCTCAATGGTTGGCGGAATTACAATAGGGTGATTGTTTTATGAATAGAAAAGTGCTCAAGGTTTTTCTTATTTCCCTGCTGGCCGCCATGACGTGCGCGGTCACCGCGGTCCACGCGGGTCTACCCGGCGCGGTTTCAGGGAAGACCGGTGCCATCACCGTTCGCAATAACATCGGGTTCAATAGTCGTGCGCATCAGGACAATGATTCAACGCTTTTATTGGCGAATATAAGTTTACATCCGGCGATTCCCGGACCAGATCGAATCAAGCCAAAACTGCCGAATCGCTCGGCGCATTCCTCCACGGATGCCCCGTTCAGGCTGCGCTGCGACTGGAGTGATAATCCGCTGGGTGTGCAGCAACTCCATCCACGGCTGACCTGGAGTCCGCCGCGGCGGGATACGTTGCGGCACGAAGCCGCTTATCAAATTCAGGTGGCCAACTCGCCGGAAGATTTCGCCGGGAGGCATGATCGGCTATGGGATTCCGGTAAGGTGGTGGAGAATCCGGATTTTCTTCCACAATATAATGGCCCGGCGTTTAAGCCATACACCCACTACTATTGGCGTGTGCGCGTATGGAGCCGTTCGGGTTGGGAATCGCACTGGAGCCGCATCGCCAACTGGATGACCGGGCCGCTGAAGACCGGCGACTGGCGTGGCCATTGGATCAGTTATCACCCGGATATTAAAAATGCTTTTTACCAGAATCCACTCAATGCCCAATGGGGATTGCCGCGGGCGTTATCCGCCATGCCGGGGGCATTCTGGATTTTGGCCCGGGGAGCGGCCAAACCGCACTCCTTTAATGCCCCGGTCGGGCTCTATGTGCTAAGCCGGAATTTTACACTCCCCAAGGGTGTGGCATTTTCGCATGGAGAACTGAAAATCGCCGCTGATAATCGCTCTAAAATTGCAGTCAACGGTCATGTTGTGATGCCCCATTTTGGCGCACCGTGGGCCAAGCCGGCGACTTTGGATGTGACCGCTGATCTTCGCGCCGGGAAAAACAAAATCTCGGTTCTGTTGAAGAACGAGGGAACGATTCCCAACCCCGCCGGGCTGGTGGCCTGCCTCACAATTCAGGGTTCTCATGGATTTGCAAAACAGATTGTAACCAATGACCAGTGGTCGGCCATTGCCTGCAAAACCGGTGTCCATTGGTTATCCGGCGCGCCGAAACAGGATAAAGCCGCGGTCCTGGCTCCGTGGGGTAGCGGCCCTTGGGGCCTTGATGGGCAGTCGAAGATTCATCCCAAGTGGGAGCAGACTGAACCGTGCCCTATATTCAGAAAAATCTTTCACGCGGCACCGCATCTGAAGAGCGCGTATTTATATATTGCCGCACCAGGCTATTGGAAAGTGCGGATTAATGGCCACAAAGTGGGTCGGGGTGAATTGGAATCCAGCCAGTACGATTATTCCAAAACTGTGCCTTACCGGAGTTTTGATGTAACGGCTCTGCTGCGGCGAGGGCGCCGCAATGTTATAACCGTGGCCCTGGGCAATGGCTGGTATAACGTGATGGAGCATGACGTATGGGGGTGGCAAAATGCCCAGTGGCGGGCGTGGCCCAGGGTGCGGTTGAACTTATTAATCCAACGGCCGGGCGATAAAGCAAGGTGGGTTGACACCAACAACACCTGGCAGGCCGCCCCTGGTCCGCGCCTCGCGGATGGTGTTTACAATGGGGAGGTTTATGACCCGGCCCTGAAAATTCATGGCTGGAATAATCCACACCAACCCATGACTCATCTGGCACATGCGAAAGTTGTGCCTGCTCCGGCGGGCCGTCTCACAGCACAACTTATGCCGCCTTGCGCGGTGATCCACCGTTTCAGCCCGGTGGCCATTTATACACCCAAGCCGCATGTTTTTGTGGTGAAGTTTCCGCAGAATATTTCCGGCTGGGTAACGCTCAAGGCCCGTGGCCGCAAGGGTGTCCCCGTTGTTTTACGTTATAGCGAACGATTGTTTCCCAATGGCCTGGTGGATCGAAACCAGATTTCCGGGTTCACATACACCGGTCCCTTTCAGGCCGATACTTATGTTCCCACAAGCGATAAATCATTCACCTATCATCCGAATTTCAGTTACAGCGGTTTCCAGTATGTAGAAATTAACGGATTGCGGTCCCGGAAAGATATACTCAATATCCAAGCCGATTTCATACACACCGCATTCCATCGCGCCGGCGTCTTCTGGTGCGCCAATTCCATGCTCAACGCCATTGCCGATGCCACCAACCACTCCTATTGCTCCAACTTCATGGGCTACCCCACTGATTGCCCGACCCGCGAAAAAAATGGATGGACCGGTGATGCCTGGCTGGCCGCGGTGCAGGGCATGATGACCTACAACAACCAGCTTGGCTACGCGAAGTGGCTCAATGATTTTCGTGATGCGCAGCAACCCGATGGCCGGCTTTATCTGATTATTCCCACGCCCAATGGATGGGGCAATGCCATTGCTCCGGACTGGGATAGCGCGTATGAGTTTGTGGCTTGGGATCAATTCTTGTTTGCCGGTGATGGGAAAATTCTGCGTGAACATTACGACGGTATAAAAAAGTATTTTCTCTATATCTTCGCCCACCAGCAGGGATGGGTTCTTGGGGACTGGGCAACCAGCAGCCGCACGCCACCATCGGTTTTCTTCACCTCCACATGTATTCTTTATCATGATGCCATTCTGTTGGGACACATCGCGCATGTACTGGGTAAACCCAGCGATGCCACACTGTTTTCCATATATGCCGGATCCATACAAAAAGCGTTTAACGTCAAATATTACAAAGGGCACGGCGTCTACGGCAACGGTGGCCAGACGGCCTGTGCCATGCCGTTATATTATGGCCTGGTACCGGCAAAGCGGCGTGCGGCGGTGATCCGCCGGTTGGTCGACAATATTCATGCACATCATGACCATCTGGATGTGGGCATATTGGGTGATAAGTGCTTATTCCGCGTTTTGAGCCGGTACGGCCATACGGATTTAGCGTATCGTGTCGCCACCCGCACAACCTATCCGGGCTATGGAACATGGATTGTGCATGGGGCCACCACTCTTTATGAAGAGTGGAACCGCGATCTTGGTTCCAGAAACCACATTATGTTCGGCGATATTCTGGGCTGGATGTATAACGACTTGGCGGGAATTCGACCGGATTGGCGATCTCCGGGTTTTCGAACCATTCTTATCAAACCACATCCTGTGAAGGCCCTGGCCTGGGCTGGCGCAACGTATGATAGCCGGTTTGGAACTATTCGAAGCGGATGGCGCTGGCGGGGCCGGCATCTGGTTGTGACGGCAACTATTCCAGCGGCCAGTTCGGGAATAATCACGTTGCCGGGAGCGGGCAGCGCCACAATTCTCTGCAATGAGAAGCTATTGGAACCGGCTCCGACCGGGCTGACTGGCGTGACGCGTGTAACGCGGGCGAATGGGATAGTTGTTGTACACATTGGCCCCGGTCAATATCATATTGTTTATGCACCGCATGATGTGCCATAAGGTGAAGCACGCATGGCCGACAAGAATATAAGGATTCAAATGTTTGCTTGTCGGTCTAAGGACGTTGCTATAATTCGACACATGAAAATTGCAAAGCCATACCCGAACTCAAGATAGTATTTTGCGCTGCTGACGATTTTTAATTCCATTTTCTTCTGCTGAGATTCCGATGAAGCAAGTTTTCTTCCGGAATTGTTGGTAAGGTAATAGCATTATATTTTGGCCTATTTTCAAGCAAATCGCGTTTTACGGTTGGCTTCGTGGTCAGGTATATAAAATATTGTGCGGGATTTTTTTGCCTTTTGATTTGTTTTTATTTTGAGATGGTATATACTGTATTCAATTGAACTGGTGTGGCATGTTATCATTTAATCTAAGTTTCCACATTCAGATGGAGATTGATTATGGCGGTGTCGAACAAAATGGGTGCTCTTGCGGCGGAAAAACCGGTTGAGACTATGGCGTGTGCAACAGCCACAGGGCTGCCTGTGGCGTGCCGGAATCAAATTACAAATCTCAAATCTCAAATTACAAGCTCCCCTTTCAGCAAACCGAATTTCGGCTTGCGGGGGAATATTTCATGTCATCTCTCCATAGAGAGAGTATTTTAAAGGAGGTCGTTATGAATACGATCAAAAACTCATTCTTGGTGGCCGCAGTGGCCGGAACTCTTGGTATGGCGTTTGGTCCTTCAATG
>JABEBX010024326.1_pt1 | contig 15362 bp, 13 predicted proteins | sample 7245971 | NCBI WGS metagenome assembly JABEBX01 (sample SAMN14506365, study PRJNA622280) | hot springs metagenome | biome: hot spring [ENVO:00000051]|acidic hot spring [ENVO:00002120]; feature: spring [ENVO:00000027]|sediment [ENVO:00002007]; material: sediment environment [ENVO:01001048]... | reverse complement strand
TCTTACCTGATCGTGGGTGACAGGTTTATCGGGAAGAGGGAACTGCTGGATATCGTTGGAAGCGAGCTTAAAAAATCAGGAATAACGGTGATTTCCGAGAACATGACTTCTTACGGTGAATTTTACAGGTACCAGGTAATAAACGATCTCCTGAATCAGGCAACAGGAACCAGAAAGAACAGGGACAAGAAGGAGATTATAAAGGATTATAATGAATTCCTCTCCGGCCTGAAAAAGAAAACAGTTTTTATAGTCAATGACATTGACAAAATTAACAACGAATCCAGGAATATGCTGCTCTACATATGCAGGGTCTCGAGTGGCCGCGATATTTCATTTATAGGAACGTTTTCGTTCGATAAGTCTGAAATGAGTTACAACAAATTTATAGAGTTCATATCCAGCGAAAATTATATGAATGTGATAAAACTCGAAAAGCCAAAGGACGAAGATATAGCTTATATAATAAGGGAAATGGGATACAAGCTGCCTGATAATTTCTTAAAGGAACTTAACAGGCTGACGAATTCCAACATTGAAAATATAAAATATGCACTCAGATACTATCAGACCATAGGTATTATTGATCAGAAAAAAGAGGTAAATGAGATTTCTTTCAGGTACTTCCCGGTACCACCGACAACCGAGATGTATTTTGATTCTATAATTTCTTCCCTTGAAAGGAGGCAAAAAATCATACTTTACCTTCTCTCGATAGTTGGAGGTGAACTGAAAGAGGATGTACTGGGTTCCATAACGGGCGCAAAACCTGAAAGCGTTTTCAAATCATGTTCAAAACTTATAGATTCCGGGCTTTTGAATGCCAGCGGCGATTCCTTTTCGATCAACGGCGAAAAAATTAAGAAAATAATTCTAAAAAATGCCAGTGGAAGTGATATCCTGAATGTTTACAACAGGATAGTAAGAAGCACATATTTTCCAAGAATGCCCATTCCTCAGCGGCTTAATACACTGCTGTTCCTGAAAAAGTACGATGATATTAAAAAAATTCTGGAAAACGAAAGGGAAGATGTGATAAAATCTTTCCCATCTCTGGACGATCTCATTGAAATACTTGAAAAAACGATAAGCGATACAAAAGGGGAAAGTGATTCAGTGTATTACCTGCTTTGCCGTTCGTATTACCTTAAGGGAGAAATGAAAAAGGCTATGGAATGCTATGAATCGCATGATTTTTCAAAAATTGAATGTGAAAGAACAATTATGGACAGATTCAATATATACAGAACCCTTGGGCATAAGGAGAAGGCGCTGGAACTCCTTGACTATGCATCATCTGGAATTGACGATGAAAGACTGCGCACAAGGATCAACTATGAAAAAACGGCGTTTAAATATTCTTATGAAAGGAGCAATATCAAAGTCGAAGAAATCCAGAATGTTATGGAGCAGGCAAAAAAAATGCATTATGATGATATCTACGCAAAGTCAGTGACACTTCTGGGCAACTTCGAGTTATCCATGTTTAATTACGAAAAGGCTATGTCGGCTTACAAGGAAGCAGTTGCAATAGACCAGAAGATAATGGAATACAGCGATGTTTCAAAAAATTTGAACAATATGGCCCTGATACATGTCTACACAGGAAAATATGATATGGCTATAAGCATTCTCAAGGAACTTATAGAGAGCACGTACACAACAGGCGACCTGATAGCCAGGATTTATGCTTTATACAACCTGTCGGAAATCTATTATCTAATAGGCCACCAGCGTTATGCCGAAAGCTATATCCCGTTAATGTTAAAGCTTCTTGACGTAACGGGCGATAAAACCGTTGCGTTCTACATACATCGTTTCATGATCCTTTACAGGTCAGGCCTTTTTGATCTGAAGAAGGCTATAGAATACGCATCCCTGGCAGAAAAGGAGGCTCCGGATGAAAAGAAAAGAAACATGGTACACGGCCTCGGCGAGATAATGAAGTATCTTGAATATGCATCTTCAGAATCGATCGACAGCATTGTTTTTGGAGATGGGCTTTTCGACGATGATTACGCGAGCTTTTTCTACATTTATTCTGCATATTATTATCTCTTCAATGACGAAAAGGAAAATGCTATGCGTGCGATAGACCTTGCTAAAAAAGCCGCCGCGCAGATGAACATTTCCTATAACATTGTCAATACAGAAATGCATAAAGCCCTTCTTCTTCTGGCAGAAAACAGGATCGATGATTTTGCCAAAAATTTCGTGTCACTGACTCCCCCTGATACAGGCCTGAAATACTATGATGAAACCTATGAGATATTCAAGGCTATTTATCAGAACGATAGCGACGCACTGATCAATTCAAAATACAGAATCATAGAGGAGGATTACCTCAGGGGATCTCTAAAGGATATGATTCCGATTCTGCTGAACGCTTACGCACTGATGAAGATAGCAGGAAAAAAGGAGGATTTCCAGCACATTTTAAACATCATTCCTCTAGAATTTTCCGGGATGCTGAAGAAGTTATCGAATTACTCGTAGCATTGATGATCTTTTTCGAATACTCATAGATTTCATTTTTATCGTATTTAAGCGCTTTGGATATTGAATCAAGACTTTCCTCTTTCATTCTCAGGATGTGATAGCCTGCGGCCTTTGAATAATCATCGTCAAGGGCCTCTACTCTCCTTAAGAATTTAAGAAAAACCCCTTTTATGTATTCCCTGTAGACTGGATGCGAACTGTCATAAGAAATTTCTATGAGCGAATCTCCGATTCTTCCGGCAGCATAGAAAAACATGGCCCTGAGATAATGATCAATATGGGGCACCCTGACGTTCAGGCTGTCAAAAAAATCTGTATACAGGGTATCTATCCAGCCTCCGAGCAAATCCCCGGAATTGATCGATCTTGAAAGTATATTAAAATTGAGTCCATCAGAAGTCCAGTACCACTCAGGGAATCTTACAATTGCCAGGGAAACAGCCTTAAAGAAACTGTCAGCCTCAGGAATCTCAAATCGCTTTTCCGGGATCCCATTAGCGCCGTTACGATAATTTGAAAGCTCCTTGACAAATGATTGCGCTTCACCAAGTTCAGACAGAAGAAATATTTTCCATGAGCGAATTTCGCCTTCATCTATTTTGGATTCGAATTTCCTTATAAAATCCAGCGCCTCACTGATAAGGCCCATTTTGAAATAAACAGAAATACGCATCACAATGACGCTTTTATCGATGAAGCCGGAACTTATCATCTCATCGAGAATCCGGGCTGCTTCCATGTAACGCCCTATTTTTTCAAGGGCTACAGCCTTCTCGATGAGCATTTCGTATCTGGCTTCCATATTGTACAATTTCTAATTTGCTTATAAATTTTATATGTAAATATTACTGCACATCAAATGATACCTTCGGGATTGTAAAGGAAGCTAACAGATATTTATCTGGATAGTCTTCCCTCGATTAAAACAATTATCTCGTTACCCCCCAGAAAGTTTCTATGAGGCGCACATCCTACTTTTTCCATATATTTTCAGGGAAATTTTCCAGCTTGACATAGTTTCCCCCCGGGTCTCCTGGCCCGTAATAATAGATGCGTTCAGACTTCACCGGAACGGGGATGCCGGAGAGGAAATACTTTCCGCCCATCCCGGTGAAGGCCAGCGCACCCTCTACATCTGAAAATGGAAGCACTATATTTTCCGTCAGATCAAGAAATGATCTCATGGCCTTTTCACCCACATCATCGCTAACAACAACATGCAGAGCCCCGGCAATCAGGGTATCCACAAGGTCGTTCAGTTTCTTCGAGCCGTTCATGACAGTTATCTCGAAAAAATTTGAAAGGTAGGTATACTTGTCAAAATTGAAATTCCCGTTTGTATAGGCATCAATATCAATAACAAAGACCTCGCTCTCCTTTATCAGTGATTTTGCAGATGCCACAGAAATATAATCCCTCTTAATCTCAATGCATTTCATTATTTCACTGATGATATATATTAAATATAAACTTTATTCTTTGCATGGGTTACGATCACATGGAAGTTAAAATTTTATAATACTGATAAATATCTGCCTGCATTGCTAATAAAGCTTCATATTAATATGCTCCTGAATATTATTATTATCAACGAATTATTTTAGATCGTAAATTTTATATAATATGGCATTGTAATATTAGTATGTTTGATATTCCAAGGCCATACTCACTGCGAATAGACAAAATTGCAATACCCATGGCAGAAGGCCGCAGTTCCCGGCGTGTGCTTCACATTGCCATGTCTATTTCGGATGAATTCAAATCCGATATAACTGCAATAACCGTAAGGGATGAACTCAGGGACATTGTCTGGAGTGATAAAGTCGCTGTCGTAACAAATGCCTACAAGGAGGGGATCAGCAAAAACGTCAAGGTGATACCGAAGATCGTAACAGGCAAGAACATAAGGGATGTCCTGCTGAATGAACTCAACACCCACAACTATGATCTGATCCTCGTGGCATCAGAGAAGAATTCAATGCTAAGGCGTTTTTCATTCGGACGGCTTTCTGAGTATGTTTTGAAGAACTCAAGATCGCCGTCTGCAATTGTTTCTGTCAAGTATCCGGATTATCCTTATAAAAAAATATATGTTCCGATCAGCGAGACTGTGAATACGAGGAGCGCAATATCATTTGCCCTTCACCTGAAGAAGGATACCGGATCCTCACTCATATTCGAGGATCTGAGGTCCTACGATGTGAAATCAAAGCATAAATTTACCTATCTATTTGATTACATGAATGAGATAATTGAGGTTTTTGGCGGCAATATAAGCATGATCAGGGGAAATCAGGGGAAAACCCTGCAGGAAGCAGTAACGCAGACATGCAGGAATGAAAAGCCAGATGTCATGGTTCTTGGAATCAGGAAGAATGAAAATGGAAAAGTTCGCATAAACGGAACAACCCGGAATCTGGTAAAGAGCGGGGATTACGACACGATACTTTTCAAAAAGTAATCCTGCAGCCATTCAGGCATACAGTACTGATCCATCAGGATGAAAGCGAGAAACTGGTTTTTGTCTCCAGCATCTTCACTATCTGCACGTTCAGGTAATCAACGTTTACATAATATGAACCGAAGAAAGGAAAATTCTGTGCCTTATCTTCATTTATAGATTCAAGTATAAACGAATGCAGGTACGATAAAGAAAGCCCTGAAGAGTTGTTGAGCGCAATAACAACGCGATCGACCTGGATCAGCGCACCTTCAAGTGGTATATCAGGATCCAGGCCTGAATCCGAAACTTCAAGCATAGCTGATGGAATCTGTGAGGCGTTGATTCCCGGATTTTCTTTCAGGAACTGCTTCAGGTATCCTTCAGTCAGATTCAGCTCTGCGGGATTGCCGAGCGAATACGAATAAGATCCGGATTCGCTGAGGTTGTAATCTATTGCAGACGGCCTAGGCTGAAAAAATATTGATGCATTGAAAGCCTGTGCAAGCAAATAACTACCGTAAACATTCCCGTCAATCTCAATAGGCTCGCCCTGTGACTGCCATGGAAGCGCCCTCTCGGTTATGATCGAAGTTACCGTTGGGAACACGAAGCCAAGGAGAAACATGAACAGAACTGCAAACACAGCAGCTTTCATATAGGATTTCACCAGGTCACCCCCAGTGCAATAAGTATCGTGTATATAACCTTAATAGCTATAAATGGCGTAATTACGCCGCCAAGGCCGTATATCAGGAGATTTCTGTTAAGTATGTCGGTTATTGAGGTCGGCCTGTAATGGACACCGCCCAGGGCAAGAGGAATAAGGAACAGGATTATGAATGTGTTGAATATAAGCGCTGAAGTAACTGCGACTATCGGATTCGTGAGATCAAGCACATTCACAAGTCTAAGGCTCGGAAACGAATAAAATATGGCCGGTATGATAACAAAATACTTGGAAACATCGTTCGCAATACTGAACGTTGTCAGCGATCCTCTCGTTATCAGTATCTGCTTCCCCAGGAAGATCACGTCCATGAGTTTCGTCGGGTTGCTGTCAAGGTCTATCATATTTGCAGCTTCCTTTGCGGCCTGGGTTCCGCTGTTCATGGCCATGCCCACGTCGGCTTTAGCGAGGGCAGGAGCATCATTTGTCCCGTCGCCAACCATCGCAACCATCCTCTGCTTTTCCTTCTCCTTTATAACGACGTTGTATTTGTCTATGGGCTTTGAATTTGCTATATATTCGTCAATTCCAGCAACGCCGGATATATACTGTGCAGTTACCTCATCATCACCTGTGCACATTATCGTCTTTATGTCCATTGCCCTTATTTCAGCAATTCTCTCCTTGATTCCCGGCTTTATCACATCCTCAAGCTCGATCACTCCGATGAATTTTCCATCCCTCACAACAGGAATGGCTGTTCCGCCCTTCATGGATATTTCCTTGCACATGGCCTCTATGAACTGGTCGGAAGCCTGATATTTTTCCTTTAGCGACCTGAGGGATCCCTTCATTATGTATTCATCCCTCCCGGATATACCGCTCATCTTGCTTTCCGACGAAAATGGGATGAATTCGTATCCCTCAAGATCATTCTTTCCCAGAGTTATGCCTTTCTCCTTTGCAAGGTTCATTATGGAAAGCCCCTCCTTCGTCTGATCGCTGAATGATGCCATGGCACAGTATCTTGCAAAATCAGCCTCATCAGTGCCTTTGTTAGGGTAGAACCTTGTGGCCTTTCTCTCACCGATCGTAACCGTGCCTGTCTTGTCAAGTATGATGGTATCTATATCCCCTGCGTTTTCTATTGCCCTGCCGCTCTTCGCGATGACATTGTACTGCGATACCTTGTTTATGGAAGCAATTCCAATCGCCGGCAGCAGGGCGCCGATCGTCGTAGGAATCAGGGCGATAAGAAGGACTATGAGCATAACTATATTCGCAGTTCTTCCAAAGAAATGTGATATCGAGAAAATTGAGGCCGTTATCACGAGAAATATGATCGTAAGGCCGGAGAGAAAAACTGAAAGCGCAACCTCGTTCGGTGTCTTTTCCCTGGTCGATTTGCTCACAATATCGATCATCTTGTCAATGAACGTGTCGCCGGGATTTGACGTCACCCTTACCGTGAGTTCATCGGTAACCAGGTGGGTCGATCCCGTAACGGTGTCGCCAACGGTCTTCAGAACCGAACGGGATTCTCCGGTAACATTGGATTCATCAACATAGCCGGATCCCTCAATAACCTCGCCATCTATCGGAACGATCTCGTTTTTGTAAACTTTGAGAATATCACCCTTCCTGAGTTCATCGGATGGTACATCAGCAATCTTTCCGTCTCTGGCGACATGGGCCTTAATCTCAGTCTTGAATTTTTTCAGAGAATCTGTTATTGCTTTGCTCTTGCCCTCTGATATAGCGGTACTGAGGCTTGAAAAATAAACCGTCAGCAATAAAAGCACAATGACTGCCACATAAAAGCCACGGTATGTAGAGCTATCCGGAACAGAGAAGAACGACGGGAATATTGCAATGAATATCGTTACGACTATTGAAATTTCGGTGATGAACATGACGGGATTATGCACTATTATATCCGGCCGCATGTTTTTTAATGAAAGCTTCAGATCCTCAATTACATCCATGGAAACGCCTCCATAAACAGGGAGAAATCATGGGCCCATGACAGCATGGGACCAAGTATTATTATCGGGAAATAAGAAAGAAGACCGATTATAAGCATTGATACTATGAGAAGCATCGCGAATGTCCCGTTGCTGGTATTGATGGATCTTGAAAACTGGACTTTTGCCTTCTTGTTTGAAAACGATTGCGCTATGAGAAGCTGGAAAGCTATTAAAAGAAAACGTCCGAGAAGCATGAGCACCCCGTCAAGATAGTTGAAAAATGGAACGTTTGTGTCAAAGCCACCCATTTCCGATCCATTGTTGGATGCAGAGCTTGCGAATTCGTAGAGAAGCTCAGTGACTTTTGAGGAATCAGGGTTTATGAATGTGGACATCAGGTGTGGAACCATCAGCGTGATCCCGAGAGGTATAACAACGAGAAGGGGATGAGTTATCAGGGATAGCGTAGAATACTTGATTTCCTTTGAACTGATCCTCAGGCTCATCAGCTCCGGAAGCTTGCCCACCATAAGGGATGCAATGAAAACCGTAAAGATGATGTACATGAAAATATTGAGCACACCTGTTCCAACACCCCCAAGTGGATCATTCAAAAGAAGGCCTATGAGCACACCTATTATACCTGCGGGCGTATACGAAACAAGCGCTCCGTTTGCTGCACCGGTTGATGTTATTGTTGCCCCAACGGAAAATATCGTGCTCTGGGATATGCCTATAGCCGTTTCCTTTCCAATCATGTTTCCGGTGAAATAACCAATATCAAGTGCCGGAATCCCGCTGAATTCCCCGAAGAATGCCATGAAACCGTCAAACAGGAAGAATACCAGAACAACGGCATAAAGCATCCTTCCGAATTTTTTATCCTCAAACACAATGCCAAGGGACAGCAGAGAAGCCAGGGGTATGATCACGAAGGATACGAATTCAATCAGGTTCGTGATCCAGTCAGGATTTGCAAAAGGATATCCTGCATTTACTCCATAAAAGCCCCCGCCATTTGTGCCAATTGTGGAAATTGCCTGCCATGTGGCCACGGGCCCCAGAGGTATATGAAAAACCTGGCTGGACAGGAAGGGCGATACCGATATGAAGCGCTGCATGGTCTCTGGAACACTGAGAAGTATCAGCATTATGGTAACGATTATAGTCATGGGAAGAATGAGATCAAAGATGGCCCTCAGGAAATCATGATAAAAATTGCCAATCTTGCCAACATCGGTTCTTAGCCCCCTGACAAAGGCCATGGATGCAGCGAATCCGGTACCGGCAGAAAGGAACATCAGTCCCGTGATCACGAACGTCTGGCTGAAGTATGAAAGGCGGAATGGATTCGAGTAATGCTGCAGATCGGTATTCGTCAAAAAGCTGACTATTGTATTGAAGTCAAGCGAAGTGCCCATGCCTGTGGAATAATATGAAAATGGAAGAAAATTCTGGAATTTAATGAAGAAAAATGCAATCAGGCCGGCAAAAAAATTGAAAAGCAGGAGATTTATGAAATATTCCCTGAAGTTCATTCCATGAGATTCATTTTCTCCTATCAACTTCTCAAAAAATTTTATTACCGGATCCGTTACTGGAGAAAAGAAAGTTTTCTGATCGTTGTAAATCTTTGCTATGTGAAATGAAAGAAAGTAAGCAAAAATGGAAGCGATAGCGATATAGATTATTATTATGAATGAACCTGATACGATTCGTTCAGATACAAAGAACTGCGACCAGAAATAGGTCAGGTATATGATCAGATTCATATTTTTTCAGCCTCAAATATAGTGTAGAATAGATAGGCAATCAGCCCTAATATTATTACGGACAGGATAACAATTGCAAGAAACATGTTTAGGTACAATTGACCGCTTATATTAAAAATTTACTATATATGGATAATTTATTATTTAAAACTAATTATAATTTTTTCGCAACGTATGGGCCGAGATCGAAATATCCGAGCTTCCTGAAATATTCCCTGACCCCTATCCCGCTGATAACGAGAAGGCGCTGCGATCCCAGTTTCTCGCCTGTTATCCTTTCGGCTTCTGATACGAGCATTGTTCCAAAGCCACGATGCTGCCATTCCGTAGCCGATTTTGTGCCGATCGGCACCTCTGACCCGAATACCTTCAACTCCCTTATTATGGCGGATCCTGAAAGTTCCTGCCTGTGCGCAAATTCAGACGGCTTCCTCAGCCTCACGAATCCTATAAGCTTGCCGTCCGATGTATCAGCGGAGATAAAATGTTCTATTCCGCCACCAGCACGATATTCTACATCGTTTATCATGAAATCGCCAAAACTTCTTGAAAAATGGCCAATCTCCCTGAACCTGATCTCCTTTACGTCAGATCCTCCGGATCTCAGCTTTTTGTCAACCATGTCGCGTATATCGGATCTCTTCACGCCTGCCTCTATCAGGTTGACCGGTATATCCCTCTGTATCCTCTGGACCCTTATCCATGGAGGCATTTTCTTCATGAACTCCGTCAGTAGGTTTACAACCTCGTCCGTTGTATACGGAATGTATTTTCCATCTTTCCATAGTCTGTACAGTCCGGTTCCTTTCGTTACGAGCGTCGGGTATATTTTTAGCATATCCGGCTTGAAGCGCTCGTCGTTTATCATCAAATCGAAAGATCGTATGTCGTCCTCAAACGTTGAACCGTAGAGCCCGGGCATTATATGGTACACGATCTTGAGCCCTGCATCCCTTGCCAGACGGGTTGATCGGGCAATATCATTCACGTCATGGCCACGATTGTTAATTTTTAATATCCGATCGTCTATGTTCTGTACGCCGAGTTCCACCTTTGTTGTTACGTACGATAGAGAATCATCTATTTCCTTTTCAAAGTACCAATCCGGCTTCGTTTCGACGGTAAGGCCTATGCACCGGTGTTTTGCCGTCTCATTCTTCCTCACCGCATCATAAAGCGTTCCTGAAATTGATCCGTTCATTGCATCGAGGCAGCCCTTAACAAAAGAGCCTTGATATTCATAGTCCCTTGCAGTGAATGTTCCACCCATAACGATTAAATCGATTTTCGATGTATCGTGGCCTATCAGTTCGAGCTGCTTGATCCTGTTAAAAACCTCATTATAGGGATCGTAGGCATTATAACGACCCCTCAGCGCGGCCGGCTCGAAACCTGTATAAGATTGCGGCGAATTGTTCTCAACGCCTCCGGGGCAAAATATGCACTTTCCATGGGGGCATCTTTCTGGAGAAGTCATTGCTGCGACAACTGCAACGCCCGATATCGTCCTTGTGGGTTTTTTTGTCAGCATTCTCCTTATAGAATCATCAAAATCTGAAGAATTCAGGATCTCAACGTCTCCAGGCACGTAATCAAGGTTGTACTTTTTTGAAAGCTTTATCTTGACGTATTCAAGTTCATCCTTGCTCTTTATTTTTCCACTCTTAAGATAGTCCTGCATTTCAGTGAAAAAATCCATGTCCTCATATTTTTAATTGTTTAATTAAGTTGATCATCCGGAGTCTCAAATAATAATATAAACAGGCTATACATGGGTTGTTATGGAAACGGAAACGATCGATATTGATATACCGGAAAACGCAAATGTGATCGTAGGGTATTCGCACTTCATAAAAACCGTGGAGGATCTCAATGAGATAATCAGGACAAGCATGCCATCATGCAGGTATTCCATAGCATTTTCTGAGGCTAGCGGGGATCGCCTGATAAGGTACGAGGGAAATGATAATGAACTTGTGAGCGCAGGAATTGAGGTAATTAAAAAAATTTCTGCCGGGCATACATTCGTTATTTATCTCAGGGACGCATACCCGATAAACGTACTTAATGCAGTAAAACAGTGCCAGGAGGTCGGGACAATATTTGCTGCAACGGCAAATCCGCTTTCGATTATCGTATACAGGGGAAAGAACGGAAACGGGATACTTGGGGTTATTGACGGGTATTCGCCAATCGGAGTGGAAAATGAAAGCGATAGGGCACGGAGGAAAGAATTCTTAAGAAAGATAGGATACAAGGATTAGGGCCCGTAGTGTAAAGGATATCACCCAGGCCTCCGGAGCCTGTGATCCGGGTTCGAATCCCGGCGGGCCCGCTTCAAGTTTGAATCGCCGCAGTATTTAATATATAAAGAGAGGTAAACATAGGAAGCATTTTTGGTAAACTCCTCGGAATTACTGTTGTTATAAAAACTAAAACAAGACTATTTTTCATTTTTATTGGTGGGGTTGTGTATCTCCGAATTAAATTTTTTAGCCATGTCGTGAATTTTCGAAATAAAATCCCTAAATATTTTCAGCCTCGAGAAAAAGAAAAATTCATTAATAGATTGTAGATATCTAAATTCAGGACAATCATGAGTTCTACGGATCAAGACATAAGGACAGAGGTTGATAACAGTCGCGGTCTGCTCAAGAAGATCCAGCTTCTGATTCCAGGCTTCAAGGGTTATAGACAGGTTGAAGATATCAGAGTTGCAGATGAACTTCTGAGGAAACAGGTATCTACAATTCTACAGATGTCCGAACAGAGGCTTATGAACGCGCGCTCCTCAATGGCTTCATCCGGTAATTTTCAGTCCCTGACACAGGTTGCATCTGCTCTGTCACAGCTTCAGCAGTTTGAGGGGGAACTTCTCCACTCAGAACAGGGATATTCTGGCATATCTCCTTCCATTAGGGTTGATGCTTCAAAGCTGAGCTCTCTGTATGACTATGATTATGGCTTCGTAAATGTGGCTTCTGATTTTGGACCGCTATGTGATCTTTCGGCCATTCTGGCAAGCGATGATCAACAGGATCTTGAAAAGAGAATCACCGATATCAAGGAAATGATTGGAAAGATGAAATATAACTGGGAACAGAGGATCATTACAGTTGAAAAAATAAGGCAGACTACAAGTGGGTAGTATATATGTTCGGAAAGAAATCAAGTAAGATACCGTATTCTGGAGGAAGCGTTGCCGGATCAATCACAATAGCCTGGGAGACGCAGTTCAAGGAAGGCAACATAATGTGGAAGGTCCCGCGCCTCATCCGGCTCAACGACAACATAGTAGTGAGAGAGGATGAGACCTCAGTTTTCTTTAGGGATGGCAAGGTACTCACGTATTTTGATCAGCCCAATAGATATGCGTTGACAGATTTCAATGCCCCTGCGGTCGGTCAGCTTCTGAAGTTCTTCACCGGTGTACAGCAACAGGCCGAAGTATACTATATTCAGAGAAGGTTCATAGATGGGAAATTCGGGAGTCCGGAACCATACCAGTTTACGGATCCAGCATTTGGAATTGTCAATCTGAAAGTTTATGGTGAATACCGCTGGAAAATCTCAAATCCAGAAAATTTCATAAACCAGTTCGTTGGAACATTCAATGTTGTAACATCCGATGATGTTGATGTCAGAATGAGGGAGCAGATAGTCATTCTGGTATACACAGCTCTTGGACAGATGAAGGATAAGGGTCTGAAAGTGACGGACATACCAGCCAACCTTACGACCATTGAGCAGATAATACTGGCAATGGCTCCTGATCACTTCAGGCAATATGGAGTAGAAATCAACAAGATTCAGGGTCTGAACATTTCACTCCCAGACGAAGTGCAGAAGGCCATAGACACAAGGTCTGATATGTCAGTACTTGGTGTAAACTACATTCAGTATCAGGCAGGACAGGCAATGGTCGATGCCGCCAAGAATCCAACCGGTGTTGCTGGAGCGGGAGCGGGACTCGGTGTGGGTCTTGGGGCTGGCGCCGGAATGGGTTATGGAATGTCGGGGCAGCTCATGTCAGCATCGCAGCCTCAACCCACAAGGGCATGTCCGAAGTGCGGATCACTTGTTCCGGCAGGGATGAGCTTCTGTCCAAACTGCGGCAGTCCAATGGGAAATGCAGGTGTGACCTGCCCGAAATGTGGTGCTTCTGTACCAGCAGGATCTAAGTTCTGTCCAAACTGCGGCTATAATATATCAACACCAGCTACCAAGAAATGTCCTTCCTGTGGAACGGAAGTATTATCCACTGCCAAGTTTTGCCCCAATTGCGGTAAGCAACTTTAGGTGATGAAATGTACTGCATCAAATGTGGCTCTCAGATTCCAGATGACGCTGTATTCTGCCCGAAATGCGGATTCAAACAAGATCAGTCAAACACTAGTCCGAATCAATCTACGGCTCAAAAGAAAACTGATGCAAAGATCATAGCATCTTCCGATGTTGTAGAGCTGAAATGCCCTGGCTGTGGGGCTCCAATCAAGCCACAGATCGGCGAGATGATAATAACGTGCGAATACTGCGGAGCAAGCATATCACTTGTCAATGAAGGGTGGAAGAGCATAGAGTCCAACACGATGCTACCATTGAAGATACAGACCGAGGATGAGGCCATAAGCATAATAAGGGGACTCATGGACAAGGGGCTTCTCAGAAGACACATAGAGGAAAAATCAACTAACGAAGGGATATTTCTTAGTATTGTGCCATACTGGATTGTACCAACCTCAGCCAGGACAAAGTACAATGCAGTGGATACAGGGGAGGAAATAGGTAAGGTTGCAGGCACAGCTGTTCTTGCTGGGCTTCTGGGCGGTGCAATGGGTGGAAGAAGACGAATGGGTATGGAAGAAGGTATGATGGGTGGAATGCTACTTGGCGGCACGATGATGGGTGGAATGGGAAGTAGATCAGGATCAACAAAGGAATACACCTTCGACCAGAACTATAACTATCCAGTTGTGGCTGTCAAGGGTTTGAATGAATACCAGCCAAGCGATTATACCTTCGACTTTCGAGACAGGATCATATTCGACACGTCGAAGATTCCAAAGGGCACGAAGATTCTAAACGGTGACATTGGGGAGGATACTGCAAAGAACCAAGCAAAGACAAATGTGGATCAGATTCAGTCGACCAAGGTAAATCAGCAGCACCACAGTATAAGAAATATTGCCACATCTATAGATACCTCTGAGCCGGAACTACTTCATGTTCCAATATGGTTCGCAAAGTTTGACAGCAAGGGAAAAAAGATTGCACTTGTAATTGATGGGCATTCTGGAAACCTAATCAACAGCATAGGTCTGGACTGAGGATTCACTCAGATAAACCTCAGTGCTAGACACGCCTTTCCGATAATCTTGCAGCGAATGAAACACAAATCTCGGAATGTTGCAGTAAGTTAGATCACAAAAACCTAAGAGTTCTGAATATACCGACATCACTACAGGGTGAATTCACGATGATAAATTCTGAACGATTCCACAGCAACGGTTCTTATCCCTGTTCACGAATCCTAAGGAGATGTTGTCTTTTATAACAGACATCAAGTCAGATCTGGGGCCGTATGTTCTTCCCGGAACTGAAAATCTTTAATCGGGAGATAATGAATTTCAGTTATCTTCCTGATCTCTCGCCTTTTACCACCATGGTATTGTCTTCAGGGCCCCAATACGTACTCCTGTTTACTGTTTTTCCAGTCAACTCCATTGACCATCCTCACTGACCATTGATAGTCTGTTTTCCTCTTCACATCGAGCGTGCTTGTAATAACCGATTTCTTTAACCCGTCTTTAGGCATCTCATACTCCTGTTTCCTCTTCTATTCGGTCTCAGATAATTTCTCAGAACTTTAATTCAAACCCCCCGGAAATCATTAGAACTGTATCCAGTAATACTTTTTTACACACTTCTATAAATAGGTACATACAATAGTAGGCAAGCAATATAAATGACCATAGAGTTTAATATGTTGATATCGATATCGATTTTATCGGAAG